>Ga0307509_10006249_pt1 | contig 16100 bp, 13 predicted proteins | sample 10_EM_MG_FD_202245 | JGI IMG/M metagenome (GOLD analysis project Ga0307509, IMG submission 202245) | Populus trichocarpa ectomycorrhiza microbial communities from riparian zone in the Pacific Northwest, United States - 10_EM | ecosystem: Host-associated > Plants > Roots > Unclassified | place...
AACTTCCTGATGAAGCATTGAACGAAGCTGAAGGTAGATGTAAATGTGAATGGGAGTGCCATCTGATCTGATATCTTGTAATTTAAATTGATGCAATCCTGGCTCAAGTGTGTTTAGCCGCTTCATACACCAATCCAGAGTTATCAATGGTAGGTACTCATGGGGATCTAAAGGGTCACAGAGTAAGCATTATTTAAATAACTGAGTATATGTAAGGATACCGAGCATTTCTAGGAAAGAAGACTTGTATCTGGGGATTAGGTATGAGGCTAAAGGTATCTAGAACAAGATTATCCAACAGTAACATACTGACCGCAAGCATGGACCTCTTCTTGAAGCAAATTCAGCGTATCCAAGTCTGGTAACAAACCATAATTGGCAGTGCCTTCAGGTGGTGTAAAGTATAGAACGGTAGGTTTTCCGGTTGGTAGGCCAGGTCTCTGGGCCTTCTGTGACCGAATTCGATGATTGTTCCATAAGTGGAAAAAGTTATAAATTTCATCACGTATGTGAGGAAAGTAGATATAAAGCAAGGCTATACGGTCAGGCTCAGAATCTGTATATAGTGCATGGCTCGCAAGCTGATCAAAGTATTTCTAAAATTATTATCAATATTAGCGACCGACAGAACTGGTTTGGCGCAGGGCAGAGGTAAAAAGAGTTCCTACAACCTTCCAGGCTAGTGTTTGACTGCGGCTCATATGTCGCCACCAAGCTTCTATGCGCTGGTTGAGCGTGGAAGTACCATACCACCAGACTTCATGAAATTGGCGGTCTGGACAGATCGCTTGATGTAAGCGCCAGTGAGCACTGGCCATCATCATGGTCTCAGTACCACGGTCGGAGCGAATTGAGTGGGGTAATAGCCCGGTACTAGCTACAACCTCAAGGTATTGCCTAAGGCACGAGACACCCGTTCTAGTAGATATTCCTACATAAATCCATTGAATATATCTATATTCAGTGTAAAATCAGACAACGAATACGGAGTTACATTGTTCTTTCATAGGAACCGGGCTGGGAGATAGGGATTGCCCTGCTGTAGGTGCTTCACCGTGATAACGAAAAGTAGCATGCATGCCAAGACATCTTCATACCCAATCACTCATACATATCACAATAATAGTTCACATAGAAAATAATAGAGTACTAAATAGGAATCACGTACCTTGAGAAAGCATCAATCCCTGCATAAATCTCGATACCATACATGCTAAGTTTATGATGGCCATCAATAGACCAGACCAAGTTAGGTCCTGGAACAGTATAGGCACCTCCAGGCTTCATAGTTAGATGTAGGCGTCGACTTGCAACACCTGCAGGATCTATTGTCTTCAGGATATTAAACATGCGGTCACGCACAACGGGCATTCCAGCCTGCTTCAAGCGGTCATAAGTGTACTGTCTACCGTATAGTATGGTCTGACCACTAGCCAAAAGTTGATTAATCATAGTTCGTATGCTTGCATTATAATCTTCAAACTGCGTATGATCAAAGGGACGTCGCATCCCCAAAGCAAGCCGAATACGCGCCAGCCTAGCTCTTTACGCTTAGTACTTTCACTTTACTATGCAGGACAGGAATTAGAGTTTTCTTTACTGCCCTATCACTTACATGCGTAAACTGATCGTATACCCCTCCTGAACCAAGAAGCCCAGCATTTTCCTATCGGTAAGTCCCATATCATAAAATAGGACCCAGAGTCTTTGAATAAGTTGGCCATCATTCAGGTTTTGACAAGTCTGGTGACGTTTGAAAAAGTTCCATGCCTGCAGGCTCCGCTCAAGTGACCGTATGCTAATTGATCTAGGCAGTTCTCTCGGTACTTTATACATTTAATTAGATATTTGTAACGTGTACAACATCACTGATATCAAATTTCATGAATGAGGGGCTTATACTTTCCTCAGGCTGCACTATGTGCTGGCTCCGATCTTCAATCATCCGGCTATGAAGAAGCTCATAGGTGGCTTGCACAGTACGATTTTCAAAAATATACCAGAACCAAATTAGCTACTTGTAAATATCCATCCTTGTGAGTGAAGAACCGTTCTAGGGAATGTAGAGAACTATGAGGTGGATGAATGAGAATTCTGTACTGTTAGTACCAGGTTTCTAGTTCTTTGGATTATCATCGTGGAGCCTTACACACCTTATATAGATATGATAAATATCCGGTAACGATTATTTTAATAGCCATTATTTTACCATATTCTCTATTTTCTCGTCTACATTATGCTGAATTTGCATGCTGTACCTTCCTGCCTCCTCCTACCAATCTACAAATTTATATCATTATATCATTCTAATTGTTTCAATTATGGACTCTAGTCATCCTCATGGTCAGAGTACTAGCCAGTCCACTTGTTCCTTTGCTAATATTTGGAAGTTAAGTCCCAAATGGGCCACAACCATCTACTCGATGGGAGTCTCCAGCACGATATCAGACTAACCACCAACATCAGGATGGACGACCATTATGTCGTTATTGCGAATGCTAAAATCCCGACCCATTTCCCAATGGTAGTTTACCAGTAGAGCCGATACAATCACCTATGACTCGCTCATTGACCACTCCAGCTACAAATCCTGTGCTCCCAGTATCTGAAGTTCCGGCCCACCAATCATCATTCCCAAGTCAATCAGATATTTCCACTCAATATAGTAGCTATAATCTTCCTCCAGCACCGGAGGCTATTTCTAGTCTAATCCCAGTTCGTAATCTTCCTCCACACATTCCAGTATTTGAACCATATCCCTATAGTCTACTTCTACTAATTCCCAATAGCAACCATCATTTCCCTCCACTGCTCATAGTGCTACCCAGGTTTCCCATCGATTTCCCAGTCTGAAGGATAATTCCGCTCGAGTAGAACAAGCTCGACTGCCGGTCAAGCGCCGCGGAAAAACCCATTCTGAGGATGCACAAAGGATAAGCAATTTCGCCAGCTCTATACCCAATACTCTCTTCCCATCAAATATTGCTTCCAAATCCTCACTTGGTAAACCAAAGCCATCTCACCTAGAAGTTCCAACTGCGAATATCTTGCAATGGCAGTTGCAAATTGTATGTGGGCCAGGACATAATCATAACGACATCGAATCCCAAAGACCCACAACCAGGTTTAAGTCTTTTGAATTGATTGGGGAACAGATATGGCGTCCTTCCCCTAGCATTTTAGATGAGAATGTACAATGTCCAAATACAGAAACAAGCCTGCTATGGGCAGACTTTCTGCGCTTTCGGATATTGGGGGAAACCACTCCCTGGGAACACTGGTATCAGCTATATTCAAAGGAGCACTTTGGGCGAAAACCACTAATGCGAGATTGTTACATTACCCATGGGTGGAATAAGCAGTCCAAAACGCCAATTTGTCTTCCAACGGAAGTTCGCAATCCCGGTACCTTACGTTCAGTTTTGCCAAAATGGTTTCCTACTCCGAAGGATAAAGTTACTATTGTCTTTGAATTTATTAACAAGGATCAGATCAGAATTGAGCCAGCAGTTGCGGAGGAGTTTCGCAATCTTAGTCTAGAACTATCCGATCATGAACTCGTTGAATAAATATCCTCTGATCACTATTCCCTTATTCTTGTATCACCATCACCCTCCTCTTCTCAAATTAATTTCTCACCACGACTTCCCCGCACATTCTCGATGGTCTCTACTGAAGAAGTATCTAGCTCACTCCATGTAGAACATGTACCCTTGGCATCAAGTTCAGACCCGGAGTTTCCCTCAATTACAGACCTACTTGCACTATCCAACTCCGCCCCATTGGACCCTACTCCCACCTTACCCTCCATTACTTTATGTCCCCAGAAGTCAGATTACCCTTCTTCTCCGCTTTCTACCATTCCTGATTCGCCGCAAATGTCACCCCCTCTGCCTATTGCGTCAAACACTCCCAACCCAAATTCCACAATGCCTCTCCGGGTAGTCTCCAAGGTTTGCAATCCATTTTTTTCTTCTATCTTCTCAAGTGTAATATTATCCAGAGAAATTCTAATCTTCATTAAAGCGGAAGCGATTTCAGGTTACAAGTTCGTCACCCCCCCAAGATGCAGTTCATCCACCAGCTGAGGTAACCACCCTCCGTGTTCTCCGGCCAAGACAAGGCAGAGAACAGGCACCAAAGTGTGTCCGCTCTGGACGCAAATTGAATACTCAATCACTATTAAACTAACCCTCCTGTGATCTTCTTCATACCATTTCATCTTACTCTCTCCCTATCAGCCCTGAGGAAGTTATTGTTTCTTACCTTCTCTGTAATCACATTTCACACATTTTACTTTCATTTAATTTGAGTTACTGAACCGATCTTTTCCCCCCCCCCATCTGCCTTTGCCTGCTATTTCTTTGTATTCTATGATGACAATATATTGACAATCTACCTTATTGCTTACAAAATTTCCATTATTACACGATCTCTTTTTAAAAGTATATTTTTCAAGTTTTGAATTTCAAGATCCGTGGGTTGTGGCGGGTCCGGTCCCTATAGTCCGCCGTAAGCGCTCCATTCGGTTTCTTGTACCTTAAGCAACGAATACATGGTGGGAAAAGCAAGGGAAAAAAGAAAAAAGAAAAAAGAAAAAAAAAAGCCTCGTTTTTCATTGTGGGTTTTGTTTGTGCCATAGCCAGCGCTCGATGCGATTTCTTGTACGTTAACAACGAATATAGGATATAAAAAGAAAAAAAAAAAGAAAAACGAAAGCCTCTTATTTCATTGGTTCCTTACGCTACCTGGTATTTCTTTCACCACTCCGGTACTTCAGAATACAACGTCCTCTATTCTGATATCCAAGATCCACGCCAAGAACCCATGAACCCTGACCCTGATCTGCCATTACGCAATCAGCCCTGAACCTGAGATTATCATGTCCGAACCCTCATGCTAAACGACTGTCATCCTTTAGGACCTTCCTCTCATTGTGTGCCTTGAACTACCATCCAGTGCCAAGACCCCATTACAGACGGACCTTATACTATTATATAGCTAGCGTCGCGCCCAAGAACCAGCCCCAAACAGTACCAAGATCCGTCACCCCCTTGGGGAGCGATCCGCTATCGAGTAAAGGATCGGCAGGGCTACTCTAAAGATCCTCTCCACAGAGACAGCGACATCGGATTTTTGATTTGACAGACAGGTACTATATACGGTTAGGTAGCTGTCGTCGACCACAATATTCCCCTGACCACCGGATCAAAATCTGGTGAGCGGGTGTGCCTGAAGCAGCCCTCTAATTCAATGATCGCCAGGCCTATAGCCTCCTAAATAATAGCAGTCTAGGAATGAATTCTATACCAGAATAAAGCTGGCAGTGAGCCCAGTAACTTCCTGGTATCGTATTCAGGATTGGTACCATCGTGGGTGTGGAGTATTGCAGCTGGTGGCCGGGAAGGTAGGTGTTGTTGATGCAACTGTCTGTATGGCTGGTGTGGTGTCGGGTTCAAGTTGCGGACTAAGTCCTCTGAAACCAAACTGAATAGCTGGAGTGCTAGCCTGGGGAATGTTCTGGCTATCATTCGCTTTCAGAAGGGCGTGAGCTGCCATTTTCACTCCTTCAACGATGAAGTTCTAAGAATTGAACTCGAAGTCATGAGCGCAAATATAAGATTAAGTGTACGATGGCTTGCTCGCCAGGCCCCAGTACTAACCATATTTTGTTTACCAATAAGTACCACTTGAGAACCACGGGGATTGGACACAACAAAGGCGGAAAGAAAATCAGGGGCCAAGGTCAATCACTATGGATGATGTGGTTGCGGTCTATGTGAGAATACAGGGGAGGCAGTGTTGCTTGGTTGCAAGTATCAGGACCGAGCCCAGGGTAGCAAAAGTTCTCCAGAAGCACCAGATGCAACCTAAAATGGGACCTAACCACAGGACACACAGGACACACAGGAGGCAGAGTCCAAACTTGGAAAGTCAGAACTAAAAAGTAATGTCTGAAGCAGGCTACCTTTTTCCTGATGTTGAGTGACAAAGGATCAGAGGGGGGGGGGTAGACTCTCCTCGAGTAAACATCTCCGGCTTAGCGGTGGGGCACTTGGCATGATGAACATTACACGCTTGCAGTAGTTCGGCTTTGGCACCGCGTGTGTCTACAATGCCGTTGTGCCCATGGCCTGCTTCCCGATTCTCTTTAGTCATGCACACCACGCCGGCTGTTCATGGTTGAGGCACCCCAGCTTCATGTTACAGAGTCTTCAAGTGTCGTGTTCATTAAAGGGCTGGGTAGGGCGGGCATTCACAGGCCAGACCGAGCCCTTACACGGACCGGGCCGGTATAATGCATTTAAACGCCGCCCTGCCCTCTCATGGGCCGACCAACACTCATTACCTCGAAGGGGCCTATTTGTTAATATCTATTGTTAATGGGGACCCATCCGGGGTATTTGGTGTGCCGGGGCCTAAGCTGGGACAGGGGTAGGGAATGCCGAAAAAGATATCCCACCCCAGGCTGTTCAGTGGTGCCAGGTCGGGAAATGACCATAGGGCCCCACATTTCTTGGCCCTGTCCCCCTGGTAACCAACTTTATTCGCGTGTTTTGCAAGGCTGGAACCAAATACAACAATACCCCTCAGGACTGTAGCCCACTCCTTCTCCAATGGCCCACGGCCTGAATCCGGGTCGGGTCAATCAGTTGTATGTCGGCCTGGTAGATCTCCCACGCGAGAATGATCGCTCCCTGCGGTGTTCACGCCCTCCAATTTACCCCTGTCCCCCTTTATTTTCTAGATATCTGATTAGATCAGACCCTCAATACAGAGCAAAGAAACATTACTTGGTCACCTGTAATAAAGTGTCAGCCACAGTGATCAGGAGTGTGAACCTGTCCGGATGCAAACTGCTCATTATCGTTGTTACTATGATCAAAATTCTCTTCGCCTTGGCTGCGGCTGCCATGCTTGACACCCACGTGGTGCTCGTCATCGTCGTACTGTGGGGCTTTGTATGGGTCAACCTTAAACTAAATTGTTCCTTATATCCTTTTGTTTGTTTTTTTCTTTCCATCCGCGCGTGGGTTATAGAGCCAGCCATCTCGGGGAACTATGCAATAGGTTGATAGAAGACTAAGCGATGAGAAGGATCGTGGGGTTGCAGAGGCGGGGGTGGTGTCAACGCGGACATGGGAACAGCTGAGACGGACAGCAACCTGTGCATAGAGATCTTTGCTCATGGTTTTGCATCAAGAGGAATCCCCTTTTTTCTTTTTGCTTCCCTAATCATCATCCAGCATTTCTTTGACTTTAACCCTCTGTGTGAGCGGCGATTGCCCACTTTCGGTATTGTTTTATTTCCCTACAGTGATATCATTTCCCCTTTGTCTGTTACAATATTTTGATTTCCTTCATCTTTCTTACTTCACAGGAGGAAAGTTCTTCCCTGGACCAAAATCATCATTTCAGTATCCCGCTCCAATGTTATCCCACTGTCCCTACCGGTCCCAGGCCTTACAATTGAAGAATGGATCAACACCACCGGCTTGAACCAGGCTTTCTTCTCAACCCGCTACTTGATCCTGGCGCGACTCCAGCCCCTGGATATCAGGTTTATATTTGCCTGGGTTAGCGAGCTACCCCCGCGGATGTTATGGCTGCTATATAAATATATGAGCTCCTAGTGTGGGAGCGTGTCCGTGGAGTCCCTGTATATTGCGCTGGCTCTTTAGACAGTTGCCCAAATTAGCTATTGGCAATCTTAGTTGCTGTCCTCCAGATGTTGCCTCTTGAGCTCGCCATGTAAGAATTGCAAGCTCGGCGATGCTAAGACCCCCAACCCAATCGCTCTCCCCCAATCTGCCTCCTACGAGGGGTAGTGCCTGCAGGGGTCCCTTGCTTTGGTTGCCCGTGTTCGTAGAATAATGGGGATCGTGATCGGCCTGTGGCAGTACAGTGAGCCACAATCATATTAGGCTACTTGAACCCTCATTAGAACTAGTCTTAGAATCGCATAATTTAAAGGGGGGCGAACCCTCACTCTGAACACCTATGACCTCTGCATCAATTGGATCCTCTGTCCGTTCCTGATGGAGACGATGGTGCCTCGCCAGGAGTTCTTGGCTGAGTCCCTAACAAACAATCTTAATTGATATTTGACTGCAACAAGGTCTTCAAGGCCGTGGTTTGTTTGGATTACGTTAATTCAGCGTTTAACAGGCATGACAGCTGGTCCCAAAATTAGTAGCAAGTGAATTTAGGTGCCAGTCAGACTCGGAGGGTTCTACACGGGCACTGAAATGCCTGCTTTGACTTGTTCGCGCGCTCCCTTATACCCAGCTGTTGGCTCGCCAGCATTCACCAACGCACACCACGTTTCAGGCTTGGATATCGCCCCATAGTACATCTTTATACGAGCTGTGGTCAGGTCGCAAATTTCTGCAACATGCATAGTATATTTGACTCTCACCGCGATTCCTCTACACCTGGCTCAGATGGTATTCTTGCACGTGACCTCGACCAGCATCTATTGGAGTTAATATGTTCAATCAGATCTGGACGTTCCAGAATGTGTGATCTTGATAAACGGAGACTGTTTCTTACAACCTTGACGCCTCACCGCCAATGGCATCTGCATGGGACTGCCTTTTGTGGTGTTTGCTGCTGGTGGCATTCACCGTCTGGGGCGGGATTGTTTATGATGAGCGAATAACAGAAACATTAAGGGATTCCACTCGTAAATTCGATCACAAGAGATCACTTAATTTCTTCTTTCACTGAGGCATCCGCGTTTCTCAATAGGGCCATTTGATATACCGCCGGCGATAGGAGAAGATCCATGGAACTGAATGCTAGACGGATGCTGTACTCAGGCTGGGGAAGGATGTGAGGGCATAGAAAGCAATGTGGCAGGCACTGTAGGCATGTCAGAGTGGGAACTTGGCCAGGCAGCTGGCTGTCTGAGGTTCGTTCTGTCATAGCCATATCAGGAACTGTGTGTGGTCAATCAGCAAGATGCCCTCCCCTCTGATAATCACAGCAAGGTTTGAGCCCAAATAACAGGCATGAATGATTGGGGCTTATGGTGTGGGTATATGATTTGGGCGTCTGGCTTGGGTGTATGATTTGACCATATGGTCTTGGGGAATGAATAAGGCTTATGAATTGACCGTATGATTGAACCGATGCTTAAAGTGTATGAATTGGCCGGATTATTTAGGGGTTATGCCTGCAGAGATAATACACATTACTGGACCAGGCAACGCGGACATGCTCTTGGTGTTGTCAATTATTCCGGTTTCCATGGTATGAATCATCTATGCAAATACATCCCCCTATATAATTCACGGTATCTAGTTTGGATATATGCTCGCACCATTACTCAATCATGTATCAAAAGAGTCAGGTTTGCAAGAGGCCTACACAAAAAAGGGTGGCCTGGGGCAGGGAAGATTTATTGATGGGGTGGCTGTGCGGGGCAGTGAACGGAGTGTAGGCCTGCAGGGGTGGCTGGAGCCGGAGGTGAAAAAGAAAAGACCTCATCCCAGGACATTGACAGGAGAGCTGAGGGGAAGTGGGGCGGGGGCTCCATAATCAACACTATTCATTGTCACCCCATAGCCTGTTCGTCTTGAAAATACTACTGTGTGGTTACAGTATGCCTGCAGGTACTTCCCTTGAAGGCCATCACCCACTAACCTCTCCTACACGGTGCGAGTAGCCTCCCGTCCGTTGGGCCGCCAGAACTCATACCATGTCGTAGGAGGACTCCTATGGATCGCAGTTTACTAGAGAGTACACAACCTCAGAGCTCTTCCATGCAGCCGTGCCACACCAATGGTAGGGATAGCAACCTTTGGTACGAATATCCTCACAAAGTCAGAACAGGTCTGGCCCTCTCCTGCCCTCTTTATAGCCTGTTTCATGCCAGCGGAAATGGCTCTATGAACATCAAGGAGCCCTAGCATAGTCGGCCTATATTCCCCCCAAGTATGCACCCGCCTTTGTTCGTGAAAGTATCGTAGCAGTGGTTCCTTAGTTGGGTAAATAGCTTCCCATAGTAGGTTACACCTATTGTCAAAGTAGGCTAACCTTAACCTTTCATGTCTTTATGCTCTTCACGCGTCTTACTGACCACATACAAGGTTATCCTGGAGCCAGGTTCAACCTTTACCATGTTCACAAGGCTTTACCCCAATAGGGCCTCTGACAATTACCCTGCCCCGCACCTTAACAATAACTATGACCTACCTAGATTACACTGTCTAATCCTATGTCACCCAGTCACTTTGTACAGACTTGTATCAACTCATATCTACCTGTATTATACCAAGTATACTAGTCTCGTCTCACTGTGGTTGATGCTCGCGATAGCATGTAAGCTTTAGTGTAGTCAACGGTAGCTACATACCTCCAGGGCCGGTACAATATGACACACGCTCCGCGCCCTCTACACCTCCAGTCATTGAAATTACAACTCCACGTCGTTCAGTGCACGATCCCCCCTCGCCCCCTAACTTCCCCTGCCTTTCAGGCTTCGCGTCCCTGATCCCCCATCGTCACGATGGATGACCTCCCCCATCTCCCTTCCTCGGAGGCTCCCTCTCGGGCGCCGTCAAGACAGTCCTCTTCACCAGGCCTCACAGAGTCCCACCTCTACATCAGTGACTTTGTCCGCGAGACACGCCAGCGGCTTAACTTCACTTCATTCCAACTTCCTATCCTTGACGATACCCAACTTTCCGAACTCTCTGATGGCGAGACCATCCTCCTCCCCCTCTGCTGCTCAGCCTTGAACGCGCTCGCCTCCATGACGCGTCAGCTGGACACCATAACAACCCAATTGGGTACCCTACAGGGTATCGTTGCAACCCTCCCGACCACTGCGGCCCTAGACTGCAAGCTCGCCCCTATCCACGCGTCCCTGCGTGACCTGTCACAAAGAGTGTCTGCCCCCCGCCATCCGCAAGCGCCTGCCCCCAATCGGCCGTCTGTTCCCCCGACTGGTGCCACCTCACACCCCATGCCTCCGCCTCCACCTCCCCAGGTTAGGACCAAAACCCGTGCCCCCCCCCCAAACAAGTCGACCCCCTCGTCCTTCGATCCGGACATACCCCGGTATGACCCGGACACCCGCTCCTTTTACGGCAATCCCCGGGCGTCTGCGGAGAAGTTCCCTGATTCATGGGAACCCAACGCGTTTCGTGAGGGAAAGTACCCCGACCCTACCACCTTCATCTCGGGCCATCTCGCCCCCGACTGCCCAAAGTCCCAACCGTCGTACGCCCAGGCTGCCACTGCCGGCGCCCCGAAGGGTAAGAAGAATAAGAGCTCTCTCACGGCCGGAAAGGTCGCGTCAGCAAGCAACGCCGTCCCTGTTCCCCAGAGACCAAAGTCGCTCCCGACCGCCGAGAGAAGATTCTACGCTCCCCGTTCCTCCCCCTCCGAGCACCAGCAAGCTTCTCTGATCGCTGCCACCTTCCCCGACATCTGCGCCCGTGTCCTTAGGGATGCGAACTGTATCCTCCCCCTCCCTGTCACCACCAAAGTTAACGATCGAGGGTCCGTCACCCTACTCGTCACCGACCCTGCCACTCCCGCTGCGGCCTTTGCGCCCTACTTCGACGCCCTCTCTTCCCAGCTCAACAAGTCTTTCCCGGTGGGAGACTCTCCCTGGTTGCCCTTTCGCCTCGCCCCCAACGAGGCCCAACTCGCCATTCACTCTCTCCCCCTCGCCTACCTCACGCAGGATCCGAGCGAACTCTTCCCGTGCCTGGCACAGTCGATCCTTAACTCCAAGGACATCCGCATCCTCGCTGCCAGATTTCTCAACCCAGATGCCCGCTCGAGGGAGGGTAAAACTGCCAGCTCAGTCATCGTCTCCGTCCATCCCGGGGATGTCCAGGCAATGGGTTCCTCCATCAGACTCTTCTCTCGCTGGCGCACTGTCGAGCGGGCTTACTCCTCGAATAGATACACCCAATGTAAGAACTGCTGGAGTTTCGGCCACGTCGCTCCCAGATGCCCATCCACCGACCCGGTTTGCCCCATTTGTTCCCTCAACCACCCCCGTGCCTCCCACCGATGCCCCAACCCCACTTGCCCTGGAGGTGGCAACCTTAAGGCTACTCCTGGCTGTTGCTCTTCCTCACCGTCCCGTTGCGTCAACTGTGGCGGGTATCACACCGCCGTACATAAGGATTGCGAAAGCCGTCCGGTACCGCCCACTCTCAGGCGTTCGGCCTCTGCCGTCGAGGGAGTTCCACCGCCGCCAGCCGGCGACGAGATGGACACGGCCGCTGACATCGACTCGCCCCCCCCTTCACCCACCCGCTCCCTCCAGTCGGCGTTCGAGATGGCTACTCCAAGGGCCAGAAGGACAACGATACTTCCGGCCTCAGTAAGGCCCACACAAGGAACAGGCGCTCTCCCCCCCGCGGAGCAGCCTAGCCCCTCTCATATGAGCAGAACCGCCTCGGGCCTGGCCCGTTAATGCAGTACAACCCGACGTCGTGGGGTGGCGAGCAGGTCTCCCCTCCCCCTCCGAAACCCTTCACACTCGTTCAACACAACTGCCTCGGGAGCTGGGATGTGTTTCTTTCACTTTTTGGGTCCTTTACGCAATTGGACCAGCCTCCTTCCATTGTGGCCCTGCAAGACCCCCCGGTCTACAGGGGCAAACTACCTTCCTTTAGATTGTTTTTTTCTTTTTCCCCCCCCACCTCCGCTGGCTGCAAGCCCCGAGTTGCCTTTTACGTGTATAGTTCCTTTTTGTCTACAATCTCCCTCCTTCCTAGGGCTTTTGGCAGAGGTGACGTCATGGCGCTTGACCTTTTCACCCCCGATGGCTTTTTTAACCCCTCCACGACTAGACTTTCGATCATAAACTCCTACAACACCAAGGGTCGCCTAAACAACACTCGCTCCGTCTCTCCGGAGGTCGTCTTTCCCCTCTCCTCGACTCCAACCCTTACACTGGGTGACCTCAACATCCATCACCCCACGTCGGACCCTCTCAGGGCTTTTAAAGAGCACGAGATCGCCACATCGGCATGGGACTTTGACAGGGCTACAGAGATGGGGTTTTCCCTCCTCAACACACCAGGGGTCTTCACCCGCTTTTCCATGTCACTCATTGGGCGCCCTGGCGTCATTGACCTTGCTTTTGCTTGCCCCCTTCTTGCGCCATACTTCTCCGAATGGTCAGACCCCCTCCCCTCCACTGGCTCCGACCACATTCCCATTCTCCTTCGCTTCGAGGCCCCCCTCTTCAGAGCCCCCCCAGCCTCCCCAAAATGGGCCCTTACCGACTGGAAGGCCCTGGAAGACTCACTGAAGGCCACGGTTATCCCGCCGCCGCCCCCGATCCCAACAACCCGGTCCCTGAACATTTGGTTTAAGACCAACCTGGACAGGGTGACAGCCCAATTTGCCATGCACACTCCGCTGAAGAGGGTGACGTACCGGTCCAAGCCTTGGTGGACGGACCTCCTGTCGATCCTCAGAAGCGCCTACAATTCGGCGCTTCGCTCCTCGAAGCATGACCGCCACGACCCCTCTCTCCTGGCCTCCGCGAGGGCCGCCAGGGCCTCCTACTTTAAGGCCATCAAGAAAGCGAAGAGGGACCACTGGTCCTCTTTCCTGGCAACTGCGACCCCCCAATCCGTCTGGACGGCGAAAAGGTTCGCCGTCGGGCGCCCGCCCCCCCGCTTCCCCGAGCTCCCGGGTGCAAACACACCGGAAGAGCTCAACAAAGCGCTCCTAGATCACTTCTTCCCTGGTGAGCCCCCTGGGCCCAGAGATACCATACTTCTACCCTTCGCGGACTGCCAAGCTCTGGAAATGGAGGAAATAAGCAGAGCCCTCGCCCGCTCGTCCCCGTTCTCGGCCCCTGGGCCAGACATGACACCCAATTCCGTGTGGAAGAGAGTTCACCGTGTGGCTCCCCACATCATACTAGACCTTCTTGCCCCACTGGTGGCCTATGGCTCCCACCCCCTTACGCTGAAGAAGGCGGATGGCATTGTTCTTGACAAGCCTGGAAAGCCTTCGTACGACTCCCCCTCCTGCTTCAGGGTCATAGTCCTGCTCTAAACCTTCTCGAAGATCCTTGAAAGGATAATGAACTCAAGACTCTCCTGTGTGGCCCGCGCTTGCGGCCTCCTGAACCAACACCAATGCGAATCACTGGCGGGCCTCTCGGCCTCGGACGCGACCACCACCCTGACTCACGAGGTCAGAACCCTCCAGATGGCCCAAAGAACGGTTTCTACACTCTTTCTGGACATCAAGGGGGGATTTGACAACGTCAACGCCTCCTCCCTCTGCGGCATGCTCAAGGCCAAAGGGGTCAACCCGTACTTAGTCTCCTGGACCAGGTCCTTCCTATCCGATAGGACGTGCCGCCTCCTCTATCAGGGCTCCCCCAAGATATTTGCCCCCGTCTCGGTAGGCACCCCCCAGGGCTCCCCCGTGTCCCCGCTACTATTTGTCATATATGTCTCCCGCCTGCACTCCGAGATCCCCATGGGCCTCACTCTCTCCTACGTGGACGACTTCGGTCTCACGGCATCCTCGGCGTCCTATCGTCGTAACATCCAGATCCTGCAGAGGCAGTATGCCCGGCTGAAGTCCAAAGGGGCCAGGCTGGGCGTCAGTTTCTCCATCCCCAAGACGGAGCTCATCCACTGGTGCACGGTCAGGGACAGGGCCCCCATATCCAACGCGCCGATCCACTTGGACGGATCGGTTTTCAAACCCAAACGCGAGGTTCGGTGGCTAGGATACTGGTTTACCCCCTCGATGTCCACCACCCCCCACTTCACCAAGAGGTTGGCCAAGGCCCAAGCTGCCTTTGTGGCCATCAAGAGGCTCTCCCCCCCTGGGATGGGCCTCCCCCCCTTCCTGTGCCATCGTCTGGCCTCATCGCTCCTCTTCCCCGTCCTCAGCTATGGCGCGGACGTGTTTGTGCCAACGTCCCACATGGTGAGGAAGCTCGCCGTCTTCTGGCACAAGGTCCAGCGGTGGACAACCAACTGCTTCCTCAGCACCCCCACTGATATTTTGGCCATCGAGGCCTGTCTACCGCCACTTGACCTCCTCCTGAGGTATAAACGTCGACTCGCCGCCCTCAGGATTCTCTGCTCTCCCCCGGAGATTAACCCAGCAACGGCCCGCCTCCCCCCCTCGGTCCAAACGCCCTCCCTGCACCGACACTCCCCTGATCACAGGTCGCTCTCCGCGAAGAATGCGGGCAGCCGCCTGCCCCTCCCGTGGCTCCAACCCAGGCCGCCCTCGAAGAACAGGGCCCATCTCCCCCTAGACCACCTCCCGCACTCCATGCTTTTTATCCTGGGGCCTGGCGGGTTCGAACCCCTCCCGGTAACCTCCCAGCACCTGTTATGCGAACACTATCCAGCCCCCCCCCCGGGCCGCTCCTATCCCCAGCTTAAGCTCCAATGTAGGAACCTCCTAATCAAAGAATGGGAAGAGTCTGCGCCGGACCCGGCCAGGTACCCCTACCCCCCCTCGATCAAGCCCCACCCATTCATGGGCCTCAACAAGTTCACCGCGGGCCGCCTTCACCAGATGAGGTCTGGAAAAAGCTACCTCCGCGCGCACCCCTCCTGGAGCGACGACGCCCCGACCACCTGCCCCAGCTGTGACGAGGCCCCCGAGACCTTCGAGCACGCCATACTCCGCTGCCCCGCTAAGGGGCCGGCCAGACCCCGCCACCTTCAGGGGGTCTCTGACATCGGCCCTGACGCCCCCGTATGGTCTTCGGTCCCCCTGCTGGGGGCCCTCAGCCGCTTCATCAGCTCTACAGCCACAGCCTTCCCCCCGGGCATGTTCTCACGCCCGTCGTCCTCAGCTGGTTCTATTTCTTCCCAGTCATCTAATGTAGTTTCCTTTGGTCACTTTATCTCGTCTCAGGTTAGCTAGGTTTACTTTGGTGCTAAGTTGATTTTTTCATGCTATCCGCTGGTGTAAGGAGGGTTTCCTTTATAGTACTTGCTTTAATGTCGTGCCCGTGTGTGGGCCTGGGACCGGTACGGACCCCAGCTGAAGAGATTGGTGCTGGATATTTCCTTTGTTAGTTCGTCTTGGATTTTGGGTTTTGTTTTCGCCATAGCTAGCGCTCCATGCGATTT
>Ga0307509_10006250_pt1 | contig 16099 bp, 24 predicted proteins | sample 10_EM_MG_FD_202245 | JGI IMG/M metagenome (GOLD analysis project Ga0307509, IMG submission 202245) | Populus trichocarpa ectomycorrhiza microbial communities from riparian zone in the Pacific Northwest, United States - 10_EM | ecosystem: Host-associated > Plants > Roots > Unclassified | place...
AACTGGTTATAACCAGTGATCACCAGTGATCACCAGTTATCATCAGTGATCACTGGTGATCAGTGGTAAATGGAGTCCTTAGATATATTTTTGTCCAGAGAACCCCTTCATAATTACTTGTTTCTAACTTCCACGCAGAACTTTCCTCGCGAGCGTGTGCTGCGATAAGCGCTTCTCGTGGGCACATATTCACAAGCATAGCCCCGATCCCGCGCTAGCAAGATATTTCCACGAGATTTCTACAGCCATGATTCCGATCCCACCACGCGGACCCGGTCGGAAACCTGCTGTCTTTCCTCAGGCCCACCCAATAAGACAATACCTGCGTGAACTCAGAGGTTGTTCTAAGGACAAGTTTGGCATCTTCGAACCTTAGATGGGTCGTGCCCTCCAATTTCAGCCGGGTGCTCCGCGGGATTGGGTCAAGGATGTCTGATCCTCACTCGCATATGCACGCAATCATGTGCTAGATTGACCGACCGCGTGGGATTGCGCACAGGTAGCGGTAAGATTGTGAGCACGCGTTATGGTGGTCTGAGAAAGGATTTATTCAGAGCCAATAACCTGTTCTGCGAAACCCGGTCAATCCTATCCGTGAATATACCCGGTTACTTGTCACATCCGGTCCGGCGCCAAAATCGCAACCGTGCGAATCCTACTTTTCCTGACGACTTCCCATCTCTCCAGACCAAAGCCAGATCCCAAAGACCGAGCATGAGCAACGGGACCATTCCAAACGAGCGTGCGTGTTCTATGTACACTATTAAGTCGGGTGCTAGCTCTCAACGACCCACTGCTAATGTTTAGGGCTCGGGTTACCCCCTTCGAATGACGTCCGGGTGAGGTGCATGGCCCGCACCCGCATACCCACCCCCCACGGGCCTGCATTCCTTCACCTGTACCACAACAACAAAGATAAGAAGGAGCACCTTGCAATCGTCATCGATCCCGCCCAACTGGAAGAGTCATCTCAAACTCCGAACGTCCCTGCCATCCGGAGCAGGTCTTTGGATGCCGAATGGGGCCCAACCGAAACCGCTATGGAACGGATAATCCGAGGGGCTTATGTCGGAAAACTCTCCCAGAACCAGCACACCGCCTCCGACCCGCCCTCTCCGGAAAATCCCCTCTCCTCCGTTCAGATCCGTCAAGACGTCCCACCCGCATTGGTGCGCATACACTCTGAATGTTTTACCGGAGAGACCATCGGGAGCATGCGCTGTGACTGTGGAGAACAGCTGGATGAAGCCATTCACCAGATCTCCCAACCGACCATCCGCCCGCCATCGGACTTGACCACATCTCGGCCAGAAGCCGTTCCCGGTCGAGGCGTTGTCGTTTACCTCCGTCAGGAGGGCCGTGGCATCGGTTTACTTTCCAAGATCCGCGCATACAACCTCCAAGACCTTGGTCACGATACTGTAACTGCCAACATTCTGCTCGGACATGGTGCCGACGAACGCAAATACGACGTTGCCGGAGCCATCCTCAGAGATCTCGGGTTCAGAGAGGGGGACAACGGGGAGGCTGTTAGGCTGTTGACGAATAATCCGGACAAGGTCGAGGCGCTCGAGAAAGAGGGGTTGAAGGTGGTGGAACGAGTTCCGATGGTACCAAAGTCGTGGACCGTTCATCGGCGACAACACGATTCGGTGACGATAGCCCAACCCGGGACGGAGGGTGGTGTCGTTTCTTGCTTGACGGCTTTGCACGAACCTTCCTCGCACATCGTGCGCGGTCCGGACTTGGATAAGTATCTGAGGACGAAGATCTTAAGGATGGGCCATATGTTACCTTTACTCGGCCACGGGGTTTGAGCCTTCCTCAAACCCTTTCCCTTTAATTATTGTTCACGGCCATAAAAGTTTAGTTTTGCCCCTCGCTTAATTCTTGATTCCACCTCCTCCTGGACCGACACCATTGTATCTTGACGCCTCCGCTGTTCGTGCCACGGACTTTCTGTTGGACCGCATCCACACACCGCTAGAGATAAATAGAATTGATTCGAACTCAATCCCGGACTGTTACAAAGGTCTTCCTGGGAGGACGAGTTACAATGATATCGAGGAACCCGTGTCGGCACAGGGCTGGCTCTTCGTGTCCTCTTGCTTTGATCTCGTCGCCGGTGACTACCGACTCGTTGCTCTCTATGCGCTGATGCCCTCATCCCATGACCCAAACATTCTTCCATGGTCGCTCTGTTACGCCACTCGCTCTTAGGCTGGAATGAGATAATGCACGGGTCGGCGCCAAATCCACTATAGAGTCGTTGAGGCTGTACCAGTCCGCCTCCGATATACCCCATTCAAGAGGGTCGACACGGCCATTTACATAAAACGTGCTTTCATTCCGCCTGCTGGTTCTCACGCGACCACTCGAAATGGCAGGGGGGATTCTCGCCCTCTGTGGTCCCGTCCTTGGTTGGAGGTGGGCGGCGGGTCCGAACGAGTTCATTGGATAGATAACCGAAGCCACGCGCTGGTCTCGACTCCTCGATCTTCACGTACGCGTTGGCCAAGCAACCGAAGTGGACGGATCATACTCTTTGGCATTCTTGACATACCAAATACCGCCAGACGCCACCGCTAGGTCCCAGATTTCCCGTCATGTTCTAAATTTACAGCCATTCCAACGCGCAGACGAACGACCAGCTTTCGCGCCCCGACCCTGCCTTACTCGATGTGACAATGTCAGATCGGACATCTTGCTTCTCGGCGAGGTGGTGGACCAGCCACTCACTCGTCGCGCTCCCATCCGAGAACAAGAAAACCTCCGGATCCTCTCGCAGCGCCGTGCCCCACCCCCACAATAACCGTACGCCCTCGTTTTGATCCCATGATAGCTAGGTGGGAACGCGTCTAACTAGCCGCGCCACGGGCGACGGTTAGCTTGTGGAAAAACCTGTCCGAGTAGATGGATAATTGGACGCTTGTGTACCCCAGATGAACAAGTGGGATCCTCACAACTACAACCTGTCGATCTCTCAGGGGTGTCCACAGCCTTTATTTAGCTCGTGCTATGATCCCCGTTATCGCCCCCCAACGCACGCACAACGATTTCCCGTTTGGCGGCCTTTCGGGTTGGACGCGGGGCATTGTCTCCGCATGATGACCGCTAGCTAGCCCATATGGGGAAGAGGTCATACTGGAATGTGTCAAATCGACTTGCCTCGCGAACGATAGTCGCTCCTTGGGAAATTCGCTTTCAGTATCTAACCTACAACGCGCGTGGCTATGTTATGCGTGAATCATCGATATAAAGGAGTCAGGCACGAGGATCCCAACCCCACGAACTACCCCTCAGACCTGCACCGTCATGGGAATTCGACCGCGGACTCGCCCAGGTTTGTCTCGGTCGACTTTGGAGTCAAAAGTGTCGGTGACTAACGGAGGATCCACAATAGCACTCGTCTACTTTTTAGTGTCTCTGGGGTGCTTGACAAGCGTTGGCGCCGTGAATCTCAGGCAATGTGGTGCGAGGCTGAAAGATTTGCAAGAAGGGACCTGGAACACAACGAATTCCACAAGTGCCCCTCCACCATTACACCTGTCGTACGAGGAGTGCATACTCGAGTGCGGGGGAGGAACAGGGGACATAAATTGGGATAAGTTCTCACAGAGTTTCGGAGCGTGGTTCCTTCCCTGGATCGCGCTCATGTTCCAGATCCCATTTGGGGCGGAATGTACGTAGCATCCAGATCTCCTCACCTTCCAGAATGCTCATGAGATGCTCCCAGACCCGTTAGAAGATATCCTCAACTTCTTCATCACGATAGGATCCCCTGCACTTGCCGCCTACTCCCTCCAAATCACCCATCTCAACACTCGTTGGCTTAGCAAAGCCTTTTTGGACCTCAAATACCCCAATTCCGATGCAATTTCAACCGTTATTTCTGCATTCCAACACATCCCGATCCAGGTTTCGCCAAACCCTCTTCTACTCCCCTCCCTCATCGTCCTCCCGCAGAACAATGGTTACTGGGACCTTCTCCTCAAAGGAGTGGAGAAAACTAGGCGGTGGTCCATCCCAATGGTCATGAATTTTGTCTGGGTGGTCTTTGCCATCCTGTTGACAATCATCGACTCATTCCACCTCCACCAGTCGGACGATGTGGGATATGCAATCGTTGCCACTTGGACCTATCTCCTTCCCCTCATTTTGGGTTGGTTGCACGTCGGATCTCAACCCGAGCCAAACCACCTGAGGGATTGTTTGGATGCTGCAAATAAGATAGCTTGGGTGGCTACCGATCAGAAGGGCAGACCCGCCTTGGCCATGGACATCACTGGCCAGTCAACTCGGGCGATCGAGTTTATGAGGGGGGACGTGGACACCGCGAGAAAGGATGAACTCAGGACTGCCCCGGTATTCAACTTTTCCCGGATCTTCTCCTGGGCTATCAAAGCGCAGCACGTCCTGTCGTTGGTGAGGAACACCGCCGCCAAGGCAGACCAGCGGATCCCAGTCGACCACTACGGAACTGGGCAGGGTGCCGTGTGGGTAGCGAGTGATTCAGGGAATGTGGCAAACGAGAATCGACTCGGAACGGACGAACAGGTCATCAATTACTGTACGGAAGGCACCACGCCTTTTGAGAAGGTCTTTGGGGCACCGAGTCCCGTCGTTCCACCAAGCCCCGTGTCTTCTCGTACCCCCAATACCCCCATTGCCCTACTGCCGTTTTACGATCCACGCAATACCAGGAGATACTCCGATACACGATGGGCCTCGGGGATTTGGAGTCGAGTGGCGCTTGCCGCGTTACTCGCACTTGGTCTACAGTGGGGTACGGTTGGAGCCGCAGTTGTCATCCACTACTGGAAGGCTCCCATCGGCCTGGGTTGTCGCGCACTGTCGTTCCTAGTGTACGGATCCGTGGCGACGGTGGCGTTTTTCCTCTGCCTCGGATCGAGCATCCTCACCCATGTTTCTCGACCGCAACACGGTCCGACATATTGGCTTTCCTGGTCTCAAAGGTGTTTGAATGGTTGGGCAGTGTTCTGTGGGTATTGTGGGAAAGTGCTGGCGGTTGCCTCGGGCATTGGCATTTTGGTGGTATGTTTTTTTCAGTCCGCTGGAGCATTTAACAATTGTTATTGCTCCTCAATGACTTTTGACAATGGGTTCCACGACGTTATTTTCCTGACCATCAACTACGTGGTCGGGCCGAGTCTCGTTCACGTGTGGATTGGTGGGTTGATTATGGCATTTTTGACTTCGCTTTTGTTCGGCGTTTCTATATACCTGGGAACCCCACCCCGTCGATGACCTATTTTCCTCCCCCTCTGTACTTTTTCGTTGTGTGTATGTTTAGCCAAATAGCCAGAGATTTTCATCATTGCAAAAGCGGAACAAGCGACAGCCAAGCGATCTCGGGTCGGGAAACGACCGCCCGAGCATCTCGGGAGGAGCGACGATCGAAATGACCGAAGCGGTCACGCAACCGCTGGGCTCCCGCGCGGCCATCCGGCGTCACCTGCCGACCGAACAGGCTCCTCATTACTCCTCCCACCCACCACCACCACCACCACCACCACCACTCCCCTCTCGTCTGCCGAGGGACCAGCACTGACTGCAATGGGTCGAAGTCAGGCCACCCTCATCTTCGCGGCCGCCATCGTCGTCAACGTCCTACTCCTCTCGCAGTCGAGGTTAACGAGCGTAGCCGTTCAGCAACATAATGTTCAGGATTTCGGAGTGGGAATGTCTTTGTTCAGGAGGGGGTTGTTAACCGTGACTTCGGAAGGGTCTGGAGAGAACGTGCGTCCGTATTCACCCTCGGATTTCGTTGACGTTTGTCGATTAATGATCGCTCGGATCGTTCTCTTCCGCCTGGCTTTGCGTTCGCGCCGGACCCATTAACAACACCAGTGTAGACCCGTCAAGCTGCCCCCCCAGGATCAATGTGCGCACGTTAGGGAAGAATGCACGGAGTCGGATTCTTTCCTCTCGATCCCTTATACCGAGCGATACTTCTGCGCCAAGCCAGCAGCCCGACCATGGACCTTCGCGGGCTTCATCGTCTGGCTCATATTCCTCTTCTCGACAATCGGCATCAGCGCTTCCGACTTTTTCTGCCCGAATCTCGCTACGGTAGCCCAGACGCTTGGACTGGACGAAAGCGTTGCAGGAGTAACGTTTCTCGCGTTCGGGAACGGAAGCCCCGATTTATTCTCAACTTTCTCTGCAATGCGCAGCAATACTGGCAGTCTGGCCGTTGGAGAGTTGTTCGGGGCGGCTTCCTTCATCGTGAGTTGTGTGGTGGGCTCCATGTGTATTATTCGGCCCTTCAAGGTGGAGAGGTATCCATTCTTGAGGGATGTAGGATTCTTCTTCATCGCCGCCAGTTTGGTCATCACCGTCCTTTGGGACGGTAAACTCCTTTTGTGGGAGGCCTTGGTCCTCGTGGGACTTTACTTCACTTATGTCTGCGTGGTGGTTATTGGAACTTGGTGGGAGAAGAGGCAGGAGGCGAAAAAAGCACACGAAGCTTTGATCAGGAACGAGTACAGCACGGAAGGAGTACCTCAAATTGCGTACCACGACGAAGAGCCCTACTCGGATGAACCATACCATGATGAACGTAAGCCAACAGTACTTCCCGAATCTGACGTTCGTGGCTGAACGTAACGCTAGTCTCTATTGTCCCCGCATCCGAAGACCTCGACTCCTCACAGACGTTGATGCCGGGAACTCCCATGGAGTGGGCACTACCCAATCGACGTCGAGCCAAGTCCCAACCTGGGCCACCCCGCATACAGACAGATTTTGCGGTGCGATACAACACCGTCCGTCCAATTCGTTCAAGAACACGCTCCTCTTCGCCCTCTCTATACCAGTCTCCATACCATCGCCGCCCCAGTACCTCACACCAGATGCCGTCGTTTTCCTTGATCGGTGCCTTAGAATTCCGACAGGTGGTGGCTTCGTTGGCAAGTCAAGCCGCTGGTGACCCTCTAAATCTCCACCTTTACCAAGAAAGCCCCTTGACGCCATACGTCAGGGGACACTACCCCCACCATCATTCCCATTCCTCAGTTTCTCGACCTCGAACGCCAGATCAGGATCCATGGGATCCCGTCGCGGGGGGTGTCCAATTACACGAGCGTTCGCCCCGCGTCTCTCCTACCGCCAGCGTTGAGAGGTTGGATCAGATGATTTTCCCATCCAATGCACCTTCAGAAACCGACGCCACATCACAGCAGTTTACACCGCCTTCAAAACGACAGAGGATGAAACACGCACTATACCGGACGTGGCACACGCTCTTCCCTACCCTCCATCACTTCTGGGACAAGAGTTTCCTGGGGAAGATCGTCGCCTTGTTCGCCGCCCCTGCGGTTATGGCCCTTACGATCACCTTGCCCGTGGTTGTGACACCTTATACGGGTGAGGGATCGACAGAAAAGCTTCCGATAGCTGGGTCTGGATCCGTAGACTCCAGGCTGATCGATTTCGAAGAGGAAGGAGTGGAGGTGGAGAGAGCACTGATCGCAGAAGAAGAAGTTGTGGAAGAGATGCACGAGCTCAAGTATAATAAATGGCTGATGGCCGCACAGTGCGCGTTCGGGCCACTGTGGTGTGTCGCAGTGTTGTTCGGTAAGTTCATCGCTGTCCGTGGTGTGTAAACTGTCACTTAATGGTTGGGTATTTGTGTTAGATGGAACGGATCATGTGGCTTGGCTGTTGGTTGCCACCGCCATCGCTGGTATCGCGTCTGCCATCCTTGTTCTCGTATTCTCGACGGAGGGGGCACACCCAACTCTGCGTATCCTGCGCTGCTCGATGGGGTTCTTCGTCGCCATCGTTTGGATCATGGCCATCGCTGATGAGGTCGTCGGCGTTCTCAAGGTTAGCCGCCCCCATTGGCAAATTTCCTCACGAGTTTGCGTTCTGACTCCCTGGGTTTATCAGGCCTTTGGGTTCATATTTGGACTGTCAGATGCCATCATCGGTGTCACAATTTTTGCTGTCGGCAACTCTCTCGCGGACTTCGTTGCAAATATCAGCGTTGCAGTAAGTTGTTCAACCTCACCGCCTCTACATCCCGCGTTTACACATCTCCTCAGGTTTTTGCCCCCATCATGGGTTTCTCTGCTTGCTTCGGTGGTCCCATGCTCAATATCCTCCTCGGAGTAGGAATCTCGGGTTCCTACATCATCTCCCAGTCTGCCAAACCATACGAACTTCCCCTCTCACCAACGCTCCTAGTCAATGGGTTCGGTCTGCTGGTGATCCTGCTGGTGACCGTCGTGGTGGTACCGTTGAACGGGTTCTATCTGACGAGGGCATGGGGTATCTTCCTGGTTTGCTGTTACGCGGTTCTGCTGACTGTCACCATCGTGGTCGAGTTGGGGGTAGATCTGACACTCTGATTGCCCAAATCAGGGTGTCCACTGATGTTGAGTATTCGTGTTATGGACTGAATTCCCTCCTCGAACATCGCTCTCCCACCTATTCCAACCTGTGTTTCGTCTTTGGCTGTCATGACCTGTTTTCATATATCTCACGCTCATGCGTCCTATTTGCGTTACCCCGCGTTATCGCTATTTGTTGATATTGTTTGGTATCTGGTACTCCCCGTCCTCTCTTTGTTCCTCATTCGCGCCTATCTCATGTAGCTCAGGGTTTCCTCTTCTAAATCGGGTAATCGGATAAATCGTCAATTGATCATTGCATATCGTCGTTGCTACAATTACAACTACAACTTTGGTTTGGGACCCGATTCCGCCTTGGCCAGGTCACGTAGCTGCCTTCTTAAGATCTTCCCCGCCGCGCTCTTCGGGACTTGGTCGATGATGACTACGCCTCCCCTAAGGAACTTGTGTTTGGCCACGCGACCCTGGATCCAATCCTGTATTTCCTTGGAGAATGCCGCGGACTCTGCTCCTGGTTGTGGTTTCACCTTGGGAACGACGTATGCCCTGGGTAGCGGATATGGGAGGGGATGTCAGGGTGCCCCCCTCCCACTGGGGGTAATTCGAAAAGGACAACATGAGAAAACGAACCTGGGTAATTCAGTGACATCCTTCTCGGAATATACCCCAATGACGGCTGCGTCGACGATCTTGGGATGTTGCAATAAAAGTGCTTCCAACTCCGCCGGGGGAACTGGAACGTGACAATCGTGGTTCGGAATGGGTTTCACTCTTCCTCGAAATGTGTAACTGTACCTTGGAAGCCCTAGGTGATACAGGTTATCGTTCGAAATCCCAGACTGTTCAAGGGGAAGAAGGTTGGGAGACATACCTTGTATTTGATCAATTCCTTGATCCTGTCCACGACGGTATAATATCCCTCAGCGTCGCGAGTACAGACGTCTCCGGTCTTGTACCACCCATCGGTCGTGATCGACTCCTCGGTCGCGGTGGGATTATTCAGGTAACCCTAAGCGAGCGTGCAGTCAGATCAATTCGAACGACCGTCCTTCGTGCGCCCGTACCTTCATAACCGTCGGACCGCGTAACCATAGCTCACCAGGCTCTCCGGTCTTCACATCGAGACCGTTCTCCCCAATTAACCTCGCTTCAAGATTTGGAAGGAGCACGCCGACCGATCCAACCTTGGATAAGAACTTATCGTGAGGCAGGAGGTGAGCGACGGGGGAAGTCTCCGTCAAACCGTATCCTACGTGAGAGGCGGGTGAGTTACTGAACAGAGGTACGAGAATCACAGTTGGCCAACCTTGCAGAAGGGCGGTATTAGCCCCGACAGATTTTAGTTTGTTGTGAACAGCCTGCACGAGTGAAGGGCCAAGTGGAGCAGCACCTGAAAGTGGCATTAGTGTTAGTGCGGCACCCCACGAAAGGAGGCGTAACCTGGGATGCGCACCTGAAAGAAGAATTCGCAAGGATTTCATGTTGTACTTGTTCGTCGCTAAAAGGGTAACCATCCGTCAAGAAAACCTCACCCCGTTGACGTTTCGTGCACGGCTCGTACCAGGGTGATGGATGATCGCGAGGCACACGGGTGGGACGATGAGCGAAATCGTCACCTTGTACTTCTCGATGTTTCGACAGAACGCTTCGGGTTCGAACTGTGGCATGATCACGACTGGCACCCCGACCATAAGTGCGAAAGGAATTAACAAGACGCCGCCTAGTGTGGCCTCTCAGTATCTCCCTTCGATGTGGGGTGCTATGAGAGACCCACCATAGATGTGGAAGAATGGCAGGATCCCGATCAACACGTCCTTCCCTGCCTGAACAGTAGGGAACGCTGGTCGGATCATGGAGCAGACCGAAACAATGTTCCTATGTGTCGTCTGTGCTGAACGTCAGAATGCGGTGCAGCAGTACTCGATGATACGAAGAGCCTGACCTCGACACCCTTTGGTTGCCCAGTCGTCCCAGATGAGTAACAGAGGTACACCGTCTCGTTGGACAGGGGTCCATCAAAACGTTCAGCCGCGCTCAGTGTTCCCTTGGCCATTAGGTCATCCATATGAATGAACCCCTTGGCGGTCGTCCTCTTATCTCCCACTCCCATGACAATAATTCTCTTCCTTATTTCCTCGTTGCTCATCCCACTCCCCCCGAGCATGGCGACAACTATAGGCACGAGGGTGGGGTGAACAATGGCCACCGTTGCCCCACTATCCCTACATTGGTGCCCAAGTTCCTCTGGAGTATACGAAGAATTTGCCAATGTCGTCCTTATTCCAGCAGCGATAGACCCGAAGAGGGCAACCGGCCACGCCAAACTGTTTGGGCTGAAAATCAATACCGTACTTCCTCTCGTGAGCTCCACCCCCCCAAACTCGTTCGCGAAAACGTTCCTGAGGCCCCACCCGAGAGAGAGGCAGGCAGCCTTGAGCTCGGCACGTGTGATGGTGCGTCCGGTTGGCGCGTCGATGAAGGCGGGCGTCGTGGCTGGGATCTCGGCGTCGACCTTTCCTTCAAAGATGAAGGTAAAGAGGGACTCGTTGGGGAGTGCAACGTCGGGAATCGGAGAGCGGTAGATGGTCATTGTTCAACGTCTGCGGTCAGGTTGTGGGAGGAGGGAGGGAACCGTGAAGTGGCCTGATGCACGAGTGAGCGGGTTAAGGAGGGTTAAGCGGTTTCCCTGCTTAAGTTTCCCCGCTTAATTAGACGCTGTGATGCGGGCATTATTGATAGCCGCCGGGGGGCTGTCGGCCAGGGCACGAATGACGGACACGCGGATGGTTCCCGATGATTTCGAAAAACACGCCCCGGCGGCCTCCCCTATCGAGAACCGAGGGCCCGTCAGAGAACGCAGTGTTCGGTGCGGGACATTGTGCGATTGGCGGGGTCCTGGAGGAGGGCAGGGAGGTGGTGACATGATGATCGACACGGCCATATATGCATTGCGTCCTTATAATACGCTCGTCCGTAACGCTCACGTCTAAATTAGCATCTGGACAAACGCCAGATACCGACCCGCCTATGATTTCCCGTGATTGGACATTTATCGGATTCGAAGGATGGATTCCCTGGGCCTAAAGAAGTAACCACAACACACCTAACGTACGAAGTACCGACAAGCTGCAGAAGCAATAACGCGGGCTTCATCGAAACACTCCAGGTTGTATGGGTATCCGATGTTTGAGACGACATGAAGGGAAGCTCTCAGACCACAACGAGAGAGCAACCGGGTACCGTAACGAAGAATTACCGCGAAATGTGCTGTTTCTGCTGTTACAGAATGCAGTCGCAGAAGGGGCTGTTAGGGAATTCACTCACACCCACAGTATTCAAGTTGTCTTTACGATACACGTTTGTCATACACGAGTGAATCAACGGCCGCCCGTCGTCGCTGCAGAGGGCAATTTGCCTTGGCGTATCATGGACAACTTTGGTTCTGATGCGGCTCCGACGGGCCAATGATACCCTGGCCATTTTCCCCGCAGACCTATTCAAAGTGGGTGATCCCGAGATCAGATAAACCAAGGCAACTGGACTCGCCGACATCCGCTATCGCTCTCATCTCCGTCTCTCATCTTCCTTCGCTCTCCATACCGAAATCTCATCCACCGACCTACCTCAGCACACCGATATCACGATGGGCGGTTCTGATGAAGAGGGATCGTTGAAGAAGGAGAAGAAGGAGAAGAAAGATAAGGACAAGGACAAGGATAAGGACAAGAAACACAAGGACGAGAAGAAGGACAAGGGAAAGGAGAAAGAGAAGGATAAGGACGAGAAGAAGGATAAGGATAAGAAGGATAAGGACGGAGGTGAGAAGAAGGATAAGGATAAGAAAGACAAGGATAAGGATAAGAAGGACAAGGGTAAGGACGAGAAGGGCAAGGACGAGAAAGGTAAGGATAAAGAGAAGGATAAGGATAAGAAAGAGAAGAAGGATAAGAAGGATAAGAAAGATGAGGACGAAGACGAAGACGGCGAGGATGGCAAGAAGAAGAAGAAGAAAGACAAGGATAAGGACAAGGCGAAGGATAAGGATAAGAAGGACAAACCGTCTCATCCATCCGTGGTCAACGTCCCCAGCGGTCCCGTCCTCGGTGGCGAGGCAGCGAACTACTACGATCCTTCCGGTGCGCCTCCCAAACCTCCCTCCCAGCCCGGACCTCCGCCTCAGTCCGGCGAGGTCCCATGGTTCCTCCGCGAACCCGGCGCCGAGGTCCACAGCCCTCCTCCTCCTCGAGCCGATCCCCCCTTCCCCAACCCGAACCCTCACTACACCACCTTCCAACAACCTCCCCCGCATCAGCCTTCTCGAGCGGTCGGTGATTGCGGAGGGGTTCAACCTCCCCAGACCGTCCCCCCATCTGGATATCGTATCCCACTCGACCCGAACGCACAGTTCCCTACTCCTGATCAGCTCGGCCGACCTCCAGCCACCGATTTCAACAGCTCGACCGGGCCGATCTTCATCGGATCTGCCATCTTCCCAGATTCGGTTCACCCTTGCAAGATCATCCCCTCTCTCCATCCTCCGTGCCGTGTTTCGCATAACGGTGGAGAACTCGAGCATCACGGGAGGTACGATTTGCTACCCATTACCCTGGATATGGAATGGATTTCGACCGCGAACGGTCAAATCCCTCCTGGTCGTCGTCCCGTTGAGGGTGGTTACGAATCCAATGGTGGAAAGCTGTACCACGCTCTTGGCACCATACAAGGCGTACAAGTCCCCGGAAAGGCGGGTGAGCGCATCGTGAGTAGATCCAGCCTATCTGTCTTGAGGAAGAAACTCAATCATCGGGGCTTTGCAGAGAGGAGCCAGTATCCCGTTTGGAGGAAGCGAACACATTCTCCAAGAGAACTACAGCATCCTGTGAGTAACTATCCACGGCGTACACCTCCGATCTAATCTAATCTCGGTGTTGGGGGTGAATTAGGTGTTGGAAGTAAACTTGCAGCTCTCGTCATGCGAACCGGGCGAAATGAGCGTGCTATGTACCACGAAAAACGACGGCGTTTGTACCACTGTAACAAGAATGAAAGAAAACGGCTTGCGCTTGTTCATTCCGGTTGTCAAACCGGAGGATCCCACCAAATGGTTCGAGCGTAGTGACATCTATGGATCGTATGTGATCGGCGAAGGATCATCGTGAGAAGAACGCATGTGAACCCCTAGCGTTCCAGCCCTGTGATGACGGCGGCGGTAGTGAACGTGGCGAATGGGGTTTCTAGGAACGCAGCAGATACTTGGACCATCAACGATGTCAGACCTCCCCCGCCGGCTCTGGGCTCCATGATCATTTACCGGGGTAAGCATGGGTACATCGACGCCAGTGGCACCACCAACCGAACCGCTCGCGACCCCCGCAACCACGGTCCCCTGAGTGGCATGCGCGGGGGTGGACAACAATATCATGAACTGGTACAAACCATCTTCTGGTGCTAATGGAGTATCGTAGGGGCGGATGCAGCGGGCCAGGCAGACAGGCGCCTGGTGAGTGGATCCCTAACCTTTACATGCTTTGCTTTCCTGAGCTTATGCGGTTGAAACCCTGGTGGAGACGTGAAAAGACACATTCTGCGGGGACCCGCGGGCGCGTTGTAAGTCGGCCACTAACTAGCGCCGATTAGACATAGGTACAAAACCTCTCCGCTGGCGACGAAAGGCGCAGACCACCAGCAGCCTGCCAGTCTTTTTGAACGCCGGGTTACCTCCTGATGATCGTTGGGGGGTCCAGTTCCTTCGTCGGCCTGATGGTACCATTTACCATCCGGTCAGGACGCGGGTTACATGCCCGAACGTGCGTTCCGCCGGAGCGCTGGCATATTGCCAAGTGGTCCGAGTACTATTGGTTTCAGGGGGGGGGGTGTCCCAGCGCGTGCTAACGAAACCCCACCCACCCACCACCCCGTGGCAAAGGAACGCCCCATAGTCATGGAGGAAATGTGTCGCGTGAGTGGGTGCCTAACGTTTTGATTAGATGTCGATGACGAACCTGAGTCATCACGCCGTTTATGACCACTCACGCACTATCACGTTCGTATGTATGATATCAAGGGGCCACAGTATCGAGTATAAATGGTAGCGAGTCCGTGTGCCAATGTTCTGGGATGCTGGTAGTGTTCACCCAGCTGCCAATGAATAAAACCAAGCGAGCGCCAATAGGTGGAGGTGAGTTTGGGTGAAGTGGGAACCTCGAGTCGGAATTGCGGAAAAAACTCGATGTTAGTTGAATCCACTCGACGGCGCCATTCAAGTGCCGCAGAAATCGAACGGGTCCGTGTAATTCTTCAGGTGCTGGAGGTCGAGCAAGGCGGGTGTAAAAACATAAGGGTGATCGAAAAAAGCAAACCATCGAATTGTAAGCGGCTGTACCTGGCGTTACGTCCGGACAGTGTGACTCTACAGCTGGTCGTCGCGAGACACACAAAAAAAACACGGTCTCGGGAGTGACTCGGCTACTGGATTTGATACATGGCCACCTCATCAACGGGGTAATGAAACACTGGGAAGACCTCGCTCAACTTCTCCAGGCTCAGATTCTGCAAGCCTTGACCGTGAAAGTATGATTTGGGGATTATGATCTGCGGCGTTGTGTTGGTGGGGGTGATCACCACTTAATATGTGCGGACATCCGGGGGGAGCAACTCCTTGATTATTTCCAAGCCACGCAGATTCACATCATGGGAAACCCTGTTGCGTGTGACCTGAAACATGAGGAGGATGGGTGACTCGCCAGGGGGATGAATGAGGAATACGGAGTCGACTGTAGCGGAGTTGGAGGCCCTGGGACAGTAGTAGTGGCCAACTTGGAATTTTGTCGCATTCTCTTTCACGTCATCTAGACTGTAGTCGTCCGATGCAGGCAACTGGAGGTCGATTGCGTCTTCCTTATCCTCGGAGGCTGAGTAATCGTCGTAGAGGACGTTCGTAATCGCGGGCTTGCCGCCCACGGGGAACAGTCAAAGGGTTTGGTTCCACCTGAGCAAAGTGTGCATCTGAAACTCGAAGAGCCACCCGGCGGAGACGGCTGTAAAGCTGCTGGCCTGGAATAGGTGGTAGAAGTTTACCCTCTCGGAAGCCTGGTGCGAAAGGTGTCGGTCCCAGAGCATCCCGAAGATACGCCGTGAGGCGATTGACTTTACGGGACGGCCGCGGGAGTCTGGTGCTGGGTCCATGACTCTTTGGAATCTAGGGAGCAGAGAGCGTGTTGTAAGGTATGAGGTTCCATTGACTCAACTAGCAAAGCGACATTGTCTTCGTAGGAGGTTGGCGTGTTGGCGTAGCTGGCCAACGCCCTGGGGGCCGCTCCATACTCGTTGTATAGGTACCAGAGTTGACGTTCTGTGTGCGGGACCCCGCCCCCGAGGAACGAACCGCTGCAGAAATGTGAGTATTGTGAATACCTAGGGACGGATCCACATACGCCTGAAGAACTTCGGAGAAGGACCATCTCTTCATGTAGAAGGTTTTGGTTTTGACCTTCCTGACCCACTCAAGACGTTTTTTACGAGACGCCGCTTCAACCACGAAGAACGGTGACCCATCGATAAAGGTTGCCGCAGGTACCTCAAGGCTTGAATTTGGATCGACGAGAGCCCAAATTCTACTATCGCCGGACGACGGGAACCGGGTATAGATTTCGGTGGACCCGTGGTGCTTGAACTGGTGGACACCATTTTTGTGGAAGAGGAGGACGGATTCTTTGTTAATT
>Ga0307509_10006252_pt1 | contig 16095 bp, 11 predicted proteins | sample 10_EM_MG_FD_202245 | JGI IMG/M metagenome (GOLD analysis project Ga0307509, IMG submission 202245) | Populus trichocarpa ectomycorrhiza microbial communities from riparian zone in the Pacific Northwest, United States - 10_EM | ecosystem: Host-associated > Plants > Roots > Unclassified | place...
ACTTATTGTTTCCGTGAATTATATGGTGGAGATAGTGCCTCGATTAGATTAGGGGTGGCGAAAATAGGTTCGCGAGTATCCAACTATTTTTGGTTTACTAAGTGAGTGATATTACATGACCACATGCCACAATACCGGTATTGGATGCGACTTATCCATCAGGCAATTGTATTCCCACCGCATATTATCCTCTCCAGGATGTTCTATCAACTTTTATTGAGGGGCTGTTGATTTATAACATGACAGGCGACTTTAAGATCCTCGTATACCTATACTTCTATTCTTACCGAGTGTTAGGCTGGGTGCCATTCAGACTCTCATTCGATCTTTTATAAAGACTAGTCTAGGACCAATCCAAACCGGACCGGACCACCCAAGTTAGTCGGGTCCAGTCATCGCCATCACGAGGACTGGCCAGCCTGGTCCTGCCTCCAAGACTTGACCAGTCGGACTATTCGGAACCCTGGCGGTGTACCTAGGAGGGGAAGAAAGAAAAGAGGAGTCTGGCTGAAGAAAAGCGGGGGGGGGGGGGGTCTGCAGGTGTTACAATAACTTAGCGTTGCACGGAGCCATCCATGGCGCTAAAGACATCCCAATTAAACAATCCAAAATGTCTGAAACTACGGGTACTCGAGCACTAACATTCTGACGGCTATGCCGGTAATAGGAGGAATCATGCATACGGGTTTCTAAGTCCCGAGTTATTACGCAGGCTAAGTACGATTCCACTAGCTACGCACAAAAACCCCCGTGTTCTATTACCGGCAGTAGAATAAAAAGCTCATCTGGATCCATGAACTACTGCAACTTAGGTCGCCGAAACTACAAAATCATTTTTTCGACAGAAAGCAGAATCACTGTCAGCAGTGACGATATCGTGAATTTCGGGTTCGGGTACACCAAGCCCTCCCCCGGGATAAGACCGGACCTCTCCCACTACAGTGGGCGGCCGCTAGCGTTGCGAATGCAAAGTGAAATCACAACCCCTCTACCCAAAGTCAAGTGCCCCATGCAAAAAACAAGTGCCTTATATAAAGGGGACAAAGATGATTTATTAAGTTAAGAAATCACCATAGTTTTCGTAAGGGACACGGGAAATTCTCAGGTGATGCCGACCCAATATTCCGTTAAGGCATGGATAGTTCAGGTCTCCCTCTGTCCGGTCGACCTCCCACATTTTTCTACTCGTGTACAGTACTCATGCTGCTGAGTGCTTGGTTGGTCACGTGATCTTCGATTCCCAAATGATTCCGAAGATTCCCCCGACATAGGAAGTGAGAAGGGTGTTCAAAGGAAGACTTTCCTCATATCCTTTAACCAAAGACGAAGGAAAGAGAAACCCTCAATTGCCTATCAAAATCGTCGGCAAATTCAGAGCGAAGATCACATGACCAATCAGCACTCGGCAGCATGAATACTGTCGGTCGCTTCGTCTAGCGTAATAAGCCTTACGAGCATATGAAAAACCGTAGGATACTAGTATAATTAATATTCCATGGTAGTATACATAAGAAAATAAAATAGAATTCCTCCCGGAAGGCTTCATGAATTGCCTGAATAATTCGGGGTCATTAGCTGGTGGGGTGGTGGCCTGCCGACTACCAATCTTACAAGGTGTTGGACGTATCTGGCTTTCCTAGAGGCACAGGATGAAGCAAAGTGCGCGAGCAAAGCAAAAACTGTGGATGCGGAAAAACTAGTCCCCCCCCTAACCGGGCCTCCTTGAACGATTACGGTACTCATACATTCTCTGCGACTGGAAAGTCCTGAAACCTTGATTCCCTTACCCTATGATAGAGCCTCCAAGCGCTAATCCAAACCGAGCATATTTATGATATCCCAACTGGGAAAGTGTAACAGAAGTTACTGAACAGACAATTCCTGGGATATCTTAAATAAGCCGATTTTGTGAAGTTTAGTTGAATAATGTGCCTACTCACCGCTTTTATATAACACCCCAGAATCTAACGATACTGGTACATGTAAGAACATAAAACGGGTTAAGCCCACCGTTGAGTTGCGCCACAGAAATAGCTACAAGCCACAATGGGCCTAACTTTAACAAGTTGACCAAATTATTGTCCCTTGGAAAAACTATGCAAACATTGCGATGCAACGGCTCGCACAGACTTCTCAACACCCAACTCAACAAATAACCTCCAAAGCCGGAGCCAAAAAATATTTAAAAATAAATAATAATAAAATCCTAATTGACACCTCACGTGCCACTCATCGAAATGATTGAAATTTCCAATTTATCATCAAAAAAAACCACTACACTATTCTCCTTGACAACATCTATTATCTAGTGTTTTTTTCAATTTCAACATGTGAAGTTGGTTGTGCGGTATAAAGGATTGAAAACTACAGAAATTCTTGTGCACGTGTTGGACTGCACGAACTATATGTGGTAGCACATTGCAGCGTCAAATGCTTGGTTACTTTCGCTAAGTGAGAACACACATACAAATTAAGGAGATCTAATTGGTGTAGCTTGGGTGAGTGATACTCCGTCTGGCGAGGTCCCATCTCGGTATATTTTGTCTCAAGTTGCGGGGGTCAGGGGCCTAAATGCTAAGAGTGTGTCCAAGGGGTATTTCCGGCTACGCTCATCATTTCCCCATTTTCAGGTCACACTTACTTTGTGTTGCACCGGCGATGAATAAAGTGACATACTCGCATAGGTGGGGAACCGGCCACTAAACAATGATCAACCCCCAACAAGGGAAAGCATTAATATTTGTGTGGCAATTGGGGAGAAGCCATGCCAGAGGAGCCGTGTTCGTAAACGTCGGAAAATTGCGAGTGCGACGCATCTTCAAGTAACACCTTCCCGACCCGCCAGATAGACCTCATCCATCCATCTCCTCCCTATCCCTGTCCTGTCCTAACCCGGATAGCATCCCCAACCCTAATGCTTTGCACCCCAGACCCCCTCTCTCAGAGCCAGTGCACAGCACCCCATCCGAACCAAACCCTTCCACCGATCCTCCATTCATTTCCGCTACCTACTAGCCCGCGTAGACAATGCGACAGCGGTAATAGAGGCTGGGGGTAGCCTTCTGTTTATCTCTAGTAGAGAGATTTCAAAGAGCGGGGATATATAGAAAACAGTTAAGGAAAATAGGGATCAATACCCAAAAAAACTCGCTAGGAGAGGCAACTCCAAGAGAAAATCCTAGTTCCTACGGTACTCCCACGGTCAGCCATTGTTAGTTTCCGCTGTTTGCCCTTTTCTTTCCTCCTTACTCTCGCTTGCCAGTGTATCGGAAATTCATATCCCACTCCCAGGCCGACCAAATGCTATGTACAACACTTATGCAAATCACGCCTGAGTCACTGTGAATTCCAGCACTCTTGGACCGATTCCTTGTACATTTTAGGGAAGATGGAATAGAAATTAGGAGGGATGGGGTCGTGTGAGTGGCTACGGGAACACTTGAGGATGTGGAGCAAGATGACGGCAATGGGGGGCACATCATGATGGGTATACAAGACGGATATGGAATGCAATTTCTTGAAAGCTCTGCAAATATATCGTGTCTTCTAACACTGTTGGAAAAGCTGCTCGGCATGTTGGTTTCTTTTGTTTCATCAAAGCACGGAGATTAAGAAAGATGTTTTCATCGACGGTTGGATAGGACAAATGGAAAGCATGAAGTCTACGGGAATGAAGGAAGTTTTCTTTTGTCATACATTTCTTTTGTTCAGGGATAACAGAGTGTTTATTTCATTTGTTCAGGGATAACAGAGTGTTTATTTCATTTGTTTCTTTGAAGGATAGACAAGGCGATAAGGAGGCATTTGCGGAATGAAGTGGAAATGTGTGGTGATGGTTGGAAGACAGAGAGTGGTGTTTTGCTTTTCATATTATATATACTCCTGTCATTACCGTCAGTTTAGCAAGCAATTCATCTACGAATATACCTCTAGTTGCTCGCTATCATTATCCTCTCTCCCACTATTGCTCTTTTGGTGCCGTATTTGCGCTTATTTCGTTTAAACACGAGGTAAAAGAGAGGTAATAATGGCAAGTGTGAGGTGAAAAACGGAGCTCGGGATTGCCGTGGGAATCGTGAACACTCAACCGGAGATCAGAAATGAGCTATCATAGCTCATGCCGGCCCCCCACTAGTATTGGTAAACTCCGTTTTTCCAACGGCCTTTTTAACATAAATTTACAGTCTGTAACTTCAGGCACCCTTGCTAGTACACTGAAGACTATAGTGCTGGGGGCTCGTTGGCCTCTCTATTTTTAGCATAATGGGAAATCTCTAGTATTGCAGTTGGAATAATCTGCGTTGCGTTTCTTTAGCACTTCATATAGTGATCAAGGAGCGCCATATTGTGGTGAACCCGTTCTGCCAATGTTCTCCCTAGGTCGCGTGATGTGAACTGTGAGTGGCGGGTTTTCGGTGGTATTAACTCTGCTTCTTCTAAGAGGGGATAGTTCTCTCTAAACAGTACTTATAGTGTATCTCCTTGGCTGTTTCTCTGCCTGTATGAGACGAGTGAGATTAATGAGTGACATGAAAAGCTAGTCATCTTTGCCCCCCCCATCCATACTAACCCCAATATCCGGGGTAGCTGAGCATCCGCCGGATGCGGTGCCGTAATATTCATTAGGCCTTGTCATGGTAACTGTCCCCTATGATAGGTATTGCATCTTTTGGATCCAGTAACATATAGAAAGAGACAGTTGACAATCAAAATGCTTGTTGTGATAGAAATGGTCGCAATGTGCAGCATGCATGCCAGGATGCCAACCCTCAAATCTGAATGCACCAACCTGGAAAGAACAGAACACTGAATTCTTGGGATGTCTCTAATAACCCGATCCCACGGAGCTTTGATCACCTTCTATAGTTTGTCCACCGATCGCTTTGGTACAACAGGCATGACATCCACTATAACAAAACATATAGCAACGCTACAACTGGCTGAATCCATTATTAAGTTCCGTGACGGAAATAGCTGCACAAAATCTCAATAGGCCTAAGAGAGTAAGCTTTTAAAATTATGGACAGTAGGTTGTGGGGTTTGACCGGCCCAATATATATAAGCTACACTGCAGGGTTCCGAATAGTCCGACCGGTCAAGTCTTGGAGGCGGGACCGGGCTGGCTAGTCCTGGTGATGGCGATGACTGGACTCGACTAATTTGGGTGGTCCGGTCCGGTTTGAACTGGTCCCAGACCAGTCTTTATAAAAAGATCGCATGAGTCTGAATGGCACCAAGCCCAACACTTTCTAAGAATAGAAGTATAGCTATACTAGGATCTTAAAGTCGCTTGTCACGCTATGAATCAACAGCCCCTCAATACAAGTTGATAGAATATCCTGGAGAGGATGATATGCGGTGGAAATACGATTACCTGATGGATAAGTCGCATCCAATACCGGTATTGTGGCATGTGGTCATGTAATATTACTCACTTAGTGAACTAAAAATGGTTCGATACTCAAGAACCTATTTTCGCCACCCCTAATCTAAGCGAGGCACTATCTCCACCATATAATTCATGGAAACAATAAGTTTAATCAAGAAAAGCTTTATTTGAACGTAATATATAGTGATAAAAATAGCATATTATATTGCTTGGCAGGCCTGGTCAGACCAGTCTTGGTCAAGTCGGTTTCCATAATCCTGACTGTCCAGTCGGCCTAATTTCCACCATTGGACTAGACTTGACTTTCGACCTGACTAGCTAGTCCAGTCCAGTCTTCCGCCGACCATTCGGAACCCTGCTACACTGTACTGTGTCTGGGAACGAAGTTCCTTCCCCGACCTGTTTTCCTCATTATGCGAAGGCTAGAAACCTGCCTGCCGGTAGTGGGTGCAGCCTATTTTTATAATACTTATCATTTCCCCATTGACAGCTCACAAATAATTTTACTGGCTATGAATGAAGTGACATAAGAGGGGAACCGGTTAAACAACGATCAATTCTTTGTTAAGAGAGAGTATCAGTGTGATTGTAGGAGTTGTGAGGGGAGAAGGTTCAAATTGATTGCATAATAGACGACGATCTGAGCAGATAAGAGTAATCGGGAGAGATGGAACGTGGAGATTTTTTGAAGACAGCAAAGAATGAGAGACTGAAGAGAGAAGAGGGGGAAAAATGAATGTTGATATTGTGAAACAAACAGGTGTTGGAGGCTATATGATATGAGGTGGCAAAGATATTCAAAAGTAGAGGGCAATTGAGGGGGTATGAGTGAGCATGAGAGTAGCGCAGACAGGAAATAGAATAAACCCGGGGGAAGACAACGAAAGTTATAAGAGAAGAACTATCCGACCAAGCAAAAATACAAGATAACAACCTCTCTACTAACATAGACGATCCCAGTCCTAGTTACCTAATTCCTTGGTGGTAGCATAGCGTGGGAAATTCCATGCTTGTTCCACATGTGAGTAGCAAGATTATCCGCCCACTTGATCCCGTGAGCTCCGACGCGCACACACCCTTCAACCGGACAATCGACACGGTCATTGTGGTGCATTGCGCGGTAGTGCCTGTTGAAGGCTTGCTTTGTCTTGAAGGTTCTAGACCAAGAGCAATCCGGCGCCTCACAGGTAAATTTGCCTGGGGCACAAGTATGAGGGCCACTGCGGCAGTTATGAGTACACGTTAGAGCGATACAGTAAATAGAACTATAGTACTGAGTAAAAGGGGATGACTAACATATTTCCAGAGCACTTGTGGTATTTGCAGAAGATGCTCGGGAGGCCATTCCTGGGACGATTCATGGTGGGGGCAGGGGGGGCATTGTTATTTTCTGGGATTCCTTCGCTTGCTCGATTGGCTGGATTGGGATTATTGGTGGCGCCATTCCAGGAACCGAGAACCGAATACCATCCGTCCAGTTCTTGATGCAACGGGAGATTGACGAGTCCAGGATGTAATGCGATTGGGCGGCCTTGCTCATCGCGATCAACTAGTGAGAAAGCCCCAACTACGGCGGACTATAGCGACCACAACCGCCACAACACCTGGGTCTTAGGGCTTAGGGATCAAAAAATGTAAAAGTCGCTTAGCACCCAGAATTGTGCAAGAAATAAGCTTAATTATCATCACAGGTATTGCTCGATACAAACAAATAGTGTGCTATGATAGAAAAGGCACCATAAAATCAAGTTGAACAAAAGAGAGAAAAAAAATGACGAAGAAAAAAAAAACTCCTTCCTCTGTGAGCACTCTTGGCGCACTAAAGGAAAACAAACACCCGACTTACAGGATCCACATATGTTTCCTTCAGGTGTGAAACTATTTTACAACCTTTCCACCTTGCTTTACAGTCTTTCCGCTTCCTTCTGAAGATTGCATTCCTACATAGGAAATGCTTTCCTGAACGTCTAAACAAAATGTCCAAAGCCGAAGCTATATACCCTAATCCTCCGCTCATATCTGAAACCAGACAAACAAGGACGCTCCCGGAAGCTATCTGAACAAACATGTATCATGAGAGTGGGGCGAGCAGCACCATTTTCAACACCGTATGCCAAGTAACATAGAGTATGAAAGAAACAATGAAATCAAATACCCAATAACTCATACTCTAAGACAAGGAATATGAACAAAACCATGAAGGCGATATGCTATGCCGCTAGGTATAGGATGTGAAAACAACAACGCAGGGCAAAGTGCCTAACAACTGGAAACCACAATGCCAAATGCCCTATACCCGTCGCTCTCGTGGCCACACATCTGCCAACATGCCTATCCGCCTAATCGCCTAACGGCATGCCATAGGCAATCAGTGTTCGCAACAGGGCAGTCCGTCCGTGCTGGGTCAGGACCGGGGCCGACGAGACTGTGTCATCCCGTCCAGTCTTTTCCTGAACTTGACTGACAAGTATGAGCGAAGAACCAGGGCAGACGACATTGTATCGTCCCCTGCCATCCCAGCCGTTCTGCGAAGACACCTACTGTTCTCTACCCAAAATTGTCTCACATCGTGGGGATCATCGTCCTTCATAATAACCGCTGTGCTGCAAGTTCACGGACGAGGATGGACTGCATTGTGCACTCCTATCTCGTCCGGGACTCTTGGCAGTCCCGCTGCTAGGCCCTACCGGGGCCCTGGACGGTTGCGAACACTGTAGACAATCCAATCTATCTGCCGTGGTATTATATCATATAATACTTTCTTGCTATTTTGCAGATCTTGTATGGGTTGCAAGAACCTGTTTTCTTGACTCTTGCTTCATTGGGGGAAGGAGTTTTTTTTTTCTTCGCCTTTTTTTTCTTTCTTTCTTTTTTCAACTTGATTCATGGTGCCTTTTCTATCATAGCACACTATTTGTTTGTACCGAGTGATACCTGTGATGATAATTAAGCTTATTTCTTGCACAATTCTGGGTGCTAAGCGACTTTTTACATTTTTTGATTTTTAAGTTTTAAGATTTGGGTGTGGTGGCGGTTGTGGTCGCTATAGTCCGCCGTACCCAACTATGCAGGAAGAGGTTCGAGTGTGCCTAAGTTTCGCGAGTCAAAAAAAAAAGCAAACCAATGCTTACATCTTTTCCGTGTAACCGTAAGTTAATGCTGGCAGCTATAACTGGAAAAAAAGGATAGCAGACACGCAAAATTTTATGAAAAAGAGGGAGGGGGAAGACGATAGTATTTGAGTTGAACCTTCCGAAAATGAGTTATGCATGAATTCATACATAGGTTATCCGAACACATGCATGAGGCTGGAAATCTGCCCTTTACAGTAAGGCTACCAATTGCAGACCATTGTGCTGATCCTGAGACATACATGCTTGTGCGATACTCGAGTACATGCATTTGTGCTCTCAGCCAACAAACACCAGGGCTCACCCTCCCATGTCTGCCGCTTGCTTTAGAAATATCTTTTACCACTGTCAGGCCTCTGAATGTCTAAGTAGGCATATGCTTCCGTTTTCGCATTTCTCACATGGTGCTGCGGCTCCCGGTTGCAGTCCCCCCTCCTCCCCGGGAACTACTCTAGTTAGCCTATTGCTCTGAAATTCAACCTTTGTATCAACTGCCCGAGTACGGAGTGGGGGCTGGAGTGGGGGCCGCACCCCGGTTTTATAGCGGCGCTCGCTCTGTCACACCATTTCAGCGTAAACGTGAATTCTATGTTCTGTATCAATCCATCTATCCATTTCTCACAAAACGACACATTCCTCTACCGTGCTATCTCTTTCCTCTCTCCCATCTAGCAGCACTACCAATAGCACAATCGCGTGCTTACACCCGAGAACCTTGGAATGGAGGACACAAAAAATCTAGGTGAAGGTGGCCGGAGAAGGAAGATGTAGCTGTTTGTGCGCTTTAACTTGGAGAAATACCGGGGGGGTGCCGGTAGTATGGTTAGGAGGAAGCACATGAACGGTACGGGAGGTTGGATGAGTTTTTGTGTAATCTTTAGAAGGATATTCAGGAGAATGATTTTTGCAGAGGTTTGCTTGCCTGTTCGCTTCGGAGCTAAAACTAGAGATGTGGGGATAGATAGGACCTTTGTACCGGTACGTATATGCTTCAACCTTTAATACCGGTATTTTACGAATTTTCGCCATGGCGAAATTCGCCCTCAATAGCGTAAGAGCTCGAACAATTGAAAAGGATGTCCAAAATTCCTGTTCATGGACAGGGGGGCGAAGGCGTTGTGAAAACTGGGCACCTCAACCCCTGCTTAACGATGGGGGGGAGGGCGCCGGACCTCACCGGCGAAGTCAACTATCATGTCCTAGCGTGAGGTTTGATTATTCCGGCATTTACGGTATCTGGGCATGGGTTTCAGGACTACTAGTATTACACTTCCTCAATCGTTCAGTTCCGCATAAACATGGAGGAAAGAAGTACAAGGGTGGGGGATTAACCGGAACATGGAACCTACAGGGATATATTTGGCTGGCTAACCTTGGATAACTGTTCCATAACTTCTTGTCGGACCCTGGTACCGTTAAGATGGGTGCACGCCTGCTCGGCGTATGGGAAGGGGGTTTGATGGCCAGTACGATAGCAGAAATCTACTCTAAAAATCTCTAACAACCCCTGCTTGATCCACCAAAGAGTCGTTATCTGCCCCTTCCCATCCCCGCCTTACCAAGCCCTAGCAACACCCCAACCCTAACCCTTGGCACCTAAGACCCGGCTCGGAGTGCAGGCGCCCAGCACGTTGTCCGAGCGGGGCCCTTCCATTGATCCCTCCTCGTCTTCACTAACGTGACAGCTCTTAATTACTTTCCGCCGCTTCCTAGTCTACGCAGACTAGGTGGCGGCGGCAGGCCGGGGAGCTGACCTTCCGCCCGTCTGTGGTCTAGAGATCACAAAGCGCGCGGGTATGCAGCACGGTACGATACCTAAAATCGCTCCGGTCCAATCTTTACATCCCTTTATAAATCCTCCGCGTAAGCTTTTCTTGGGATAGTTTTTTTTGCGAATGACGAAGTTCCCGCGGAATACCTTGGGTTTCGCTGGCTTCCCGCCGACACAGATAATCGCCTCGTTTAGTTTGGCTATGGATCCCCGGTTGATTAGGAGGATTGGGTTCATTTGATAAAAGAATTTGTGCGATTCTACCGCCACTCTCCCCGGCGGAGAAGTGCTTTGGGATGCAGCTTGAAGAGCCCGCCCTCCTACGCGCCGGAATCGCGCGAGAGTGTAGGGAACGCCAAAGGTGGATGTGAGGAAGGCGGCGATTGACTAGACTTTAAGGTATGGATATAGCTTCGGAACCGGGCTGGGGAGAGGGGTACCTTGAGCAGGGCAACGGAGCAGGACAACGGAGGAGTTAGGAGAAGTAGACTTCTGGGTATCCGAATGTGAGATCGATCCGGGAGCGGATAGAAACCGTCCTATTTTATCTAAAGGAGTTTAGCAAAACAACCCTAGTGGAATAGAGGGAGATACCAAACCTTTTTTGATCAATCGCTGATCTGGTGACCAAGTGTGTCACTCTCAATCGTAGGAAAATTCATGGGGTCGAATTTCCTAGCATTCGCCGGGAGGATCCTAAAGCCTCGGCACAGCTTGATAGGATTCACCCCCGGATCAAGAGATAATCCGCTACCACTTCCTAGGAGCGCACGGGTGGTTAAACTCCTGACAACAGCATCAGGGTTCCCAACCGACCCTTGGGGAGCCAAACTACTAGTCGACTCTGTCGAGATAAAATCTTCCAGAGTTTTGACAATTTAACAATTACCCAATAGTCGGTGGTACTCGTGCCCTGGAGTGTTTTCCTAATAGCGCCAACCGGCCTCCCATATATAATATCTTGCTCCTCCTAGCTCCTATGTCCGGTGAAGTAATTCTACCCAATTTCCCAGGGTTCAAGGCCGGCCGACATTTGGATACTGCCGGGATTACACGTTCTGCCCCTCCGAATATGGATAAGAGATACCAACTTCACCTCCGCATATCAAATCTACGACCTGTCTGCGCGTTGCATATTGGGCGATATGATAGAATCCTGTGTTACGAAAAAGAGGTACATTCTAGGGCCATGGATCTAAAAAAATTTATGTCCATTCCCATCCGTAAGTTCAAATGATATAAGAATAACTTAGACGAGTGAGAAAGCATGACGTGATTAGAAATGGTAGTATACAGGGCAAGTATCGAGCGGAAAGCCAAAGAATTTTCCTCCAAATGCGTGCGGATTGGATCTGCCTTTAGTGTATGAAAGTCTCGGTTCCTACTTGCGACTGCCTCGTCAACCGCTCCGCCGCCAAAGCGCTTTAATGTAGTTGCTGGAGGAGGCTAGCCGATCATTCACGCATGATTGATGATCATTGTCTGGGAATCCAAACATACCGCAGGAATTTAGTACCATAAAGCCCGGAGCTATCTAATAATCACTCAAGTCAAGCCGGGGAGAAGAGACTAGTGCTGCTGTGCCCAGCAAGGAATACCATCGTGGCCAATTTTCTCACCGCCTCGCAGCCTAATCTGCCGGTGGCGATCCCCGGAGAATTTGGATTTTGCCGCCCATCAAATAGGAGTGGATCCTCCTCACATTGCCCTCCCAACCCAATTTTCACCTTTGTGTCGAAGAGAAACAGGTGGTGTTGCTCGCTGGTTCTTGCACTTCTATAAGAGTCGCGTGGGCATCCACATAGTATTGGTGCTTCAAGCCGCCTTAAGCCATGAGTGCTTCGAAAACAAGCTTTATTCCTATAGTGGTGTTTGCACAGAAGACGGTGTCGAACTGTTTGGGATTAGCGTGGGGAAGGTGGAGTACGCGGTTCTAGATGTCATCAATTTGTTTGGTTGGTTGCTGATATGGGGGTGACAAGGGGTGAGGCCCTGTAGGTCTGTGCGGGTCTTTGGAAAAGTGTATAGCGGCGTCGCATAGCTGGCCGATCCAGCGTAGTCGAGATATGTTATTTCTAAATGAACGTTTAAGTAATCAGTCTCGGAATTCCGGTACTCAACTCAAGAGAGAACAGGTATGACACCTTTCAGCTGTGGATACCCCGTAGTTCTTAGTCTTCCCACCAAGGAGTTGTACACATTGGCCATAGCTTCCTTTAAAAGAGACCCCCGGTGAATCGCCATGACGTATATCACGTACGCGGGTATCCACGAAACAAGATTTGAGCTTAACGGAATCCCTCCATCAAAAGTGGGGGAAGGTGGAGGATCCTGTGGAGAGGCTAGGTAGCGCTAGACGACATACGGTAGCCGAGTGGCTTATGGGCTACCCGCCACTGCCAAGCCATTGTAGCCTCAGTTGAAATTTTTGAAGGGTGTAGCCGCTTGGAAATTGGGATACAGGATACGACGTCTAGATAAGGTTTGACGTCGGGAAATTATCTTCCGATTGCTCGTCACGGATCCGTACTACCGGTAGGGGGATTTAAAGTTACACTAGAAACATAATTTTTCCTACCTCCGGCACCGGCGTTTTTTGTTGAGCGGGGGAATGCCCAGGACGAAAGACCCGGGAAAAAAGGGGCCGAGATGTCTGGGGGAAAATTACTTGTTGGAACTGGGTGGCAAGCAAAACGCACGGATTCGGCATAAACTTCGATGGCCGGCTCTGGCACTAAATTTACATAAATACCCACTGAAATTGCCAGCCAAAGCCACTCCCTCTCTCCTCGAAAGTCAGGTGTCCCGGGTAAACCCCAGGCGCTACATAAAGCGAACGGTGGTATATCCTGCTAAGAAATTGTGATAGTCCTCAAAATGGGCACACAAGAAATTCCCCGGTGACGCTTACCTAATATTGCACCTGGAGGTATTATCCGTATCTTGCACCGATATTCCTTCTAAGTCGCCCAGGGCAAAGCCGACTGTTCCAAAGGAGTTTGCACCCTCGGCCGCCCGGCCTGCAATAATAAACCATTCATGACATAGGAAGAGCCGCAGGATAAATCTGGCGGGTAACCCGGTCCAACTAGGAAGAATATTTACATGACGTCTTGAATGACGGGAGAGCTGTTTCTCGCACTGATGGAACACACAGTAAGGAACTTTGGGATCCGGTTTTCTGACCGTTATCGACACAGCCGGACACGATGCGCGCGACAGGGGAGCACCAGGGTATAATAAGTCACCGTGGTGGAAATCGTCCACCACGCCCGTAGTGAAGGCAAATCCGTCAAAACCCAAACCCTTATCATGGGTGGTACTGCCTTAATTATTTGCCCACTAACCGGAGATCCAACTCAATTCACACCGCAGTCTATCATATCACACCATCACACCGCACTAATTCCAACCGAACCAGCACCACACAGCACGCGAAACATAGCCACCATTCATCCCACTTCTCCCCCTCCCATTGACTGACAGATGGAATGCACTGTAAGAGTGCTGTATTCAGCCTCTCGTGTGGGGTGAAGAGAGGTTCAATAATTTTATCCATAATAATTAAGGTATTACCGTCAATCCAGGCATATGAGCAACCCCCGGCATTGCAATATCGAAGTAGAGGGGCATTGTCCTAGGTAAGAGCCATCTGGAAGGAATGAGCTTAGATACAAGACGGGGATCTGCTCCAGGCTATTAAAATGTAGATATAATTCTTTAGCCGTAATTTACGATATGGTCATTCTCGCACCCGACAGTGCTATGCCGTAGACTCTTTTGCCCCTCTAATTTCAAACTAGATGGTGCACTCGCAGAACAGACGTTGAGGGAACCGGAATTCTATTTTTTTTACACTTTCTCATGATTAGTGAATCGCTCCGTGTCTTTGAGTAGTCTCTCTGTAAGTGGCCTGGGGGTGCTCTTTCTCGCGGGTCTGGTGACATAAAAACAGGGTGGTGGGCATTCGGCAGCATTAGCCCGGCTTCTACCGGGGGTGCTAGTTACCTCTAAATACATGGCACACTGTACCCAGATCGTTTCTCGGCCAATATGTCTCATACTATTAAGTTGATAGCTAGGTGAGTGAGATTAGTGGGTCAGATGAAAATCCTCTTTTAGGCCCACACTCTCGGTACTAGCCTCCGCACCTACTAGCTGCTAGGTAGCTGCCAAGCACGATACTTTACTAAATTATTATTGATTAAACTATATCACCGGTGGGAAAAGCTCTAGATGGTGAGTATGGTCTTCTATCGTTGTCCGCAATCACCGTGGGAACTGTTGTACTGTGTTTTTTAAGCCTGTATTCGTAGCTCTCTGTGGTGACGTCTATAGCCTAGTGAATCTCGGAAACTGGGTAAATAAGTTGTCGTACTATCCGTTGAGCCATATCATTTAGGGCAGCCAGTCTCCTATCCTAGATATACACTTTACACAGTACAAAATCGCGTCAAGAACTCTTGTGTTATGGTACACTACTTTCTCGGGATCTAGGAAAAACACTCGGTATACACTTTATCTATCGCGGTGTCAGACTGTGTGACATATATACGCGCATTCCCACCTAATGGGGTCTCCTTCACCCGCAAAGGATGATGTCTGCGGATAGTCTCCATGAGCAGCATATTCCGTGAGAGAGGGATCGGCTGTGGTATCCACGAGGAGGTGTCACCTAGGACGCAGATCGCCCTGTTGTTGCTGCTTGGTGAGACTGTAGTAGCCCTGCCACCCTCTTGTGGCCATACATGGCTGCCAGCATGAGCGGTGTTTGACCGTACTTATCGGCATTGTTGGGGTTAACCTCTTCCCGCTTGAGTAGGATTTTGACCACTCCCGCGCTTCCAAACCAAGCAGCGTACGAGAGCGGCGTTTTACCGCCATTATCTCGCTTGTCAGGGTTGACCTCTCCTAGCTGGAGTAGTATTTCCACCACTCCCTGGTGTCCATCCCGCGCTGCGCAAGAGAGGGGTGTTTGGCCCCAATCATCTGGTCTGTCGGGGTTGACATCTGCTTGTTCGAGCAATATTTTCACCACTCCATCTTTCCCACTCGAGGCGGCATACGAGAGCGGTGTTTGGCCATCATGGTCTGGTTTTTCGGGGTTGAAGTCTTGCCGCCCGAGTAGTATTTTCACCACCCCCTCGTGTCCAAGCCCAGCGGCACACAAGAACGGCGTTTGGCCTTCGTTGTCTGGCTTGTCAGGGTTGGCCTCTTCACGTCCGAGTAGTATTTTCACCACTCCATCATGCCCACCCGAAGCGGCATGCGAGAGAGGTGTTTGGCCCTGATTGTCTGGTTTGTTGGGGTTGACCTCTTTTCGCCCGAGTAGTATTTTCACCACTTCCTCATGCCCATTTCGAGCAGCCCATATAAGCGGTGTGTACCCTAAAAAATCTCCTTCATTTATATCATAAGATTCCATCTCTATCAAAGCGGCGACGAGCCCGTAAACTCCAAAGAGCGATGCACAATGTAGTCAACCAAACCGGGAATCGATTCCAAACCCCACAGGATCCATCTCCTCTTGTTCTAAAAAGCAGTTGGGTGGATATGTGGCCATCATCTTCCTGAAACAGCTCCAGCGCAAGTGACCTTGCATAGTGCGAGAGTTCCCTTTTCGCATGGACTCCCCAGTATACTGAGCTATATTCTAGGAACGGAGTATCACAGGTGTTCAGTGAACCCAAGCGTCCAGTCCGTCCGTCTTCGGGTCCGGACGGGACGGACGGCGTACCTGAGAGGACGCCCGGGACGGACGGGTATCTTGGCGTCCGTCCGGAAGACTGCCCGGGACGGACGGG
>Ga0307509_10006253_pt1 | contig 16095 bp, 26 predicted proteins | sample 10_EM_MG_FD_202245 | JGI IMG/M metagenome (GOLD analysis project Ga0307509, IMG submission 202245) | Populus trichocarpa ectomycorrhiza microbial communities from riparian zone in the Pacific Northwest, United States - 10_EM | ecosystem: Host-associated > Plants > Roots > Unclassified | place...
CGAGTACCCCGTCCTCAAGTCCAAAGAAAAAGAGGAGACGACGCAAGAAAAAGAAGCACCTCGCAAATCGTGACCCGGCCAATACTTGCGCCTCGCCTTCGGCGATCCAATCTATACCTACCAAATGATCATCAGATCGTATTTCCTCACATCTACTCTTCGTTGTAATACTCATCTATCCAAGGATTTGTGACATTCATCCTAATGACCGTGTGCTCGATCGTCATGCAGTGGAACTTGTCATCATGGAATACTTACTGTTGAACCTACCCCAGTCGCATCGCGGTGAAGTTTCTTTTGATTTCAACGTGCATATCTGTCTACGGTCAACTTGTTTTTGACGCCTATATTTCCGATGATAGCACATTCAGCACTACTTATCTGAGTCTTCCGGTCAACCCTCGTCGTTTGGATTTCAATATGAAGATCAGACAGACATTTCCTTTTCTTTGGACGAAATGATTATAGACATACCGATGTCGGCGCAGAGCCAAGTACAGGGTGATAGGTAGACGAGGGATAATTTCGATGCGTTTTCTGGTCTTCGGGATGCACGTTACCCCATCGTGAGGATTGCGAAAAGTGGATTCATGCTCCCGCGTTGTCCTCGTTTTGGAAATGAAACCACAATCCCAGGATAGTGCCAGAATGAAGATATCCATTGAACAAGCGGTGTAGAACCTTGTCATACACGGAAATAGGGGCATAATTCACTGTTCGAAATAAGAGAAAAATAAAATAATCACATTCCACTGTTAATTTAACCGCCATCCTGCATCCTACCAGACACTCAAGCCGACCCAGATCCACCACGTTGCTCCCATCTTAGAATAAATCGGCATCCCCACAACGGGTTCTTCCTGTTGACGTCACACGTATGGATATAGGCCAGCAAGTAAGTCGTTTCGGCGCGTAATGAGTCGTCCTGTGGATCCAGTTTAGGTGTAGTCTCTTGAAACAGACCGGGAAATTCACCTCACGTACTTTCACCAGGTATTCATCAGAACAATGGAACCCACCCTGGGATGAGCCTATTCAATTCCATGCCTGATTCAAAGATTCGATGGCGTGAACTCAGGCCGGCGAAATAGTTATGTATGCTATGACAGCTGCATGCAAGAACCTAGGAAATTCCAGCTAGTGCACTTCTGTTGATACAAACAACCATTTTTAGTATCCTAACAGGTCATGCCCATACTATAAGTCCTACTTGGGTAGTGCGTCGCAAACGATGGAGGGAGCTTGGGGCGGTTGAAGGGTTCCGGTGCCCTAACTCCATAGCATGTGCCATTGTTACTGGAGACGACGCGCGTTTAGGCTACCGAAAGTGGTTGTTTGTACAAACAGAGGCGCACAAACTGATTTTCGAAGGGTTCCTAGGTATTTGCATGCAGCTGGAAAAGCAGAATTTCGAGCTCTGTACATACGGAACTGTGGGAATAAAAAAAATGAGGTATGTAGTACTGGTGCTGATTCGTCTTGATTAGTCGATTTTTTTTTTTTTGCTAAGGCTGGAGTAACTAACTACGTAATCAGGCACAATTTCAAATATGGTAATATGACATCACTTTTTAGGCCCTTTCCCCGCTTGTTCCCCACACACCTCGCAAATCTGCTTCATTGGCACCTGTGTGAGGGCTATACAGTATACTGGTGATAAGGCTGAATATATGAGGTCAATGTAATATCTCAGTATGTGTAATTCATATCAGGTTGCTGATGCTTGAGTTTGACTTGAGTTGTGCTTGTGCTGGGTACCAAATTCCAATGTGACAAGGGGTTCTTTTTGTCAGTATCTGGAGGCTTTGTTCCATTTTTTGATGTCCTTATATACATTATATCATGACCTATTGTGTCAAATCAAGCTGCAAAGGTCAGAATTTGTCCAAAATTGGGGCGGCCAGAGGCTGGACTAACCGGATCACATCCGGCATTATGATACCCGAGTTGGTAAAGATAAGATATTAATTTCAAGTACATAAATATATAGTAGCATCCGGTCGACCGGTAACCGTACTCCTAACATGATTCCTTCCTAAATAGATTTCAGCGAAAACGAAGGTCATCGGCGACTGGTTCTGCGGTGTCCGCTCGAGTAGCTATGTTGTGGTCGATTCGAACTTTGTCCTTGGCTTCGATGGCTTGTTCTGTGCGATGGCCCAGAAGGTCTTGGGGGCGGCCGCACATCCCGGCTACGATAGCTGCTGGCTGATTTGTAGCTGGGCCGGGTAGACTGGCGGGTGCCTGAAGGCCTGCCTGACTGGAGAGTTCGTGGTCTTTGGGACGACTTGCTTTTCTTGCCTATTCCCAGGAACGAAAAAAGGCTCTTCCCAGTGTTCGTCGAGCGTTGCTGGCGCTTCTTTCGAGCATTGTATTTGCGGTCTTCCCGCGCCTTTTTCATCTCTTGCATTCCCTATGGAGATATGATAGATATGATAATCCGAGGTCACAGAAATACTGGGGCTCTCACCCTTGATCGAAGTTCTTCGTTTCCTACCAAAGTCCCTCGCATTTTGGCGAGCCATCCGTGCATAGTGGACGCTGGGGGCTTGCGTCTGGTCCCGTCTGGGTTGAACTGTAACCCTGTCAGCTTCGAGTGTCAGCATCGAGAATCGACCAACACACATGTGATGCCCATTCTATCTTCATGTTATAAAGCTGCTGGCTGCGAATGGAATATGTAGATGGTGAAGGTGGAAAGAGAGTGAATGTTGTCGGCACCAATATTGCGCTGAATTAATAGATGCTCCGTTGCCCTTGGAATGACATCATTACGTAATTACCTCGTTGCACTGGCAGCCACCAAGTTGAGGTCCCTACGAACATCGTGTTGACACGGTGCTTTACAATGCAAGAAGCTTTCGAAACCAAGCAAAGGTGTAAGTGATAGTTGAATGCTTTTCTTTTGCGAACAAGGCCCTGCAGATCCTGAATACCGGGGACAAATGTTAAATTCTAAAAGAGCCCAAGGCAGGCTACGGGTGACTACCGGATACCGGAACTTGAATCCTATACAGGACACGCGTATTCCATGTTTTAAGAAAACAACTTCCATTCCGCGTGGACCGCGCCCACGTTGCCCCAACGCGACCTGGAATTATCAACCAAGAAGATTTGGCGCCTATTTCGCTTGCGAATCCGGTCAGGGAGATGTCCCGAAGAGGAACGAGGGGCGTCTGTCGTTGACGTTCGGCCTCAGAAAAAGAACGTCTCCAAAAGTGTAAGAAACTCGCCAATCTTTCAAAACGTGTAACACTGCCTTAGCCATGAGAGGCATTCCGACATGGTTTCCCAAAGAGGCAACCCCACGTGTAATTGGCGGCAGGCACGGACGTCTGTATTTGGTATTGACTGGGGAGGCCAAGGCGGTGCGCTCATCCTGACACTTCCTGACACCGCATTAATTTTTTCTGTCTTTTGCAGCAAGGTCGAAGGGAATGGTGCAAGTTCACCACGGGAGTCTGTTCCTCCGCTACGATTCGGAAATGGACGATGCCGCCCTCCTGCAGGAGGAGTACATAACCAGACCGATAATGTTCGTCGAATGCATTCAAAAAACCCATAGCTCGAGTTCAGCGCAAGTTCAAAAATGGTCTGGAAAAATATCAATGCTGTCATCGAAAACAGGCTTTTCCTGGGAAAGTCAGTGGCTCTGCAACATCGTCATATCAAGCGTTATTGACCCCCATCCCTTTTAGTATTATGGCTGCCCGCTCGACACGCTCCTTGGCGGAGAACAGGATCACCCATATCCTGTCTGTTTGCTCGGATCCTATACCGTCCGAAGCACGCGAGGCGGGCATACATCACAAGCGTATCTCAGTTGAAGATGTTGATTACGCCGATCTTCTGATCCACCTACCCTCGGCATGCCATTTCATTGATCAGGCGCTCAGGTCGGGCGGCGTTGTGCTTGTGCACTGTGTGCAAGGCATTTCCAGAAGTGCCGCGGTTGTTGCTGCCTATTGTTGGTCATTCGATTTCTTAAAATCCGCGTCTACTTATGTGGGTGTAATAGTGATGTGGTCTCGACGCGTCAACTCGACTCAAGCGCTCGAAATAGTCAGAACTGGTAAGGGAACATTTGATTCTGGATGACATACATTTCAATTCTTATTTTAGCGCGCGACCATATTTGGCTCAATCCTGGATTTCAGGAGCAACTTGTCCTTTTCGAGTTATGCCAATATGCCCCTGGTCCATCCAATGGGATTTATTTGAAATGGCGCACCCAGCTCGACCACAAACTTCGAGCAGCCGGCTTACGCTGATGAATGAACATGTCCAATCCACTGCTACTGCCCGTTCTCTTATAGATATTGTCACCTCCCTAATCATTGCTACTCATCACTTGCTGTATCGATAGTTTTTCTGTTTTCTTTTTTACAAAAAGCTTGTATTTCTTGCACAACACGAGCGCTTGGGCGAAAAGTATATGGGGCACGCCACAATCCGCATCTGGGAGAGATCGATTGTTCCTCTGTGGCACAGAATGAGCAAGGGCTGACAGTTGAAGAATCGAATCAGGGCAGAACGACGGAACCGACCCACAGAAAGAGTCGTGTAGAGACTGCGGAGACTGGTGGAACTACGTGTCCTGGGGGTTCGAGGTTGTATAAATATGGGCGGTGTTTGTCCCATTGCGGAATTTCAATCTTTGAGTCCCACGCAAACAGGCGACACGACAAAGTGATTTCGCTGTCCACCTCCCCCAACTCTTTCTCAACTCCTTCTTATTTCTTCTGCAACCATGGGTCTCTCCGTCTCCCGCCTGCTCTCCGGCCTCTTTGGCAAGAAGGAGATGCGTAAGTCCACTTGTAAACCCTGTCCTATGAATCACTGACCACCACGTTTAACAGGTATTCTGATGGTATATACCTTTTTTTCCGCTGCCCCATCCATATAGCTCACCCATTCTTTAGGTCGGTCTGGACGCCGCTGGGAAGACCACCATCCTCTACAAGCTCAAGCTTGGTGAGATCGTCACCACCATCCCTACAATCGGTGAGTTACTGCCCTCACCATCCCTCCCCCATTCCATCTTGATGCCCAACCCAGGGTTCAACGTCGAGACCGTCGAGTATAAGAACATCTCATTCACCGTATGGGATGTCGGAGGTCAAGATAAGATTCGCCCCCTCTGGAGGCATTGTACGTCAACACTCGCCCCCCCCCTGATATTCTGGTAGCTTTCCTCATCACACTACAGACTTCCAGAACACCCAGGGTATCATTTTTGTTGTCGATTCCAACGATCGAGAGCGTGTTTCCGAGGCTCGTGAGGAACTGCAACGGATGTTGAACGAGGATGAGCTCCGTGATGCGCTCCTCCTTGTCTTCGCCAACAAGCAGGATTTGCCCAATGCCATGAACGCTGCCGAGATCACTGACAAACTCGGCCTCCACGGCCTTAGACAGCGAACCTGGTACATTCAGGTGAGTCATCAAAAAACCTTTGTCCACTTTGAACGTAATATTTAAGCATTTCAGGCTGCTTGCGCTACATCCGGAGACGGTCTGTATGAGGGTCTGGAATGGTTGAGTGCAAACATCAAGCGCCGAGTATAATGGATCTCTGCTCTCTAGTTTGGGTACCTTATTAGCGTTGTTACACGTGTCACGATCCCCTCACGATACCGAAAACGTATTCTCCGCTGTTCATCTCGCTCTCAATTCATGTCATCGCTAGTTTATCCAGATTCTCAGGCCAATTTTTGTCTCTTTTCCTTCTCTCGTTGTTTCGTCACTTCACTTTTTTTTTTTCAAAAACTTCTTGCATATGGCTCGACGATCACTCCTTTTTAGACCAGTGATTATTTATCTTCGTGCTATTGTCTACAATCCAGGTGATTGGAACAAGCAAAAGTGCAAGAGGTATGACAAGTGTATATCGATCAACGATTTTCCCCAGGAAATAAGCGACCAACAGCATCAGCCTCCTTGCGCCTCCTCTCCCCCAAATCCCGCCCTGCAGCGTCTCGTTGCGTAGCACCATACCGAGCCAGTTTTTCTAGCAAAGCCTGTAATCGCTTAGGTTTCATAGCGGCATATGATGCATGTCGATTAGCGGGGACGAGATATTCCTGAACGGTGTTGCCGAGAACGACGGATGTCGTCTGTTTATGTGTCAAAATACAAATGACGTAGTACCAGGCATGAAATAGGACCTACCAGTCGAAGTTCAGTAAATACTGTGGTGAGATGTGATCTCCCGATTCGCTTCAATTCATCTTCAAGAAAGTCCACATCGATTAGGATGTTCGAAATGGCATTTTCGTTCATCATGGAAATGTCGCGCCCAGTCAAGAAGTCCTAGCAAGAGAGTCTATCAAGTAAAATTTGAACGGCATTAGTAGAAAACGCTCACCATCAAGCACTCGGTAATATATCCAAGAGCACCTTTATATGCTTCCTCCTTGTAAATTTCTTTGATCACCAACGAGTCGACAACGGTAGTCAACCAATTGACCAGCTCGTACAAGTACATGCTCGGTGACGCCTCCCTGGATCTTGGCGTCCAGTCATATTCCGATAACTCGAAGCACTGGTCGAGTTTCGAGTTTATCAAGCCTGACATACGTGCGCGGGAGCGGCTGATGGTGGCTTCAAACGATGAGGAGGCTGAGAGTCTGATGACTCCACCTCGCTGCGTTGAACTATAAATTGAGGCTTAGGCGGTATTCCACGAATAATAGTAACAGAGCATGGCTCACCGGAGATTGGTAAGAGACCTCTCGAGTTCGCTGCCTGCGTCTTGGAAGTATTCCAAGTTGGTGATAATTTGGGCGATCTGTGTCGGATTCTGGGTGCCTGCTAAGCGTTGGCCAATGCTGTGGCTGATGCCTTTCTCCAGTAATGAGTCAAGTGACTGACAGACAAAAACATAGTTTTAATCTCGGAAAGGATTCTAAGCACAACCGCTTTCACCTTGCTTAAAAGTTCGTCAATGTCGCGATGATGCTGGGAAACCCCTTCAACAAACGCATAGAACTTTTGAATAAAGGTGCGAATCTAAATGCGGGTCTTCGAAATGGATAATGATGAGATAACAAAGACAGCATACATCTCGACAACACTGGTAGAAAGTCAGAGACCATGGAAGAGGGTACGATGCAGGAGTTCTGATAAGGAAATCTGTAACAAAAGTCTGAATAGGAATGGTAGATAGAAACCCACTGTTCAAGTTCGTTCCTCTCAGCCTCACTGACCCAGACCACGTCCAGAATGGCTTGGATAGTGTTCTCTGCATCCACCTTCATAGGAGTATGTTCGTCCTGTCGAACTATCTGAAATAGAAGGGAGGTTAATCAATTTAAGTTTTTGTTGTGGAAAAAAATGACTCACAGCTTCAAACCTTCTGGCGAATTGCGTTTCCAGAAGTTTCGCATAGTTCTCAAAGAGGACAATGATGAACGATTGGAGGGAAACAGTAGAGTAAGAGTACGTCTAGTTACCAAGTCAAAGTAAGCATAATAAACTCCAAAAGAGGACGTACTTCAAGGGTCATGATGAAGGTTAATAGGCTCTCTTTAACCTTTAAGAAGGTCTCGGGATCAGTCATGGATTGAAGGGCGCCTTCGATACCTGTTGTCAGCCGTGTAACCAGAGCGTCCCATAGCTCTTCAACATCCCGATGTGACCGGAAATTTCCTGTTGTTTCGAGGACATGGGATTCGACGATAAAAAAACCTGAAATTTCTTGTGTAAGGGATTGGAGCGAGGCAAGAGGAAGAGGCGCTGGGAGAATAAGATCGGATTGCGCCTATAAACTCTTATTATGACATTTTTCGGGAGAATAGTGAGAACTTCTTACTTTCCTGTCTGCCTGGTATGATTTCTGAAGCTCATGCAAGGAGTTCAACGTGGTATATATGTGAATGCATTCAAAAAGTGGCTTGAAGTCAACGTGGAGCTTCTCGTTATCCAATACATTGACTGGGTCGTGTCGGAATTAGAGTAAGGATGTAAATATCGATTAGAGCTCACATTCAATCTTCTCATAGGCGACCAATTCGACGGCGCTTCCAACCCGACTGGGTCGGAGTAACACATCTTTCTCGCGTCGTGAACGCCATCGTCGTGTTCGTGCCTCCATGGATTCGACAGCAAGGCGACCAACCTCTGTGCTTATATTTCTGATTTCGAGTAGCCACTGTTTGACAGATGCGGTGACGGCATCCTTGATCTGACCACGTAGCGAGGGCAAGGAGGACAATAGATGTTGAAAAAAGGGGGTTTGTGATAGGGATGTTGGAGGCATGCTCTGAATGTCTTCGAGTGACTGAAAATTATACATGTTCCATTGAAAATATGTAAACGACAGGTATAACACAGACGACAAACCCTCAACGCGCTCCAATATTTGCCCTGTTTGATCATGTCACCGACACGATCAACGACGTCAAGGACGCGCAAACAAGCCTGGAGAGTATCAATGGCCTCGTCCAAATTCGCAGCAGTTTTCTTTGACTGAAGCAATGCGCGTTTCTTCTCGACCAAGCCACCACCAAGCTGGGCGACATTGCTGTCCAATGAGGAAATGTTTTCCTTCATCTTGTCGGTGTATGACTTGACCGAGAAGAGAGTAGAGACGGAAGAAATGAAGTCTTGGTAATTATCACTGCATATCTTCTCGATCTCTGCATCCTTCGAGTCGATGAGGCCCTGCACAGTCCTGAGGTACACATCCTGTTGCCGGTTGCTGTGGATTTGCCTGATGATTGGGCCGAGCTGTTCTAGATTTTCTGAGGAAGAAGAGGGGTCGAGAAGATGGATCTGTTGGAGCTGCTGGTCAATTTGGTCCTGAGTAAATTGCTGTCGTCTGCGCGGAGGCATGATTTGACCGAGAGAGTGAAATAATCACAGAGGGGAGGATGTCAGTCTACAACTCCAAAATAGGAAGGTCATTCGAATTCTGGAAGCCCACGGATCTACAAACCACCGACCATTTGTTTGGCACCATCCTCCATCAAAAATATTGCAGACTTGTGTCCAACTTCCATACGATGCCTGAGATTGTCCTGCACCTCGATGCGCTGTACGTCGGCTACTATTTCCATCTCTACCGGCTACTCACATCGCCTATAGCCTATTTGACATGGACGGCACACTCGTCGATTCTACCGCGGGTGTTGTCGGCGCTTGGCAGCTGTTTCGGCAATCCTACCCATCCATTGACGTCCACCATATTCTGAGCTGTGAGCATCGCGTGAATTTCCGTGTTTTTTTTTTTTGGTTCGTTTACCCTGGGGCACAGCTTCTCATGGAGTTCGAACGGTTGAAAATCTCAGAACGCATTGTGGCATCCAGGATCCCGAGATCTTGGAAGTACGTGATCTCTCTCTCGATCTACTACAATTCATTATGGCTGTTCTTTAGTCAGAGGCAGAGCGCTTTGAAGCTGCAATCGTTACCACATCATCCGAGGGTGGTCGTCAAGGGATAATCTTACTCCCGGGCGTCAATTCAATCCTCGACGAGGTGCTCACCACCAAAAATTTCTTCCTTATTTTTTTTTAACACAATTTGTCATAGATCGCTTCAGGTCGCTATCTTCCAAAACCATGCTGGGCAATCTGTACATCTGCCACTCGGGCATACGCGTCTTCCGCTCTCAATATCGCTGGTGTTCCTGTCCCAGACGTCTTTGTTACTTCTGAGGATGTAACTCAGGGCAAGCCCTCTCCCGACCCCTATGTTCTTGGTGCCAAGAAATGCGGCGTCAAACCAGAAAATTGTTCGATTCCAACCTTTTTTTAGAACTGGACTTCATTTTGAATTTCATGCCTCCTGCAGGCCTCGTATTTGAAGATGCCCCGTCGGGCATCCGAAGCGGAAATGCAGCTGGTTGCAAGACCGTTGGCTTGCTAACCACTCATACCAGGGAACAGATTGAGGCTGCCCAACCGGATTTCATCATCAACAACTTGTCAGCGTGAGTTTATAGGACCTTTGTTGGTGGTACTTGTTGACTCACCCTCACCGCTCTAGGATCTCTGTGCAGCGTGCAGAATCAGGCGTCACTGTCACCATCAAACAATAATTTAGCAAGCAAAGAGCATAGAACATAGACCCCAAACTGCTGGAGGAATCACATAAGATAGATTCGAAATAACCATTCATCCCTTAATGAAGGGATCCATGATTGGACAGCTACAAGAATCAGGGATATCATTAAGCCAGGGTAACTCATTGGAGCAGTGAACGAGTGTTCTGGCATTTCATCAGTGTTTTCAACCCATTTTGCGTGCGTAGATAACTAATATTTCCGAAAGCAAAAAAAAAGATTTAATGATCGATAAGTAACAGCAAGATCGATATTTTAAGTCGAGCAAGGGGAACTGAGGTAAGGATAACGAGACAGGATGATAACGAGTATAGAAAAGAAATGCAAGGCGACATAATCCAGGGGAATTCATGATGAAGAGAGGGTATTTTAGGCGAAGATGGTCTCCGTCGAGAAAAGATTGCAGAACGAGAATCAAAACTAAAGGCCCCTCGAGATTCTCTTAGTACTCGCCCTCCTCCTCGACATCTGCTGAGTCCGTGCCGACTTCTTCATAGTCCTTCTCGAGAGCTGCGAGATCCTCGCGAGCCTCCGAGAATTCACCCTGGAAACGGCTTATCAGCCATTGAGAGGGAGGTACAAACTGAAGAAAGGGTTACCTCCTCCATACCCTCACCAACATACCAGTGCACGAAAGCACGCTTGGAGTACATGAGATCGAACTTGTAGTCTAAAAAATCAGATCATTTAACATGGGAAGATGCCAAAACGAATGAATTCATACCCAAACGTCCCCAAGCAGCAGAGATGGCAGTAGTGCTGCAAGATAATTGTTAGCAAAAAAATAGTCAGACAAGGTGTGTCCGATTTACTTTGAAAGCATGCAAAGGCTGCGAGAAGTCTTGGCGAGATCACCTCCCGGAACACATGCTGAAGGTTCATTGCAGACCCCCAACTTGGAAAAGAAGGTGACTGTAAACAAAGAGTTTATGAAAAGAAGATATAAACTTACTTTGAAACCAGTAGGGCACCAGTCGACGAATTGGATGGTTCGCTTAGTCTTGATGCTAGCAACAGCAGCTTGCACGTCTTTGGGCACAACATCTCCTCGGTACAGCAAGCAACAGGCCACTAATAAAGACAGTCAGAATGCGAATGCATCAAAAAAATATGACATGTTTGGTGCTCACTGTATTTACCCTCCTTGGGGTCGCACTTCACCATTTGGTTACCATTCTCGAAGCAAGAGAAGGTCATCTCGGCCACCGAATTCTGCTCATGGTTGGCTTTGTCGGCGGAGAGGAGAGGCGCGTATGTGGCGAGCGGGAAATGAATACGGGGGAATCTATGAAGCATTGTTGGATGAGCGGTTTTTGCCACTGGATAAAACAAAGGTGTAACTCACGGTACAAGATTGGTCTGGAATTCGTTCAAATCGACGTTGAGAGAACCGTCAAAACGGAGAGACGCAGTGATGGACGAGACAACTTGAGCGATGAGACGGTTAAGGTTCGAGAAGCTAGGCGAAACAACACCAAGCTTCTTCTTGCAGATGTCGTAAATAGCTTCGTTATCAACCTATATGATGTAATGAGCGTCATGGTGGACTAAATTACTTCAAAAGACGAAAGCTTACCATGAACGAACAGTCAGAGTGTTCAAGAGTTGTGTGAGTCGTGAGAACAGAGTTATATGGCTCGACCACAGAACTCGAAAGCTGGGGTGCGGGGTACACGCAGAACTCGAGTTTCGATTTCTTGCCATAATCCGTGGAGAGTTTTTCTAGGAGGAGAGCTCCGAAACCCGACCCAGTTCCTCCACCGAAGGAGTGGAATACGAAGAAGCCTTGAAGACCAGAACAGTTGTCTGCCAACCTTCTCAGCTTGTCCATGACGGGGTCGATGAGCTCCTTTCCAACCGTGTAGTGCCCACGGGCATCTTTGTCGATGAAGAGATCAGACATTTATAAAAAGTGAGGGGCTCGATAACTACTCACAGTTATTGGCAGCATCCTCCTTGCCAGTGATCAGCGTCTCTGGATGGAAGAGAGACCTATAAGGGCCAGTCTTGACATCATCTATGACACCGGGTTCGAGATCAATGTACAGGGAACGAGGAACGTGTTTCCCGGAACCAGTCTCTGAGAAAAAGGTGGAAAACCCGCTGTCTGTCGATGAGGGCGAGCCCTCAATAAGACGACCATCAGGCTAAAAACTGAATAAGAGAGGCGAAAGTAGACTAAATGTATGGAGGCGCACGCTGAGACCATGCTCGAGGGTGTAAAGCTCCCCTGTGGTCGTTATCGAGTTAAATATGAAACGACGCGACACAAGATGGGGGTTGTCACGACTCACAGCACGCATTACCGATCTGAACACCAGCCTGACCCACATGGAGAGAGATAACTTCACGCATGATTCGTTAAGGACGTTGACGAACAAGAAAACAAGGGTGATGTGGGAAGAGACAAGAGGGACTCGCAGCAACAGTGGTCAGAGGGCAACCTAGCTTTTCCAACAAATTTTGGAAAGGCGTGCCCCTAATTCCCTTTTCGGGCTATTTGGTCAAAAATGGAAAAGGACCAAGAATTATCATATCACTGCTAAGCTGCAACAAGGGCGTGGAGGTTGTAGATCTCCCGTCGCACAGTATAGTACACCTCGGATACACTTCCCTCAAGCTCAATCTTTCCCTTGGCCAATTTTCGCACTGCTACAGATCCCCCCGATGACGTGGTTGAGGTACCACATATCAGAACACCTTCTCCAATAAGCTCAGCTTGCACACCGATCGAAGCAAGCCGCGATTTCAGTGCAGTAAGTTTTAACTCTCCGATCATGGTCGAGTGCGGAAGAGGGACCTGAGGACGCGAACCGAGCATCCGCTGATTCAGGGCTTGCGAAGGCGTCGCAGGGTCAATCTGCATAGAAGATGACGAAATGGGTTCCAAAGTTGGAATAGTTGATGTTGCATGTGCCGCAACCAATCCCCTGACATACGCAATCTCATTGTCTTCAAACTACAGAAGAAGACCGATTAACACCCCGTCCATCCAGAATGAAAAAAAATAAAACCAACCTGAGATATCTTTAACGAGGCAAGTAGTTCATCACTGATGTTTACCGAGAAACTATTCGTTTGTTGGCCAATTTGAACACTTTCCCCAACACTGGGGGTAAAAATATCCTTCGTCATAGACCGAATATTGTTGCAGCTTTCAATAAGTGCATCTGCAGCAGCTAATGGAGCATGCACAATGATCTAGAGAGTGGTTCAAAAAGAATGACAAAATATCATGGTGTTTGTTATACCATTTTCCGTGGATTGACTTGCGGGACAATAGTTTTGACAGCTCGACCATCGTTCAGGCCCTCTATATCAACAAACAATAAGCGGCATGCAAGCTGGATCTCTATCACGTTCGCAACAAATTTTGAAGGAGGTTCCCTGATAGCTTTCTGAAATAAAATTAGTTATCTTCAAAGTAATCAATGGCAAAAGAATTTACTTTAGCATCTTCTTCAGCAAGCGCTCTTCTCTTATAGTCTTTGATGTCTTCGCTCTCGGCCTCTTCTTCGAAAGCTCTGCCTTTCCTCAACCACATTCCTACATCGATGGTCTCACCATAGTCATCCACCCGGCGCTTCTTTTCAACGTATGGAAACATCCTAAATCGTTGAGCTTGTCCCGTAGTTTTAAAAAAGGAAGTTGCTTTCGATACGTTCCCTTTGAGATATATATCGAAAGATAAGAGCTGCTTGGTCAAGCCCTCATCTCCGTCCATCCAGTCAGCGCCATCCATTCCCTTGTCCAGCTTCCTCTTATTTCGTTCCCCCTGGCCAGTGTCATCCCCGCCAGTGTCCATATCACCTCCTTCCAGTGCTCGCCGGACCTCATCCTCATCATCTGCATCAGAGTCCGAGTCGGAATCGCTGTCATCTTCGTCGGCCTCAAGCATACGCTGGTTCCGCACAAGGGTTGCTTGATGAGCCGCCTCCTTGTCTCTCGCGGCCTGTTCTTTGCGCTGATGCAGCTCCAATTCAAGCCCTGTCAGAGGCACCTTCCGTTTTATCATAAGCTTGATGGTACCGTCCATCATGACGTTACGACCAATTCTGCCCTTGTCCCACCTGTCCTCTGGCCGCTGCGAACTATCCCATTTTTCAAACAACGCTCGGCCAAGTGTCCCTTCTTCTCCGCGCCCAGTGAGGAGAACGACATTATCTGGTACCGCAGCGAAATCTGAGAAGAGATGTCGCGAAGGCCCATGCGAAAGAGATGCAGGTACGGCGAGAATTAGTTTCGGGTCTTTGGAAGAGTATGTTTGTAGCAGAGCTTGAGGATTTGGAAAGAATTCGAGGTGCCTGCAGGTATCAGTCAAGAAAATGGGGGAAATGAGGGATGGGCTACTTGCTTAAACCTCAGAGCGAATGCTCCCAACGCATCTTCTTCATTGTCATCGTCCCTTCTCCTCTTGTTGCTTTGATTCTGGCGGGAGTTTGTGCCTTCTTCCCCAACATCCTCTTTGTTAATTGTTCCTCCAAGCCACTCCATCATGCTTCTTACAAATGTCAACATCTCCCGGCCGGTGCGCGAAAGGAGACATATAGGATACCGCAGTCTCGAGTAATTCCAATGTTGGTCAAGGAGAACCAGGAGTTCAAGAATCCGAGTGCTGGAGTCGCAAGGTAGAAGTAATGAGGAGCGGGAAGAAAGAGTTGAAGTGATTGTATCTGTAAAAACGTCAGGTTGTGCATAGTAGGCTTGCGCGTCGAAAGTATATACCAATGAGAGCAGCATCACGGTCCTTCCTTCGACTTGTAATAACCGGAGAACGATCGGCATCGGTAATAAAAAGGTCTGGTCTTGCTAAGGGTTCGAATATTCCTCCAGCAGCCTGGCGAATGAGAACGGTGCCATCCAAGTGACGCTCTCGCATATGGTTCATGTTGACTGCATATACGATTGTACCAGATGAGGGGGAGCGAATTTTCCATATTGCGCCTCCTAGAGTGTGCCCAGCGTTGAATGGAGTGATTGTTAATCCCTGGCACTTTCCTGAAGACGAGGAGGTTATTTTATCTGTGTTGTAGGTGAAGGGCGTCATTACCTTGCAGATGAGTCGGTTGGGAGTACCTCAAAGTGTTCAAAGAGTCAAAGGCATCTTGAACTTCAATTACTGTGGCTATACATTTGCCATTGGTATCTGTATCAGGTGGGGGAGAGCCAGAAGACTCTCTCGGCGGCTCGCCGTTTACGGTATCATTTGGTTGAGGTTCGGCAGGGGCTCCCCCGAATTCTTCTTCATCTCGGTGACCTTCTACATCTTCCGTTACAGCAATGCGTCCCATGGCTTGGACTGGAAGAGTGGAATAAGCAGGGGCTTTGAGCCCCCACCGTGAATGTGCCCAGGGATATAATCCGCAATGTGCCAGGTCGCCGTGAGAGAGAAGGACTAGGTCAATAGTGGGAGAAAGTCTATTATAACGTTAATATGATGTAAGGGGTGTTTAACACGGCAGTTAAGACGAACTTTTGCAACGCTTCAGTGTATTCCGACCATGGTGGGAGTTGTTCGTTCTCAATCGCTGATTTGTCAAACGGCGAAAGCTCCGGGGACCAGTCTGGGGAGCCACAGTCAATTAATATCCTAACGTCGTCAATCTGCAATAAGTATGATAGCGGGGTCGTTGTCGACGAGCGCGACGACCCCGACAAGGGCGTGAAGGTGATCATAAGAAAGTGTAGCTGACTAAGCCAACTTCTGATAATGATAACAGGAGGTGCAGCCAAACAACGCGTGACGTCAACTCGAACATCTAAAACCGACACCTTTTTGAATCTTTCCTTCTCTATCCCTCCTCTCTTTTTCTCCTCTTTTTGCTCTCTTTTGTATCGTTTTTCCACTCGAGTAGACTGCAATCGTCCTGTCAAAATGATTGGTTCTACCCTTGAAATGGTCTAGTTTGCTTTTGATCCGACCAAACTTGAAGCTTCTTAAGATTTACTTAATGTTGCAATATGCCTGCCGGCCTCCACTCCTTTTAACGTTGGACCCCACGGAAGTATAATCACACTTTTCTGCCCAT
>Ga0307509_10006254_pt1 | contig 16094 bp, 13 predicted proteins | sample 10_EM_MG_FD_202245 | JGI IMG/M metagenome (GOLD analysis project Ga0307509, IMG submission 202245) | Populus trichocarpa ectomycorrhiza microbial communities from riparian zone in the Pacific Northwest, United States - 10_EM | ecosystem: Host-associated > Plants > Roots > Unclassified | place...
CCAGATGATAGTGACGAAGGATTGAGATCAGAATCTCAAATTTTATCAAATTTGAAGTGATAAAATTGGTGGCTTGTCGGATGCATTTCTCATTATATATGATAAATCTATCGTTGAGCCGATTCTATCGTTGAGCCGATTGGCACTCCTTTGGAGTGCCACCTTCTTCGAAGGGCGCCTAGCGTCGTTCGGAGGGGTGGGAACCTTGGCACGGTTACCTGCCGTCCTAAAATGGATGGTGAGTAACAGGGGTGCTTGTCTAGCGAAAGGTTGAATCCGGCAAGGTAGGGTAACAACTAGCTGACGCTGATCCCTGTTCGTCGCCGCCCGATAGTCGTCAAGACCCCCCCACGGAGAACTCGATTACCGGAACACCCCCAAGTCGCTTCTCATTACGCACGATCTCCCTGCCTGAGGGGGCCCCGGTTCGAGGTACAAGTACAGTAGAATTTCAGAAGCCCCGATTCAACCCCCCCCCCCATTCTAGCCCCCCGGGTTCGATTACCGAAGGCCCTCTTTGCAACTCTGCGCCTGACCCTCCCCCGCCCGAGCGAACATCACAAATCTGAAGGGCTCGCACTAGATGGTTGCCCCATTCCCCGTGCCCGGAAATGCATCTGAAAATACTACGCCTGGTTCGGCACCGCCACCCATGCATTCAAACGTATCGACGATTGAAGCAACAGAGATAGGGCTCCGCTCAACTAGGCGCGACCTTGGGGTAAGTGGGGAGGTTCGCTTGTTCCCCCTTTGCACAAATAACTACCGAACTACCCAGCCATGATCGGCGCGTTTGCCCGGGATAGGTTCAGCCTGACATGTTAATGGAATTGCGAATACCGGTTCGTGAGATACTAGTGGGCCGGTACTCTTGCTGTGTTGGGAAAACTCTAAAGCTAATCCCCCGGATGTCTTGAACCCGGAGATTAGAGGCTTGCCCTGAGATGTCGGATTTCAAGGGGTTGTATAGATTACCGGGAGGCCATCCCCCTTTCCTTCCATCGATCGCCACACACATCCATTCTCCTCCACTCATGTCTCCCTCCCCCGTGCGTACTCCCGTGCTACTTGTAACAAAGGAGAGACATTCCTGCCACCACACATCCGGCCTTCCCGGCCTCCTTCCGACCCTCCTAGCATCCGTCCGCCGGATGCTTTAATCGTTTTAAACAGCGACCGCTCAAGTAACGAAAATCGCACAGTATGGCCTTCGGTGAGTAGTAAGGTTCTCCATTCTTACCGCCTAGGCGTCTAATGGTAAAGACAGGAGATGTAAAGCGCAACGAGGCCATTCTCCAATCCTTCCAACCACCACCACATATATCCATTCTCTATCAGGTCTCTCCATCCGCTTCCCTATTCCCATGCTAATCTTAGAGGCCGCAGCCGCTCGGTATGCTTGCTATTGCTGTTATCGTTCTCCGCCGTCGCTCTGTCGTCCTTACCCGCAGCCTTTGGAAGGTCGTCGTCGTTGGAAAGTACGAGCATGGGAAAGAGGTCGTTGTTATCCGGTGTCGTTGCTTGTCGCTGGAAGGCATGGAAGCCGTCGGGAGGGAGCAAGCTGCAGGTGGCAGGTGCGCGAAGGCTAGGAGGCAGTGAGAATTCTTTGAGAGGGTCTTTCCTTTGTTGGCTTAGGAGTACGGAAGGGAGAGGGAAGCATGTTTGGAGGAGGATGGATATGTGTAGTGACTGGTGGAAGGACGGGGGAGTGATATTTGGTTTCTTATATACTCCTGTCCTTTCTGTTAGTTAGCCAAGTGCGAAACACATACCTTCCTTCCTCACCTAGAGGTCTTGTTATGCGATCACCGTATCCTATGTCCAACCCCTACCGTTCTATCGTCGCTTTTATCTGCGCCGTATTTCGTTGCCCAAGCCGCTGAACGTGTCCCACAACCTACCCCACTGATGCGGAAAGAGTGGAGCAAGGTGGCCGACTGCCATCAAACGGGGCCATCATTGCAGGCTAGGAGCAGAAGGGCCAAGAGGCCTTCCGTTTCACCCGCCATGGTATACCACCCGCTATCAACAGTGGCAAAGGGAGGTGTGCTGTTCGAGCTGCTATTGGGGCCATTAGTCTTGGTTACGTTCATATCCCGATAATTATATTTCATAGGCCGGTGAGGTATCTCCCTTAGTGAACCAGGACTCTTGAGTCCATACTCAGCCGCATATTCACATAGACCCACAGTGCGAATGTATGCTACAGGAACGTGAGGATTCATAATCCGTTCCGGCATAACCAAGCAGGTCACCAATGGCTTCCTGCCCGTCCCCCTAAACCTGGGATGACCTCTCGGCAAACCCCCCAAGCTGCCCACGGGAGACCGAGCATGGTAACCGAGCTTTCGGCAAGGGTAGGGCTTAGCCTGTTAGAATAACTTGGAGTATGATAATTAATCCACACACTAGATTCCCCGAGGTATGGGATTAGGCTCCAGGAGAGACTGCTAGACCCGGCTATTCGATCGCAGAGGGGGTGATGTGGCTTATCGCCTAGCTGTTGAAGGAATTTGGCTACTAGCGGAGGGGTTACTGGAGGCCAATACCTCGATAGCCCTGTGGCATCACAGAGGGTCACTCGGTTCGGAGGATTCAGGATTTGATTATCTGATCCAGGGTAATAAGGAGGGTGGTTCACCCGAGGCCTTAGGCGGCGCCGGAGCTGGCGGACCTTGGGGCTATAGAGGCGCCACCGCCCTCGCACGGCGGCACGCGATTAGAACCTTCCGCCTCTACCGGACTATGGCAGAGGCCCGTGCGGTCATCTGAATTCCGAGTAGGTCAAGGCCTTTTCCACCAGAGTGTCGGCGGTCTGGGATGTCTGCATGTCCGCGCCTTCAATTACCCCCAAACACCTCATATAGGTGTCCCGCGTGCTTTCAATGTCGCCCATGTACACCTCACATGACGGTCGGCCACAATGGTGGAAAGGCTGGTCACACCATGTATCGGAGTTGACTATATCACATAGTGGCGCCAAGCGCTCGCCTGTTGGAGGTTAGTCACACACCTTATGAGTGTCTCCACGCCTCAGACTGGTGTTCGCAGGGACTCTCCCCTATGGTACGGTGGGTTGCTGCGTTTCCTGCATCAGCCGTATCAAATGATTAGGAAGCTAGAAGGTTACGATTAACCTAGGTGAGGTAGTTAAGCAAAGGTATTGATTGTCGTGTGATATCTCCTATTGCATAATACGGTACCATCCCGGTACTTGTATATTTTACAGATACACACTCAAAGGTTTAAATGTTATTTAATTAGGAATGCACAAAATACCCTCATGGATTATGTATTGACGTGTTCCCCCACCGGCATAGAGCTGAATGAAGCTGATAGAATAGACAACAACCACGTCCCAATCCGGACGAATGACGACGAGAGCGGACACTGCTATTATGAGGAGTACGAGATGCGCGGTGACGATTGCGACACCTAAGCTAACAGCATCCACCGGAACGAAACCTGCATCAGTCGGGGTACCGCGATAGTTGGGGCAGGCATGGATGTTGGTGTGGGCATGAGTGACTTGTGATGGCATGTCTGCACAAAGCCGGTGATATGGAATGGCCGCACGAAGCCCCGATTAGGAAGCTAAAAGCTAGATATCAATGACCTCCTCCTCCTCCTCCTCCTCCCCCAAGTTCCCTCATCTGATCAAATCCCCTGTTCAGATCGGCCGCCAGCCCAATGCAAGAAATCCCCATTTGTACTAATGTTGATAAACCATCCCATCCGCACCAGAGTCATAAGGAAAACCTAGCAAGGAAAGGAAATGGAAGAAATTGGAAAAAAAGAGATACCGGAAGACAAGAAGGAAAACGCGGAAAACATACCATTTCACTGTCGCTCTCTTGTAGCTATAATCCTCATCCGGAGCGATGGGCATGTTAAACCCGAGGGGGTTCTTCTATTTCTCACCCATTGCCACAGGCCCGTGCCCTCCGATTCACACCGAGAATATAGTATTAACCCCGATAACCCAGTACGGGTGCGTAAACATTTCTATCCTCTGAAACCGGGGTCAGGTATACCAGCACCGGGATTGCGAGCCAACATGACCACAGGCAAACGTCATCGTCAGTTTTCACCGCAGTCTGCAGGAGTGTGGTTGGGTGGACGGATACAAGCAGAGGGCGGGGGAACTCATCATTGCAATTATGTATTTTATCGCACTACTCGCTGGACCCTTCGCCGACATGCTTGTTATAACCACCCCCATTACCACCACGCTCCATAACGCCTGAGTGATGTGCAGAGCCAGGTTGGCCTTTAAGAGCCGTATTCGCCATGATGCCCGAGCATTATTTCGTTCCCCGAACCCTTTGGCTCTGCAGCCACCATCGTGGCACTGTGCCATGTGTTGGTCAAAGGCTTGAGCTGTTCGTACACCTGCAGGGTGCCATCGGTCTCCTGCATTAGCTCCACCACAGCTGTCGCTTGTGCTGATTCCTGACTCCCCTTGCCGTGAGGCCCCGGGACCCCGACCCGAGCGTTGGAGTGGATCGCGGCAGTGTTGCAAAGAAGGCCTTTGATGATCGGGGGGTTAGAAGGGGGGGGGTTCTCTAACGTCTTAGTAAGCAAAAATAGTAGGAACTCTGATGGGAATTTCTACCTTTAGCCCAGGTGTGCGAGTATTTATTGTTCAGAAGCCGGGGAAGTGGAGTGCCAGTGCTAGTTTATTTGCTTTTTCTGCTACATTTTGCCCTCCTTTCCTATCATTTCTTTGTTTCTTTGCTTCCAACTGCCTTCAAATATCACGGTTTCCCGATTTGTTAGGAGGGGTTCTATCTTATAACCTCCCGGTTCGAAAAAGCGCGTTCCTAGCCTTCGATCATTTTTTGATCGAACCCCCTCCTTCATTGCAACATTGGATCGCGGTGGCGACATTGGGCGAGGGAGGCGGACGTATAGGCCGTTAATGCGCTGGCCAAATGTGACGCCTTTCTAGGGATAGCAAATACCAGTGGGGGATCGGTTGTGGTAGTTTTGTTCAACATGGTAGAATCTAAAATGTAGGATGCGTTTATCATATTCGGAGGAGTGAGAATGGGGATGGGCGGGCGGGTGCGCGATGAGATGTGAGGGATAGTTTAAACTTGAAACCCTTTCGCATACTGCACTCCTGGTAGTACACATCATACTACCGGCACATGTCTTCGCATCCATTCCACACCACAACACAACGGAGACCAGAAAACCCCGGATTTTCGGATTTTCAAAAAGTCCCCCCACAGCAAGACCAAGTAACTCACTATTATTATTAAGCCCGGGAACGCGATACTCGGTGTATGTTTCCGTAGCGTGATATCGCGGTATGCCGGTATCTGGGCCAACGACTAAAGTTAACCGAGCCAAGGTATTTATTTAATGATGTACGGAAAGCGGACCAACCCTGTTTAGGCTAATTGTACGCCGGGGGACAAAAGTGCATGAGCTGTCGTACAACGCAACCATAGCTAAAAAATAATAATCTCCCCAAGACCTGCGAGGTCAAAATCCAACATAATGCCAGCAACACAACACACCGGCACATGCCAAAGAAAGAATACTGATAAGGCTGCAGAGGCCTTGCATTACCTTGTAAAACTTAGTCTTCTAGGCCAAAAAATGGTGGAAATAGGTGCGAGCCAAGCACCTCAAAGTGAGTCTTCTCCTGAGAGGAAGTTAAGTTACCCGGCAAATATAATCAATATGGAAGTGCTGGACCTTGGGCTCCACAATCCTAGCCCGACCCCCATTTTTGCCCGAAAAAATTGCTAGTTCTAAGAGAGACTTGACTTAAGCATGCGGGGACACTATGTAAGGGGCTCATGGAGGCATGATGGGGGTGATCGGTGCCCTGTGTACTTTATTCCAGATGTGAAGAGCTTTTTTTCGCTGGTTGCGTGGCGGAAAAACTCATCCACTTTTGTCCTCCAGTGTAATACCGCATGAGCTAGTACCGTAAGAACTCAAATAATTGAACATTACGCTACGACGTTGGAGTTGCCTTTGTTGGTAAGGTTTGGCTCTTTTTCTTTTTTTTCTGTCTTAAGCTCGGGCAGTGGGGGCTAGTTTTCGCTGTGCGCTCGTCCCCCTACCCAAGAGAGGGAATTTCAGACTCCTTAGCGCGAGGTCCAATTATTCGAGTTCTTACGGTACTGTACAGCACTGACGGATCACTTCTAGGTACGGGCGTTCTTTTGTGGGTGTTTGGCAGGAAGGCTTATTGATGTCATAGTAGACCGAAGATCAAATGGAAACGGAAATAAAAAGAAGCATCCGATCAAAGTCCTATTCACAGAACAATTCCGGATCTCGTCGACTTCGCTTGTGCATGTCCCCAGAGCCGCCCTTTTTACTAACAAACATGATGACTAGCCAAGACAAAACAACCGCGCAAGTTTATGAATGTCCGGGCACGCTAGGTCTTTCCCATCGGCTCCCCCGACAGTACTGTACTCCTAATTGCCTGACGTTTGTAAAAACGACTGCTATTGCATATGGGCAAAAAACCGACCAGAGCCTCAGGACTTTGGTGGTATGCAATAGCAGTCGTTTTTACAAACGTTAGGCAATTGGGAGTACAGTACCGTGGGCTAAATCTGACCCATCGGGACGAAATTCTCGGGTGTAACAGGACTATCGCACTAGTAGGACGAGTTTCGAATAGGTTTTCTAGAAGTACCGGAGGTCTTTAGTGTAATTTACGACCTCAGTTTATTTGTAGTCTTGTATCGGCAGTCCCGCACAATACAGCACTGCACAGCACCCGCATGTTCCCCCGCTTTGGTTGAGTTTGAGTACAGTACAGCATACCACAAGCGTTGGTAGCACGGCAAGTCTACCGACAAAATTTCAACCTCAGGATATAACCCTAACCCATGCGAGCACATTTCGTGGCTGTTGTGCCCGTGGAATATTTATCTGTGCGTGTTTAAGGGGGAGTATCGGGAAGAGAGATTCCATCGCGTGAGGAGAGAGGTTCCTGTGGTGTAGCGGGATGCCTAGAAGCACGGTTATCTACTGTATGATACGGGATTGATGGAAGTCTGTGAGGTACGAAATAGCATCGCTGCCACCTCCCATCTTAGAGCGATGGGCTATTATAATCGAACACGATTGGGGTATGAGTGACCCAAAGCCTCGTACCGGTGTTATATTATTGATATGTTCCCCGCACATAGTAGGTTGTTTCCTGATGAAACTTTGGGATCCCGAGTAGCACGGTATTTACCAAATAATAAGAGAAAATCCCATGATGCCATCTACCGCAGTACTTGTAGGAACAATTACGCAACTAGCACTGCACTAAGCCCCGTTCTACTTGTGATAATCCAATACCATTTCCAAAAAAGGAAAATTATACTTTATATATCAAAGGTCCCCCGAACTTACTCACCTCCCCCCCCAGCAGGAGGAGGATCTCCCGTCTTTTCTCCACCTCCAGCCTCCCCGATCCCGTCCCCACCCCCATTCGTATTCGGGGTCCCATCTGGCAACACATACCCCCTCAAAGGCCAGCTTGGATCTCGCCCAAAATTCACCTTTACGACTATATCCTCCTCCCCAAGGCCGACAACCGGGTAATACACAAGGCCCGTCACGACGCTCTCAAAACCTACCATACTCGCGCAGCATGATTAGCGAAAGAATCTCTTTTTCAATGAATCCGGAACACGCCCACCTAGAAATTCCCCATTTTTCGTAAAGAATATGTGGCCGTTGACAAAGTCTACCCCGCAGCCGACGACGTCTCCAGCCCTATAGGTCGGCCCGTAGGGTGGTTTGTCCCCATCTCCAGCGCTATAGGTCGGCCCGTAAGGTGGTTCGTCCGTATCTCCGCTGCCAAGTAATACACCGTCCTCACCGCTGTAGGCGATGCTGCCGCCTAGATCGCTCCAGCCTGGCAACTCGTATTCTAGGGGAATTACTTCGGTACATATTCCAATGGCGACGAAACTGGTGGTTTGGGGGTTAGCGAGTTGGGTAAATGATTGGCTAACTAGTTGAACGGCTGGTTGGTGAGCTTACGGGCAGCCACTCTCAACTCCTGCAACTCCTCGGAGCTCAACTTCGAAATAAAATGTGTATTCCCCTTTGGGTATCGGGTGGTTTGCTCGTATAGAGCCGAAATATGTAGAGGACTCCGGTTCTATAGATCGTTTTGCTTGATAAGCGAGCGTTTCGCGGGGTTGGGGGCTCATGATGATCACTTACTGAGCGAAAGAAAAAGTTCTAACCCGTCCTCTGAAACACTAACGACGGATCCCTTATCATTCCTGTTCATTAACGTCGGGGGTTGCCCTATGAGCCCCCCATTTGCTTCACCTGCAGGCACCCCAAACTCTTTTGCTCCTCTAGATTTAAGGACCGCGACTACGCCCCCTATATCTCTGCTCTTGAACGTTTGTCCAGCAATAGCTAGAGGTGACCATCCATGCTCGTCGAGTGCATTTGGGTCAACGCCCTGGTCAAGTATGTTTGTGACTACATCCACAGAGCCATGGTAGATCGCTGTACGGAATAATTTCCAATTGTCTAGTGCTGCCTTGGGGTGCCTTTTAATAATAGCCAATATACAATTGTGCATTGCTTCCCGCCGGCTTTCGGAACAAACACCCCACCGGGCCACTGCGAATTCCAAGGGCGTTTGTCCATTCCGGTTTCGTTTCGCGAGTAGTTCAACAACCTTTGCGTGTCCTCCGAAGACCGCTGAATGTAACGGCGTTGCTCCCAGATTGGTTCCTTGCAGCTGTGTTGGGCCGAAGCTCGGGTCACCGGCATCCAAAAGTTTCGTTACAATCTCGGAATACCCTTTAGCCACGGCGCGGTGGAGAGCGGTCCTCCCTTGGCCATCTGCGACAACAAGGTAGGACCTTTCAGGGTCTCGGGCTGTTTGCTGCTTAATGAGGTAAGAGACAACCTCGCCCCTTCCGTTTTTGGCTGCCAAAGCCAACGCTGTTTTCCCATCGTGGTCCTTGGCATTGAGGTTTGCGCCGTTCTTTACCAACAGTGTGACAACCGCGCAATGGCCGCCTGCAGCTGCGATATGCAACGCTGTAGTTCCCGTCTCATCGTCATCATTGACATTTGCGTGATGCTTCAAGAGAATAGAAACAGCAGCGGCGCTCCCCAATTCCGCCGCCTCATATAGTGGAGCTTGACTTTGGCGATCCTGCTCGTTCACGTTAGCCCCATTTTTAATGAGCTCTTCGATCAATTCCGAGGGCGGATCAGCCCTGTGTAGGGCTTTGTGAAGTGGTGTTTCGCCGGTTTGGTCCTGCGCTTTCACATTTGCGCCTTCCTTCATCAGTTGCATAAATATCTCGACATTTCCGTTCTGACAGGCGGAATGCAGTGGCGTTATGCCATCCTCGTCCGATGTCTCTGCGACAGAGCCATGGTCAAGGAGCAGCTTTGCAATTTCGGGAGAGCCATTCAGCTTCGACGAAACCATTCCAAGAGGCGTTGTTTGGGACCGGTCTTTCGCATTGACATCCGCGCCGCGTCCAAGGAGCAATTCGACAAGACCCGGCTCTTGGGAAAGCACTGCTAGGTGCAGAGGTGTTATCCTCTCTCCGTTTACCGCATTGACATCGTGACCTTTGTTCAGTAATCTTGAAACTAGTCCCGTTAGGCCGTAGAAAGCAGCAACATGTATAGCCGGGCTAACACTTTTTTCATCAAAGGTATAGGGGTATTCACTCCAAAATTTGTATTGCCAATGCCCAAATTCCGCGGGACTATCGCATAAAAAACCTTCGACCAAATCCCAAAGTCTATTCCATTTTTCATTGCCTTCGCGCTCCTCTGGTGTCCATAGACGCTCCGCTCGCTGAAGATGATACATCCAATTTGCAAGTTCGTATCTGCACGGGCTCTGGGAAGCATCCTCACCATCGTTCTTCGACTCCTGGGGTTCGGGTGTGGAATCAGAATCTACCTCACTTGTTGTATCACTGACATCCGTATCTATCTCACTCGTCGTATCACTGACATCCGTATCTGCCTCACTCGTCGTATCACTGACTTCCGTATCTCCGCCCCCCCCTTGCTCTTCTTCTACCTCCTCTTCGCTAGCATCCTGGTTTTCTGCCTCAGAGTCCTTGGTCGAATCTTTCGGTTGTAGGTAGAGACCCTTGAATATTTTAGAGTTTAGATGGGTGACTGCGGTCGTTCTCATTGTCAGTCATACCTAGTAACTCATTCTCAATTGCTGGTATAGGTAGCTTACAAATAGTCAAGGAGAGGAGCAAGTGGCCATGCTTAGGAGTAACCGAAAGCAGGGAAATCTGTTCATTTGCATTGCTCGCACACAGAGGACAAAGCGATTCTAGGCTGATAGAGGCGTATTTAGAGCCTTCTTCGAGGACGAAATCCTTAACAGAAGTGTGTCGTAAACGCAGTGGATGGATTTTGTCGGTGGACTCAATGAATACTGAACCTGCCTCCTGTATGTGCTTAAGTGTGTCATTAAGAATGCCGTCGGATTCATCTGTGTTTTTTTTGTTGGCTTCCTCGTTCTCTTGTGCTGCCAGATCATTATCCTTGCTGTTTCTGGAATCATCAGTAGGTTCAGTTTCCAGATCACGGCCATTTTCGTTCTCCTTCCTCATGTTGCCATCCCCTACTTTTTGGCCGTCCCCCGCTCCAGCACCACCAGTTACCACCTCTTCATTTATCTCTTCGTTGCCACGCTCTTCACCGCCTCCATCATCAGAACTGGTTCCACTGGTTCCATCATCGTCTTCATCGTTTTCACCATCTCTAAACACTCGTTGATATTCTTGGGCGACAATCAGGGGAGTAACATCTCCTTTGGCTAATATAGTCCACCGCAGGGTCATAACAAGAACCTCCTTATACTCACTTTGGATTTGTTGGAAGCGCTGCCGGTAGAAAGCCTCTAACCCTTTGGGGTAAGTATCGAGATGCTTTCCAATAGGTCGACGCCATGGCTGTCGAAGCCTATCGACCGCCAAATTAGCATATCTAAACATCCCTTCCGATCTCTCAATTATCTTATTCAATGCCGTCTTGCGCTCTTTGGGTGTACAGCTTGAGAGCTTATTCAATTCTCCAACGAGGTAGGCTTTAATATCTTTTTCCGAGTTGATCTTATTGTCTCCAAGATCAATCTTCGGAGTTTTCTCAAACTCTTCCGAAATATCTAGTTCAGGGCGACTGGCCACCATAATCTTAATATTGGCGCTTGTGTCAATCATTCCACATAGTGAATTAGTCAATCCTTCTTCCCTGAGATCGCTGCACTCATCCAAAGCGTCAAGAATGATAAAGACTGGCTTTCCATGAAGTTTAGCTAGATCTTCAAGGGCCGGCTTGAGATTCCCCAAAGACTTGGCGTATTCTAAGTCACCACATTTGTTTTGCGTCCCGGCCAATATCTCTGTGCTCTCCTTGAGGAGTTTGGGGAAGCGATCGTGAATCTCTTTGTAAATATGAGCGATAAGATTGCAGAAGATAGCACCCGCCCGCTGTGTACTATCATTGCCGGTCTTGCAAAAGAAGTACAGCACGATACGATCATCGTCTACCTTTCGGAGTTTCTCGATAACAGATGACATAAGGACAGATTTCCCAAAACCTAGGCGAAATCAGTATGACTGTCTAACATCTAATAAGAACTTTATTCAAGTTTCGAGGAGGAAGCCGTCTTCCAAGCAGCCTGGGTAATGTGGTCCTGAGAATAGGGGGGTAGGATATTTAGGCTATCTCACCCACGTTTCCCACAACCCATAACATGCCAGAACTCTCTGATTGATACCAATGTTTATATTTCTCATTCCCAAATATCCAAGTACACGTATTCGGCTGTCGGAGGCCGATGTTTGTTCGATATTCGTAGCTGGGATCCTCTAGGCGGTTGAGCCACTTGAGATTTTCCTTATATTTGGCCTCCACCTTCTCTCTGTCTTTCGCTTCGGCTCCGGTCTTCTGATCTAAACGAGACACTAGAAAAAAATTTCTGTTTTCTTCGTTTCGGTTCCGTCAGAATCAAGCTAAAAAATTATCGGGGAGAATTGAGTGACAGGATCACAGGATACATACCTTCCATGATGGTCGACATAAGGGTATGTAGCTCCTCAAATCCCTCTCCTAATTTATGAGAGACGTCTTTCCACCAATTAGCACCATATCCCCAACAACCAAGAGTGATGGCGAGCAAACCTCCAAGCCCTCTCAAAGCATCATGCTGAAATTTCAGACCTGCTAAATCATTAACCTCTGCCGAGACCGTCTTGATATCTCCCAGCAAACCCTTAAAATTAGTACTCTCCGCAGATTTCAAAAACCGAGCTTCAGTAGATATGTCAAGTCAGAGTATGATACTTCTTGAGCGAGGTTGAATTTTGGATATGCAACTCTTACAGAATTTCCCTCGAGTCAGGTACCTCATTGCCTCGTACGAGAACTCCAGAATTATGGCGTAAAGAGGCGGTATTCTTTCAACCATCTTTTGTGCTATATCGCTCTGCTCATCAGGCGTCACATGAATATATTGCTGCTCATACACCTGACACATGAATATTGCACCAGCAATATCGTCGCACGCCGGAGCGAGGAATTCGCAAGTTTCAAGGTCATTGACCACCAGCTACGCTCATTCTCAACATATCGACTACCTCAAAAAAAATTGAGTGTAGGGTGTACATACCTGCAACATTATTCTAAAAGCCGCCCATACTAACGCTGTTGTGTCCGGGTGGTGCTGGATCGCAATATCACCAAACCGGGCAAAGAATTGCATCTTCGTCACTATACTCCCAATCCTTCCCGAATATTTTCCCTTAGCCTTCTTTTTCGTGTTTTCTCCCATTTCCAGTGCTTCCTTTATGGTTGTGGTGGCACTGAGAAATTCACGTTGCTGAACCTGGGCAAGGGTACTCCCCTGTTGGGTTTTGAGTTTCTCGTGAAAAATATCTTTCCCCCTGTCCCATAACGAAGAACTCTCCATCCGGAATATTTTATCCGCAGTAAACGCGGGCTCAGCCATAATTCGTGAGAGTCGTGAAATTGGCAATAACTAATCCTTTTATCGAAAAGAAGATTCCGGCTAGGTTGTCCGAGTGTAGGTTTTCCACGAAATTTAACGAGGGGACAGCTCAGTCAAGGGTGCGATCAGGGGCATATAAAAAGAAGGGTCCCCCGGGCAGAACATACTACGGTAGTTTGTCGGTACGGTACGGATGAAGTTGGTCAGGGCTGTTGGCTAGGCAACTGGCTGTATCACAACAAGATCAGACTCAGACCAGAATGCTGGGAGTGCGCGGCCTGCACAAAATTAAGCGCCCAATGTCCATCCCCGAAGCACAACGATCAAAGATGGAAAAATACGATACTCCGCCATGGATTCTCTCGTAGCAAAATGTTAATGGTTGGTTCGCAGAGGGCGCCAGTGAACCCCCGATATCATGCTCTCCACAGATAGTTAGCACAAGTAGGTAAGCCAATATGCAAGCTTATCACCACTCGATTACTAGCAGAAGTAGATAAGCCAATATATAAGCTTATCATCACTCGATTACTAACACAAGTAGGTAAGCCAATATATAAGCTTATCACCACTCGATTACTACAGTCGCACCCCATTGTCCCGGGTGGTCAAAATCACGGTTGACTGTCTGGAACAGTGAGACATCCGGGAGAGTGAAATGGTTGATAAATATGGTTTTTAAGGAAACTACAAAGCGAGTGATAATTGTGTAGTTATGGCTTCCGGCTATTCTATATCAGGTTCAGATGAGAGGGTGAGTGGAAAATAGAGAGCGGAAAGATGAAAATTTAAGAAATACTGAACTTGAAATGAATGATTTTATCTCGAATGATCAAGCAAAATTATCAACAAAGACGTGCGTAAGAGGGCAAAATCAGAAAACACCACAGACTCGGACGCTTGGTCTTGCATTGCTAGAGAAACATGAGCTTTTTTGCCTAACCTGGTAGACCACAGGTGGTATCAATCGTGCCATTGAGCAGCTGTGATGTGATATTTTAGCCTAGGATTAGGAGGAAATCCGAGACACTGAAAATGCTTTCTATGTGAATAGGGGTTAGAGATATCTAGATTTGCATCCGGTCCGAAACCCCTTAAAATACGGGACAGTTAGATGTATTTCTATGTAGTTCGCACAAATCTTGAAAAATTGTCCGTGACAAGGAAGAATCCGGGAGAGTGAGGTCCGGGACAACGGGGTGCGACTGTAGCACAAGTACTATAGATAAGCCAATATGTAAGCTTATAACCACGCTATTACTAGCGCTGACCAGAGGCTGGGAATGTTGAATCTCCCCGTAACCAACCTAAGGCACTTTTGTATCCTTAAGGATTATATATTAATATTATTATCATACCGTGGAATTACCCGGCTGGGGAAGGAGGGTACTGAAGGGATAAGTCTGTTATCGTTACCATCTGATTACTTTACCCGAGTACAGTAGTACATACCATAAGTGGATCGCTCATCCACCCGCCCCGAGAGATCCCGATTTTCGTCAGCATCAGGCAGCCCTGTCCCACCAGACTGGACAGCCGGCTTGTCCACATTCGGGCCAATTCTGGGCTTTTTTTCTTTTCATTTTTTGCCTTAGAAAAACACCTTACCGATACTATACATGTACAATACTCGTACAGTATGTGTAATCACTCGGTCAAGCTTCCTCTCCCCTATTTTCCCCACTTTTTGAAAATTCGGCCTGTAACCTTCTTGTGATCCGTCATATTCTGGTTTTCAGCATGTTAGCTTCCTTGATTCCTTATCGCCCCCGCTCGTGATAGCTTCAAGTCTTTAACTTCAAGTACTCTGTTGGGCAGTGCTTGATTTTAATTCTTTGATTTACAGGCTCTGTTTTACCCTGTGCATCAACCTTCGAGGTTCCTCATCTTCCCCTTTGCTTTCTTCTTTCTTTGGTCAGCTTCCCCTCTTCTTCTTCCTTCCTTTTGTGGATTTCGCGCAGGCTTGCTCCTTCCTTTGGATGTAGGTCGGCGATTGTCCTCCCTGCGGTTCGGGCGAAAGGTTGGTGGTTTTCTTCCCATTGGTCGGTTAGTTGCATGGTTGGTCTTCCTTCGGTCAAGTTGATCGTCATGGTTAAGCGAGGTTCCTCAACCTTGTCTGCCACTGCGGTCACAAGATCGGGTATGGCACTCGGACGGACGGTTGAGAAAACCTTGGCCCTCAAGGCTGCGGTTTCCCACCTCTTGTGTTCGTTACGGGGCCTTCGGGGCCCCGAAACCGGCGGCCCCCACCTCAATTTCCCGCCCCGCCCCGGTCAAAGGCCCGGGGTGGGGCGTTTTCTTTCTTTCAACCCCTGCCCCTGCCCCCGTCCAGGCCCCCGCCCCGTTCAATGCCCCGAACAGCCCCCCGTCAATGAATTTTCTCCGCCCAGGGCCCTGCTTTTTCGTTTATTCCCCTCTTGAACATTGCTCTTTTGATACATGATTGAGTAATTGTGTGAGCATATAAACGTCCCTGGCATGAATGGACCGAACACTGCCGGGGTTACGGGAGCTAAAAGCTATTTGCCAAGGAGCCCCCTGGTGTTTGGTCCATTCATGCCAGGGACGTTTACCAAAAACCACATACCTCAAAGTATATACTGGCATTTATTTGCATGGAATGATTCATACAATATGAACCGGAATAATTCACAACACCGATTGGACGTCCGAGTTAATGTTCGTTATGGGGCGGGGGCAGGGCGTGTTTTCACTTTGTGACCCCGCCGTTACTCCGGCCGGGGGTCAACTCTTTGCTATTCCTCCCCGCCCCGTATGACACGGGGCCCTGGCCGGGCTGTGGGGCAGGGCGGGTATTTGACTTTCCGCGCTGATTGGATAGACGGCCCCCGTCTTCTCGTCCCCCACTCTTGCCCCTGTGCGGGGCCCCACTTATTCCTACGAGTGATATTCTCTGACTAAACAAATGGCAGGTTCAAATATAAGGGGTGTTTGGCCTCTGAATTATGATCTGAAATCACAATTTGAGATCAGAATTGGCTGGCCAAACACCCCCTAATTACTTCGTATGTCTAGTATGATGACTCCACTATTTGGATATTCCATATAGCAATCGGGCAACTATCTCAAAAGA
>Ga0307509_10006255_pt1 | contig 16094 bp, 11 predicted proteins | sample 10_EM_MG_FD_202245 | JGI IMG/M metagenome (GOLD analysis project Ga0307509, IMG submission 202245) | Populus trichocarpa ectomycorrhiza microbial communities from riparian zone in the Pacific Northwest, United States - 10_EM | ecosystem: Host-associated > Plants > Roots > Unclassified | place...
CGAAGTTCGAGGCGGAGATTTACGTGTTGACGAAGGAGGAAGGGGGTCGTCACACCCCGTTCTTCAAGGGCTACCGGCCGCAGTTTTACTTTCGCACGACGGACGTGACGGGAGCGGTGGAGCTGCCAGAGGGCGTTGAGATGGTGATGCCCGGGGACAACATCAAGATGGTGGTTGAGCTGATCAACCCGATCGCGATGGAAGACGGCCTGCGCTTCGCGATTCGCGAAGGCGGCAAGACGGTCGGCGCCGGCGTCGTAGCGAAGATCCTGAAGTAGTAAACGAATAGGGGCGAAGGGTGGCATCACCCTTCGCGTCTGTCTGGGTGATGTGGGAAGTACTAGGCCAGTAGCTCAATTGGCAGAGCGGCGGTCTCCAAAACCGCAGGTTGGGGGTTCGATTCCCTCCTGGCCTGCCACGTAAGTTATGCGTCGGTAGCGGACGCGTTCGGGCACAAGTGACATGACTGAACAGGTCCAGGAAAATTCGACTGCACTCGACGCAGTGAAGCTCGCTGCGGGCGTCGCCGTACTGGTGGCCGGCATCGCGGGTTTCTATTTGCTGGCGGACCTGCCCATCTGGCTGCGCTGGATCATCGTGCTCGCGGCGCTGGTGGTGGGCGCGCTGGTCGGATTGCAGTCGTACCAGGGCCGCACGTTCCGTGCTTTCATGTTGAGCGCGCGCGTCGAGCTGCGCAAAGTGGTATGGCCGAATCGCCAGGAAACCATGCAAGTGACGCTGGTCGTCTTTGCCATGGTGATCGCGCTCGGATTGTTCTTCTGGGGATTAGACACGGTGCTCGGGTTGCTGACCCGCTGGCTCACCGGGCACGGAGATTGAAATGGCTTTGCGTTGGTACGTCGTGCATGCCTATTCGAACTTCGAGCATCGCGTTGCCGAAGGGTTGAAGGACCGCATCAAGATGCAGGGCTTGCAGGACAAGTTCGGCGACATCCTCGTGCCCACCGAAGAAGTGGTGGAGATGCGCGACGGCCAGAAGCGCAAGAGCGACCGCAAATTCTTCCCCGGCTACGTGCTGGTGCAGATGGAGATGGACGAGGCGACCTGGCACCTGGTGAAGGAAGTCCCGAAAGTGCTGGGCTTCATCGGCGGCACGCCGGAAAAGCCGGCGCCGATCACCGAGAAGGAAGCCATGGGCATCCTGCGCCGCGTCGAGGAAGGCGTCGACAAGCCGAAGCCCAAGGTGCTGTTCGAGCCCGGTGAAGTGGTGCGCGTCATCGACGGCCCGTTCAACGACTTCAACGGCGTGGTCGAGTCGGTGAACTACGAAAAGAACCGCCTGCAGGTGGCGGTGCAGATTCTCGGGCGCTCGACGCCGGTGGAACTGGATTTCAGCCAGGTCGACAAGGCCTAGGTTTCAAGAACACGGTTTTCGAAGGTGGTTCGCGAGGGATGCGAGCCTTGTTAACGCGACGAAGCATGATGGGGAGCTGCCACAAGCAGCGTTTGCACCCGGAGACACACACACATGGCCAAGAAAGTTACTGGCTACATCAAGCTGCAGATCCCTGCAGGTCAGGCGAACCCGAGCCCCCCGGTCGGTCCCGCGCTGGGCCAGCAGGGCGTGAACATCATGGAGTTCTGCAAGCAGTTCAATGCGCAGACCTCCAGCCTGGAAAAGGGCTTGCCCACACCCGTCGTGATCACGGTCTACAGCGACCGCAGCTTCACGTTCATTCTCAAGACGCCGCCGGCGTCGGTGCTGATCCGCAAGGCTATCGGCATTGAGAAAGGCAGCGGCACCCCCAATACCAACAAAGTCGGTCGCATCACCCGCGCCCAACTCGAAACCGTCGCCAAGACCAAGCAGCCGGACCTGACGGCCGCCGATCTTGAAGCAGCCATGCGGACGATCGCAGGCAGTGCCCGCAGCATGGGCGTCGACGTGGAGGGTGCGTGACATGCCAGTAGAACAGAAGCATACCGGTACCAAGCGCATGAGTGCCTGGGCGAGCAAGATTCAGCCCGGCAAGCAGTATCCGATCGACGAGGCGCTCGCGCTGATCCAAAGCTTCGCCAAGGCGAAGTTCCGCGAGTCCGTCGATGTCTCCGTGAATCTGGGCATCGACGCATCGAAGTCGGACCAGCAGGTGCGCGGCTCGACCGTCATGCCGAACGGCATCGGCAAGTCGGTGCGCGTCGCCGTGTTCACCTCGGGCAAGAACCAGGACGCGGCGCGTGCCGCGGGCGCCGACATCGTCGGCCTGGAAGACCTGGCCGAGAAGGTGAAGGCGGGCGAGATGAATTTCGACGTCGTCGTGGCCAGCCCGGACGCGATGCGCGTCGTCGGCCAGCTCGGCCAGATTCTGGGTCCGCGCGGCCTGATGCCGAACCCCAAGGTCGGCACGGTGACGCCGAACGTCGCTGAAGCGGTGAAGAACGCCAAGGCCGGTCAGGTGCGTTATCGCAGCGACAAGGCGGGCGTGGTTCATTGCACGATCGGCAAGGCGGATTTCGAGGCGCCGAAGCTCAAGGAAAACCTGACCGCGCTGCTGATGGACCTGCAGAAGGCCAAGCCGGCGGCGTCGAAGGGCATTTACCTGCGCAAGGTATCGCTGTCCTCGACCATGGGCCCCGGTGTGCCGGTCGAGCAGTCGAGCCTCGACATAAAGATTTAGGCAGGATTCAAGTTTTTTGCAGTTGATGTAGGGCCGGCCGAGACGCAAGTCGAAGCCAGCCATCATCGAAGACCGCGAGCGTGCATCGTCAAGGTTAGGTGTGAGGTACAGGTGCGGCAGTGTTCAAGAACACGGGTCGCAGCCAACTCTTCCGGAACCTTGGTGCACTTAATTAGCTGCTCGCGCAGATGGTGACACCCGAATCGGAGCTGACTGCGGCGCGAGCCGCGAGCGGATCCGCGTGAAGGGCGCCGTCGGTAAGGTGGGTGTGCAGGGAGGCGCACTCGTTGTTTTAACGCTCTTCACGCCAGGAGGAAACATGGCGCTCAGACTCGATGACAAGAAGGCGATGGTTGCCGAAGTTGCCGGGATTGCTGCGAAAGCTCAATCCGTGGTGGCTGCGGAGTATCGCGGCCTGACCGTAACGCAGATGACAAGTCTGCGGGCGAAGGCACGCAGCTCCGGCGTCTATCTGCGAGTCGTCAAGAACACGCTGGCCCGCAAGGCGATTGCCGGCACTCAATTCGAGTGCGTCGGCAAGAGTCTCAAGGGTCCGCTGATTCTGGCGTTCTCGCAAGACGACCCCGGTGCGGCTGCACGCCTGGTCAAGGCGTTCGCCAAAGACAACGACAAGCTCGTCCCGACCGTAGTGTCGTTGGGCGGGACGGCGTTGTCGGCGAAGGATTTGGACAGGGTCGCCAGTTTGCCGACGCTCGATATCGCCCGCGCGACGCTCCTCGGAGCATTGCAGGCGCCCGTCGGAAAGCTGGTCCGTACTTTGGCCGAACCGCACGCCAAGCTGGTGCGCGCTCTTGCCGCCTACGCAGACAAGGTCGGCGCATAGCCGCCTTCGCTGCTCGTCCGGAATTTGGGTTTACATCAATATTTTGAATTGGAGTGATGACAATGGCTGCTACTAAGGAAGAACTGGTTGAGGCGCTTTCGAACCTGAAGGTGCTGGATGTCGTCGAGCTCATCAAGAGCCTCGAAGAGAAGTGGGGCGTGAGCGCCGCGGCACCGGTCGCTGTCGCCGCCGCCGGCGGTGCTGCCGCCGCTGCCGCTCCGGTCGAAGAACAGACCGAGTTTGCCGTGACCATGACCAGCTTCGGCGCCAACAAAGTGAGCGTCATCAAGGTCATTCGCGAAATCACCGGCCTGGGCCTGAAGGAAGCGAAGGATCTCGTCGAAGGCGTGCCTTCGGCCGTCAAGGACGGCATTCCGAAGGCTGACGCGGAAGCGATCAAGAAGAAGCTGGTTGACGCAGGTGCCACCGCGGAGATCAAGTGACCGAAGCCGTGACGGAGCAGTTCCCCGTTGTCAAAAACGGTGGGCTGCTCTGCACGTCTCACTTGAGCCTGCTTGAAGTTAAGGATGGCGGCTGCGGAATTGCTCCGCGGTCGCTTTCCTCATTTGCATTTCAGAGTACGCGTATGTCGTCGCGCGCGTATTCGCAGTTCGATGCCGACCCGTATTCAAAAGGGTGATCCAGATGGCCTATTCGTTCACCGAGAAAAAACGCATCCGCAAGGATTTCGGCAAGCGTGAGAGCATCCTCGAGGTGCCTTACCTGCTGGCGATCCAACTGGATTCGTATCGCAAGTTCCTGCAAGCCGACGCGGCTGAAACCGGGCGCAAGGAGGCCGGCCTGCATGCCGCCTTCAAGAGCGTATTCCCGATCACCAGCTATTCCGGCAACGCGATTCTCGAGTATGTGAGTTATCGCCTCGGCGATCCCGTGTTCGACGTCAAGGAATGCCAGATGCGCGGCCTGACCTACGCAGCGCCCCTGCGAGTCAAGGTGCGCCTGGTCGTTTACGACAAGGAAACCTCGACCCCGACCAAGAAAACGGTCAAAGACATCCGCGAGCAGGAAGTCTACCTGGGCGAAATGCCCCTGATGACCGACAACGGCACGTTCGTCGTGAACGGCACCGAGCGCGTCATCGTCTCGCAGTTGCACCGCTCCCCGGGCGTGTTCTTCGATCACGACCGCGGCAAGACGCACAGCTCCGGCAAGCTGCTGTTTTCGGCGCGCATCATTCCTTACCGCGGCTCCTGGCTGGACTTCGAATTCGATCCGAAGGACTGCGTGTTCGCGCGTATCGACCGTCGCCGCAAGCTGCCGGTCACCATCATCCTGCGCGCTCTGGGCTACACCGAAGAGCAGATGCTCGACATGTTCTTCGAGAAGATCACGTATCACATCTCGAATACCAAGATCGAGTTCGAACTGATTCCCGCGCGCCTGCGCGGCGAGACCGCCAGCTTCACCATCAAGGTGGGCGACGAAGTCGTCGTCGAGGAAGGCCGCCGCATCACCGCGCGCCACGTGCGCACGCTGGAGCAGAAGAACGTCTCGCGCCTGGAAGTGCCGAAGGACTACCTGATCGGCAAGGTGCTCGCGCACGACATATTCAACACCGAGACGGGTGAGATCCTCGCCAAGGCGAACGAAATCATCACGCTGGTGCTGGCCGACAAGCTCATCGAAGCCGGCATCGAACAGATCAACGTGCTGTTCGTGAACGATCTGGATCGCGGCCCGTACATGTCCGACACGCTGCGCATCGACCCCACCCGCACGCGCCTCGAGGCGCTGGTGGAAATCTATCGCATGATGCGTCCGGGCGAACCGCCCACCAAGGATGCGGCCGAAAACCTGTTCCAGAACCTGTTCTTCAATCCCGAACGCTACGACCTGTCGGGCGTGGGCCGCATGAAGTTCAACCGCCGCGTGCATCGCGATGCGATCCTCGGACCAGGCATCCTGTACGACGTCGCGCACTTCTCCAAGCGCACCGACGAAGCCTCGAAGCAGATGGTGGAGAAGCTGGGCGAGACCTCGGACATCATCTCGGTCATCAAGGAACTGTGCGACATCCGCAACGGCAACGGCCAGGTCGACGACATCGATCACCTCGGCAACCGGCGCGTGCGTTCGGTCGGCGAAATGGCGGAGAACGCTTTCCGCATCGGTCTCGTGCGCGTCGAGCGTGCCGTGAAGGAGCGCCTGACGCTGGCCGAGTCCGAAGGACTCATGCCGCAGGAAATGATCAACGCGAAGCCGGTGGCGGCGGCGGTGAAGGAATTCTTCGGCTCCTCGCAGCTGTCGCAGTTCATGGACCAGAACAACCCGCTCTCGGAAGTCACCCACAAGCGCCGCGTCTCGGCGCTTGGACCCGGTGGCCTGACCCGCGAACGCGCCGGTTTCGAAGTGCGCGACGTGCATCCCACGCACTACGGCCGCGTCTGCCCGATCGAAACGCCGGAAGGCCCGAATATCGGCCTGATCAATTCGCTGTCCGTGTATGCGCGCACCAACGACTACGGCTTCCTTGAGACGCCGTATCGCAAGGTCGTGAACGGCAAGGTGACCGTCGAGATCGACTATCTTTCCGCTATCGAAGAAAGCCAGTACGTCATCGCGCAGGCGAATGCCGTGCTCAGCGCCAAGGGCGAATTCACGGACGATCTGATTTCCTCGCGCCATCTGAACGAGTTCATGCTGTCCTCGCCGGACAAGATCCAGTACATGGACGTGTCGCCGAAGCAGATCGTCTCGGTCGCCGCGTCGCTGATTCCGTTCCTGGAGCATGACGATGCGAACCGCGCGTTGATGGGCTCGAACATGCAGCGCCAGGCTGTCCCGACGCTGCGTGCGGAAACGCCGCTGGTCGGCACGGGCATGGAGCGGGCGGTCGCGATCGACTCGGGCGTTACGGTCATTGCCCGTCGCGGCGGCGTCGTCGATTCGGTCGATGCTTCGCGTATCGTCGTGCGCGTCCATGACGCCGAAACTTCGGCGGTGGAAGCGGGCGTCGACATCTATTCGCTGACCAAGTACACGCGTTCCAACCAGAACACCTGCATCAACCAGCGTCCGCTGGTGAAGTCAGGCGACGTGATCGCGCGCGGCGACGTGTTGGCCGACGGCCCGTCGACGCACCTCGGCGAACTGGCGCTGGGCCAGAACCTGCTGGTCGCGTTCATGCCTTGGAACGGCTACAACTTCGAAGACTCGATCCTGATCTCCGAACGCGTGGTGCATGACGATCGCTTCACGACCATTCATATCGAAGAGCTGGCCTGCGTCGCTCGCGATACGAAGCTCGGTCCGGAAGAAATCACCGCCGACATCCCGAACGTCGGCGACATCGCGCTGGCGAAGCTGGATGAAGCCGGCATCGCGTTCATCGGCGCGGAAGTCAAAGCGGGCGACATCCTCGTCGGCAAGGTCACGCCGAAGGGCGAAACCCAGCTGACGCCGGAAGAGAAGCTGCTGCGCGCCATCTTCGGCGAGAAGGCCTCCGACGTTAAGGACACTTCGCTGCGCGTGCCGCCGGGCATGGACGGCACGGTGATCGATGTGCGCGTGTTCACGCGCGACGGCGTCGAGAAGGATTCGCGCGCACTGTCGATCGAGAAGTCGGAACTGGAAAAGGTCCGCAAGGACTTGGAAGACCAGCGCCGTATTCTCGAAGACGACTTGTTCGAGCGCGTGCGCGGCGTGCTGCTCGGCAAGGCTGCCGAAGCCGGCCCGAAGAAGTTCAAGGCCGGCACGTTGATCGACGAGACCTATCTCACCGACCTGCCGCGCGATCAGTGGCTGGAAATCCGCCTGCAGGACGAAGAGGGCAACGCCGCGGTGGAACGCACCGCGGAGCGCCTGAAGCTGCAGCGCAAGGAATTCGAGAAACGTTTCGAAGAGAAGCGCGCCAAGATCACTGCCGGCGACGACCTTGCGCCGGGCGTGCTCAAGATGGTGAAGGTGTATCTCGCCGTGAAGCGCCGTGTGCAGCCGGGCGACAAGATGGCGGGCCGCCACGGCAACAAGGGTGTCGTGTCCACGATCATTCCAGTGGAAGACATGCCCTTCGATGAACACGGCCGGCCGGTCGACATCGTGCTCAATCCGCTGGGCGTGCCATCGCGCATGAACATCGGACAGATCCTGGAGACGCATCTGGGCTGGGCTGCGAAAGGCATCGGCCACAAGATCGGCCGCATGCTTGATGAAGCGCGCGGTGCAGCGGCGATTCGTGTCTTCCTGGACGAGGTCTACAACAAGACCGGCGGCCAGGGCGCCGACCTCGAGTCGCTCAACGATCACGAGATCGAAGTGCTGGCCGGCAACCTGCGGCACGGTGTGCCGATGGCGACGCCGGTGTTCGACGGCGCCTCCGAGGAAGAGATCAAGCACATGCTCGCGCTCGCGGACCTGCCGCTGAGCGGGCAGACCGTATTGTTCGACGGCCGCACCGGCGAGCGCTTCGAGCGCGAGGTGACCGTCGGCTACATGTACATGCTGAAGCTCAACCACCTGGTCGACGACAAGATGCATGCGCGCTCCACCGGCCCGTACTCGCTCGTCACCCAGCAGCCGCTGGGCGGCAAGGCACAGTTCGGTGGCCAGCGCTTCGGAGAAATGGAAGTCTGGGCATTGGAAGCCTATGGCGCCGCATACACGCTGCAGGAAATGCTGACCGTCAAGTCCGACGACGTGAACGGCCGCACGCAGATGTACAAGGCCATCGTCGACGGCAACCACGAGATGAAGGCGGGCATGCCCGAGTCCTTCAACGTGCTGGTCAAGGAAATCCGCTCGCTCGCCATCAACATGGAGCTGGAGCAGGAGAGCGACAAGTAGCCGCGCAACGGCTACTTGTTGCGAGCGTCGAATTGAGAGTGATCCACCTTACCCAGGTGACCTAGATGAAAGATTTATTGAAGTTGTTCAAGCAGCAGACCCCGGTCGAGAACTTCGACTCCATCCGCATCGGCCTGGCTTCGCCTGAGCTGATCCGGTCGTGGTCGTTCGGCGAAGTGAAGAAGCCGGAGACCATCAACTACCGCACCTTCAAGCCGGAGCGGGACGGATTGTTCTGCGCGAAGATCTTCGGCCCCGTGAAGGACTACGAATGCCTGTGCGGCAAGTACAAGCGCCTGAAGCACCGCGGCGTCGTCTGCGAAAAGTGCGGCGTCGAAGTCACGCAGTCCAAGGTGCGCCGCGAGCGCATGGGCCACATCGAACTGGCCAGCCCGACCGCGCACATCTGGTTCCTGAAGTCGCTGCCGTCGCGTATCGGCCTGATGCTCGACATGACGCTGCGCGAGATCGAGCGCGTGCTGTACTTCGAAGCGTTCGTCGTGATCGAACCCGGCATGACGCAGCTGCAGCGCGGCCAGCTGCTCACCGATGAAATGTATCTCGAAGCCATCGAGCAGCATGGCGATGAGTTCGATGCGCGCATGGGCGCCGAAGCGGTGTTCGAGCTGCTGCACTCGCTCGACCTGCCGGCCGAAATGCTCAAGGTGCGCGAGGAGATCCTCGGCACCAACTCCGAAACCAAGATCAAGCGCCTCACCAAGCGCCTGAAGCTGATCGAGTCGTTCCTCGATTCGGGCAACAAGCCAGAATGGATGGTGCTGACCGTGCTGCCGGTGCTGCCGCCGGACCTGCGTCCGCTGGTGCCGCTGGACGGCGGCCGCTTCGCGACCTCCGATCTGAACGATCTGTACCGCCGCGTCATCAATCGCAACAACCGCCTGCGCCGGCTGCTCGAACTGAACGCGCCGGACATCATCGTGCGCAACGAAAAGCGCATGCTGCAGGAAGCGGTGGATGCGCTGCTCGACAACGGCCGCCGCGGTCGTGCGATCACCGGTACCAACAAGCGTCCGCTCAAGTCGCTCGCCGACATGATCAAGGGCAAGCAGGGCCGCTTCCGCCAGAACCTGCTCGGCAAGCGCGTCGACTACTCGGGCCGTTCGGTCATCGTCGTGGGTCCGACGCTGCGCCTGCACCAGTGCGGCCTGCCGAAGAAGATGGCGCTGGAGCTGTTCAAGCCCTTCATCTTCTCCAAGCTGCAGCTGCGCGGCGAAGCCTCGACGATCAAGGCGGCCAAGCGCATGGTCGAGCGCGAAGGTCCGGAAGTCTGGGACATTCTCGAAGACGTGATTCGCGAACATCCCGTGCTGCTGAACCGCGCCCCGACGCTGCACCGCCTCGGCATCCAGGCGTTCGAGCCCGTGCTGATCGAAGGCAAGGCCATCCAGCTGCACCCGCTGGTATGTACTGCGTTCAACGCCGACTTCGACGGCGACCAAATGGCGGTGCACGTGCCGCTGTCGCTGGAAGCGCAGCTCGAAGCCCGCGCGCTGATGATGTCGTCCAACAACATCCTCTCGCCCGCCAACGGCGATCCGATCATCGTGCCGTCGCAGGACGTCGTGCTCGGGCTGTACTACATGACCCGCGATCGCATCAATGCGAAGGGCGAGGGCATGATGTTCACCGACGTGCAGGAAGTGCATCGTGCCTATGAAGGCCGCTTCGCCGACCTGCATGCCAAGGTGAAGGTGCGCCTGACCGAGTACGTGAAGCAGGAGAACGGCCACTTCAAGCCGCGCACCCGCGTCCTCAACACGACGGTGGGCCGCGCGCTGCTGTCCGAAATCCTGCCGAAGGGCATGTCCTTCGACGCGGTCAACCGCGACATGACCAAGAAGGCGATTTCGGGCGTCATCAACCAGTGCTATCGCAACGTCGGCTTGAAGGAAGCCGTCGTGTTCGCCGACCAGCTCATGTACACGGGCTTCCAGTACGCGACGCGCGCCGGTGTCTCCATCGGCGTCGACGACATGGTCGTGCCGCAGCAGAAGGGCAAGATCCTCGGCACCGCCGAGCGCGAAGTGAAGGAAATCCAGGAGCAGTACGCTTCGGGTCTCGTCACCAACGGCGAGCGCTACAACAAGGTCGTCGATATCTGGTCGCGCACCAACGACCAGGTGGCGAAGGCCATGATGGACAAGCTGGGCACCGAAGAAGTGGTGAACTCGGCCGGCGTGACGGTGCATCAGAAGTCGTTCAACTCGATCTACATGATGGCTGATTCCGGCGCCCGCGGCAGCGCGGCCCAGATCCGCCAGCTGGCCGGCATGCGCGGCCTGATGGCCAAGCCCGACGGCTCCATCATCGAAACGCCCATCACGGCGAACTTCCGTGAAGGCTTGAACGCGATGCAGTACTTCATCTCCACGCACGGCGCCCGCAAGGGTCTGGCTGACACCGCGTTGAAGACCGCGAACTCGGGTTACCTCACGCGTCGTCTCGTCGACGTGGCGCAGGATCTGGTCGTGACGGAAGTCGATTGCGGCACCGTCAACGGTCTGATGATGAACCCCATCGTCGAAGGCGGCGACGTGGTCGAAGGCCTCGGCGAGCGCGTGCTCGGCCGCGTGATCGCGGAAGACGTGGTCAAGCCGAGCGGCGATGAAGTCGTCATCACCGCAGGCACGCTCATGCACGAAGCCCAGGTCAAGATCCTGGAGCAGGAAGGCATCGACCTGGTGAAGGTGCGCTCGCCGATCACTTGCCAGACACGCTACGGCGTGTGCTCGCAGTGCTATGGACGCGACCTGGCGCGCGGCCATCGCATCAACATGGGTGAGGCGGTCGGCGTCATCGCGGCGCAGTCCATCGGCGAACCCGGCACGCAGCTCACGATGCGTACCTTCCACATCGGCGGCGCGGCCTCGCGAGCGGCAGCGGCGAACTCCGTGGAAGTGAAGAGCAAGGGCGGCGTGCGCTTGCATAACCTGAAGACGGTGCACCACGAGAAGGGTCACTGGGTTGCGGTATCGCGTTCGGGCGAACTGGGCGTGATCGACGAATTCGGCCGCGAGCGCGAGCGCTACAAGATCCCGTACGGCGCATTCATCACCGTCAGCGACGGCGACATGGTGGAAGCCGGCCAGATCGTGGCGACATGGGATCCGCACACTCACCCGGTGGTCACCGAAGTGGCCGGCCTGATGAAGTTCTCGGACTTCATCGACGGCATCACCGTGCAGAGCCAGGTCGACGAAGTGACCGGTCTCACCAGCACGGTGGTCATGGATCCGAAACAGCGCAGCTCCAGCGGCAAGGATCTGCGTCCGGTCGTGCGCCTGCTCAATGCGAAGGGCAAGGAAGTGACCTTCGCGAATACCGACATTCCGGCCGTTTACGCACTGCCTTCGGGCGCGATTGTCAGTCTTGAAGACGGCGCGAAAGTGTCTGTTGGCGACGTCATCGCGCGTATCCCGCAGGAATCGTCCAAGACTCGCGACATCACCGGCGGTCTGCCGCGCGTCGCGGACTTGTTCGAAGCCCGCAAGCCGAAGGATTCCGCCATCCTCGCCGAGTACTCCGGTACGGTGAGCTTCGGCAAGGAAACCAAGGGTAAGCGCCGCCTGATCATCACCGACGAACAAAGCGAGAAGCACGAGGAGCTGATTCCGAAGTGGCGCCATCTCAACGTGTTCGAAGGCGAACAGGTGGAGCGCGGCGAAGTGATCGCCGACGGCGAACCGAACCCGCACGACATCCTGCGCCTGCAGGGCGTGGAAGCGCTGGCGAACTATCTCGTCCGGGAAATCCAGGACGTGTATCGCCTGCAGGGCGTGAAGATCAACGACAAGCACATCGAAGTGATCATTCGCCAGATGCTGCGCAAGGTGGAAATCGCCCACACCGGCGACACCACCCTGCTCAGGGGCGAACAGCTGGATCGCGCCCGGGTGTTCGACGTCAACCAGCGCACCACGGATGCCGGCAAGATCCCGGCCCGTATCGAGCCGGTGCTGCTGGGCATCACCAAGGCCTCGCTGGCCACGGAGTCGTTCATCTCGGCGGCCTCGTTCCAGGAGACCACCCGCGTCCTCACCGAGGCGGCGGTCCGGGGTCTCAAGGACGATCTGCGCGGCTTGAAGGAAAACGTCATCGTCGGCCGGCTCATCCCGGCGGGAACGGGGTCGTTCTACCACATGCGCCGCCGGCGTCCGTCGGACGTCAGCAGCGGTCGGGGCTTCATGGACATGGGCAGCGGCGGCTCGGATTCGGACGAAGCGGTGTCCGACGAGGCGAACGTCGCGGCAGAGTAAGCCAGGCATCTCCTTCTTACGCCCTCCCCCGGTCCCCGGGGGAGGGTGGGGGAGGGGGCGTTCGGATGGCCACTTCGCTAAAGCCCGCCCCCTCCCTAACCCTCCCCCGGGGACCGGGGGAGGGGATCGGAAGTTGACACTCCAGGGTCTCGTTCCTACAATCCCGCGCCTTTGATTGGGCGGTGACCTATGCACCTCGCCGCACCGATCGTGCAAATTTTTACCGGGCCGCCTGTGGGCGGCCTCGTGTTTCTCTAAGGAATCAATTGTATGGCCACCGTCAGTCAGCTCGTTCGCAAGCCGCGGACATCGCCCAATTACAAGACCAAGGTTCCGGCCTTGGCGGCATGCCCGCAGAAGCGCGGCGTATGCACGCGCGTGTACACCACCACGCCCAAGAAGCCGAACTCGGCGCTGCGCAAGGTAGCCAAGGTGCGCCTGACCAACGGTTTCGAGGTCATCAGCTACATCGGCGGCGAAGGCCACAACCTGCAAGAGCACTCGGTGGTGCTGATTCGCGGCGGCCGCGTCAAGGATCTCCCAGGCGTGCGTTACCACACTGTGCGCGGCACGCTGGACTGCGCCGGTGTCACCGAGCGTCGCCAGGGTCGTTCCAAGTACGGCGCAAAGCGCCCCAAGAAATAGCCCGGGAAATGCTCGTCCGGTGAGGCGTGACGACGCACCTCACGACTCACTCAATCGCTCTTTAACGAATTACGGTAGCTTCATATGTCCCGCAGAGCCTCGGCCCCGACTCGCACCATTCTCCCGGACCCGCGCTTCAAGAGCCTGTTGCTGGCGAAGTTCGTCAACATGGTGATGGACTCCGGCAAGAAGTCGGTGGCGGAAATGATCGTCTACGGGGCGGTCGACCGCATCACCGAGAAAACCGGCAAGCAGCCCGATCAGTCGATCGAATTGCTCGCGCAGGCGCTCGACAATGTGAAGCCCACGGTCGAAGTGAAGAGCCGCCGCGTCGGCGGCGCGACTTACCAGGTGCCGGTCGAAGTCCGCACCGCCCGCCGCCAGACTCTGGCGATGCGCTGGGTGATCGAAGCGGCCGTCGCCCGCAGCGAGAAGTCGATGGCGCAGCGCCTTGCCGCTGAGCTGCTGGATGCTTCGGAGAATCGCGGCGCTGCCGTGCGCAAGCGTGAAGACACGCATCGCATGGCGGAAGCGAACAAGGCCTTCGCGCATTACCGCTGGTAAGAGCGAGCCCTCCAGGATCTTGTAATCGTGGCACGCACAACGCCCATCGACCGCTATAGGAATATAGGGATCTCTGCGCACATCGACGCTGGCAAAACCACGACGACCGAGCGCATTCTTTTCTATACCGGCGTGTCGCATAAGATCGGCGAAGTGCACGACGGCGCGGCCGTCATGGACTACATGGAGCAGGAGCAGGAGCGCGGCATCACCATCACCGCGGCTGCGACCACGTGCTTCTGGAAGGGGATGGAGAAGAACTTCCCCGAGCATCGCATCAACATCATCGATACGCCCGGCCACGTCGACTTCACGATCGAAGTCGAGCGCAGCCTGCGCGTGCTGGACAGCGCGGTCGCCGTGTTCTGCGCCGTCGCCGGCGTGCAGCCCCAGTCCGAAACGGTCTGGCGGCAGATGAACAAGTACAAGGTGCCGCGCATCGCATTCGTCAACAAAATGGACCGCGCCGGCGCGAATTTTCTGCGCTGTGTCGAACAGATCGGCACGCGCCTGCGCGGCGTGCCGGTGCCGGTACAGTTGCCGATCGGCGCGGAAGACCAGTTCGTCGGCGTCGTCGACCTGATCCGCATGAAGGAAATCTGGTGGGACGACTCCACCCAGGGCACGCGCTTCGAGTACCGCGAGATTCCCGCGGACATGCAGGCGCAGTGCGACGAATGGCGCGCCAAGATGGTGGAAGCCGCCGCCGAGGGCGACGAAGAGCTGCTCAACAAGTACCTTGAAAAAGGCGACCTGAGCGAAGCCGACATCAAGAAGGGGCTGCGCGCGCGCTCGATCCGCAACGAGATCGTCGTCACCATGTGCGGCTCGGCGTTCAAGAACAAGGGCGTGCAGGCCATGCTCGACGCCATCATCGAGTTCATGCCGTCGCCGACCGAGATGCCGCCGGTGAAGGGCCTGTTGCACAACGGCGCCGAGGGCGTCCGCAAGGCCATCGACGAGGAAAAATTTTCCGCGCTGGCGTTCAAGATCCTCAACGATCCGTTCGTCGGCAACCTGACGTTCTTCCGCGTCTATTCGGGCGTGCTGAACTCGGGCGACACCATCCTGAATCCGGGCAAGGACAAGCGCGAGCGCATCGGCCGGCTGTTGCAGATGCACGCCAACGAGCGCAGCGAGATCAAGGAAGTGCGCGCCGGCGACATCGCGGCCGCGGTCGGCATGAAGGATGTGACGACGGGCGACACGATGTGCGACCCGGAAGCCTCCATCCAGCTGGAGAAGATCGATTTTCCCGAGCCGGTCATTTCCGTCGCGGTGGAGCCGAGAACCAAGGTCGACCAGGAAAAGATGGGCATGGCGCTGCAGCGGCTTGCGAAGGAAGATCCTTCGTTCCGCCTGTCCAGCGATCAGGAATCCGGCCAGACCATCATCGCCGGCATGGGCGAGCTGCACCTGGAAATCATCGTCGACCGCATGAAGCGCGAGTTCAAGGTCGAAGCGAACGTGGGCAAGGCCCAGGTCGCCTACCGCGAAACCGTCCGCACCAAGGTCGACCAGGAAGGCAAGTTCGTGCGCCAGTCCGGCGGCCGCGGCCAGTACGGCCATGTGTGGATCACGCTGGAACCCGCTGCGCCCGGCAAGGGCTACGAGTTCGTCAACGGCATCGTCGGCGGCACCGTGCCGAAGGAATTCATTCCGGCCGTGGACAAGGGTATCAAGGAAGCCACCGCGAACGGCATTCTCGCCGGCTATCCGGTGGTGGACGTGAAGGTCACGCTGTTCGACGGCTCGTACCATGACGTCGACTCGAACGAAATGGCATTCAAGATCGCGGGCAGCATGGCGTTCAAGGACGCCATGGCCAAGGCCAACCCGGTCATTCTCGAGCCCATCATGAAGGTGGAAGTGGTGACGCCGGAAGATTATTACGGCGATATCGTCGGCGACCTGAATCGTCGCCGCGGCCAGATCGTCGGGATGGAGGAATCCATCTCCGGCAAGGTCGTGACCGCGGAAGTGCCGCTGGCCGAGATGTTCCAGTATTCGACCTCGATGCGTTCGATGAGCCAGGGCCGCGCCACGTACACGATGGAATTTTCCAAGTACATGGAAGTGCCCGGCAACGTCGCCGCTGCAATTACCAAGAAGTATTGAGCGCGCAAGCGCCCGAACGACCGACAACCATCCCGACAACTGACCCGACATTCGCAATTTTTAGAGGATCGCCGCTGTGGCCAAAGAGAAGTTTGAGCGCAATAAGCCGCACGTGAACGTAGGCACGATCGGACACGTGGATCATGGCAAGACGACGCTGACGGCGGCGTTGACGAAGGTGATGGCGGGGCTGCACGGCGGTGA
>Ga0307509_10006256_pt1 | contig 16092 bp, 11 predicted proteins | sample 10_EM_MG_FD_202245 | JGI IMG/M metagenome (GOLD analysis project Ga0307509, IMG submission 202245) | Populus trichocarpa ectomycorrhiza microbial communities from riparian zone in the Pacific Northwest, United States - 10_EM | ecosystem: Host-associated > Plants > Roots > Unclassified | place...
CTCAATCGCCTCCTTTGTATGTCCGAATCGCTGATCGAATTTCCGTTCGTTAATAAGATATTGTCGGATCGTCTCTTCAGATAGCTGTGCTACACGATCGTGAGGCATTCTGCAAGCAGCCAATTCACCTTCAGGTTCAAGATTGCGGACGATTCCTGAAGTTGACACCCGTTCGCGGATCATGCGACACTCCCAATTGAGGCGGTCCTGTTAATTATTCCGTCAGTGACAATCTCTTGCATCATTTTTTGGCCTTACTTTGATGTCTTCATAGACCCGAGGTTCCCCAGCCGTCCTTTCAGCCCTCTCCTCAACCATTTGTCGGTTAGCCCGAGATCCGAAGCCATAAGCATCACTCGGACCATTGGTCACCTGTCTGCCATCGGATGGTTCTGAATGAGTTCGAAATCGATGCTCTCTAGATTCTTGGGGCGAAAGCGTGGGCAACAATGCCTGCGTCGTCCTTGCGGAAAGAGCTGGCCCGAATGAGGATTGGTGGTTTAATGATACAGGCAACATGGGTATATTGTTCCCCGATGCCATTTTAGGAGCGGATGAAACCACCCGCGCATCATCGGCACTGTAACTAGCAAAGAGTGATTTGCTGGGTAAGAAAGATGGACGACGACCCGAGGAGGCACTCGATGAGCTGGTCGTTGGCGTCGACACCTTCATGTCCGTCACGAATCTGTCGAAATTGGCAATGGCACGGAAACAAAATTTCGCAGGGGTCGTAAACAAGAAGATGATGGGGAGAATGTGATGTGCCCCTATGACCTTGTCAGATAAATGAACGTTTTTGTGAACAACGACCCTTACCATCATAAACCTGCAAATGCACCGAGGTAGGCTTCTCAGATCGCATTTCAATGTCTTGCATATGAGGATATAGTAAACGAGAACTCGGAAGGACTGGGTATTTTTCAGGATATGCGGCTTTGTGAGCACTGGGTAAAGTCTTCGATCAGTGAGCCTAAAAAGTAAAAAAGGAGACTAACGTATAAATGATTTCATCTCTCAGAACTTCCTCATCTCCCGCGATGAATAAAAGCGGTGGCAGGCCACCGAGATAGCCTGTAATGGAACTAACCAACGGATGGTTAAGGAGGCTGTTCACCGTGTAGAACTGCAGTTGCTCCTTTATCTCTACTTTTTCACCAGTGGACATTCTCACGACAACCCTTTCTCGATCTCTTGATGACAAGTCGAATGGGGCCGAATAATGGGGCACAGTCCTTTCGGATATGATGCTGGACGTTGGACTAACGGGAACAGAACCATCCAACTGAAATGGTGCTTGCTTGAGGCAATAGCGTAAAGGGGAATGAACTCGTTTCGAGATATCCGAGGACGGAGGTGGCCAGAGAATGCTGGGCTTGTGGAACGAAAGGCCGGTTTCTGGAATGAAATCCTGGTAGAACAATAACTACGCGTCAGCATTCAGAGGTGGGCGAAGAGTCAGCAAGCTTACCTTCTTGGTATTTTGGTATAAGCTGGGGAAGGAGTGCGTCAAATCGCACCAGGGCGATATCAGCACACCTCCCGCTGGTAAAGGTAGACCGCTGTCCCGTATCACCTGTAGAAGAGCCAAAGAGAGTCCCCCACCGGCCGAATCTCCGGAAATGATGATATGAGCAGGGTTTATCGCTACATGGCCTGACCCTGGCGGCGGACGAATAAGGAATAGATCTTGAAAAACGTCAAAGAGAGAACGAAAGAAAAGGGATCACTGGAACTTACAGGCAGCGAGTGCATCATGTAACCCGCATGGAAAAGGATATTGAGGTGCAAGCCGATAATCGATTGCTGGATCGAAGGATCAGGACTAAAAAACTTTCTCAAGCCACCAGTATCTTACCAAAGACGCGGCCGTTGATTTTTCTTGCAAACCGCTGACTGCTGTATCTATAAGACAGATAAAGTAATGGGAACTATGGGTAAGAACAACCTGATGGCACCTCGTTTGATCAATGCTTCCGAAATAATAACCTCCTATAACAAAGAGTAGGCATTGAGAATGAGTGATCGAATAAGAGTAAAATGACCGTACCGCCATGCAGATACAAGGTACATCTCATAGCATCCGTATCCTCTTCATAGATACCATTGCTATCCGATCCGCTGTCTTCCGGAGGTGAAGAGGTACGAGAGCCAACACCCCTTCGACCCTGCTTCTGTCTGATCTTCGCCTCCTGCCAGTGTTTCTTCATTGTTATCCATTGAGCATCGACGCTACAATTCGAACGAGTAAGGCGAAACAAATTCCAAAAAATTAAAACGACTAACCCATTGACGCCTCGCACCTGCCACCACTTTAAACCACCTACTACCTGTCGTGCGACATCTTCCCCACCGAGTGCTTTGATAAGATACGTCGCAGCTTCGTCACAACAAGACAATGGCACCAGAGTGCGGACTAAGTGAATCCATGGCGGAGATGGAGTCCGCGTGAAGGAAAATCCTGGTATGTGACCTCAGCGATCATGTACAATTTCGAAGGAATGCACGTACTCTGCATCTCCTCGACAGTATGGCTATAGTCATTCACGTCAGTAAAAGGATATATAATCTTATGAGCGGGAAACACTCACGAAGTGGCAGTTTTCAATAATACTTCCTAGATTACAGGATTCGATTACCATTGTTCAAGGTTGTATAACGCTATAGAATTGGACTCACTTTTAGAACGACAAAAAACCCATGATAGAGAAGATCGTCTTTCTTTAGTTGTGCTCCCATATCTACATGCTCGTCATCAACAGCACTGCAACCCTTCGGCAAGTGGTCAAACCAATGTTTCACAAACACCCCCAATACCAAAGGTCCCAGTTTCAAACACACTTTTCCAGTTAAAGGTATCATCGGTGTACGCGCGGCGCAGTTGTCGTTCTATGTTTCTGGGAGAAACCGAGGAAATCGAAGGCTTAAGTAGTGGTGAACAGACTGTGACACCTAAATCGCCCACAAAAGCACATTTTCGAACAAAAGCTCCAGACAATAGCATGGTTAGAAGGTTGGCGTTCCTGGTTTGAAAATTTTGGTGTTGTTTCCAGATGGGTTTGATCAGAAAAAGAAAAAGTTGACAAAAAGAGTATTGTGGCGTCCCTTGATACGAAAAAGGTAAGTAACGATTTCCTTTTGTATTTGTTTGGTTTCCAAAGGAATTGATCGGTTGCAACAAACAGCTTCAATGTTACATGTCTACTTTGGTAAATCCCATCAATCGCTTACAGATCAGAGTAATCACCTTCTCCTTCACTGCGCTCGCCAAGCGCTCGCTCTAGTAGAGAGCGATTTCTTTAAATACTTCGACTCGGATGAACAGGATTTGCAAAACCCTATTCCTCGTCTGGACGACGACTTCATATGAATGATATTTATCCAACATTTATCCAACATATTTTGAAATCCGATTGTATAGCAGCGTTTTAGAGGTGTGGATCAGAGATTTGTCAGAGATTAAGATTGTTTGGATCAGCCCGGGCGATCAACTACCCAATCCTCACCTTGACACCGTCGTAATAACGCAGTCTCCGGAGACATTTCTGGACGGGTTATCGATTTAGAAAACCCGGGCCTCTGGCACGCAGACGTTGCAATCATCTATCTTCATTGTGAATTGCAAATGATTGGATATTTGGAGGCAAACGACATACAGATCCAGGGAAATTGCATTGACCTGCCACTGAGGGTTTCATGGGGAATTACTACCATGTATCCAGCCCCTCGATGACGATAGCGACAGTTCTGCTCAGATCCAGGTCACATGCAGCTTGGACATCACCATCTACCCAGTTCTATATCCGCAAGGATTTTTACACGTGTGTCTTTATCACACGGAGGCTTGCCTTGATCGTCTTATGCCATATTCGACAAAGCGTTTGTTGAGGGAATCACTCACATGACGTCTATTATTTTTCACTGGCTGCGTTTTCGGTGAGTCAACAGACCACTGGCAGCTTGCGATCGTAAAATTCCTGACTTGATCCCACCCACAAGCCACAACATGGGACTCTAGTGAGTTCCATGTCTATTTCCTAATCGTGTATCATCAACTGCCAACGCAACACGGGAGAAGAGTGATATTGGGTCTCATGTAATTTGAATGAAAGAGGAAGACGTGTTTCACGCCCGAAGGCCCCTCTCGTATGTACGGTGTTAGACTGGATAGCTACGTCACAGATGAGATGTGCTCGCCACGGCGCTATCTGCCAAAAATACTCAAGTTGCCTTTTATATCACCGCCAACCTCGACCAGAAGACAGTGCATACAGGCCGTTTTCCCTACAACTTCTACAAATGACTATTGGCCAAAGTAACGTTTCATCAAGCAAACTAAATCATCATTACCCTCGCATCACAAATGTACACCCAATTCGCTCGTAAAGTCAACATGATCCGTATGGTGGGTACAGACTCATATTCTAAATCTGTTAAGGCTCGGTTTAATAAGATCGTTGGGCTATGGCTGGTAACGTGGAGATAGATCCTGAAAACAAACTCGAAATTAGAATATGCGCCGCCAAGAGGTGTGATACTCACCCAGCGGAGAATCCAAACCTCGAAAACGAAAATCTCCGGCAGATCCTTGATGAAGAACCCGCTGTTCAACCGTATTAACCCACCGTGGCTACAAGGAAAGTCTGTGGCCATTCTGAAAGGGAAGACGTTCGCCGAAGTCCGGGGTTTGCAGGTGGAAAGTCGAATCTGTTGTTTCGAAACGTCTCCGTTGCTATCTTGAGCGAGCGAAGGTGACTCAGCAAACTAGGACACTATATGTTGATCGTTTCCTGGGTACGGTTGAAAGATCGCGTGAGGAGGAATGCGTTGAGCGGTTTGCAATTGGTGCTATAACGTTCGTGATCGTGCTTTGTCGTAAAGACCCTCTGCAAGAAATATGCTCCAGACTGGTTAGAAATGAAACGTTATTGGGACATCGATATGCGAACGGAAAGGAGGATAGTTGACGATAGGTAGACCGGCATTGGCACGGGCACAGTTGATAAACCAACTGAAATGACGAAAGGCCTGTAGGAAGGAAGAATCCACTGGTGAGGCGTCAAAGCTTCCCCATTGTGATCTACCGGATGCTATTCCGTGTATCAGGCCGTATCTTGGCACCCTCCGTGTTCTGTCTTGAGATCCGAGAAGGTAGATTTGGCACCAAGTTTGGTTTTCTCCTAAGCCGTTGAGGCCGAGGCCACCAAGAGGGAGTATGCATTTCTGGAAACTCCTCGACAGGGAGATTTGGTGAAGTCGGTTGGTGTGTGTTGGTGGGATGCGGAGACTTTGGAGTGAAAGGGAGATGGTGCGTTTTGCTGAAGCAAAGTTAGAAAGCTGCTACGGTGAGCGTACTCTTCGAGCGAGGGCAAACAAATTTCATTTGGAATTGAGAACTTGTCGTCTCATTCCTGGGGCTGTTGTCGATCCCTTGAGGTGGAGAGGAAGAAGGCGAGAAGGCGAATGAAGAAAGAGAGGCGGCACTTGAGGTCCGTTGCAGAGGAACTGTTGATGGCTTTTTGCAATCGAACGGTTGTTCGTCCTCTCCGTCTGTGTCAGGGTAGGCTAAGCTGATAGTCCAGCTCGAACCTTGCATTGTCGGGTTTATCTTGCCCTGCCTCTGTATTCATAGCTTTGGAGCACAGAGCGGCGGCTTGTGCTTCACCAAAATCGAAGACAAAGCCGGGGATGATCGAGTCGGTTCTCGGCTGCGCCACAACAAATAGAACACCCGTGACCAACCGACACGAGGACTCAGGAAACAGCGCCCAGCGATTGGTTGCGCACAGACAATCAACTCAACTCTAAGCAACTGCACAAGAATACTATGGTTGCCCACGAGATACCCGAGGTTCCTCCTGCACCTTTTGCCATTTCGTCGACCACCGATCCCGAATCCACTACCACAAGCGTAGTTGACACTGTATTGAATATAGCGAAAGAAACTAGCGAGATGTTCCAGAACGTACCGTATATCAAGGCATTTGCAGGAATCATCATACAGATCATCAATATCAGAGAGGTGCGAGAACTATCTGGAGAACGTAACGGCCCTACCCTGATTCCACCTGCAGGAAATTCGAACGGAGAAGGAACGATCTCAAGAAATCGTCGCGAAGATATCCAGTAGATCGAAGGTTATCCTGGATGGACTGCTCCTAGCTGGGTCGTCGCCAAACAATCAATTGAAGGACATACTGAAGGGCTACAATGAGTACGGATTGCAGTCTTATCCCTTGCCTCTATTTATTGCCTATCTTTCCTTCACAGTCTTCTTGGCAAAATTCTCGTACTACTCAAGACGGAAGCATCAAAGAACATCTTTGATCGAACTGTTAACCGGGGGTCAAGGCTAAGCAACCTGGAGAAATGCGATCGTCTTATCAATGACTACAATACAAATTTCGTGGCATGTTTCCTTTCATTGTTTGATTACCCGGGGCTCATTCCAGCTCCAGGCTGAACTCCTTATCCAATCTCACTGGCACCTCACCAACATGTCTCAACGCACTTCGCTACCCGTGGCCGCCTCTGAGTAAGACAAAATAATTTGTACTTCTGGCCGAACCATTGATATTCCCTGTTTTATTCAGTATCGTTTACTACAAACCTGTTTTACCACCTCCCTCCGAACTCATGATCGGAAGGGATAAAGAAAAGTCCAAAGTCCTCGATATACTGCTGGATAAAACTCCGGCGCGCATCGCGATCCTAGGAGCTGGCGGAATGGGGAAGACAACTCTTGCTCTCTCTTTGCTACATGACCCTGCAGTGATTGAACATTTCCCATCGCGGTACTTTGTCTCCTGTGAAGCAGTCATGTCGGCATCTGCTCTGATTGGAGAAATTGCGAATGCCTTGCGCATTCCACCTGCAAACCGAGACGAACATCTAATCGACGTGATTCTTTCCTCATTTCATGGTAATGCAGTGCTCTGTCTGGACAATTTTGAGACAATCTGGGAGAACGAAGCGGCACGATTGGAAGTGGAGGGCTTTCTGTCTCACCTCAACCATCTACCACAGCTAGCTATTGTTGTCACCATGCGTGGCACGCAGCGTCCTTCGAGGGTCTCTTGGTCGAAGCCTCTGCTTTCTCCTCTGGAAAAATTAAGTGATGCCAATTCAAAGCTAATATTCAAGACTATGTGTGGGAAGGTGGATGTATTTGTGGAAAAGCTATTGAAAGCGATCGATGGGATACCTCTGGCTGTTACACTCATTAGTGCTTTATTGCAGGAAGGAAATGAGACTTCTGAGTTTCTGTGGGCCCGGTGGGAAAAGACACGAACAAGTGTTGTGGAGATTGGTGGCAAGGATCGACTATCCAATCTTGACACCTCTATTCATCTATCAGTATATGGGCCTCGGATGCAGGCAGATCCAAACACCATTTCTATTCTTGCCATGTTATCTGCTCTACCAGATGGACTTCCATACACTGGCAGCATTGATGACTTACAACATCACCTGCCAGGAGATCATCACCTTCATGAAGCATTACTGACATTGCAACGGGTCTCACTTCTTAATGTTGATAAAGCCAACACTCCTCACAGATTGCGAATGCTTGCACCAATCCGTCATTTCTGTGAGCAAAGGTTGAAGATACCAGAAATTCTCAGGACTGGGCTGACCTCCTTCTATGCTGAGATGATAAATAACTTCACAGATGTTACAGATTCTGCTGGCCATTCAATGATTCCAGCAGAGCTTGATAATATGCATGCAATCTTTGTTGAAATATGCAAGTGTCATAAAGGGGACCATGCTGTTGTCCGTGCATGCATCAGGTACACCAGATGGTCACTTTATATTGGTAATCCTGTAGAAGAGGTAATATGTTTTGCAATTGAGAATGTGGTGGGATCACCAGGCTTGCTTGCAGACTGTCATTCTGCACTGGGAGAAGTGTATTTCAGGTGTGCAAAGGTAGATGAAGCCCAGGCATCCTTTGAATATGCTCTTCAGCTTCATAGACAGGCACATGATGTTCTTTGTGAGGCAAATGATGTCCAGAAGCTTGGAGAGGTGCAATTGCGACAAGCCAAGCTAGATGAAGCTCAGGCATCCTTTGAGCATGCTGTTCAGCTTCATAGACAAGCACATAATGTTCTTGGTGAGGCAGATGATGTCCAGAATCTTGGAGAGGTGCAATTGCGACAAAACAAACTTGATGAAGCCCAGGCATCCTTTGAACATGCTGTTCAGCTTCATAGACAGGCACATGATGTTCTTGGTGAGGCAAATGATGTCCAGAACCTTGGAAAGGTCCAATTGCGACAAAACAAGCTAGATGAAGCCCAGGCATCCTTTGAGCATGCTATTCAGCTTCATAGACAGGCACATGATGTTCTTGGTGAGACAAATGATGTCCAGAACCTAGGAGAGGTGCAATTGCGACAAGCCAAGCCAGACAAAGCCCAGGCATCCTTTGAGCATGCTATTCAGCTTCACAGACAGGCACATGATGTTCTTGGTGAGGCAAATGATGTCCAGAAGCTTGGAGAGGTTCAATTGCGCCAAGACAAGCTAGATGAAGCCCAGACATCCTTTGAGTATGCTGTTCAGCTTCATAGACAGGCACATAATGTTCTTGGTGAGGCAAATGACTTCCGGAACCTTGGAAAGGTCCAATTGCGACAAAACAAGCTAGATGAAGCCCAGGCATCCTTTGAGCATGCTGTTCAGCTTCATAGACTCCAGACACACTCTGTTCTTGGTGAGGCAAATGCTATACAGAAGCTTGGAGAGGTGCAATTGCGACAAGACAAGCTTGATGAAGCCCAGGCATCCTTTGAGCATGCTATTCAGCTTCATAGACAGGCACATGATATTCTTGATGAGGCAAATGATGTTCACAACCTTGGAGAGGTACAGTTGCGACAAAACAAGCTAGATGAAGCCCAGGCATCCTTTGAGCATGCTGTTCAGCTTCATAGACAGGCTCACTCTGTTCTTGATGAGGCAAATGATGTCCAGAGCCTTGGAGAGGTGCAATTGCGACAAAACAAGCTTAATGAAGCCCAGGCATCTTTTGAGTATGCCCTTCAGCTTCATAGACAGGCAAACTCTGTTCTTGGTGAGGCAAACGATATCCAGGATCTTGGAAAAGTCCAATTGCGACAAAACAAGCTTGATGAAGCCCAGGCATCCTTTGAGCATGCTATTCAGCTTCATAAACAGGCACATGATATTCTTGATGAGGCAAATGATCTTCAGAAGCTTGGAGAGGTGCAATTGCAACAAAACAAGGTAGATGAATCTCAGGCATCCTTTGAGCATGCTCTTCAGCTTCATAAACAGGCACACTGTGTTCTTGAGGAAGCAAATGATGTCCAGAAGCTTGGAGAGGTGCAATTGCAACAAGACAAGCTAGATGAAGCTCAGGCATCCTTTGAGCTTGCTGTTCAGCTTCATAGACAGGCACATGATGTTATTGGTGAGGCAAATGATATTCAGAACCTTGGAAAGGTGCAATTTCGACAAAACAAGCTAGATGAAGCCCAGGCATCCTTTGAGCATGCTATTCAGCTTTATAGACATGAAAATGATGTTCTTGGTGAAGCAAATGGTGTCCAGAAGGCTGGAGAGGTGCAATTGCAACAAGACAAGCTAGTTGAAGCCCAGGCATCATTTGAGCATGCTGTTCAGCTTCATAGACAGGCACAAGATGTTCTTGGTGAGGCAAATGATGTCCAGAATCTTGGAGAGGTGCAATTGCGACAAGACAAGCCAGATGAAGCCCAGGCATCATTTGAGCATGCTATTCAGCTTCGTAGACAGGCAAATGATGTCCAGATACTTGAAGAGATGCAATTGTAACAAGGCAAGCTAGATAAACCTCATGTATGATTTAAGAAAGCTCTAACCCTTTATCAACAGGCACATTCTATTCTTGGTGAGACAAATAGCAGGCATAGCCTTGGATGTTTTTATCTGCAACAAGACAATCTACAAGAAGCTGAACTATGCTTATATTGTGCAATTCTTTTTCATCAAAAATTCCAGACTTCTTTAAGGCAAGCCACTGATTTGAGGTTACTTCAACAACTTTCTGTCTGCAAGCAGCAATTTTTTTAAACATGATTTCCAGTAATCACCTGCTACTGACAACTGTATAAACAAATTGTATCTTTCAATATAAAATGTAAGAGTAGTTATGCAAAACATAAGTAACCATATGTAAGTCACAAAAGTATATAATCAAAGTAAGTAAAAGAGTGGTCAATTTCAATGGTTCAAAACCATTAATAAAAATCTAGTTGTGTCAAACATATGAATTCCTCTTGGATTCAATAGATATTGACATATATTGCACAATTATACACCATCAAGATGCGTCTGAGATATTGCTAATAGTGTAAAATAGACATTTTTTTCCTAAGGCTCCCTATAGTTATACCAAAAAGGCATATGTCAGATCCAAAAATTAAATATATAAAAAAACATGTCCAAATTAAATTGAAAATCAATAATACAGTGGGAAAAAAAACCTTTTCAATGATTTTTGTCTATACAAAGATTCTTGAATAACTCAGAAACTACTATAGGTATATCAACTTGAAATGTAAACAGGTCTATATATTTTGTAAAGGTCCTGAAAATATTATGTCATTGACACTATAAATTCCCACAATATAAAAGCACATTGAAAAGATTTTGTCCCCTTTCTATTATGATAATAAATCCAATACATTACATATCCAATATAATTCCATTGGTCTCTAGGGTAGTTTTTATTATTATATATATATTCTAGTCAATATTGATAGAAAGAATTTGAGATGTGGCTTGTTTTTCTCTTTATTCAAAATTTTTTATCTACTTATAAAAGTAGAATTAGTGCCCAAAGGGATCCCAGAATGTTATTAACAGCCTAGGATCAGCAAATTTTTTTAAGGCTGGTTAGGAAAGGAGAGGGGGGGGAGTTGTGAGAGATCAATACTATATTTAGTAAGAATTTGGCTTTTTAAATTCAAGCATGTGTACTATAGAAAGATTATATACTGAGCTCCATACTAACAAAGCTATTGACGAATGTGTTTAGCATAGTTTTCACAGTGCCAGTTTTTTGAAGCACATGAAAAATTCAAACATTCAAGGTCAACCTTGACTAATGCTGTCCTGGATTTAGCACTAGCTGGTGGTTGGAGTTGAGATGAAGCTGGTAATGATGTGTTTCAAGTGCTTATTCCAATGTTGAACAGGATATGTATTTTTTGCTGCTTCTTGTCTTTTTCCTGTAAGGGGAAGAACCCCTTCTGCTTCCACTTCCGCCTCCCACTTCTCCTGCCACCTTCTGCTAGTCTTCTGTGCTTCCTTTCATCTTCTGCACCTCTTCTGCCTCTGAGCACTATCTGATATCATATCTGACATCTAGTGTACTGATTCTGGCCTTATTTCCTTATATCTGCACCTCTGTATATTAGCTTGCACCTGCAGACAGATCTGCATCCTTTTCTCTTTGGATCCCCTGCAGGTAAGTCTATGTATTATTTATTACTACATAATAAATCACCTTCAGATCCCCTGCAGTTCCACATTCCACTTCCACTTCCACCTGCTTCTGCTTCTGCATCTGCTTTTGGCTGTAGTTGCCCTTACATTTCCCTTTTGGAAAGGCAGTCAGACATTTCTTTGATCCTCTGTGCTGCTGCAATTCCTTGGGACCAGCAAAGTCAATGTTGATCTGTTCTTAACAATTGGAACATTGTAGAGTAAAGTCTAGGCCATATTTAGCTTGTTTCTGCTCCAGACAACTATAAGCAGCTGTTCAGCTATTTCAATAACTTCAGTAAATATCTTTTCAGGCATTGCAGTCCAACTTTCTGCTCATAGACACTTTGGGTGTGGATGAGGGCCCCAAGTAGTATAATGTACAGGAAAGTAGCTAAAATTTCTCAACAAGTATCCAATACTGCAAATCCTGTCTAAGTGACACTTCCACTGACTGTTTAGGTGCTGCCAAACATCTTTTTGTGGCTATAACTAGAATTTTTTTTAAGCCACCAGGCTGACCCCCTTTGGTACATTGGATCATGGAATAACTTTCCAGGACCCTCTGATTAGTGCCAATAAAGGAAAACTCTTTTTACAAGTTCCATTTATGGAAATCATTCTTATATTCCCTCCAAATGCAGGGTCCTGTGCTGGTGCCATAGCCAGCAAAGCCTGGACTATGTATCCAGGGTCTCTCTATCTGAAATCTGCCTTCGGCCCATTGTCTCCACGTTTATCTGTTTGTTCTCGTAGCTCATGGGGCTCTCGCCTTGCCTTTAGTGATCCGCTGACTCCAGCCTGAAGCCAAAAGCCAGACCTAACCTTTGGCCTGAGTTGGCTTTTGGCCCAGGCTGGGGTTTTGGAAGCCAAAGCATTATGGTATTGAGTACTTTTTTTTTGGTGAACTTTTGGGTTGACATTTCGTGCCAGCAGGCGTCGCCGAGTCATATCATCCTAGCTCACAACTCCATCATTGGCAGTTGACCACCACCACCACACCTCACAAACACAACGCAACTGCAAGAGGGACGATAGAAAGGAACATGGGAGTGGTGGGTGTACTGGTACGCCCACCAGTATTTTCTTTTATTCTTTATTCTAACCCCAGATTGTGCAGGCACCACAACAAGGAGGTTGTGCCCTCTTTTGACTCACCGAGGAGGGTAGCCCCCTCCAACACGTCTCTTTCGACATGACGCACCGAGGGGGCTTGCCCGCCTCGTCCTTACCTTTCGACACGACACAACGAAGGGGGTTGGCCCCTCCTCGTTGGTTCCTTTTGAAGAAACACAACAAGGGGGCTCGCCCTCCTCGTCCTTGCCTTTCGACACAATACAACGAGGGGTTGGCCCCTTGTTGGCTCCTTTCCACCCAACGCAACGAGGGTGGCTGGCTGGCCCCTCCTCGTCCCTGTCTTGTGATACAACACAACGAAGGGTAGGCCCCTCCTTGTTGGCAACCCAACACAATAAGAGGGTTGGCCCCTCCTCGTCCTTGCCTTTCGACACGACACAAGGAGGTGGAACGTTGGCCCTGACGAGAAGCAGGGTGTAGAAAGGGTGGGCGTACCTTGTATGCCCACATTTATTTTTCCCTTTATATCTACTGACTACCTTACCAGAAACCCAACACAAGACGAGGAGGGATTTTCCTTGTTGATTTCAGCGTGGCGAAACGGGGGGTTTGGGTTCTCCAGGTCCCCTCGTACTTTCCCATCAACACAACGCCACAAGGAGGGTTTGCTCCTCCTCATCAACCCCTTTTGCCACAGGAAAATGAGGGGGGCAGTCATCAAGCCAGGCTCCGAGTCTGAATGGTAAAAAAAAGTTGGTGGAACTCGTACATGCCACGCTTCGCGATGGCCCTCACTTGCATGTTTAAATATGAGTCTATTGTGAATAGAATGTTTTATATAATATAAATATTTGCTTTACAGACTGGTTCAAGACCTGTAATAGTGTGCTATACAGTAATTATCTTTTATATCTTTTAACAAAAATGCTGTTTAACTTGGTAAAACTGTTATAAATATCAATACTATACCATATTCAATTGTTTTTAGATGAAGACAATTGAAATTAGAGGCCATACCAACCCAAAATGTGTCTACATATAGTGAAATAGAAAAAAAAAAAAAATTTTTACATAAACATATTAGATACCTTGGAAATTAACCATTTAATTAACTGAAACTTAAATCAATCACTTGAAATAATATTGAAAAAAAAGTTAAAATGTCAAATCTATATTGTTATTTAAATAATTTACTCGAGATTAAACCTAGTTTACTCAAGTTCAATATGCGTAACAGTGGGCAAAGAAATGCACAACATACCTATGCCCTTGTGCAAGGTGCTCTCACCACCACTGTGGCCTCTGCATCCATCACCGCCGTGTGGCTTCTGCATTCATCACCACTGTGAAACTCTTCCTCTGTGACTGCGTCACATTGACTATGAAACCCTCTAAAAAGACTTGTGAGTAAGACATGTCTTATTTTTCTGGGTTTCTTCTGCTCTACCTGCATTTATGTATGTGAACACTTTACTTTGTACATCTACTAGCTGCACAATCACTCTGTTCACACTATGCACAATGGTGAAAACACGCCACCTCAACCAACTGCTTCTGGAACGCTTGACACCGCCGGATCAACCCACAAGATCCGGAGCTTCGCTAGACCACCTAACCTTGTCGGAACCAGGAACCAGTGGGTCCCTCTGACCCCCTTCCCAGCCTTTTGACACAACTCAGCAAGCCACCTCAGGCACCGATGAGATTGAGGACGGACAGAACAGGCTCAAGGCCACTCCTGGAGAGAACAGTGGGTCCCTACACGCCTGTTCCCAGCCTTCTGGCACATTTCAGCATGCCACCTCAGGTTCCAGCGAGATTGGAGAACAATGGGGCAGACTCGAGGCCATTGTTGAAGGATTTTGGGCAGGCGTTTCATCACGGATCGACACCATCGCCAAGATCCTCCAGGAACTTGAATCCGGACCATGGCTATCGAGCGAAGAGAAAGATGCCACCTTCAGGCTTTACTACACCGAAATCAGCAAAGCGGAATTGCACCCTTGCGGAGAGGCTAACAAGCCCATCAGAGGCGCAACCACTTGATACACTGGAACCCGAAAGAAACAGAAGCGAAACCACGACAACGACTCAGAATCAGAATCAGAGGGTGAGGATGAGTCCCCAGCCAAGAAACAACAACTCAAGGAATCTGAAATGCCTTGGGTGAAGTACGCCAGTGCAACAGCAACTGCCCCAAACCCCAGCTGCACCAAAACTGTACAGCTCCTCAAGCTGTACGACAATGACATTAAAGGATGCAAGTTCCACGTCAACATTGCCAGTGATGCTCCCAATTGCTCCTCCAAGGTGTGTCTTCCTCTGCTCATCCAGTGTAATGCGATGGAGGGACAAGAGGATCTGGTCAAGGTCAACAGGTTCCCCCTTGAAGATTCGCTCCCACTGAGAGTCCAGGATGTTTTCGGGAGCATCACTGGCAATGTTGACGTGGAACTTGCATCCTTTAATGTCATTGTCATACAGCTTGAGGAGCTGTACAGTTTTGGTGCAGCTGGGGTTTGGGGCTGTTGCTGTTGCACTGGCGTACTTCACCCAAGGCATTTCAGATTCCTTGAGTCGTCGTTTCTTGGCTGGGGACTCATCCTCACCCTCTGATTCTGATTCTGAGTCGTTGTCGTGGTTTCGCTTCTGTTTCTTTCGGGTTCCAGTGTATCAAGTGGTTGTGCCTCTGATGGGCTCGTTAGCCTCTCCGCAAGGGTGCGATTCCGCTTTGCTGATTTCAGTGTAGTAAAGCCTGAAGGTGGCGTCTTTCTCTTCGCTCGATAGCCATGGTCCGGATTCGAGTTCCTGGAGGATCTTGGCAACAGTGTCAATCCGTGATGAAACGCCTGCCCAAAATCCTTCAACAATGGCCTCGAGTCTGCCTCATTGTTCTCCAATCTTGCTGGAACCTGAGGTGGTGCGCTGAAACATGCCAGAAGGCTGGGAACAGGCGTGTAGGGACCCACTGTTCTCTCCAGGAGTGGCCTTGAACCTGTTCTGTCCGTCCTCAATCTCATCGGTGCCTGAGGTGGCTTGCTGAGTCGTGCCAAAAGGCTGGGAAGGGGGTCAGAGGGACCCACTGGTTCCTGGTTCTGACAAGATTAGGTGGTCTAGCGAAGCTCCGGATCTTGTGGGTTGATCTGGCAGTGTCAAGTGTTCCAGAAGCAGTTGGTTGAGGTGGCGTGTTTTCACCATTGTGCATAGTGTGAACAGAGTGATTGTGCAGCTAGTAGATGTACAAAGTAAAGTGTTCACATAAATGCAGGTAGAGCAGAAGAAACCCAGAAAAATAAGACATGTCTTACTCACAAGTCTTTTTAGAGGGTTTCATAGTCCATGTGTGTAAGGAATCGGATTTTACTTTATGTGACCCCCTGGGGTCACATCTTTCTCACGGCCCTGATCATATCAGGTGTCACCTTTGATGGGCACTTTCCTTTAGCTTTTACTTCACCTAGTGTCTTACATCCCTACGTTTGTGTAGCCAGAACCTATATACCTGGTCATACGCAC
>Ga0307509_10006257_pt1 | contig 16092 bp, 17 predicted proteins | sample 10_EM_MG_FD_202245 | JGI IMG/M metagenome (GOLD analysis project Ga0307509, IMG submission 202245) | Populus trichocarpa ectomycorrhiza microbial communities from riparian zone in the Pacific Northwest, United States - 10_EM | ecosystem: Host-associated > Plants > Roots > Unclassified | place...
CACCGATTCCGCATTTATCTGGACTATGCGCGCGAGTTTTCGGAGGATATCATCAAAAAGAGCGTGGCCAGGGGCGACGGAAATGACATGATGAGCGTGCTGCTGCGCACGAACACTTCAGAAGTTCCAAAAAATAGATTGAAGCACCTTGAAACCGTGGATCAGCTTTCGTAAGTCCTAGAGTAGAAGTCAGTTTCGGTTGACCATGGGCTTAAATCATGGTCGTGACGTTCGTGCAGGGCCCTCTTGCTCGCCGGTCAGGATACAACAGCCAGTACACTCTCTTGGTTCCTCTGGGAGATGGCGCGGCACCCTGAATCCCAAGAACGCATCCGAGAGGAGATCGCTGCCGTGTACAGGCGGGCCAACGGGGCAGAACCATCAATCGCAGACCTGGATAGCATGACATACACACAGGCGGCCTTCAAGGTCTTTTTCCTCCTAATAACCTATCTATTTATGGCGGTCCCTGATAGACATCAACATTGAAACAGGAGTCGCTGCGACTGCATCCCATTATTTGGATGCTCGGAAGAGTGGCGAGTCGCGATGACGTGATTCCGCTGGCATTCCCGATCACCACCGAATCGGGCGAGCAAGTGTCATCCATCCCCGTGAAGAAAGGGACCATCATCGATATTGCGATCCATGCATACCAACGGTGTGTTTGACCCGCGTCCCGCTCCATTACCGGTCGCTAAAATAAATGACATGAATTAAAGGCTGCCACAGGTCTGGGGGCAGGACGCAGATGAATGGAATCCCGGCCGTTTCCTGAATACGGAAAGTGTCAGGCAGACGTCGATTGGCCTTTATGGTAATCTGTGAGCATAACCATGGATCATTTAAAGCCAGCATACATTTACTTACTAACGTTGGGTCGCAGGTTAAATTTCTGTAAGCTTGACGAGCCAAAGATCGGGGTTGATTGGCACTGATTTGTGTTTATGATGCGCTGCGCTCGCGTCATACAGCTGGTGGCCCGCAAGGCTGCATCGGCTGGCGATTCGCGTGAGTGCCACCAGTACCTTCTAAACTCGTCCACGTGCAGTTTGCTCATCTCATGAACTTCCCAAATAAGTGTCCTGGAAATGCTTGTCGTTATCGTGACTTTGCTGAGGCATTTCGAGTTCTCCCTTCCCGCAGATGGAGAAAAGCCGGGGCCGCGGGTCTATCGCAGGCCGAGCGTGATCATGATGCCGATGGCGGAGGGTCAGATTGGGGCCTGGATGGGTCTCGTCATCAAGGCTATCGATTGACGAGGTAGACATCGCTTCGAAGTTGGTGCCGTTGGTAGCCAGTCTGCAACGCAGCCCCAGACAGTGCCTTGTGCTAGTATTTTTCCGCCGCCTTTCGGCGCTCGGTACTTGTCTGCCGTGGTCTTAAAAGGAGTGTCGATTTCAAAGAGTCTTTGTACACATATATTCCGACTATACGTTGTGCGCCAGATGAGTATCCGCCGAATCCCCGCCAGCGACGACAAGAAAAGAGCGTAGAATCCGGGGTGCTGACGCCACGGTTCACGTCTCCGTTTCAGACTCAAGGTGCAGGGCGGTGGATGATAATTGGGTACCGAAAGTGCCCAAGCGAAGAGTATAACTACCTCCGGGCCCCACACACCAACAATGTTTTGCCCTGCCAACACCAGGACCATGAACACAACAAACTTGCAACAACAAAAGAGGGTGGCAAAAGGGTGCAGTGACGTTTGATAAAAGAGACCAATGGGGAAATTGTAGAATGGAGAGTAGTAGTACAGTCTAATACGAAGATATAACAATGGAACGCACAAAAAGGGCTGATCAAGTCTATATACAGTAATATTCCTCCCTAATAGCAACATGGTCCAGACCAAGCGAGGGGCTATGTACGACGTGTGCGACGTGGAGGAATAGGTGGCAGATACTTTCAATGTCAGCCAATGTGTCTTGGGCCATACAGGTGTCTTCAGCTGTAAGGAGGGTGTTAAAAGTAAAATTGGCCATTGGGGGAAAAGGTGTCGATCATGTGACGACAACGGTGGAAAACGAAGGGTTGAAGGCGAGGCGAGGTGAGGTAAGGAGGGGGCTCGGAGAGACAGCGAGAAAGTTAAGCATGGGCGTGGCGGGCTCGGGCGTTCGGGGATGTCACGTGGTCGAATTGTTCTTGCTTCCGCACCTTGCATTGTTTTCGAACTTTTGCTGATGCCCTGATCAGGATTCACCAGGCTGAGAAGCCTGGTCATGCTTTATGAGTCCTTCAAACAACAATCAGACGATGGCCAGGCATGATCTGATCATTCTGATACCCCTTTTGCTAATCGTGGCACTTAGATGTTTTCCCAGATCGACGTGTCATGTATGTATTCGCCAACTGGACATCATGGTGCAGAAAGTCAGGAAAGAAGGAAGAATGCTTTAACCCTGGTAACATCGGCGGAGACTGCACTAGACTGGCATCGGCCCATTTCTTTGGGCGGGCCGCCGGGTTCGTCCAGAGGACTCGAGGCACCCTTCTATCGCAGCACCCATGCCTATGAAGGTGGGAGCTGCGAGACCGCTCAGCTGCGACCGCATCGCCCATGCTGCCAGCAGATTGTGGCACTTTGGGGGGGTTTCTGGCCGTTGGTTGGTATCTTCCAAAGCCTGACTGAGCGTGGGGGTGTGACAAAGCTACAGTACTATTACAGTACTTGTGCGTGTAACCCCACCTTGGTAGGCAATCCTTGACACACTCAGATGGACAGGAACCCTGCACAAGTCCTCGCCATTTCCGCTGGCAGGCCTCTATGTTTATTTTAACCCCTTCCTTTGCGTGGCGGCACCGATGGCTCGTTGCCGACCCACGGGCGCTGCGGGGTGTGGACTGAGTGTGTCCTCATCTCTTAAGTGAGCCTTTGCGAACCTAAGCGGAGCCTGAGCGAACCTTGAGCGAGCCTTAAACTGCCATTCAAGGCTCGCTAAGACGTTCAAGACGCCAAAGGGTTTCCTGATGGGAATACGTGTGCTGGCACTCCTTGATCCCGAGTCCTTGAAATCGGTTTCGCCATCCGTAATGTCTATTTGCATGTCTTTCTACAGGCGTATAAAAATGAAGGCAGCGGGAAGGCGAGAAGGGGTGTATCTGGGAGAATTTTGTTTTCTTCGACGATGGCCTCGATTTTGTTCGTACTGCTCTCTGTCCTCTTGGCGGCCATCGTACCGTTTCTTGTCTGGACATACAACCGTCGCCGAAACTCGTTCTCAATCCTGGGTCAACTCCGGGGTCCGAAGTCGCCGTCTTTTTGGATTGGTGAGCGCCGGGTTTCGATAAATCGTCTTCATTATTGTCCTTTTCTCTTTCACAGTACTAGTCTCTTTTGCCGCAAGAACGGTTTAGCTAATGGCCCACCTTAATGGCACCTGTTTAGGGAACGAGGGCGACATTTACTATCAGAATGAAGTAGGAGATTCCGAGTTCAAGTGGATGCGTCATTTCGGCACCGCGTGGCGCCGTCGTGGGTGCTTGGGTGTAAGGATTCCTTCCAATGATGTAAATGGAGGTATTAACCTGCCAGCGGTCCCTTGACAGGAAGACCACTTGATGGTAGCTGACCCCAAGGCGCTGCATTACATTCTGCATGCGTCCGGGTACAACTTTCCCAAAAGGACGGACATGTGGAAAACGACGGAGTTGGTGACGGGAAAGGCACTCGTCTGTACCCATGGTACAGAACACTTGAAATTCTGTGCATCTCTTCCTCCCGTTTGCGATAATGGTTTTTTTTTTGTGTTTCGTTCCAGGAAAAGTCCATGAACGCCAGAAGAAGATCATAGCGCCCACCTTCTTCGCTTCGCAATTGAAAATGTACCTTCCCATGTTTCAAGACGCGGCATCCAAGGTCTTTACCACTTACCCTCTCGGCATGATCTCGCCGGTTTGGGGCTGTTAGATGACGGATGACGACTACTTACCCTCGGTATTGACAGCTCGTACAAAAGTGGAAAGATGAACTGGTTACGTCGCACCCCTCAGGGCAGCCTCTCGTTAATGTGACCAGATGGCTTTCACGTATGACGGTTGACACCATGGGACAAGGTAAAAACATCCCACCCTTGGCGTAACTGCGGGAGGTCGTTGATCTTCATTCCCTCATTTAGCCGGATTCGATTATCATCTTGGGGCCCTAGATAATGCAGAGACGAAGCTCGGAAAGATGTATGCAAACTTGTTGTGAGTCTTCAAGTCGTCAGCAACTTAAACCCCGCCCCGTTTTGGTGGCGCCCAGTAGTGATCCGAACTAACCCCCACGACGACCAGCATCGACTCGACGCTCTATCCTACCCCGCTGAACCTCGTCTTCAAGTCAACATGGCGATACGTCCCTGAGTTCCTTCTCCGCTTCGTGCGCTACCTCCCAACTCGCGAATACCGCCGATTCCGCATTTATCTGGACTATGCGCGCGAGTTTTCGGAGGATATCATCAAAAAGAGCGTGGCCAGGGGCGACGGAAATGACATGATGAGCGTGCTACTGCGCACGAACGCTTCACAGGTTCCAGGAAATAGATTGAAGCACTCTGAAATCGTGGATCAGCTCTCGTAAGTGATAGAGTTTCGGTTGAGGAAGGCCTAAATCGCGGTCGTGACGTTCGTTCGCTGCTGTAGGGCCCTCTTGCTCGCTGGTCAGGAGTCAACGGCCAGTACACTCTCTTGGTTCCTCTGGGAGATGGCGCGGCACCCTGAATCCCAAGAACGCATCCGAGAGGAGATTACTACCGTTTACAGGCGGGTCAACGGGGCAGAACTATCGATCGCAGACCTGGATAGCATGACATACACCCAGGCGGCCTTCAAGGTCTTTTCCTCCTAATGGCCGATCTATTTGCGGCGGTCTCTGATGGTATCAGCGTTGAAACAGGAGTCGCTGCGTCTGCATCCCGTCATGTGGATGCGCGGAAGAGTGGCGAGTCGCGATGACGTGATTCCGCTGGCATTCCCGATCACCACTGAATCGGGCGAGCAAGTGTCCTCCATCCCCGTGAAGAAAGGGACCATCGTCGATATTGCGATCCATGCATACCAACGGTATGTTTGACCCAGGTTCCGCTCCATTACCGGTCGCTAAAATCAATGATATGAATATGAATTAAAGGCTGCCACAGGTCTGGGGGGAGGACGCAGACGAATGGAATCCCGACCGTTTCCTGAACACTGAAAGTGTCAGGCAGACGTCGATTGGCCTTTATGGTAATCTGTGAGCATGGATCATTTAAAACCTGTGTACAGGAGATACATTTGCTTACAAAGGTTGCGTCGCAGGTTAAATTTCTGTAAGCTTGACGGACCAAAGATCGGGGTTGATTGGCATTGATTTGTGTTTGTGATGCGCTGCGCTCGTATCATACAGCTGGTGGCCCGCAAGGCTGCATCGGCTGGCGATTCGCGTGAGTGCCACGAGTACCTTCTAAACTCGTCCACGTGCAGTTTGCTCATCTCATGACCCAAATAAGCGTCCTGGATATGCTCGTCGTTATCGTGACTTTGCTGAAGAATTTCGAGTTCTCGCTTCCCGCAGATGGAGAAAAGCCGGGGCCGCGGGTCTATCGCAGGCCGAGCGTGATCATGATGCCGATGGCGGAGGGTCAGATTGGGGCCTGGATGGGTCTCGTCATCAAGGCTATCGATTGACAAGGTAGATATCGCTTGGTGCCGTTGTTAGCCAGCCTGCAACGCACTCTTAGACGGAACCTCGTGCTACTATTTTTCCGCCACCCTTCGACGTTTGGTACTTGTCTGCTGTGGTCTTAAAAGGAGTGTTGATTTCGAAAAGTCTTTGTATATGTACATATCTTCCAAATATACGTTGTGCGCTAGATGAGTATCTGCTGCAAATCCTCGCCAGCGACTGCAAGGAAAGAGTGTAAATTCCGGGGTGATGCCGCCGAGGTTCACGGCTCCGTTTCAGGCTCAAGTGCAGGGCGGTGGATGACAATTGGCAACTGAAAAGTGCCCAAGCGAGGAGTATAACTACCTGAGTCTACCTCGTAGCACCAACACCAACGATGGTCAACGCCAACTGAAGTCGTTATCGATTATACCCATCCATTAGTTGTTCTACGCGAGGTTTTGCCAAAGTTTGAGGCCAGGAGACGACGTACCATCTCTTGCGTCGTCGTCATGCTACTTCTCTTCTCTTTTCAACAGTTTATCAGTACAGTACCAGTATAACTTCACCATGGGAAGGTACATTTAACGGCCTTAGCTCTGACTTCACCGTCCCTGACATTGAATGGTATCGTAGTGTGCATAGTGAAGATATCTTGATGGCAGCCATAGATGGGTGTAGTCACTGGTCACGATTAGGTTGACCTCGGATATGCGGCGTGACGTCATGTGGCGGTCGCCGACGTCTACCTAGAAAACTGGCTTTTGACCTTGCACTTCGCTTGGGGGCTGGCAACGAAAAACCTCAGGTTCTTGGTGGTAACATCATCAGTTGAGGGAGCTGTCATTTGTTGGATGACAGTCTTAAAACTTCGCTAATGCATGGAATCGATATCAGACGCTTGTAGTAAGTCTAACAGACGTATGTAAAGTTATGGACTATGTGCGATGTATGTTACAGTTTCTCAATTCCATATGTCAAGAACTATGATCGGGTATAAACACATTACCTGATCCAAAGTATGCAGCGAGGCAAGGGGGAAAATTATCATCCATGGGGGTTGCCACATCGCGGCACTACGAAATGAGTCGTTCGCCCCACACTAGCCGTTGCCGATGAGCACGGTACACGCCACGAAGTGCAATCCACGTGCCCCACGCAACCAAAACAAACGTGAGCGCAAACAGTGTGCGGAGTGTCGCGCGCCAGCGCCACGACACAGGACTCGAATGCGAGAAGATGACAGTGCGCCAACGGCTGGTAAAATCGCGATTCAACCAGCGGAGGTCCTCAACTAGCAATTGCGCCTGCAAGGGAGACAGTACGTCAGCGTTTCTGAGCGCGCAAAAATAGAGAGATGGAAGGAGGGGGAAGCACCTTGTCGCGGCTCGAGTCGTACAGGCGATGCAGGCGCGCGGCTTGAGTGCGGATGGCCGGGAGTTGTATCTCGAGCTCGTTCAGCACACCAAGCGCTTGGTTAAGCTCGGCGTCTATGTGTGGCACATGGGCGCGGAGGGCGTCTTTGTCGGTGCGGCGGTAGTTACGCTGAAGATTTTGTCTTGGTCCATTCATTGCACATCGAGGAAACAACTTGGAGGATGAGTGGCACCACACACCTTGATACTGCTAAAGGCCTCTTTGAGCGAACTCTCAATGGCGCGGCAGTTACTCAGGTCTTCTGCGAGCTTCTCCTAGGTTGTATAAGAGTAAAAGAAGTTAGTCAGGTGGCAGATGCTGGTGGCATGACGGAGACGGAACAGGGCATACCTCAATGGCCTTGATCTGCTGTTCGAATGCTGCTGCGCGCCGGGATGTCGTAGAAAAGACGTGGTCGAGAGACCTGGGAGAAACTGTTTGGAAAGAGGATTCTTGGATGTGACGAAAGTCCGTAGTTACCTGACGTTTGATGTGGTGGAGGTTGATAAGATGGCTGGTTGAGGTGGTGATGGGGTAATATGATTAGTGGCAGTGGACATGGTAGGAGAGATGAGGAAGACGTGAAGATGAAAGAGAAAGGGCAGTGGCAAGCTGACAACGCGATTAAAAAAAAGTGAAGAATAAAAAAGAGACGTCTTTACTGAATAGAAGGAGAAGAATGAGGAAGATTATGTACATCTACGACGGGACGGGACAAGCGGAGGATCAGAGGATGGCATTCGGAACCCTCTTTACCTTTCTTGGCGATCTTAATTCTTCCGAGGTACGTTCACGTGATCGATTTGTCTGTCACCAGCGCGACACCTCCGCTCTCCACGGGTTTTCTCGACAAACAACATACAGTACAGTACCTCACTGTTGTCGAAGCGTTGTTAGATTGAAAGGTAAATTTGGTACTATCTTTTGCATCTAGCTCCTTCGGGACATGGCTGACCACATTCAATGGGTTGAGAACGCTGTCCTCGCCTGCAATGAAGAAATCGTTTAACGTACAATAGTGGAGGACAATTTCACCAGTCGACAATACAGCTGTGCCTGTGGATAACGCGATATACCTCAAGGACGTTGTTTGAGGTAACTACAGTGGTGCATGCTATGCATTGATAAGGAGATATGCCATAATTGGGGGGTAAAAAAAGAATTATGGCCAACGTGGGGATCGAACCCAAGACCTTCGCGTTATTAGCACGACGCTCTAACCAACTGAGCTAGTCGGCCCTTAAATATTTCCCATAACTTTATGCATCTGGCCTAGAGCACATAGAGATTGCCGATTGGTAGCTATACAGTTGCAAGCCACTGTGGCTGAGGACAAACGGGACCAAAACAAGGCAAGACTGCACAAGAGACCCAGAGACAACGAGGACGGGACAAAACATCGTATCAAAATGGTGACACATTCATTGTACCGACACCGACACTCGCTGAAATCCCCCTCTCCAGTCTGACCCCAAGGCAACTCCCACAAACGTAATGCGTGATCTCCGTCTTGACAAGCTTGTCATTAGTGTGTGCTCCATTGACTCCTTGCCATGCTGCCCTGACGTAGATAACGTCCTCTTTACCCGCGGTTTCCACAGACATATCCGTCGGCGAGTCGGGTGACCGTCTGACGCGAGCCTCCAAAGTTCTCGAACAACTGACAGGCCAAACACCGGTCACGTCTAAAGCGCGCTACACCGTCCGTACATTCGGTATCCGGCGTAACGAGAAAATTGCCGTGCACGTCACAATTCGTGGGCCGAAAGCTGAGGAGATCCTCGAGCGCGGTCTTAAGGTGAAGGAGTACGAGCTTCGTCGGCGCAACTTTTCCGAGACGGGCAACTTTGGCTTTGGGATTCAGGAGCATATCGACCTTGGTGCGCGATACGACCCCGGTATTGGTATCTTTGGCATGGATTTCTACGCCGTCATGGGCCGCCCTGGGGCACGCGTGGCGAAACGGAAGATCAAGAAGGCGCGGATTGGCATTAACCACCGGGTGACGAAGGATGATACGATGGCATGGTTCAAGTCACGGTTTGAGGGTATCATCCTTGTGCGTCCATCCAGTTACAGTTGTTTGACTCCACTGACACTGTCCTCGTATTTATTTGTTTTTCAGAAATAATTTTTTTCGTCCTCACACATTGTTGTATTGCCCTTACACTCTCTTATGATATTACACCACCGCCATGTTCACATGTCCGTCACCTCGAAAGAAGCAGCCTTTTACCTTTATTTGTGTGCGCTCCCCTGACATGGCGACGTAGAGCTAACAAGATTCTGGAAGGTTGTCTAGCCAAGACCTCACATCTGTAGGGTGTTTAAACATTTCCCGCCGAGCATTGTAAGTCATATTACGATCTCTTCAATCTGGTGACGTGGCCCACTTGGGGGGCAAACCATTATATCGCGTCATGTGCACTCGCGACCCAAAAACTTCATGCTAATGGGGAAATTCAACATTCGTAACTAGCCTAAGCTGTCGTACCACCAATAGGATCCTCTCATCTTACTACTGGTTATATTTATGTTTTCCAATTCTCGGTCTAGTGGCGGCATATGGTACCACTACCTACTTTTACGAGTTTGCTCTGTTCGTGCCTGCAGACAATATAATCGTGGGCGATGTCCTAGCAACTTGAATGCGATTTGTGAAGTATTTGTGATTGCCACGCTGGGTTACGTTGGTGAGTGTTTCACGGTCAGCCAGCTGTCCGCCTGACAGACGAGACGCATGACACACTGCGGCGTCAGCGAAGATACAGTATTGTAAATAAGGAAGACCGGGCCCTTAACACACTCGCGACGTGCGTAGCGATTGCCCTTGAGAGTGACCGTAAGATTACACCCCGCGTAAAATGCTTGCCTGCGCGCTCGGAACGTTTCGGAGCGTCTGCAACCTCGTTGTCTACTTTCTTGACTGCGTGCCCATTTCTTTCCCCTCGACGCCCGACTGCACGCCCACCTCCTTCTCCCCCGATACCCGCCTGGATCCCTCTTCTCGTTTGGATGGTGATGGGCTCTCCTTTCCATGCGGCTCGCGGTGCCCCGCTTCGTCCTGGATCGCTCGCGCCTCTGTACTCGCCATGCCTGTTCTCCATTCCCTCATTTTTATTCCATCCCTTGTCTTTGTTGCCGTCCTAAATCCGGGTCTATACACAAGGCAGACTCCTTTCCACCACGTACCCTTCCCGCTTAACGTCTCGCCCACCTTACAAACATTGATTCGTCAATCTCACCCTTCTTCCTTCCCACCCGTCGTTTCCTGTCACGCGGGTCTTATTGCCAGCTTCTAACTTCACGTACTGGCAACCTTTTTCCGTTTCAACACCTTCTTTGCTAACCAGCTAATCAGATTAGATATCGGACTTCGCGTTGCGGATAGCAGTAGTGCCAGCCATCGACGGCATTCATTCTCCTCCAAACTCGCTGTGTTGTCCCTTTCTCGTTCTCCTCCCTTTCAACCTCCTGACTTCCGACGACGAACTGAGCCGCCACATCATCGCTCGTTTCGAGTTCTTTCTGTTGCTCGTCTTCCTAATTTCTATCTTCGGACACTGTCAGTACCGCTCCTCGTCGACACTGCACGTTTGTGCTGGTGACTACTCACCTTGATCTACCCGAGCCAGTCGTTCAGTTCTTATTCTCTACTTGGTCCACTCACCCCCCGCTCCTCTCTAATTCTGGTTCGATTCCTCACCTTTGACCCATACCTTTTCCCTCCTTACTTCGAACCCACAGGCCCAACTTGAACGACTATCGCTCTTACACTGAGCCTGTTTTGGGGTTGCGTTCGTTGCCTCGTACCGTGCTGATAAGAGGTTTCTCGCTATCTTGCGGTTCAATGATTGGCTTGTAAACCAGCTAAGCCCAAGTGTGACCGCGATGCACCTCGCAAAAGTCAGCAAGACGGCCTTGCATGCACGGTTCTGGTTGACCTTACATGCTGCTGCTGCCTCTGCATGGCTACGGGTACGTACCGTGTTGACGAGAGCTTCAGGACCCAGCCTAGTGGACTCGGAGCCGAGCCAGTGTGCAGTGTGCAGCAAGTGCGGCACAGTACGGGCCCTGATGCGACGGTGGAATGGTTCCTATTACTCATATGTGACCCACTGAGCCAGACCCGGACCCAGATGCCAAGACCAGTTTCTATGCGGACAATAAGGGACTCGAGGAATGCACTGACGAGTGGCAGCAAAGAGAGGGCTTGGGGAGCAATCACTGGTGAGAGATCTGGTTCCTTGAGACAAGCAAGGGGAATTGGTGAAGGATAGATGGGCCACGGCTTTCCCATTGGGAGAAGCGGATCTAGAAGGCTCTCTCCATGCTTGGTAAGTTAACAGGGTGCTTCCTTCAATCACTGTCATTGACGAATACTTTAGGCTGTGCATATCCTTACTAGTAGGTGCCACTTGGCTGGCCAACCCAAACACTTTTAAATACTTAATAGCATGGTCCTTTATGATATATACAGTATAGTACATTCTTCTAATAACCTCTTCGCTGTCTTATTTTAAAAAGTACTTTGTTCAAGAAGTCCTGGTCTAATTTTTGTCCTGCAATATCTTTTCCTTGCTTATGCATTTTAAGTGCATTCTCAAATAGAGTTTTGGCATCTTGCAGCTGTGATCCTGCCAACTGTACTCTGCCTAAATTTTGAAGAGCATTGGCCTGACTCAGAACGCTATTTGAAAGCTCATATGCTTTTAGAGCATTATGAAATGAGGCCTGGGCTTTCTTTAGATTTTTTGAGTTAAAATATATGTTTCCCAGTTCCATAGAATCATTACCTTGCCAGAAGGTATCATTGGCAAGCTGATGAAATTCTAAGGCTTTATAAAATGAGGCCTCAGCTTCATTCAGTCGGTTTAATCTGAGATAGGTGTTTCCCAGTCCGTGATAATCATTTCCTTGGTTTAAGATAACATTTGCAAGCTTATGAAATTTTAAGGCCCGCTTATATGAGTGTTCTGCTTCATTTAGATTGTTTAATTTAACGTGGATATCTCCAAGTCCATGATAATCATTTCCTTGGCCTAGGGCACTGTTTCCAAGCTTATGGAACTGTAGAGCCTTATTGTATGATGCTTTAGCTTCCTGAAGCCTATTTGACTTAAAGTAGATCTGCCCAAGGCTTCTATAATCATCTCCTTGACCAAGAGTATTATTTCCAAGCTTATGGAATGCTAGGGCCTTATTATATGCAGCTTCTGCCTCCTGAAACTTATTTAACTGGATATATGTTTTTCCAAGCCCACTATAATCATCTCCTTGACCAATAATATCATTGGCATGCTTGTGAAATTTTAGGGCCTTTTGAAATGAGGTGATAGCCTCATCTAATGTGTATTGGAGAAGATTTACTTCACCAAGCCAATAAAAAATGCTGGCATGCAAAGGGCTCTTATTTTCTTGCCCGGCTTTACAAAGCCTTTCTGCTTCTTGGAGCTTATATTTTGCACTTATGAGGTCACTAGAATGACAATGTAGTCTTCCCCATGTTTCAAGACATCTGATAATCAATGATGGAGAAGCATTCTTCTGTTGTAAAAATGCAACAGTTTGACTGATTAATTTGTCTGAATGATCTCCAATACTGCTGCAAAACAGGGTAAATGAACTGATAGCTTGAACTTGCATTGTATAATCTTCAGCATCCAATTTTATAAGACCAAACAGCACGGCCTGTGTATTATTCACTTCTAACACCATCTCTGCATGGGTGCTGGCCTGTGCTTCAAACGGCCTGGTAGATGCCAGCCCAAGGTAGAAATCTCTAAGAGCATATGTGTGCTCTTCAGATATTAAGGCGTGATTATTGCAAAATTTCCTGATGATTGGATGAGTCTGATATCTCTCGCCAACCATACATATCAAGCTGCACTCGCGCAGGGTCCGAAGGCTTGATAGAATATCTATGCCCCAAAGGATTCCTTTGAACCTTTCTATCCGCTTTTTGTGGATACCATCTGGTAACATGCTGAGAATCCCGAGCAATTCTCTAGCAGATGGATTAGCTCTCATCCTGCCACTATTGATAGAGAGCTGAATGGAGTAGTCAAGATCTGACTGCCTGTTTATATGATTTGTGTGAATGAACTCTGTGTGCTTTTCATTCCATTCTTTTAACAACAACTCCGGAGATGTGGCCTGAGCAAGGTGGGCCAGCAAGCTAACGGCAAGAGGGACATAGTTCACGGCTTTTGTGAGTTCCTCTGCGAAGACATCATAGTTGTCCGAAGTGTGCTCCCACACTCTTTTCGCAGCATCACGGTCCAGTGTGGTTAACGGGGGCAGATGAGGCACTGTCCACTGAGTCTGGGCTGGACGCATTGTGCCCCGTATTGTGATTAATAAGGTAATACGCTGGAGCTCAGCAATTCTGGACAATAAATCCTCGACAGAGTTTCTGATGTCACCATCCTGGTCCCAGGGGGACTCAAAGTTATCAAGACATATAATGCACTCCTTTGAGTTCAATGCAGTGCGTATTCGTGACCACAAGACATCCGTGGCTCCGTCAAAGACACCAAGTGTTTTCGCGATCTCCATCAAGAGAGCACCAGGTGAGAAGACCGATTCGCAGGCGACGAAGTACCGAGCATCCCCAAAGTATTCTTGGACACGGGGGTGGGTGAGCACCGCATTCGCGAGGGTAGTCTTGCCGTAACCACCAGACCCTAGGATCGCGATGCGGGCGGGGTGAGAGCCAACATGGGAGAAAATCATATCAATGATCTGGGCGAGCTCAGAATCTCGTCCGAAGAACGTTTGAGGTGAACGTAGTCCTCGGGGCATTGGTCTAAGCGGCGTCAGCGCACGGTAAAAGTAGAAGTTTGAGACACGAACATAAGAATATTAGAGGAACTGCCAGAGCTGGAGGCAACGGGTGGGCCACTATAAATAACCTATCGAAGATTGAATCGATTGTCATCGATTGACACCGTGAGGATGCGTACTTTGGGTGCTTCAGTGAGTTGTGCAAAACGGACATCTAGAACTAGCTCGGTCTACGGGTGACGAATCAGATGGGTGAGACGGATAACCCAACTGATGACAAACCTGGAAAGTTTGAAGCACATTCGAAAGCTTGCTATCATATTGCTTGACCCTCCGCAGCAAATCGTTGCGCAGGAAGAACGTCTTGATTCCTCCTGTGTCCTTGTTCTGTTTAAGCGCGTCCTTGATCCCGTTCAGTTCACTTTAAGTACGATCAGCCGGCGATCAGAGGATTAGGAAACTACGACATACGTCACCAGGGACTCGAAGATTACAAGCAAACTACGTGGGACATCTGTCGTCTCCATGTTATGCTTCTCGCACAACACTCTGACTTTGTCGACCAGGCTGGCGATTCTTTCGAGTTTGTGCATGACAAGGTCCCACTCTTCCTTATACTGCTTCACTTCCTGTAAACATACTGGTAAGAAATGGCATTGACGTGATGGTGAGACACTTGCATCTCGCATAGTGAACACCTGGAGGAGGAGGCCCGCCACGGGGGATATGATGGGGACCCTCCCAACCATGGTGCTTGCCTCTCTCAGAGCTGCAAGAGTAGCCTCCATCGCACCCATCGCAGAACCTCCGATCGTTTGCGATGACGCAAGACTGAGGCGAGTAGCTAGATGGGGCCGGGCGATGAGCTGGAGTGAATACTCAACTCGAAGGGACTATTGTACTCACGGGCTGGTTGAAAAGCCCTAGTGGGGCGCGCAGGAAGAGTCTTGCGAGCGGGATTATGCATGGATGTCATAGTTCGATGGGGGTGTGGTTGTAGGTTGTATGCGTAGGTTGAACGGTCGAACCGAGGACACCTTGTCCGAGTCAGACGCAGAGCCCTGGGCGCAGTTGACTCGGAGGCTGCGCCTGGGAAATTCAACGTGACCTCCAAGACGCCACCGCAGCCTGTGGCGGGTGCCACCTAACTCGGTCCTGTCATTTCCGGGACAAGGCGGGCTCCGGTTGCAGACGTTCTGGGTGGTTGTGCGATAGCTAGACTTGTTATGCCGCCGGTGGATCCTGTATGTTCTCGCGTGCTTGTGCGCCGACGCCACTATGCCGGTGTCGTGGCTTCTCTGAGCTTCTCCGCCTCGTCCGGCCCGACTTCCCTAGACTCAGTGGACACCCGTCACTCGTATCGCCAGATTTGCTAGTTACCGGGTCCCTTCGTGTTGTGAAGAACTTATATACGTGCGTGATCTGTGCGCTTTTATCAATTTGGGTTTCTCACATCGAATCGTCGATACCCACTCGTCCAAGTCCCTTCCTGATGTGTGCATATACACCTTCCGTCATCGAATCGCGTAGAACTCACATGGCAATTACCATTTCCAGGGCCAGATATTATGGGTGCGTCATTTGCGTCCTATTGACTGAACTGAGCGCGCCCTGGTCAGCCTTGAGAAGGGAACAGCCGTGTTGATGGTCTGTGGGGCGGACCGACGCCTGAAGACTCTTCACGCACACGATGGCTCGGAAGTAGTGTGCGATTCTTTCCAATTCGATGTAGTCAACATTTTTGGCTACTGAACAGATATCTTCCGAATGTGATACCAGGCAAGGAATAGAGTAAATAGTCCAGTCAGGCTGGCTGTTGGCTGATTATGATTATGTGGCACAGCCCCGCGTACTGTATATTCAATGAACTCAGTTGATTGGCTCGCAACAAAAAGAGCTGCCGTAGGATGCACGCACGTCATGAGCGTGATCCGCATCCTTCTCCCTCGCCATTTTGCCTGCTCCTCGTCCGTGGATTTGCCTTCTGGCCACTCATTCCCGGTTCCCGGCACCGGCACTGGGGGGGTGTTGACATGTCGAAGTCAAAATGGACAGCCATTCGACTTGAAAGACACTTTGTGACCAAAAAGCCACCTGCACGAAAAGGGGCGGGCAGATACCAGCGTCCAGGTAGAATTTTTTCCATAGCAGCCAATTCTACCTGAGGATGTCCTATTTCCCATAGCTAAAGCCAGACGTCGATCACCAGTGTCACTACGAAATAGGCATGCATGCGCTATGCCTGCCCCTTGTGTGCAACCCGT
>Ga0307509_10006258_pt1 | contig 16091 bp, 17 predicted proteins | sample 10_EM_MG_FD_202245 | JGI IMG/M metagenome (GOLD analysis project Ga0307509, IMG submission 202245) | Populus trichocarpa ectomycorrhiza microbial communities from riparian zone in the Pacific Northwest, United States - 10_EM | ecosystem: Host-associated > Plants > Roots > Unclassified | place...
TGGAGGGACATGTCAGCGTGCCGAGGGGTCTCGACGTTAGCGAAGATGGACGGTGGCTCGTTAGCGGGGGGCGAGACCAGGTGGTGCTGGTCTGGGACATGAACGAGAGGCAATCCAAGAAGAGCGGAAAAGGGAAGGAAAAGGAGGCCTGGCCAGCCTTGGCAAATACGATCACTGCTCTGGAGCGCGTCGAAGCGGTGGGCATCTTGGGCGAAGAGGTGGATGCCGGCGAGTCAAGCTCGCGACGAAGACATGTTCGCTTTTTCACTGCTGGAGAGAAGGGCGTGGTGAGGATTTGGGATGGCAAGACGGGAAATGTACTTCGCGCGTTTGGAGAAGAGCAAGAATCAAATTCCGAAGATCAAGAGGAGCAACGGCAAATACTGGATGCCTTGTGAGTGGCTTGGCTGGTTCATCGTATCCTCGCTAACTTGTCGACGTCACAGCTTCGTCCCATCAACATCTTCCATTGTGTCTGTTCACGCCGATCAGAACATCCTATTTTACTCCCTCCCCAACGGTGCACTATACCGACAGCTCGTTGGGTTCAACGACGAGATCATTGACGCAGTGTTACTGAATTCCACCCAGTCCAGCGACCACGTTGCACTTGCGACAAACTCCTCTCTCATACGTATATATTCAACCAAATCCTTCGATGCGCGACTACTTGCTGGGCATCGCGATATCGTTCTGAGCCTGGCTGCAAATTCATCTAGAAGAATGCTCGCGAGTGGCGCGAAAGATAACTCTGCTCGACTCTGGATACCCCAAGATTCCGAATTGGCTTGGGCTTGTGTGGCGACATGTGAAGGCCACGCGGAGAGTGTCGGCGCAGTTGTGTTCGAGCGCGAGGACGTACCTCGCTTCCTCTTCACGGGGAGCCAAGACCGCACAATCAAAGTCTGGGACCTCAGCAGCGTGCAGACAGAGGCGCCTGCTACATCGGCGCCGGTACGATGCAAAAGTGTCAGTACGACACGCGCACACGAGAAGGATATCAATGCTCTCGACTCGTCTCCTGGAGGAGCGCTTCTCGCGTCAGGTTCGCAGGACAAGACGGCGAAGGTGTGGGCCGTCGACCGCTCTAGTGGCATGCTCAAGCTACGCGGCACCTGCAAAGGACATAAACGGGGGGTCTGGAGCGTGCGATTTGCGCGCGGCACACGGACACTTGCGACGGGCAGCGGAGATCGCACGGTGCGGTTATGGAGACTGGACAACTTTTCGTGCTTAAAAGTGTTCGAGGGTCACGCGAATTCTGTGTTGAGGGTGGACTGGCTGGGCGGAGAGACGGATGGATATGGCCAAGTTGTCAGCGCGGCGGCAGACGGCCTTGTCAAGGTGTGGGACTCCCGGACGGAAGAGTGCGTCGCCACTCTAGATGGACACGAGGATAAGGCGCGTTAAATGTGGTCGTCCTTTTTTCTTCTTTGCCACGTGCTGACCTTTGTGATGTCAAAAGGTCTGGGCCCTGACGGTGAGCCGAGACAACAAAACCATCATCTCCGGAGCTGCGGACTCTGTAGTCACGTTCTGGGAGGACTGCACCGAAGAGCAGGAAGCTGCAAGGGAATCTGCACGCACAGAGCTCGTTCTCAAGTATGTGCTGGTCGCCTCTATCCTTCCATCTTGTGTCGTTGACTCAGTGACGGATTACAGGGAACAAGACTTCCTTAATTATGTCGCTCTGCACGATTACAGGAGGGCGATCGAGGTAGCGCTGTCTCTCCGACATCCAGGTCGCCTACTTCAACTCTTCAAGGACCTGAAAGAGGGTTCAGGTGTGACGGGCAGCGCCGATGTTGATCGAGTCCTGAAAGAGCTGGCACCTGCGGATCTCGTGAGGTTACTCCTCTACGTCCGCGATTGGAATACGCGCGCTTCGAGTGCCGCTGTTGCGCAGCGTGTGCTACACGCCATCATGAAGCTTCGCTCAGCAGATGACATTTCCCACGCGTTCGAAAATGCCAGCACAGACGATGAAAAGAATGGCCTGCACGAGCTCGTAGAGGGCCTCATTCCCTACACGGAGCGTCATCTCGCACGGATGGAACGGTTGGTCCAGGAAAGCTATGTATTGGACTACGTGCTTAGAGAGATGGATGACGGCTTGGCTGACGATGACGATGAAGCTATGGATGTTGACAGTGTATACCATTCGCAGGTGCTGGTGGATGTACACGCATAAACTACCATGGTCCGTAATAGACGAATATATTTTAGGAATTCCAGGACCTCTTCAAAGTGGGTACATGTGAATGTACATGGAAAGTATTAGTATTATAGGAACGTGAATATTATGCGTAATAGAATGGCAGAGAAAGGGACCCAAATGGAAAGAAAACGTATCAGACTACTAACCCAAGGAGGATGTGAAGTATAAAGTATAAGGACACAAGGTCAGACTTTGCGAAGACGAGTGACGGCTGTACGGCATCCCTCGACGGCGTTAAATATGAGAACAAGCTCTCCTTCCTGGACGTTGTCCCTGGTGAGTAACCCTTGATCGTCGGTCACCACGCGACCTTGTTCGAGAAGCCAGCGTCGCGTCACACCAGGTAGACAACCAGTGGAGTCGTGGGGCGTAACCCAACGACCACGGCGGAAGAAAGCCAAGTTGCGGACGGACGTCTCCGTGATCATTCCCTTTGTGTTCCACAAGACGACATCGGCGGGACCTCCGGCATCCGGGAGATCGAAACGAGCGCGCGCTGCTGCGTAATGACTGCGGTAGGTCGTTTTGGTGGCGGTGAACGGGGAAGACGGGGTAGCAACCCTATCGAGGAAGAGGATGATTGGGTCGGCAAGACATCGGGGTAAGCGATCAGTTGCAGGGGATATTTGAGATGCGACCATAGGATCAGCGGTCAGAGGAGAGGCTGGCTGGACGGTGGTTGTGATGGTACCAGCGCGATGAAGTACGAGCCGGAGCTGGTGAAGAAAGGAGAGAGGAGAAGGCGGTTAAGGAGGTTTGGTAGACGTGGATGAATATGCCGGTGGTCTGACCTTGAGAGGACCGCCCTTGGCTGGCCCATCGTAAGCCTGGATAGCACGTTGACAGGTCAATTGGAATAAGTCCCATGGAATGGACGCTACGGCATCCTTCCAGCCGTGGATCGCGGCAGCCGCCCTGAGACGGTCAAAGTGATAAGGGAGGAGCATGAATGGAGAGGGCTGTCCATTGTTTAGGGCGGAATTCCAAGGGAGATTGAGGCAGAGGGTGTCGTGACGGATGGTGGATACGAGGTGATAAACGATATTCTGTTCTGCTGCCGGGAACGGGAACATGACTCTGATCGTCAACGCGTCAACGCACGGCAAGAACGGGAAGCTGCGCCGCAGTGTGACACAATACAACAATACAATTGATTATTTAATTCGCTTTTAACCTTCCCAAGTTGTGTTTGGTCACCTTCATCGTTCAACCCATCATGTTCACTGTTAAAGCCACCTATCGTTCAGAAATTCGCAAATTCTCTTTCCCAAACCCTTCTTTCCCTACTTACAGCCAGATTAACGATCAGGTGAGCCTGTTTATCCCCATCCTTCGTCCAAACCGCTCACCAAACTCTCCCAGCTTTGTCGCGTATTGCCTATTAGTACATCTTATTATCTTGCTCGTCTCCTTTTCGCTCAGTCTCCAAGTGCTCCCCTTGCCCGCATACTCATTGGTATGGAGGTACATTCAGAGGAAGAGTATGAACAGCACGTTCGCCCCTTCCGTGGCCGCGATTGGCCAGGTGGTCTCCTTCGTTTCACAGTATATGACGAGGACACCCCCCGCGAGATCTCAGAGAACCTCTCTCCCCCTCAGGATGACGAAGATATCCTGATGGAAGACTCGTTCGGCACCGACAGGTATCGCAGGCACTCGCGCCGGCGTGAACATCGCCATGTCCATGGACATCACCATGGACATCACCGTGATCACCACCGCCAGGGCGACCTTCCCCATTGGCTGCGTCCTCGCCCTTCGTTTATCGCCCCACCACCTCCTCCGTTGCCGCCACCTCCGCCACCTCCCCCTCCACCACCTCCGCTGCCGTTTTTACCACCACCTCCACCGCCCTTTTTCTCTCCTTTCTTCCATCCGCCTCCCCCCCCTACGCCGCCCTCTCGCCATGGAAGCCCCTTAATCGTACCACCTCCGCCGATTCTGTCCCCACATGTTGCGCATCCGGCACCCCCGCTTCCTAGTCTGCCGCCCATTCGACCTTTGTCACAGAACTACGCCCACCAACAACAGAGTTCGTCTCCCACGGTAGGCGCCGCAGAATCACCCGTAGAGAGGCTATTCCGTCGTCGGGGTTTGCGGTCCGTTGCATCTGCCCCAGTGTTAGACCCCTCTCTTCCCGCACCACCACTGCCCCCGCCTCCACCTCCCCGTCCGGTCTCACTATACGGAGAAATACATGTCCCCGATTCTCCTCCTTCTAGGCGGGTGTCGTATGGACCGCCAGTCGCAATCGTGACACGTATGGATAGACGACCGAGACCTCCGTCCACCGTTAGCGATGACTCGGACGAGTTTGATGCCCGGGCTCGCGCGGACCGAGTAGAGGAGAAGGGAAAGGAGCGTGGTACTTGTTGCGACGTGGAGCGCAGCAAACAAGAGATTTCTAATACTATTCGCACCTTCAAGACCGATATTGACCGCATCATTTCCGAGACCCTACATATGGAACCCGCAGAGGTGTGGGGTTTCTCATCTGCAGAGGGACAACCTAATCCTACAATCCCTCTATCATCGTCCAATTCGGAACATTCTGAGGCGGAGGCGCCACATCAGACACAGCCATCAGAACCAGCCCCTCCTATGGAGGCCCTTTTAGATGTTGAACCCGTGATCCATTCAGACATCCTTTGCAATTATTGTCGGGATGTCATTATTGGAGTTAGACACAAATGCCTCGATTGTCCAGGTTTGGCTTCCTCGCCCATGCTATCTGCACTGAAAATTAACCAACAATTTGTGTGTAGATTTTGATCTTTGCTCTTTGTGTCTTGCCGCTCAGCCACAGAAGATTGGTTCGCATGAAAGATCTCATTGTATGTTTGCCATTGAAGAGCCTGGAGGAGTATGGGTACACACATGGCTCAAAGGGGATGATACTCCGGAGGGATACGAAACACCGACAGCGAACGAAGGACCCTCGGAACTCCCGAATACCACATCAGACACTCAGGGGGAAATCACAACCCCTGTTGCCAAGCTAGCAGTCCACCACGCTGCTTGCAGCCTTTGTGACTCTGCTATCAAAGGGAACCGCTTTGTGAGTGTTATTCACGCTGTACAGAATGTTGCACTCACGCCTCCCACAGAAGTGTTTCGACTGCCCAGATTTCAATACGTGCGAGTTGTGTTACGCGATCGTACCCGCTCAGCACCCTGGCCACAGCTTTGCGAGCCTGCACGATCCGGAAGACTTGAAATATCCTCCTATCTCTCCGCCTGTTCATGGCGTTACTTGCAATGAGTGTGGTAACACGATATCTGGCGTTCGATACAAGTGCATGCATCCGGCGTGCAACAACTTTGACCTCTGTGCCAACTGTGAAGCGTTCCCGATTCCTATCCATCCGACAACTCACACGATGCTGAAAATTCGTGAACCTGATGCCTACATTCCCATCGTCAAACGTTATGGGATCCAACGAGACCCAACCCCAGTTGCGAGTGAAACTGGCCCACAGAAGGCCCACGATGACGACATCGAAGAGACTAAAGAAGAGCGACCTTACACACATGTGAAAGATTTGGCGCTGGAAGTTATACATGCTCATGCTCCCGTCGAGCTCGATGCACTGCCGACGCCCATCACATCGAACACACGTCTTGCCGGAGCTTCGCCAAAGCCTGCAGTGGACCTCGTGGATGTTTCGTATCCCGAGTTTGAACACAATATGTACGAGGAGTCTCACAAGAGGCCTGTTTCGTTTGCGTTCGGTGACCATGTCGTCATCGAAAGTCCCGATCTTGGACACCCAGGACACCACATCCCTAATACTGCCCCGCTACTCCCTGTGCCCTCACCTGCACCTGCTCTGGCCACCGAGTTCCTCCGGGCTGTTCCGTCCTTGCACCAGAACAGCCAGTACACCGATGAGTTGATCCCTGGACTGAATGAGCCCGACACACGTTCTGCACCGTGGTGGGCACAGAGCCTATGGGTTCCACCAACCCCGCCAGCCCCGCTTCCCGTGCCCCTCCGCACCCCTTCCACTCCGCGACGTTCACGGAGCCCTGAACTCCTAGTCCACTTCGAAGACCAACATGACACGGCTCGCAGCTCAGCAGACACGCTGGCTGGCGACACAACTTTGCGCCCCGAGTCCAAGAGTGAACGCTCGCCCGCTTCTCTTCCTCATGTGCCCCCGATGGACTTTAATGAGCTGTTTGACCTCACTTCCCAGTTCCGTCACTTGCTTGAGCTCCGACCTCCGGTCACCCCACCTCCAATGCCTGTTTTGGACGAACAGATGCGCACTGGGAGCAGAGCCGAGTCTACCACGGTGGACGAAGTGAGCACGCCCACAGATCTGGCATCGACGCATCTCGAGGATGCAGGAACTCCGCTGTCACTTGTGGCCCTCCTGTCCAGACCAGAGAAGACACCCCGATCCGGTGTGTTGGACGGAATCAGCCCCAGCCGTTTGTTGTCACAACTATTAGATAGCAGTTCCACCACTTCCCTTTCCTCTCCGACCGATAACAAGAGCAAGAAAATCGATGACGATATGCCGTTGCGAGCCTCGTTCGTTTCTGATAACAACATCCCAGATGGCCAAATTTTCCCACCAGGCGCCGAGTTTGTCAAGTCGTGGCGCATGCGTAACGATGGGCCTGGCCCGTGGCCCGCTGATACGGAACTTGTGTTCGTCGCTGGTGACAAGCTCATGATCGACAAGTCCGAGCGTTTCAAGGTCGGCAACGTCCCGCCTGGCGAAGAAGTAGACGTGTGGACCGGAGAGATGAAAGCTCCCGACGTTCCAGGCAAATATATCAGCTACTGGAGACTCTGTGACAACAAGGGAAGACGCTTTGGACATAGCATCTGGATCGAGTGAGCTTTCTCCGTTTGTTATTCTCGCACACCAGCCCTCTGATTGACTTTTTTTGTTAGCATTTGCGTCACCGAGCCAACCAAGGTTCCCACGTCAGAGGAAGGTGATGGATCGCTCGCCGCGTCATCGTCTGTCGTGATGCCGCACTCGGCACCATCGAATCAGACTGCGCCCATCCCTTCGCACGACGAATCGACCACAGCCCCAGTCCTGTCAGACACGTCCTCGGTATCGTTGATCGACGTGCTGTCCGACGACAATGATGATGATGACGACGACGACGACAGCGAGGTCTACGAAGACAGCCGTTCACACTTTGGCTCGACACCAGGAAATGGTCAGGTCCTATCCCCTGAAGTAGATTATGTCGTTCTCTCTGATGGCTCTGATGAGCTCTAAATAGCGCCGTCGAAATCGTTTTGTTAAACAATATCGCCCCTTCTGTGACCCCTGACTCTCCTTTTTTTTCCTCTCCCAAATTCTTTGTACAGTATTGCCTCCTTGCCTCGTGTCGATGTCACACATCGTTGGTAGCAATTCCTCTCCTTTCTCTCCTTGATACATCCATATAGCTAGGTTGCTTTCAGTCCTCGTTGCTCGAAGAATGTGCGGTCGGTACAGATCGATCAAATATCAATTGGTGAACCCCAGTATATTTACCAAGTTCGTCATTAAGAGATACAAATGTCAGCCATCGTTAGTTGGAACTGAATCCGGTAGTTCGATAGCAAAGAGAAGACGGAGGTGTACCAGTAATCGGCTATGTGTGATGGAAGGTTGGCGATCTTTTACGAATCTTTGGCTTGTTCGGCGATGCGTATATCGTCGTGCCGCTCGGTTTGTAGGTGAGCGTGACGTTTGCTGGGCCCGTGCTTTCCCATTGTTGACACAGCGAGGAGATGTCTGGATGGCTCGTACTCGATCGGATCGAAGGGGAAGGTACGGGCGTGGACGAAAGCGAGGAGATGCGCAGGTGACGCGAACTCAGAGTGCCGGAATGGCTACGCAAGGATGACGAATGTTGTGTCCGCATCAGCGACGAGACGTGTTGCTCAAAGCCGTGATAGCTTTGCACGCTTCTCGACTTTAGACGCGACGCCGCGCTGCGGGAATTCGAAGGCCCTTCTTCCTCCTCCTCCGTGTCCTCATCGCTGGTCTGAATATCTGGCGTCTTGGAGGCGACCGACGTCGGCCACGAGCTATCCACCTCGATCTGTATCGACAACGAATCCTCCGCGCTCACATACGAGCTATCCGATTCCTCGTCCGCCACATCGGCGCTGTCTTGTTCGGAATCATCATATTGTGCCTTGCTGGCCGACGGTTCCTTGTCCTGCCCGTCGCCGCGCACCATGTGTGCTTGCTCGTTGTCGATTTCGTTCGCGAGCTCGGCCTTTGTATGAACACCAAGCGGACGGGGATCCTGGGGTTGAGCGAGGGCAAATCCGTGTCTCACGAAGGCACGACACGATGAGAAGGCATGCTGTGATGCTTCGAGGAAAGGAAACGCTTGGAATACATGGATCTGGCGCAAAATGACTATTAATGAGTTGACGAACAAGTTATTGGCATGTAAACCCACCGCGTCTTCGTACAGCTCATGCATGATCTGCACGCCAGCTAGGGTAGCCTTGTGAGCCAAGAGCGTGACCTCATCGCGAAGCACCTCGGATTCCCCGGCCTGTATAAGCAGAGGAGGTAGACCCGTAAAGTCGCCGAACAGAGGACTAGCGTAGGGATGGGTGAGATACCGTTCCATGTTTGAACCGAGGTAGCACGCGACAGGATCGAGGTGATCTCCATTAGAAGGGATTGGCACAATGTCAAATGGTGCATTGCTATCCCAAGAATCGCAGCTTCTCGTCAAATCTACCTTTCCGATCAGCGAACAGAGGACACTACCCCCAAGAAGAGAGGTGACCCACCAACCCAGGGAGACATGAGGATTGCGCCAGCGGGTAAGGGATAGGCGTTATCACGAAGATACATCAATAAAGCGAGGCATAATCCTCCACCAGCGCTATCACCAGCAAAGAGAATGTTGCTTGGAGGAATGTGGAGGTCATCAAGCATGCGGAAGTATGTACTAACGGCATCATGGAGGGGGCCAGGGAAGCGGGTTTCTGGGGCCAGGCGATATGAGACGGCTGTCAGCAAGTCAAAATGGGGATGAGTACCATATCGGAACCATCGTGAGGCGATAATGTGCTGATTTGCTTACCGAATATACGGGCATCGGTGAACTTTGATAGTGGTATAGTGATTGACCTGTGGGTGGCAGGACTAAATAAATAATATGCTCCTGTGATGTGAAAAGTCCAAAACGAGTCAGATTGGATTGCGACACAGGGACGCTCAGGCTCGCCGAAACTGACCGCCGTGGAAATATAGAATGATTCTCTCGTTGTGTTTACGGGGTGGCACGGTCGGGTCAGCGCGAGAATTGGTTTGGGAAGCCTTCCATTCTGCTTGTAGACGCTGCCAGAGCCTCTTCGTGACGACCCATTCACCAGATAGTTCTCGTGTGCCATCCTCGAGATCATCGAATTCGGCGAGTATTCCTCGAAGTCCTCGTTTACGCACCCGGAAGGTGACCGGCGTGACGAGCGCATCCGGCGGTAGAGGTACAAGACCGCCGAGTCCCAGGAACAATCGTATGGTGGCCTAAGGAAGAGAACAAGGAATGGAATGTCAGAACGGACAAAACGGCCGACCGGCCGACCAGAAAAGGAAAGGAGACACGTACGATATCCACGAGGTTCGAGTGACGGCCAGCGTTCCTCATGATGCCCGCGAGAATCGTCATTGGGAGACCCCAGGACTTTTTGCGAGGACCCCATATTTGGTGTGAAACCACATCGGTAGCTACCTCGGTCGCTAGATCAAAGTGAGTAAAGATCAGCCCAAAGGGGAAAAGTGTGCGAGAGTAACAAAAAGCGCCGGGAGGCATATGACCACGTCGCGTGCTGCGGTGATGCGCGCGCGTGCACGCTTCTTCAACACTTGACGTGACATCGGCATGGAAAATCTCCGGCTCTTTTTTTACTCACCCTTGAGAGCAAGCAAAGCACCCAGACTGACAACGTCCCTTAGGCTCATGACATGGCCCCCCCTTTGCTGAAGGAGAGGATCCACGCGCGAGGATGGGGGTGGTACGCCAGGTGTTTCATAGAAACGTAGGAGTGAGGCAATTGACGAAGGTTTTCTGAGAGTTGATGATGTTGGGTCCACTGTCGGACCGACGGCACTGCCCGAAGCAAAGCGGGAAAGGGGCCAGGGCCAGGATATGTTCATGGGTGAGTGATATGGTGGAGGTGGTGGATAGGTGGATTGTAAAGCAAAGAGGATGATGACAAGATACAAGTTAAATAAGAATGAATTGGGACATGACCTGGCAGGTGCATGCGATCAGTGTTTGCGTTGCTTAAGCGTCCGCTTTCCCCTCTTTTCTTTTTCATTTCCGTCGTGTTTCTCCACAAAACCCTGATTAGATGATCATCTTCTTTTTAATTAAATTTATTATCACATGGTCTCTCTCCACCTGCTCCATACACCTTTACTCGTACTAGTAATCCTCTCCACGGCTTACAACTTCCTTGACTGTCGGACGTAGAAAAATAGTATGTTCCTTGAAAAGTTCACCTCTTCAGTTGGTATACCGAGCTATCTCGACCGTTACTCACAAATTGAGCGGTCATCGATCCACGAGTGTCGCACAGTGGCGGATAATCATGTACTATCCCCTGAGCCACCAGATGGTTCAGCTGTTGCCATAATCGCAAGGGTCAGTCAGACTACCTCGTCTCCCCCGAAACGGTCCTCAATTTTCACTCACCGCCAATAGATATTTACTTTCCCCTACCCGATCTAGGTACCTGCGACAGAATGGCAACGACCCGAAATTTTTACTGATCGTCCGAAGCAACGATTTCGCAGTTTGGAGCCTGATAAAAATCTATCAGGTCACTGCCAATTGTGGGTCCGGCTAGCGTACCTCAATGATGCCTGCGAAGCAGAAGCATCGTATATCTTGGCATAGTGTGAAACATCCCCCTGCCGTACCGGTGGTCAACAACCTCGCCAGAAGTTCTGTCCATCGCTGTTTCTCACACTCTCTACCACTCGTCCCCGGCCCGTGGAACCAAATGTCTCGATGGCAAAGTACTCGCCCTCTTCCATTTTGGTTTGGTCGTCGTTCTTCACTAACAACACCGACTTTTTTCCATGGATTTTGTAAAGGTCGATCGAATGTCCGCTGAGGTTTTCGATGGCCTTGACTAACATGATGTGAGCAGTGCCCGCACGCGTCGCCGTAAGAAACAAAAGAAAAGGGTACAGACCGGGATAAACTTTGCCCCCAACTTCAACTTCATATGATTCCATGGTCTCTTGTATCGCGCCTGCAACCTCCCCAAGCCGTGCATCGATTCCGGCTTCCTACAACATCGCAGCGTGATGAGATGAACACGATTGAGTGACCAGTGGGACTAAGATGAATACCTGGATGCCAGCGTTAGTTGCCGCCTTGACCGCCTCTAGCAAATTGTCATAGGTCGGCTCAAAGGTGAGAGTAAAGGCGGAATCAAGAATTCGTCCTCGGACGTGCACGCCAATGTCCACTTTCAGAACATCCACTTTCTTCAAGACTAGGGCCGTCCCACACGAGAACTGTCAGGTTCTACAAATCATAAATAGGTCGGCGCACTTACCGATTGTGTCGCCAGCATTGGGAGTGTAATGCGCTGCGCAATTGTTCAAACTGAGACCGGTAGGGAAACCGATTCCAGCCTCGAGTCCGTTCTCCTCTACCAGAGCACGCACGGAATCTTCGATGCCATTTGCGATCTCAGTCATCGTCAGCCCAGGGCGTATGAACTTGCGCGCATGTTTTCGAACAAGTCGATGTACTTCGGCACCACGCCGAATATTCTCATACGTCTGGTTTGGGTCCTCCATGGCCAATTTCTCGAGATAGCGTTTCTCCTCCGAGGTGGTGCGCCAAGCATTACTGACGTGGGGCTAAGCTTCCGGTCACGCTGAACATATCCGCGAGTTACCTACTCATTCTTGTACTCCTGTATTTCGCCGACGGGAAATTTCCCATCTGGAAACACTTTCGAAAGTCCCGTCCGTGGGGGATCACCTTGCTCGACTTTCTTTTTCTTCTTTGGCTTTTTCTTCTTCTTTTTCTTCTTTACCTCGCCTGTTAGTTGCGATTTTACGTGGATATGACGCAAAATATTATTCGCAAGGAAAAGAAAATGTCATGAGGGGTGTTAGGACGCTGATAATGCAACAACATAACACTGACCATCAGGAGCGGCTATCTCCGGTGCCCCTTCCTCGTCACTGTCATCTACGTCGTTGTCGTCATCAATAGGCACAGTCTGGGGCATTTGTTCGTCTGTGACTGGGGCAGCAGTCATCGTGGATGACTGAAAGGGATAAGAAGATAGGCCGAACTGCGTACACGTCTCACGTAAAGTACTGTAAGCTAACTTAATAATATCTCCATTGTTACACGTTACACGACGCGTTACACACCCAACCTCGTTCCAGTTTGCTCCTTCCAGCCAAAGTCATGCCTCGCTCGCGCTCGCGCGACTCGCCACATCGCTCGGGGTCGTCGAGCAGAAATCTCCCTGGAGGCGCCGAACCCATATCCGAGTCTGACTACTTTCTCAAAAGCGCCGAGTTTCGCGTCTGGCTTAAGGAAGAGAAGCACAAGGTAACTTGACTTTCGAATAATCGAATGATGACTTGTCAATGTCTAAGTTGTTCCCCTTAGTACTTTGATGAACTGTCGGGCGACAAAGCACGGAGGTAAGGCTACACGCTGATCGGTTGGGGCATCTCTCATGCTCACCAAAGATACTTCCACAAGTTTGTAAAGGTATTTGCCACTACATTATCCTCGGATCTTACGTTGGTTGTTCATCATCCTCCGACATAGGAGTGGAATCGCGGAAAGTTGAATAGTAGGCTGTCACCCCTTTTTCTTTTTCCTTTTCCTTTGTATCCGGTGACTTAAACAATGTCCGTAGAGTCATTGTATGCTGGCGTGGATCCATCCAAGCAATCGGCTACCTCGCAAACAGCATATAAGTGGGCCTTTGCATCGAACCGTACGAAAGCGGAGAACGATGCCTTACATGTCACGCGGGCGGAAGTTGGGGCGGCTACCTATGGTGCCGACGGTCCGTCGACAACATCCGGCGACGATAGGAGCAAACGCGTGCAAGGTCCCACTCTACCCTCACGGGCCGATCATATCCTAGCTCGGGAAGCCGCAGAGGAGGAAGCCGCGGCAGAGCGGGTATATCAACGAAAACGCGACAAGGCGGAAGCTCGGGAGCGTATAGAAGACATGGTCGGCCCTCGTGAGGTCGGCCGTGAACGAATGCTCGAGAAAAAGCGGGAACGACGTGAGGGTGATCGTGCGTTTAGAGAAAAAGGGGATGAAGGATTGGAGGCGGACGAAGGGACGCTTATGGGTGGTGGGGATAGCTTCAAAGCCCAGTGCGTATTCCCTATCATCACTCACATCCTGCGCTCATCGCAAATGGACAATCTTTCGCGAGACAGAATTGCCCGCAGAGATGCAGCGCGTGCGAAACGGGGTGCTGCACGCGAAGACAGAATGTCCGCATCACATGAGCGCGCCGCGGCCATACGCGAAAAGGACAAGGCGACGATGGATATGTTCATGCAGATGGCCAAGCAGAAGTACGGGTAATCGTGATCGATATGATCCGTCCTTGTTACACGTTGTTACGATTCACGAGACATCCGAAGATCCGCGTGATAGGGGCCGCTCTGTGATCGAGAACCAAAAAAAAAACGATCGATGGTCGACGATCTACAAACTAATTTTCGAAGGGATGGACTCAGCGCATCTGCGGTACAATGTTGCCCAAGGCGCAGTGGGAACTTCTCTCTCCATGGCAGAATGCGGGGGCCTTGTAACTTAATGCAAGGGCCCCCGAAACGGGAGTAGAGTAGAGAAGCTCAAACCTACTCACTGCAGAGCGTTCAGAAGCCGAGCTTCTCGAGTTCCCCCACATCTTACTTACCCCGCAAAGGACCGGGCCCCGTTTTCCAATTTCCGCCACAAGGAAGCGCCAACGAAGAGCAACATCAGGTGCCCCAAAGGTATATTCGGCGCTTTTGCGCAGCAAATTGAAAGGCGAATGTGTAATGACTTAAAGATGGGGGCGTCATTGCGCACCATTTGCATGTGGGGCCCCACACTATCACAAGATCAGTGGTTTCCCCAATGTGTGACCAAGAGTGGGGAAACTGAGGTGAGATATCCATGAGACTCGAGTCGTGGACTCGGACGCTGCACGAGCTACCGACACCAAATCTACCCCGGCTGCGCAGGGAAGGAACACGAACATCGGATCGCAACGTCGATGATCGATGATCATTTGTGAAAGCATGTGAAATCTTGGGACGCCAAGGCACTACGATATTGATACTACGCGCAGCAACATACGCGAATTGCGTACCTTCAAGTTGAGGGCGCCAGCGGGACCGATATCCATGAATTAAACCGTGCGTTACTCCACTGGCACTCCACTCCACTGACAAGGTCGACAAGACTCCGACAAGCAAACGTGAGACCAGACACAGTGTCAGTGTGAAACGCGGAGCTACGCACGAGTTAGCTACGTCATCTCGTATGTCGAGAAAGTTGTACTGATCTCCTTTCTGCACATTAAAACTACAGTTTATAAGCGTTTTTTTATGAGTGCCAAACGAAGCGTTGGGCAACAGAAAACAGCGATAGTGTGACTACATGTTGGATGTGCAATCAATCTATAAATTCAAAGTGGCAAAAGAGAGGCAATCCACATAAAATCCCTACTCCAGATCGATGTCTCCAACTAACTACAATTAACATTAGTCCTTTGTGTCCCAAAGTGTCTGAACTCTGAAACGTCCTCGCTGCGAAGTGGCGGCCACTGCACCTGGGCCACCGCACGTGCCTGTGTTAAACGTTATTGTCTGCCCTCCAACACTTTCATGGCTGACTGCGCCTACCAGAGGCCAAGTTGTTCTGTGGTTAAGACCCCAAACATGACGGCTTTAGCTCGGATATCGGGCCCATTCATGACTTACAGACGCTCGAGGTCGCCGATTCTGAGAAATTCGGAGATGAACACGATGACAAATGTAATATCTGGGCAGACGAGGGCGGCCAATGGTTTGTAGAGCTGAAGGGCACGCACGCTACGATCCAAGTCATTTCCTACGACTGTCTCGTTGCAAGCCAAATCCCCAACGGGTTGAATGCACTGGCAGTGCGATGTAGAATATCATCGTAGTACGCGCCAATCGGGTCTTGCTCTGGTTGCTTGTTGCAGAGGCAGAGGCTCTAAACCATGCTGACCTGGTACGGGTCAGCTGGGGAGGAACCCTTTATATTATGTGTTAATTGCTGACAGTTGCAGGACACCTGCTCGACCGCTATCCGGTCGTCGCCTTCATTTTTATCCACAAGGCTCATAAACACCAACGCCCCAAACACAAGGAGAGCGCCGATCTGCAGCCCTAGGTAGTAAGACACCCCCACGTCAACCCCGGCACCCCCCCAAGTCGCACCGGTCAGGTGACCGGCATTGTTACTGTACTGAATGAACACGCCGATCTTCCCGTTCCACGCAAACGGCATCTGCTTGGTCAATATATTGAGGGCGACCGTACAGGCGAGGTTGAATCCAAGTGAGACGAAGAACCAAGCTGCGAACAGGCCACCGAGCGTCGCGTGGCCCAGGCCGACGACGGGGATCGCGACGAGCAAGCCGAGCAGGCCCAACGCACAGCCGGCCGCAAGGACGTATCGGTCATTCACGTGACGCGCAAGCATCTCGTTGGCGAACATGAACGGGAGCGTGCACACGCCGCCGAGCGCGATCAAGTTACCCGCGACGAAGGGAGACGCGCCGAACGTGCGCGCTGCGAAGATGGGGATGTTTGCTTTCCACGCGTTGAGTACGAAGAAGCACGCCATTGCGAAC
>Ga0307509_10006259_pt1 | contig 16089 bp, 18 predicted proteins | sample 10_EM_MG_FD_202245 | JGI IMG/M metagenome (GOLD analysis project Ga0307509, IMG submission 202245) | Populus trichocarpa ectomycorrhiza microbial communities from riparian zone in the Pacific Northwest, United States - 10_EM | ecosystem: Host-associated > Plants > Roots > Unclassified | place...
GAAGTCCATATACGTACATGCCATGAGCGAACCGTATTGGTGTGCATGTTCGGAACTACGTCATCCAAGAAGGTAGGATAGAAATGCGCGACAAATTGAAAAAAAAAAGGCTGCTGAAAGGACGAGAATGTTAATGGTGGTTCTGTTGGATTGAAATTTGACTCTTGTAAGGTTCCATAAATGAGAAATCAGGCTTATCATGAGTTTCACAATTGTAAAGTGGAGTCTTTCATTACAGGAACCGGACTCACATCTGTTACAAGCCAGTGCTTGGCGGAGTAAGGTGGGAAACCAAAGTCAACGGCCGAAGGCGCCTAGAAAACGCACGAGACAGGAACGACCCTTTGTACTTACAACACAGACAGATCCAATGGAAGCGGGGCAGAATCCAACACGAGAGCCCGTTCATGATGAGTACAATTGGAGTTGTCGATGTTGGCATGCATACAAAAGCAGATTACGTCCCTCGGCTAAACGTCGGAACGCCTCCCGAAAGCCAGCTGACGAGCCCCGAGTGTCGAATCTATCCGGCACTTGACTTATCCCAGCGATTTCCATTCTCACAGACGAGCGATGAAAGTCGAGAAAATTAGCGAGGCACGTCGCATAAGATAAAATTAGGGGTAGTTGTAAATGACCGTCGGGTGTTGTGGTTCAAAATGGACGCTATCGAGGGTCCAACGACACAGGACACCTTGCACCTGAATTCTATTTGAAGGTGTACGACTGATTCCCGCTCTTCAGTTCGCTGTGTGCCTTGGGAGGTGCAGGGAAGTCCCCATAAAATACTCCACCTGGGACCAAAAACGACGGGAACAATGAATCCCATACCCTAAATGAAAAAAGGAAAGGCCAACCTTTGCTCTGCTTCTTTTGCCTCTTCTTCCTATTGCGATCTTCTAGATCCGGATTGTCGTCCAAAATGTTATGAACCGCAGAAAAGTCGAACGATTCTGGCTCGAGCGCATTCGATTCTCCATCCTCTTTTTTGAGAAGGCCCGAAGAAGAGGATGCCTCGTCGGCCGCCGGTTCGTTAGTCTGACCTTCGTTAGTCTGACCTGCGTCATTCTGTTGCTGAGCTTTGACACGTTTGCGCTTCTGCCTCGCTTGACCGACAACAACGATTGTATCCCTTTCCTCTTCCTTCACTCGCTTCGTAGGCCTCTGAGACGCCGCAACATATGGTATCTCCACTTGCATTCCGGAAGTCCCGTCGAGTTGCTGCTGCTCGTCTTCGTGTTTATCTTCACCTTCCGTCTTTTGCGAGGGAGCACTGGGAATCTGCAAAAACAGAGATCGATCTGAGTCATTATCTCAACTTTGGAGAACCTAGGATGTTCATCTCATACCTGGGGAACTGAAGATGCTACGACAAGGCTGCGGTTAATCTTCGACAGTATCTCCTCAAAACGAGGATGAAGCACATGTGATGTCGAAGTTGTCCTCCTGAACGGATTCGAAGACGGGGTCTGGGGAGAAAAAACCAGTTAAGGTTAGGGTTCTTCCACAAAGCGCGAACTACGACGATTGATGCTTGCCTGAATTTTATTTCCAGAGTTCCCAAATAATGCGCTCGTTGAAGTTGCGAACGTCAAACCAACCAGTGCCTTCTTCGATTGAGACGACCCAAACAACGAAGATTGTGTTGTAGTAGACGATGTCGCACTTTGACCCCAAAAGCTCTTGATCGCGGTTGCCTCTTGCTGCTGTTGCATGACATTCTTCTCCTCAGCAAGAGCCTTCATCTCCGCATCGAGCATTACCACATCCTTCTTCGCCGACTCTGGTTCCTTTTTCTCCTCAGTACCTTGATTATCCAGCTGGGCCGTGCCCATGCCGCGTTTTACCGCATCCTTGATAGTACTGAGCAGCTCCTTCATTCTACGTTTCACCAACGGCGGCACAGAGGACCTGAATACACCCAACAGCGCAGCCATATCCGCAGGAGGCTGCTCCGCCAACAGGAAGAGGACGTGGTTCTGCAACACAAATCTATCCAAGCCGAGAATGAGGACAACGGGAAACTAAAAAGGAAGGAAGAAGGCAAACCCACCTCGTACTCTCATCCTCTTCTCTCGCCACTCTCTCCCTCCACCAATGCACACTCCTATACACTTCCCTCTGCATCGCACCAATGCCCACTCCTGGCCCACCAGCCATCAACGCGCCTTTATTCCACCGTTTTGCAAGGGTATCCCATCCGCTACTCCCCGACCCCTCCACTGCATCATAAGGCTCCTTTGTGTACACCCTCAACGACGTCTCCATCGAACGCTCTAGCACCTGATTGAGCAGAGTGTGCTGCGCAGCAGAAGATTTCAAGTTCGAGGTAGAAGCACCGGCTAGAGGGGGAGAGGACCTCGGCGAGCGGGATTGAGATCGGGACTGAGACCGGTCAATAAGTGCGTTCCGGAGATTATCGTAGATGTACAGTAGAAAGTGTGTATCAGAGCGAGCGTACTTCATCATGTCCTCTGGAAGTGGTCTAAGAACATAGATTCGATTCGAGCCAAATAACAATAATGGAAGAAAGCCTTACCGTATCCGCCAATCCGCCAGCTGGTAACGTTTGTCAGGTACGAAGTCGCAGTACATTTCGAGCAAGTTTGCCAGCCCATGTCGCGGGAAGTCTAGGAATAAAAGTAAGATGGGGAAGAGGAAGAAAAAAGTAAGGAGACTGACCGAGAAGCTTGGATGCATGAAAAGTGTCGAACAGATTTACGACGTAGACATTGAAATCTTGCTGCAACCACACGATGTCGCTCTCGGCTCCATGGAAAACCTAAGAAAAATGAGGAACGTTTATCACTTGAAAGACTTTCAAAAAACGGACCTTGACGATATTCGGATCCGTAAACACCTCATTCAGCGATTCGACTTCATCCCTCACAGCCAGCAAATCGACCACCCAATCCTCATTTCTATCGCTAATCTGCAAAAGACACAGAAATCCCGAGTAGGACCGGTAGCTGTGATGTTCCAGATCAACCGCGATTTCCGTCGCGTTCTTCAGTTTCGTGAGCAGCTGGTGAAAGTCTTCCGGAGTCGCGACCCAGGTTGCTTCTGTATCGTCAAGGGAAGGAAGTGGGACGGGGTTGCAGGTTTCAAACATTCTTGATGGATATGTGAGGTGAGTAATTTCGTAGCGGTAAGGATGATTGGCTCTACGATTGTAATAATGATCAGTGAAAAGGTCCACAAGATAGCGGGCGAAACTCGTACAAAATTCCACCACTACTTTCTACTTCTGCGTCCGTATAAATGTAGCCGAGCGGCACCTTTGCGTTGTATTTGTGGGATAAGGTGGGATACCAGGGTGCATCCGAGTTCTCCGGCTTTTTCGTAAATAATAGTTGAGGTTTGGACAAATGCGCGGCATGGTGAATAACGGGTTCTATACGGCTAGGTTCAGAGATGGATTTTTTGGTTGGTGTCTTGAAACAAAGTGAGATCTTGGTTCAGGCGATAGGATAACTTAACTACCTGTGTGCTTGTGCGCTTGCCGTTCGATGCGATCGGTGGATTGATAGCAATGGCTGGTGCCTTATTCTTTCCAAGAAATTCATCCAGACAAATATCCTACGATATCCCTCGTCAGAAGATATCACAAGCAACTCGGAATTGACACACCGTTTTCTCCAACAATTGATCCATGGAATCGACGACCAGCGAGTGAAAGTTATCAACCACATCATCCTGGTTTTCCAGCTTGGCCTTTCCCTTCCCTCGATTTGTTTTCGTTTGATCGACGCTCGAAACGAGGTTCAACAACTTATTCGTCATGGCCAGAACGCGTTCCGAGAATGCGTCCAAACCTTGGGCGAACTCTGGATCCATTGAACGATGAAAAGCTATGTCTGCTGGAAGAACAGCTGACTTTCGTGTTGCTCCTAGTGCTGCTGCCTGCAACCGCGTAATGTGGAGGTCAAAGCTCGCCGATGCCATGGGTGTCGTGATGTCCTCCATGTTGTTGTGTTGGTATGAGTCCTTCGGATAAAATTCCAGCAAGATAAATGGTAAAACAAAGCTAGTGATGTTTCGCTTTCATACAGAACGATATTGAGCTTGGCGACGCGGCCTGTGGTGGTGGTGCACTAATAACAACGAGATGTTCAAAAAAATGCGGCTTGGTCACGTGGGAAGGCTTGATTCAAAATCTTTGATCCTGGAACTTGACCACGACCATCCCAGAACAATATCTCTCGTTATCCAGGCGCCTTTCGGTATACTGAGAAGATTGCTTTCACGCTCGCCCTCTCCTGTGGCAGGGCCAGGCGAACTCTTGGCATTTCTCATCTGAAGTCTTGGCATGGTCAACGACATACACTGCCTTGCTTCCAGTACTGTATGGTATTGATGCTAAACCCGTTTCCTCCGCTGTGGTCTGTGTTACGGCACCAATGACCCCCTCAAATTCACCGCAAACCCTTTGAAATGGACTGCTTCTCCTAGGGGTCATCAGCGGCGATCCACGATCCACGCTGGCCTAAGTATATAAACATAGGAAGCTCAATGATGAATGCTAACGCTGGGCGTTCTCCAATCCACTACATTCCCCGAGGAAAAGTTGGTAACTGACCTCAATTCCGACAATGTTCTCGCTCTACTCCATCCTGTTCACTGCAATCGTAGCTAGAGCTGCGCTCAACGGACCCTGCACCGCGTCTGGCACACCCGGAGTGTGTATCACAACCTCTTCCTGCTCTTCTTCTGGCGGTACATCCTTTACCGGCTTCTGTCCTAATGACCCAGCGAATGTCAAGTGCTGCACGAAGCCAAAATGCGGCAACGGAGGAACATGCCAATTCGCCAATACCTGCGGAAGTGGTAACACAGTCTCTGGTGCGTACATTACAACTACCTAAATATCTTCAATTTTCATCAATATTGCGTCTTTCAGGCCTATGCCCAGGGCCAGCCGACTTCAAATGCTGTCTCCCTGGAAAAAGCCCAGGGCCAAACACAAACTGTGGTCCATCCTCCGTCAGCGGATCCACCGTATCCATGATCAAGGGCTTTGAAGCGTTCGTAGCAAAACCCTACCTCGACCCCGTCGGGCTCGAGACTGTCGGCTACGGTCATCTCTGCAAGCGCCCCGGCTGCACAGAAGTACCGTTCCAATTCCCCATGACCGAAGCACAAGCATCCACGCTCCTCCAATCCGACCTCGCCCCTGCTCAATCATGCATCTCCGCAGATATTGTCGACACGGTTATTCTCAACGAAAACCAATACGGCGCGCTAGTCTCCTGGGCCTTCAATGTCGGTTGCGGGAATAGCAGGGGTTCGGGGTTGATTTCCAGGCTGAATGCTGGGGGAGATCCAAATACAGTCGCTTCTGAGGAGCTCCCGAAATGGAGGAAGGGTGGTGGCCAGGTACTTCCCGGGCTGGTGACGCGTCGAAACCGCGAAGTCGCGTTCTTCAAGACCCCATCATCTGTCACAGCTCATCCTCCTAAATGTTAATGTAGCCGCTACCTATTACTCGTGTTTAAACTCGGAAGACGTCTCTCAGATGACTTTTGCATAAACTTCCTTTTGAGTCAACGAATATTATGGTATGCATCAGAGAAGGCCCGAATTTGGAAGTTTGTCCCCTTGAACTCTTCATAAGTACTGTATACAGATTTGCTTTAAGTAATGAATTCGGGAACTGACATGAGGGACCAGCAAGTTCTCTGCGACCTATAGAGTCAGCGCCTGACAAGTATGAAGATTCAAAGGCTCACAAGGTCGCAGACCAGTGCGGTTATTGAGAGGGCATGCAAGTTCCGATTCTGACACTGGGTCGAGACTCGATGTTTCTCAATTTCGTAAGTTTGAGTTCCTTACTTAATACAACATCGTACATGCAGGGTCCACTTCTCTGTTCCCTTCTCCCTTCCAAGTCTCAGTTTCTGACAAGGCTTCCTGTTGGTGAAATATCCAGCCGAATTTCCGTACCAAAACTTCCCAATGTCATGCCCAAAATGTCAAGAAGGCTTTGTCCTACCTGGGGACCCCACAGGCAAGATCGAACAGGACTTTCTCGGGGCGTACCACGCATCTGCTCCGAACGGCGAGACTTCCCAACGCGCTCTCATCTTTCTAACTGATGGATTTGGACTGCCTTTGAAGAACTGTAAAATTATGGCCGATAATCTCGCGAAGCGGTTGGAATGTGACGTATGGGTTCCAGACTACTTTGACGGTCAGTTGGACCGGAACAAGCCAGTGTTCGTCTGAAACACGTCGCCCCTCTGCTTCAAACCGAAGAATATTCTACTATCTGATATGCAAACTCACAGGCAGACCTATAACCCCCCTGGATAACTTGCGAGCCCCGGACCGAGCAGGCGTGAAGATGTCGGTCTTGGATTGGATCAAATTCATCATATTCGCTGGGATCCCCAGTATCCCCGCGTTCATCCACAGCCGGCCCGCAGTTGCAGATAAAAGGGTTATTTCGGTGAGGGACCACATGCCCCATCATGTTATTTCAGTCTCGCTAACCTTGTTTTTTCAAAGTTCATCGACCTCCTCAACGAGACGAAGAAATACAAGAAATTGGGAATTGTCGGGTGGGTATTGTCCCCGTTATACACCGACCAAGGCTTCGAAAAATCTAACTAAATTCTTCCTCCATTACCAGGTACTGCTACGGAGGATCCACGGCTGTTCGATTTGCAGGAACGGAGTTTGTGCACACCGCTGTCATTTGCCATCCTGGAGGGTGCAAAATAAGCGAGGTTGAGGCTATCAGAGTTCCCACATCCTGGGCCTGTGCGGAGGGTATGATACAATCTCGTAGGTCTCGCATCTGTGCTGAATTTCTTTGACAGAGGACATATTCTGGTCTCACTCCAAACGCTTGCAATGTGAAGCAATTCTTGCAGGAAAAAAAGATGAAGAGGGTGCTGTTGAATATGAATTCAAAGACTATAAAGGTAGGTTGCGGGCCCTAGAAAGCATACATATAGGGAACTGATAAATGCCCAGGAACTGCTCACGGATTTGCCGCTCGTCCGAACTTGAATGTCCCCGAAGTCAAGCTGGCGTACGAAGAAGCGTTTGAACAAACTGTTGAATGGTTTTCCAAGACACTTGTTGTTTAGACTATTGAAGTTGCCCTGAATATTAGTGTCCTGCACCAATACCTCTCACCTACAATGATCAACTGTGCTCCCTTTTACTATGTAACAACCAAATGGATTTGAGGGGATCAAATGAAGAAGCCACGATCTTCCAATATTCATATTTTCTGTCTCAAGTGGTACAGATAAAATGATGCATGGTTACATTGAGGTATTGGATGGACAATATATATAGCAGTGTTCCCAGAAGATCTAGGTAGCACCCGTTGATTTCAACCTTTTGGTTTCAAAAATATCGTAGTGTCGACATATTACTATTCGCCCTTACATGGTTGTGGAGGAGCTATTCATGGACTTCTTCGTTCGCTGCTTCCGCAGGGTGTTGGGCAGGCAGAAAAATCGATCGGTATTTGATTGGAATTGGAATTATTTATTAGCTAACTACGTCGCATAAGCAACTCAGGTAACTACCGAAATAGCGACCTTGCTAGCTACTAATAATGACGTCAGTACAAGGTGCTACAAGGGGGACGTTGGCCGGACTAGCACTCCCCAACTGCAAAAGCTACCGCCGGTGGCATAACACCAGGATGAAAGGGAAGGTCTGCGTATGCAGGAAAGGGAAAATAAAAAGGAAAAAGGCCCAGGAGAAAACCCACCCTACAGAACATCACAGTCAAATGCAATGTCGATATCGTCTTCAAATCCTCCATGTATGATCGAAGGAGATAGAACCGGGTGTTGTCGATCTTGAGAAATGGTGTGATGACGGATGGACGAAAAAACCTGGCATGTGCACGTTGTCCGCAACGGTGAGGCCAATGGTAAGTAAATGATGAGGTCGTCAATGAGCAGTGCCAGGCATGTCAATGGAGCCTAGTGATGAGGTAGCAGGCTGCCACCATCGTGCTACAGGCTCTGGCTGTCGATGGGGAATGTCTCAAATGTGAGACATTTGTGAGCTTTAAGGCACTCGACGACTGTCAATCTTGGAGGACGTCGCACGTTGGGATCTGCAAAGTAGAACTATATTTGCAGGGAGTGGACAGGGCGAAGAATTAAGGCAAGAATTGGGTATATGGTTGGTGGTTGGTGGTGGTGGTGGTGGTGGTGTTGATATTGCCGTAGAGTAAGAAATGAAACCCACGGGGATGCTGCTTCCTCGTTCGAAGACGTTTACGCAGGCAGATGATTCTCTTGCAAGCAACATGGATGGAAAATTCAAGGTGTTGAGCATAAGGTTGATTTCAGCGGGAAATATAGTTCGAGAGACCCTCCAGCCAGGTGATTGAAGCAATGCCTTGCTCTCGTTACATACATGCGCTGGAGGAAGTAATCACAAAAACGGAGGGGGGCAGGCGGTATTCTGGCCCGCCAGTTTTTGTATGTTCTATAAATAAATAAATTGAAAGTGTTCAAGAACGGTCAATCTTACTAAAATGATTGTGGCCGCAATGCCACCCGCAATGAGCTGGTAGCGGTTGCGCTACACCAACACAGCATTTCTGATCAGCACCTTTCGGAGACATCCGACCCCGATGGACCTTGATCTCAAAACCACCACTTGTTGAGCGCATTGGACGGTCTTGCATAAAAAAGCGCAGTCATTATTTCCGCGCACACCATCGCCGGCAGTTGCCTTTTACCAAAAATAGCGATTTGATGGTTGAATGTACAAAAAGCGATGTCACGCCAAAGGCTTGAATAATCATGGTATGCACGAAAATGATGACTGCACTTTTTTATGCAAGACCCTGTACCCATTCTACGCAGCAGTCTACTCAAGGTGAAACTCAAGCCCACAACTTGATGGGAGAGCTACCGTGGGATTTGAATGTGAAACGCTTTTGCAACTTGAAAGCACCAATCGCTCTTTATCTTGCACTCTCACCACTTGAAAACTCTCTCTATGATTTGTCCACAGTGCAATCAAGGATCCTTTCTCCCCGGTGAGCCTACTGGGACATTCAGCGATGAATTTAATGGGGCCTACTTTGCTCCCGGACCTGGAGAAGGACCATCCAAGCGTGCAGTTCTCTATCTAACGGACGCATTCGGGCTAGATTTAAAAAAATAGCAAAATCATGGCGGATGAATTTGCAAAGAGGTTGGAGTGTGATGTCTGGATACCGGATTATTTTGCTGGTGGGTTCTCATCTATTTTTTCAGCCCTTGCCACAACTGAAGGCTCGGCCCAGGAAAACCCCTATTGCCCCTCGACTGTATGGGGGTACCTGATCGAGCTGGCGTCAAATACTCGCTGTGGACCTGGGTCAAATTATTCTTCACCATCATACTCCCCAATGTTCCGTCGCTTATCAGGAACCGAGCAGCCAACACCGACCCTCGTGTTATTTCGGTATGTTTTTGCATGCACCACCTGTCTATATGTGTATCGTTGACATAAAATCAGTTAATTGGATTGCTGAAGGAAAAGAAGAAATATGAAAAGATCGGAGCAGTCGGGTTAGTAAAGATCCTTCTACCTGGAACCGAAACAAACCCCTCAATTTAAGGTATTGCTTTGGAGGAGCTACCTCTGTACGCCTTGGCAGCACGGTTCTCGTGGATAGCATTATAATTGCACACCCTGGCTCTTTCACTCTCGCCCAAGCCAAGGCGATCAAAGTTCCTGCATCTTGGGTCTGCGCCGAGGGTACATCATCCAATCAACAGCCAAAGCAAATTTCTCACCCATTTCTAGATGACATATTTTTTCCAGATAGTCTACGTGATAAATGCGAGGCTGTTTTTGCTGAGAGGAATGGCAAGGAAGATTTTCTTGACTATGAATTTATTGTCTATAAAGGTTACGGGCTCCTCCACGATCATAAATTGAATTTATTGCTGAACTCTTCATCCCTTTTTATATACAGGGACGGCTCATGGGTTTGCAACGCGACCTAATCTCGCTCTCTCTGAGATAAAAGAAGCTTATGAAGGGGCATTCGAACAGACAGTCTCGTGGTTTAATAAGACGCTCGTCGTCTAGGCGGATTACGCAGGAACCCGAAGTTGTGGCTGATTGATTTTATCTGTTGCGACCAACTCGAATTCACAGATTCATTTCTGCAATGGACCGGAAACTTTTTTTATGTCGGCCCTATTTTTCTCTGCAAATTAGCGCCAGAACATTCCACATTTCATGCCCTTAAAATCGACGACAACAAAAAAATTTTCACCAAGGCACCATTGAAGGACCAGCAAACTCCCGTGTACGTGCGTGTTCTGAGTCATGAATTTTCTATCACAGTTGTCTCCCTCCTGGCGAAGAGCATTCCGAAACTTAACATATATCCAGAGACGCCACCTTTGTTCTGCTTTTCTCCTTGAAGCATCTTCTTACTTACCAAATCATCCAATGCTTTGACTCTGAGCTGGTGGAGGGACTATCCTCCCTAAAAGATCTCGACACAGCCATGCTGCCAATGACTGACTCAGGTCGTAGTTGGAATCCATATAGCCTCATGTCGGGTCAATTTTTTGTTGACGGCCTCATGGAGTCCTGTTCACGTTAAACCGCATAGCCTTGAGCCCGCTGGGTACCAACTGCCGCAAACGGAGTGGGGGTGGGTCGCCTTGCTACGATCCATGTCCTGATGGACATGTAGAATCTGAAGGTTTCGATATCTTAACTTCTGATTCTGAAAAATGTCTTTTTTCTGTCGAGCCTTTGGGACACTTCAAATAATAATCGAGCTTGATTATTTTCGTATGGGTAGCTTTTGCCTATTAATTTGGACTAATCAGTGGGCGCTTTCAAACTCCACATCTTCAAGGCAACATCTCATACACTGGTATGTGTGGCAGCTGATTAGATGCATAACTTAGCTAATCCGCGATGGAAACGTTGTTCTCAGGCTGCCACGATTTTCAATACACCGTAAACGTGTCCATTCAACAAGCAGTGCATAGCCATTTGGGCCGTCGGATAGTCAAATCGCCGGAATCACTGAAAGTATTGCCTAGGTCGTATCCGGGAAGACCCCAATTCCATTAGTTTCGGCTAAGTGTATCTGACAGGTTTCAGGGTAATGATTTTCTTCACCCTCAAAATTGGCGAGCAGTCGTTCCGTCACGCCATTTCGCAAATTTCTGAAGCACTGCAGGCGTAATCTGCCGCTTGACGCTTTTCGCCGCAGCAAGGAAGGCTTCTTGAGCAACCTGAGCCAGATACGAGGAGTTAGACTAGACATTTAAGTTAGAGGTCGATAAGAAAACTTGCATATGGAGCGTTGATATCTTTTTGCATCGTGATGATAGCGGCCTCCTGGCATAGGGATGAGATCTCTGCTCCAGAACAACCCTCCGTCTAGTTTGATGGATAGTAAGATTAAAAGAAAATTTACTAGATATCGCTTACCAGTTCGGCTATTCTTCGAATGTCCACATCTGGTCCTACAGTCATTGATCGCATCTTGATAGCCAATATTTCTTCCCTTCCTGTTTGGTCAGGGGGGCCCACATACAGTATACGGTCGAGTCGCCCAGGTCGCATAAGAGCCGAATCCTAAATGGAAAGTTGAATGCTCACGAACATGCCGAGTATATATATATATATTCTTACAATGACCTCGGGACGGTTTGTCGCCGCAACAACGGTTACGCCAGTGAGCTCTTGGACACCGTCCATTTCGTTTAGTAAACTCGTTAAAACCCCTTCATGCGAAGAACCCTGATCCGTATCTGAAGATGCACGGGAGGTGGCTAAAGCATCTATTTCATCCTTGAAATTTTGTAAGCACACGGAGATTAACCAAACGGTGGAAACTCACGAAGAATACGATAGAAGGAGAAGCCGCTCTGGCTTTCCGGAATATCTCTCGCACCGCTCTTTCTGATTCGCCAACAAATTTGTTGAGGAGCTGTAAAAATAACGCTCGCATTAGCATCGGCCCTGGAACAAACAGTACTCCTTACCTCGGGTCCCTTTACTGCGACAAAGTTTACACCACTCTCGCATGCGCAGGCACGAGCAAGAATCGTTTTACTACAGCCTGGCGGTCCATAAAGGAGCACACCCTTAGGGGGTTTAACTCCCAATCTCCGGAACGCTTCTGGGTGCAATAAAGGCCACTCGATGGCTTCTTTGAGCTTTTGAATGACCGGTGCTTGACCGCCGACATCTGTATATCGGACCGGGGGTGTTTCAAAGAAGAGAGATCGCATTGCGGACGGTCTTATCGACGGCATTGCAGAGAGGAGGTCGTCCAATTGCAACGTCAAACCTTCAGGAGTGCCTGTCGAGCTTGAATTTACACCAGTGGTACTGATCCATTTTTTGATTGCGATCGTGCCTGCCTCTCGAACCACAGCACTAATGTCAGCTCCAACATATCCATGCATACGAGCGGCGAGAGAACGGAGATCCTCTTGTGATACGTTGTGAGGTGTATTCGAAAGCAACACGTTGAGAATCGAAAAGCGGGCATCGGCATCAGGAACGCCTGAAAGGACGATGGATTAGTCGATGGCGTGTGGACAACGCCTACAACTTACCAATTTCTATCTCTCTGTCGAATCTCCCTGGTCGCCTCAATGCGGGGTCGATGGCATTAGGTCGGTTGGTGGTTCCGATGACAACCACCCGGCCATGACCAGCGTTTCCCTCGTCCTCCATTCCATCCAAAATGGTCAATAAAGTCGCCACCACCCGCTTTTCAACCTCTCCTCCCGCTCCTTCTTCTCTCCTGGGTACCAGCGCGTCGACTTCATCTAGCACGACGATGCAAGGACTCTTTTCACGTGCCTGCCTAAATACTTCACGGAGTTTAGACTCGGTTTCTCCATGGTATGCGGACGAGAGCTCTGGACCATTGATCACGAGTACGGACGAGTTTGTAGAGGAAGCAATCGCACGTGCTAAATGCGTCTTGCCTGTCCCCGGTGGGCCGTGTAACAGGATACCTCTAGGAGGTTTGAGGCCTGGCGCACAGATAAATATAGAGTTATCAAATGGTCTATTACATAAAAGGCAAGCGTACCAAAATATCGAAACAACTCAGGTCGCGTTAGTGGGATTTCTAGCAAATCGCGGATAGCCTCGATTTGGTTCGCCAGACCTCCGACGGATGAATAAGCCTCCTTCACTGACTTGTGAGCCAGAATCTCGACTTCTTGCTGTCAGAGGAGAGACATGTGCTGTGTCATGGGATACGCAGCGACATTCGCAATTGAATAGACATACCTTCTGAGAAGCAGCGTCCTTGTTTGGAATGACGTTGGTAGCTATCGATATGACGCAGTCCCAGGTCACAGACCAGAGTTGGGGCCGTGAATCAATGGAGAGCACGCTAAAACTGCGCGGTAGTTGACTGGTGTCGTCCGTTGCGTTGGGAGAGTTTTTTGCTGCAATAGAATCGATGGTGAAGCGCCGCCGTTTCCTTTCGTAAGAAAATTCGATGGTTTGTGCATCGGTAATATACTTCAGATCGACTTGTGCAGAGTTGTATAAATAAGACAGACAAGTTGAGAAATTTACAAATCAAGACCTACCGAGGATTTCACGGGCTGCTAGTCGCAACCAATCAACGTGTTCGGATTTGGCCTCAGAAGGGCGATTGGCTTCCACACCATTATCTTGACTCGAAATTTCTCTCAGTCGAATGGAGGAAGCTTCCTCAGTATGACGGAGTGATGGTAAACCGGGTGGCAGTTTGGTGGTGGAAGCTAGACCAGATAATGCAAATATGCGAGCACGTTGTCCAATCGTAAGGCCAGCAGTCAAGAGGAGAGAGGAGGATATTTGGAGGGCTGAGGAAGAGGTTCGATTTTCAAACTGAGCATAACAATTTGACGTGTGTTCACTTCAATGAATAGACTCACTATCTTGAGATAAGTCAAGAGATGGCCACACGACCCCCACGGCAAATTTCTATCAGAAAGGTCGCGTCAATCAAGTACTATACGTGTAAGTGTGGAGACCAAGAGGTTAATTTCAACCTTCTTCTCAGAATTTTCTCCGCTGGACAAGGCAACTACATCGCCGGTGCAGAGCTTAGCGGCCTTGAGGAAATCATGATTGAAGATAACACGCCGAGCGGCACGCGGTATATGTTCAGAGTTATCATTCAGTTCGACTGTGAATGTTCTCAACATCAGTGTCCACGGCCCTGCAAACAAATAAGCCCAATGAAGCATATGGAAAGAGGTTTTTTGGTCATACGGTATCGCAACTAGAAACGCCCTGATCTTCGCAACGCCTCCACCACACTGAAATCACACGAACCTAAGCATAAAGGCGGCGATAAATCAGGTCACAAGGACGTACATTTTGAGCAATGGTATGGATAATGCAAATGGAAACTTTCAGCACAGAAAAGCAAAGCCTTCGAGATAACTTTTCAAATCTGGAATCAAATTTAAACCCCGCCAGTTTGTCTTCATGGTGAAATACAAACAACGCGTCACATCGTGAGTCGTGACGGGAGCGCGACGACTACGACCTCAATGTTGGGTCTCCGGCCTTTAGTCTGGCCACTGACTCTGCTTAATCTCTGCTTGGCTGTCCTGGGATCCACCTCGGAGCATTTCCAAGAGAAGTTGTCCATAAACACGCTTCAGGATGGCAAAGTTGCCACGAAGTTCACATTCACAACGCTTTTGAAGGGGGCTACACCAAGAGATCCGAGAACACTGGATTCCGAAGATGAATGTGCGTAATGATCACTTTGAAGTACACAGACTCTCACGGGAAACACTTTGTAGCACAGCATTACACCGTATTTCCTTTGGCTTTGGGTCAGATTCTTCGTGAATATGGAGTGACAGAACTGCACCTCACATTAAACGCTGGCAACTGGAATTACGATCGATGGGGATATCCTGAGGAAAAAGGTGTAGGCACTGGTGCTGAGTTATGGGCGTGGATGGGCGAAGGACCTAAAACGTGGGTTGCCATTTAACTTTGTCCTTCTGGTTCACATCTTTTAATTCGTAAATGAATCAGGGTTGACCATCGATGGAGAGGCCTTCGAAACGCACTTGCGGGTCTCTTTTGTGCTTCGCTCGGGTCGTTGGATGAACTTCGAACGACCTCACCCCCTCAGTCTTTCACGCCCGAGGGAACGCTTCCTGATTGGGGCGTCCCCCATAAAGTTCGGCATGCCTCTCTGCCCTCGGAAAATGTTTGTACCGAGAACCTAACCCCATTCCTCAAACTACTTCCCTGCAAATCTCTTTCTGGAATAGCAAGTCTCTTGAACCCACATCGCCTCTTTGATGCCGACTGGCACGGTATGGGAGTGCATGTTCTGTGGCGCAAGGACGAAGGCGTTGAAATGAAGCTGACTTTTCAATCTGTATTCGATCCACTACGGCCAGGGTCGGCCAGTACCCAAGGTCGGTGGCTATCTATCTTATGTTGATTCGACTCATAGTCAACTATTCTCTTCTCAAGCTTGGTCTATTCATTCCCTTTTCGATCGTACCATCGAACAAGGATGTCCTGTTGCCCAAAAAAGTGATGTTCTTGTCACCCTTCCTCGGAGCGCTATCTACGCCATTAAACCTGAGCCTCCGTTAATTGAAGGGGATGTCGGTGTCTATGACGTGAATACGGGTGGATATACCTTTTTTTTGCTAGTATTGTTGCTTGACTTTTATTTTTATTTAGTTGAGAAACCACTTGACATCAAGATGATGTTTGCAGACAAATTCAATTATCGTAAGCCGATGTCATTCCCTGAAATCAGGTACTAACGATGATTTTATCCAGCACTGGAATACCATTCGAATTCTACCCCTTTTTCGGTGAAACGAACGCTAAGAGGGTCGAGTCAAGCCTGGGGGCAACTGTCAGTGGTCATCACTAATCAACGCGACACAGCTGTACACGCATTGTATCTCGAGACAATGCCATGGCTCGTTCAATTCTATATACATACCATAGAAGCCCGTGTGGACGGTGTTATCAAAGGTCCGTCATAGTCCGCTTTCTCCGCTGGTGGTTTCAATGACACGCTATTTTCACCAAAGATGGCATTATCACGAATATCACGTACATCCCCTCTGTACC
>Ga0307509_10006260_pt1 | contig 16085 bp, 18 predicted proteins | sample 10_EM_MG_FD_202245 | JGI IMG/M metagenome (GOLD analysis project Ga0307509, IMG submission 202245) | Populus trichocarpa ectomycorrhiza microbial communities from riparian zone in the Pacific Northwest, United States - 10_EM | ecosystem: Host-associated > Plants > Roots > Unclassified | place...
TGGCGATGGCCTCGACGGTGTTCCGCGACTGCGCGGAGCGCGGAATCAGCCTGACCATGGTCAACATGGGCGGCGGATTCCCGACCCGGTACCTCAAGGACGTTCCTCCGGTCGTGCAGTACGGCCGGTCGATCTTCCGTGCGCTGCGCAAGCATTTCGGCAACCAGATCCCGGAAACCATCATCGAGCCGGGACGTGGCATGGTCGGCAATGCCGGCGTGATCGAGTCCGAAGTCGTCCTGATCTCCAGGAAGAGCGACGAGGACGAGGTGCGCTGGGTGTATCTGGACATCGGCAAGTTCGGCGGCCTCGCCGAGACGATGGACGAGTCGATCCGCTACGCCATCCGGACCCGTCACGACGGGGCCGATATGGCGCCGTGCGTGCTCGCAGGCCCGACCTGCGATTCGGCCGACGTGATGTACGAGAAGATGCCGTATCCGCTCCCGGTGACGCTCGAGATCGGCGACAAGGTGCTGATCGAAGGGACCGGGGCCTATACGTCGACCTACTCGTCGGTGGCCTTCAACGGCATCCCGCCGCTGAAGACCTACCACATCTGATCCGAGCCGCCCTGCGGCGTGAACCATCGGGAGCCGGCCCGCCGGCTCCCCTCCCATCATAACGGATTTTTCGATCACGCTTTGCGCGGGCGGCTGCCCGCGGCAAGCCGGGACTGACGTGCCATGACTGCTTTGCGAACAACCACCATCGACCCCATCTCGGACACTGCTCCGTTCGCGATCCGCGGCGAGCGCGTCGCCGACGTCGCCGCACGCGAAGCGCTGCTGGATGCCTGCTTTGGCGAGGACCGCCATATGCGCACCTGCCAGCGCCTGCGCGACGACCGCGCCCCCGCCGAAGGCCTTGCGTTGTCGGCCGTGCGCGACGGGACGTTGGTGGGGACGCTGCGGTTGTGGCACGTCAGCACTGGGGGCGCCCCTGCGCTGCTGCTCGGTCCGCTCGCGGTCGATCCCGCCTGCCGCGACCTCGGCATCGGCGGGGCGCTGGTGAATCGCGCGCTCACCTTGGCAACAGCCCGCGGCCACGGCGCGGTGATCCTGCTCGGCGACGCACCCTATTACGCCCGCTTCGGCTTCTCGGACCACAAGACCGGCGAGCTCACGCTGCCCGGGTCGTTCGAGCGCGACCGGCTGCTCGCCGTCGAGTTGCGCGACGGCGCGCTCGACGGTGCCTGGGGTATGATCGTGCCCACGGGCCGGCCGCTGCTCAATCGTACGGCAACCGGTTCCCGAAGGGCGATGCGCGCCATACCGCAAGCCGCGTGAGCCGATGTCCTCCCGCAGCCGGCCGGCGCCGCGCCGGCCATCGGACCGGCGTGCCCGCAGCATCATCCCATCCATCCTCCTGGTCATGCTCGCGCTCATGATCGTCCGGGACCTCCTGGCCCGGAGATGGAGCGCCGAGCGGCGCCCGCTCCCCGACGTGACACGGCGCTCGCTCTGATATAGCGAGAGCCCAACAATCCAACCGGGCTCTGCCGGAGCCTGCCCGCAGAACCCTTGAGAATCGAGGTTTCGAATGTCCCGCCGTCTCATCTCCACCGGCTCGCCGTTTGAAAAGACCGCCGGCTATAGCCGCGCCGTCGTCGATGGCGACTTCGCCTTCGTGGCCGGCACCACCGGCTATGACTACACCACCATGACCATGCCATCGGACGTCACGAGCCAGTCACGCAACTGCTTCAAGACCATCGAGGCGGCCTTGACCGAGGCCGGCTTCGCGATGGCCGACATCGTCCGCGCGACCTATTACATCACCGACGCCAGGGATGCGGACGAGCACTTTGCGGTGTGCGGCGAGGTTCTCGGCGAGATCCGCCCGGCGGCAACGCTGCTGGTCGTCGTCGGCCTCTACAAGCCCGAGATGAAGGTCGAAATCGAAGTCACCGCCAAGCGCCGCGCCGCCTGACCGAACAAACGCCTGCCTGTTTCTGGAGACATCATGAACCCGCCTTCGCAGATCCATGCCAAAATTTCCGGCCCCATCGTCATGATCGGCTTCGGCTCGATCGGCAAGGGCACCCTGCCCCTGATCGAACGGCATTTCGACTACGACAAGCAGCGCTTCGTCATCATCGATCCGCATGAGGATGGCGACCTCGCCAAGCAGCATGGCGTGCGCTTCATCAAGCAGGGCGTCACCCGCGACAATTACCGCGAATTGCTGGTGCCGCTGCTGACCGAAGGCGGCGGCCAGGGCTTTTGCGTCAACCTGTCGGTGGATACCTCCTCGGTCGACATCATGACGATGTGTCGCGAGATCGGTGCGCTCTATATCGACACCGTGGTCGAGCCGTGGCTCGGCTTCTATTTCGACAAGAGCATCGGCCCCGAGAAGCGCTCCAACTACGCGCTGCGCGAGACCCTGCTGGCGGCCAGGCGCAAGAGCCCGGGCGGCACCACCGCGGTGTCGACCTGCGGCGCCAATCCCGGCATGGTGTCGTGGTTCGTCAAGCAGGCGCTGCTCGACATCGCCCGCGACACCAACACCGAGATCAACGAGCCGAAGAGCCGCGAAGGCTGGGGCCAGCTGGCGCACCAGCTCGGCGTCAAGGGCATCCATATCGCCGAGCGCGACACCCAGCGTTCGAAGAAGCCGAAGCCGATGGACGTGTTCGTCAACACCTGGTCGGTGGAAGGCTTCGTCTCCGAGGGCATGCAGCCGGCCGAACTCGGCTGGGGCACCCATGAGACCTGGATGCCGGACAACGGCCGCGCCCATACCGACGGCTGCGGCGCGGCGATCTATCTGCTGCAGCCTGGTGCCAACACGCGGGTGCGCTCCTGGTGCCCGACCCCCGGCGCGCAATACGGCTTCCTCGTCACCCACAACGAGTCGATCTCGATCGCCGACTATTTCACCGTGCGCGACGGCAGCAAGGTGGTGTACCGCCCGACCTGCCACTACGCCTATCACCCGGCCAACGACGCCGTGCTGTCACTGCACGAGATTTTTGGCGCCACCGGCAAGATGCAGGAAAAATGGCACATCCTGGACGAGAACGAGATCGTCGACGGCATCGACGAACTCGGCGTGCTGGTCTATGGCCACGCCAGGAACGCCTATTGGTACGGCTCGCAGCTCTCGATCGAGGAGACGCGCCGCATCGCGCCCTATCAGAACGCCACCGGCCTGCAGGTGTCCTCGGCCGTGCTTGCCGGCATGGTGTGGGCGCTCGAAAATCCCGAAGCCGGAATCGTCGAGGCGGACGAGATGGATTTCCGCCGCTGCCTGGAAATCCAGACGCCCTATCTCGGGCCGGTGAAAGGCTTCTACACCGACTGGACACCGCTCGCCGACCGGCCCGGGCTGTTCCCGGAGGATATCGACACCAGCGATCCCTGGCAATTCAGGAATATTCTGGTGCGGTGAGAGGTTGATCGCAGGCTTCTGGCAGAAGCCGACCGATCGCAGGAGGGTGAAATCACATCCAAAATTGCTTATTGCGGTGTCACACAAAATACATCGAATGGCCGCCAGCCGATCGATCGACTGGCGGGAGGATCTCGTGAATCAGCGCGCCTTCCCGCGCGAGGCGCACCTCGATCGAGTACCACGCCTTGCCGCTGCGACGCGGATCGTCGTCACTTCGTAATGATCTTGACCACGTAGCTGTACGCCGGCCCGTTCGGACTTTTCTCTGCGATCCACGCGCAGTGCCAATCAGACCCGTAGTTCAGGCCAGTGTTCCATCCGGAGCCACCGCCATTCTCGTTGTCCCACGACGTTGCCTTATGATCGGCCTTCGGATCTGACGGGAAGCTGGCGCTCTTGTAGACCGCGATTTTTCCCTGCTGAGCTCGAAATGGAGCCGTCGTGTGCCACTTGAGCCAGAGGTTGCCCATCTCCTGATATGTGATCAGGGTCCACGTATACGACTGCGATGCCTGCTGCTCGTTGGCGATGGCCGACGCGGTTTTCTCAGTGACTGCCATGATATCCTCATATGAAAAATGATTGAAGGAATGACTGCAATCTATCGACGGGCCGCTAAACACAACCCTAGACTGCATCATTTCTATAGCACAGCCTAGCAATCATTCGATCAGCACAAGTGCGTGAACTGATGCGGAGAGCAGCGAGGCAGCCGCTACCAGCGCGCTTTCATTTCAAATTCACCTCGAACCTTCTTGAAGTCGCGATATCTGCGCGGGGCTTCGCGACCCGGCTCGGTATCTGCTTACTCAACGGCTACGCTTGCTCTGTGCGATTGTGCACGAGATCGTTGCGTTGCGTTCGAATGCCGCATCAAGCCGCCGAAAACCGTACGTGGAATTTTCTGCCCGTCGTGTGGACGTATCGCAAAAGCGTCTTGGTGCTCGGCAGCGTCGGCCGCTCTCCAGTCGGGCAATCGTTGACTGGCTGGTGCCCATGCGAGCAGCGAGCTCGGCCTGGGACAACTTGGCCCGCATGATCGAACAATCTCCTCAAGCGAGAGCGGCTCTGGATCAACACAGCAAGCCAATTGCGAGATTCCGGGTTCATCGCTGCGCGATACCCCGGAATGACGATTGCTATTTCGCCAGATAGTCGAACGCCACCGCGCCCAGCCCCAGGGTCAGGTCCGCCTTGAAATGCAGCGCCGAGATCACCTCGCGCACCGGCAGCTTGGCGACATCGGCGAGTGCGTGCGGAAACAGGCCGAGCGCCGCGGGGCCGGTCCAGGCCTCCTTCAGGGTGATGTCCTCGAGATGGAAGCGCACCAGTTCGCAGATCCGCGGGGAGCCGTCGACATGCGGAATGATCTTCAGGATGAAGTTCGGTGCCTGCAGGCTCTTCAGCACGGCGTCGTGGTCGCAGGGCCGGTGCTTGTAGCCCATGGTGGCAGACGCACAGAGCACCGAGCCGTAATGCAGCGTGCCGACCAGCACGTCGCTCTCGACTTCGATCTTCGGCCTGGCGAGCTTCTTCGGAAACCCCCACAGCTCGCGGCCGCCGGCGATCGGCCCTTCGTCGTCCAGATACATCGCGTGGGTATAGCCGCCCTCCACGCCGTTGAAGCGGACCGGAATCACCTGTCCGGTTTCGGTGTAATCGCCGAAGCCGGTCGAGTCGGGCATGCGGATGAATTCGTATTTGACCACCGAGTCGATGACCTGCAGCGGCTCCGGCACCACGGCCGCCAACGCCTCCGGGTCGGTCCGGTAGGTGATGATGAAATATTCGCGATTGAAGAACCGGTACGGTCCCGGCGGAAACGCCGGGTTGGTCAGCGGCATCGAATAGGCTGTTCGCCTGACGTCTTCGATTTTCATGATCTGCCTCGTGCACTGCGGCGTCTTTGGGCACTATGCTGCAGCCGCGGAGAACAAGCGAGGCTGTAAAATCGGCAGGAGGGATCACATCGCAGCGAGATGTCACGACGCCGTCACGTCTGCCTCATGGCGGGGATCAGCCGACGAAGCCTGATTTGGCCGCCGGAATCACGCCGCCTTCATGCTGCCGAGAAATTTCTCGACTTCGGCACGCAATCTGTGCACCTCATCGATGATCCGCTGCGATGCGCCGCTGACGCGGGCGGCGATCAGGCCGGTGTCCGCCGCCGCCTGACTGATACCGTCGACATTGGCGGAGACCTCGCCGGTTCCGGATGATGCGTCCTGCACGTTACGGGCGATTTCCCGTGTGGCGGCGCCTTGCTGCTCGACCGCCGATGCGATGGCGGTGGACACCTCGCTGATTTCACCGATGGTTCGGCCGACCGTCTGCATCGCCTCGACCGAATGGGCCGTGGCGGCCTGGATCTCACCGATCTTGGCCCGGATCTCCTCGGTGGCCTTCGAGGTCTGGCTGGACAGAGCCTTCACCTCCGACGCCACCACGGCAAAGCCCTTGCCGGCTTCGCCCGCGCGCGCGGCCTCGATCGTCGCATTGAGGGCCAGGAGGTCGGTCTGTCCGGCGATCTCGTTGATCAGATTCACCACATCGCCGATGCGCTGCGCGGCCTCGGCGAGACTCCTGATCTGGGAGTTGGCTCGCTCCGCATCGGTCACGGCCTGGGTCGTGCCGGTCGTCGAGCGCGCGACCTGCCGGCTGATTTCGGCAATCGATGCCGTGAGCTGATCAGCGGCGCCGGCGACGGTCTGCACATTGACTGACGCCTGCCGCGATGCGGCCGCGACAGCCGACGACTGACGGGTGGCCGTGTCCGCGGCGAGCGCCATCGATCCGGCGTCGGACTCGAGCTCGGAGGCTGCAACGTCGAGCTTTCTTGCAACCAGGTCCATGCTGGCGCCGAAGCGCTGGGCGGTGCCGGCGAGATCGCGGACGTCGCGGTCCATGGCGTCGATGCCGGTGTTGATCACGGTCGCACCGGCGCGGAACGATTTCGGCAGGCCCCTGACCAGAACCTTGCGGAAGCGCTTGCCGCGACTGACATGGTCCATCGCCGCGGCCGACTCGCGGACATAGGCGTCGACGATATCGAGCATGTCGTTCACCGACTTCTGCAGCTGGCCCAGGCTGCCGCCATCGCGCAACCCGGGCGTGCGGGCTTCGAGATCGCCCCGCGCCGCCCGCGCGCAGACCGACGCGGCCTCGTTGAGATTGATCGCGAGCCGTCGCAAGGACCAGGCTGCAAATCCGAGCGCCGCACCCGCGGTCAGCCATTCGATGACCGTGGCCCAAGGCTCGAAATTCGCTCCGGTCAGCATTCGCGTCAGGCCGACGGCAGCCATGCAGCCGATCGCGACCGAAATCGCCAGCATCGCCCTAGAGAGAGAAGACAAACTCATCGTATTCCAGCCTCGCATCCTTCAGCGTCGCGACCAGCATCTCGTGACCGCGCTGCATGCCGTCCTTGCGATTTGGGACGCGGTTTTCCTCGGCGAGCAAGGCGCGGTAAAGCGGCTTGACCTTCGCAACCTGGCCGGCCTCCGGCTTTCTCCGGTTGGAGTGGTAGCCGATGATGTTCTGCTGCGCGTCGAATGTCGGCGTGACATGCGCGAACACCCAATAATGGTCGCCATCGCGCGCCATGTTGAGAACATAGGCAAAGATCTCCTGCTTCGCCTCGATGGTGTCCCACAACAGCTTGAAGACACAGCGTGGCATGTCAGGATGCCGGATCAGGCTGTGCGGCGCACCGATCAATTCGTGGATCGAATATTTGGCGACGCGCAGAAAGACATCGTTGGCATAGGTGATGCGCCCCTTGAGATCGGTCTTGCTGACGATGAGTTCTTCCTCGCCGAACGGACTCTCCCGCCCCGTCGGCCTGATCGCAGGCGCTCCCATTCGGCTTCCCCAAACCCCGCATCATTCATCCGCGCAGGCGCGCGCGAATCAGCTGCTCTTCTGCATGATTCGACCGCGATCCGACTTGATTGCGATCAATCAGGCGGGAGGCCTGGAAGAGAATGCGCGCGACCCTGCCGCAGCGGAGGCGGTTTCGCCGCTCATGCGATCGAGTCGCACGGCACATGCGATGGGCCGCGCCGGATGTCGGGAGATCGTGGGGAGCGTTGGCGACATGCGCCGGCGCGCTATTTCTCCTTGATCGGCGGAGCCACCTTTTCGGCCGGCGCCGGCGGCAGCGCCGGCTTGGCGCCTTCCTTCTGCGCCTCCGCATCCGGCCGCGCCGGCTCAGGCGCCGGCGTCGTCGGTCGCGTCCCGCCGGGCTTCGACTCCGCCGGTGGCGAGGGCGATGGCTGCGTCGCCTGCGCCAGGTGTGGACGCTCGGCCCTGAGCTCGGCGAGCGAGATTGCGGAGATCAGCAGGCCTACGCCAACGAGCGTGGCCGCGACCAGCAACTCCCTGCGCAAAGACTTGGTCCTTCTCGGGCGACATCGCTTTCACCACACGGCTCATCCGACGCCATCAACGGATGACCCTGCGCAATGTTCCCGGGAACGGTCTCAGAGTTCCAGCAACCCGGCGTCGCCATCCTCGGCGGCAAATGCCAGATGCGTGCCCTTCGGATTCCAGGCCAGACCCGCCACCGGCACCCCGACATTCCGCCGCACCAGGATCTCGGCGCCGTCGCTCATCCGCACCATCAGGATGGTGCCGTCGGCATAGCCCGCCACCACGATGTCCTGCGCGGGATGGCAGGCGACCGCGGTGGCGCGGACCTGCATCGGCGCCAGCATCGCCGGTTCCTTGCCCATCGGACCATCCTTGCTCGCGAACGGCCACATGATCACGGAGTCGGCGCCGGAGGTGGCGAGAAACTTGCCGCCGGCGCTCCACGACATCGACCGGACGCGACCGGGATAGCCCGACATCCGCATGTGCCTGTTGTCCGCCAACCGCCAGCCGTGCATCGACGGCTCGTGCATGGCGGTGACCAGGAATTTGTTGTCGGGGCTGAAGCTGACGGCGAGATGCGAGCCAGCCCATTCGAGGAATTCCGGCTTCGCCGCCATGTTGGGAAACCACAAGGTCACGCCGTTATAATGCGCGACCGCGAGCCGCAGCCCCTTCGGCGCAAACGCCAGGCCGCCGACGGTCGATGACACATCGAGCGATTTCTCCTCGCCCTTGACACCGCGGACGAAGGCGGTCTTGCCGGCCGACCAGGCCAGCGCGCCGTCGGGGTGAACCGCGACATTGTCGATCCAGCGCCGCTTCGGATCGGTCGCGAGCAGCATCACAGCGCCCTTGTCATCGAGCGCGACGAGCTTGCCGTCATCGCCCCCCATCACGATGCGCTTGCCGTCGGACACGGCGCAAAGGATGCCGCCGCCATGAACGGGGACCTTCGCGATCGTGCCCTGCTTGTCGGCGAGCGCGACACTCTCCTCGGCGCCGACAAACGCCGCACGGTCGCCGAGGAAATGCACCGAGGTGACGGGCTGGCCTAGCGCGAGCGGGCGCACGCGATCGGTCACGGAAACGGTGGAGCCGGACTCAGGCTGGAACTGGGTCATCACGAAACGATGCAGCTCGCAAAGCCCTCGCGAATCGCCTGTTCAGGCAGTTCGCGACCGATGAAGACGAGGCGGCTTTCCCGCGGCTCCTGGTCCTTCCATTTCCGCTGGTGGTCGCCCTCCAGCATCATGTGCACGCCCTGGAAGACATAGCGGTCGTCATCGTCGTGGAAGGCAAGAATGCCTTTCGAGCGCAGGATCTTCTGGCCCTCGCTTGCCACGAGGTTCTGCAGCCAAGGCATGAACCTGTTGGGATCGAGCGGCTTGTCGGTGCGCAGCGACAGCGATTGCATGTCCTCGTCGTGATAGTGCTTCAGGCCATGGCCGTGATCGTGGTCATGACCGTGATGATGGTCATGATCATGGTCATGCGCCTCGCCGGCCTCGAGAAAATCCGGTTCGATGTCGAGGATGCGGTCGAGGTCGAAGGCGCCGCGATCGAGCACGTCCGACAGCTGAACCTGGCAGCGCTCGGTGCGGTGCAGCCTGGCATAGGGATTGATGCCGCGGATCCGCGCCTCGACCTCGGTCAGTTCGGCAGACGTCACGAGGTCGGTCTTGTTGAGCACAATGACATCGGCGAAGGCGATCTGGTTCTTGGCCTCGGGGGCATCCTTGAGGCGGTCGCTCAGCCATCGCGCGTCGGCGACCGTGACCACCGCGTCGAGCCGGGCGTTCTTCTGCACGTCCTCGTCGACGAAGAAAGTCTGGGCCACCGGCGCCGGATCGGCCAGCCCCGTGGTCTCGACGATGATGGCGTCGAACTTGCCCTTGCGCTTCATCAGGCCGTCAAGGATGCGCACGAGGTCGCCGCGCACGGTGCAGCAGACGCAGCCGTTGTTCATCTCGAAGACTTCTTCGTCCGCCCCGATGATCAGGTCGTTGTCGATGCCGATCTCGCCGAATTCGTTGACGATGACGGCGTATTTCTTGCCGTGGTTTTCCGACAGGATGCGGTTCAAAAGCGTGGTCTTGCCGGCGCCGAGATAGCCGGTCAGAACGGTCACGGGAATCTTGTGGGACGTCGTTTCAGACATACTCTCTCCGGAAAACGGTCTTTGCTGGCGCCGCGGCGACAGGGGAGCCCTGCCCCCGTCGGGCGAGTTGCACGGGTCAACGCCCTTATATTGTGAGAAGCGACGCCGATGTAAGGGGGAAAGACCGGGTTTCCGTTCGCCATGCCGACCGGGGCCGATTCGAGCGTCAGGGCCCGCGAAACGGCAGCGATTTGAGCTGCGGCAGGCAGTCGTGTCCGAGCTGCGCCACCAGCGAGGCCAGATCGTAATAGAATTTTTCCCCCGCCATCAGGCCGTCCCTCATGCCGACGAACACCACGAAACGCTGCCTGATCGGCGCGTTGGTCGGCGCGATTCCGAGGAAATTGCCGATATGGCGTCCCTCCCAGGTGGCCTGCGCCACGTAGGTATCCGCCGATACCCAATAGGCCGCTTGTGACGGTCCCCGCACCACCTTCACGTCGAAGGCCTGCCACCATTGCCGGTAATGCGCCGACGCCCCCTCGTGCCCGTGCCAGATTTGCCCGGTGGCATGATCCTCGAATACGCAGTCCGGGTGAAGGGTGGCGAGCGTGCCTGCGAGATCGTGGGCGTTCTCCGCCGTCAGATGGCGAATGATCAGGTCCGTGTCCCCTGGGTTCATGGCATGTCTCCTGCTTGCGACGCGGTGCATCGCGGATTAACATTATATCAGAGTTATGATATTATTATCAGAGCTCTGATAAGGAGCAAGGCCTTGACAATCACCCCGCGCCTGCCCGCGCCCGGCGAGGCCAAACGTGGCGCCGATGGCTATCTGACCTATCTGCTGCGGCAGGCCAGCGCCGCGGTTCGGCTGGCGATGGAGAGGGAGCTCGCAGACCTCGCGGTGACACCGCCGCAGTTCTCCGCGCTCACCATGCTCATGGCCTACGGCGAACTGTCGAACGCCGAGCTGGCGCGCCTGACCTTGCAGACGCCGCAGACCGTTAGTGTCATCATCGGCAATCTCGAGCGCCGGGGCATGGTCGTGAAGCGGCCGGACCACGGCAATGGCCGGATTCTGCGTCTGGTCATCACAACGGACGGCAGGCGCCTCGCGGAGAAATGCAAGGTCCGGGCGGATCGGATCGAGGCGCTGCTGCAGACCAGGCTCAAGCCCGCGACCGAACGGGCCGTTCGGGAATGGCTTGCCGCGCTGGCGCGCGACCTGCCGCAGGACGATTGAGCTTAGCGCTCCAGCGCGCTGGTCAACGCCTTGACGTTGTGCCTGACCATCGCAACGTAGGTCGGAGCGTTGCCCTTCTCACCGGTCAGGCTGTCGGAGACCAGCGTGCCGCCGATGGCAGCACCGGTCTCGGCCGCGATCCGGCCGACCAGCCGGTCGTCGCTGTTCTTCTCCAGAAAGACGGCGGGGATCTTGGCCGCCCTCACCTGGCCGATGATGCGCGCGATATCCCGCGCGCTCGGCTCGCTCTCGGTCGAGACGCCAAGGGGCGCGATGAAGGCAATGCCGTAGGCGGCGGCGAAATAGCCGAAGGCGTCGTGGGTCGAGATCACCTTGCGCCGCGCGGGCGGGATCCTGTCGACGGCATCCCGCACCTCGCGGTCGAGCGCATCGAGCTCAGTCAGATAGCGCTCGGCCCGGTCGCGGAAAAACTCCGCGCCGGCCGGATCGGCGCCGGCAAGGGCGTCGCGGATGTTCGCCACATAGATTTTGGCATTGGCCACCGACTGCCAGGCGTGCGGGTCGGAATCGGAGCCGGATTGGAGCGCGGCGACGCCCTTGGTCGCCGTGACGATCGGCGCCTTGCTGCCGGAGGATTGCAGCAGCCGCGGCAGCCAGCCCTCGAGGCCGAGGCCGTTGACGATCAGCAGTTGCGCGGCCGCGATGGTTTTCGCATCCGACGGCGTCGGCGCGTAGACATGGACGTCGCTGTCGGTCCCGACCAGGGTGGTCAGGCTGACGCGCTCGCCGCCGATGTTGCGGACGAAATCGCCGAGGATCGAAAAGCTAGCGACCACGTTGAGCCGGTCCGCCGCCTGCAGCGGAGACGCCAGCACCGCGACAACGAGGCAGAACCAAAGCCGCAGCCGCATCGCTCCTCGCCTCAGGCTTCGAGATGGGGGGCAGGAAACAGCTGGCGCACCATGCCGCCGACGCTTCCGAACAGAACCGAGGCCGCATAGAGCGCCGCCGCCACCAGAATAATCGCGGGGCCGGTGGGAATGCGGGTCTGGAACGACAGCACCAGCCCGACATAGCCCGCGACGATGGCGCTCACCACCGCGATGCAGATCATCGGCGTAATGTCGCGCGACCAGAACCGCGCAATGCCGGCCGGCAGGATCATCAATCCCACCGCGAGCAGCGTGCCGAGCGCCTGGAAGCCCGAGACCAGATTGACCACGATCAGCGCCAGGAACACCAGATGCGCCGTTCCCCCGGCACGGCTCACCGTGCGCAGGAACAAGGGATCGACGCTCTCGATCACCAGCGGGCGATAGATCAGCGCCAGCACCAGAAGCGTGATAGTGGCGTTGATGGCCACAAGCAGCAGCGTGGGATCGTCCATCGCCAGGATGTTGCCGAACAACACGTGCAGCAAATCGACGTTGGTGCCCTTGATCGAGACGATGGTGACGCCGAGCGCGAGCGAGGCCAGATAGAAGGTCGCCAGCGAGGCGTCTTCCTTGACGCCGGTGCTGCGGGAGACGAGACCAGCGAGCAGCGCCACCGCAAAGCCCGCAATCAGGCCGCCCGTCGTCATCGCAAACAGATTGAGCCCGGACAGCAGGAAGCCGATCGCCGCGCCCGGCAGAATGGCGTGCGCCATCGCGTCACCGACGAGACTCATCCGCCGCAGCATCAGGAACACGCCGATCGGCGCGCCGCCCAGCGACAGCGCGATCACCGCGGCGAGCGCGCGGCGCATGAAGGCGAAGTCGGTGAAGGGGGCGATCAACGCGTCATAAATCATTTGGGATTATTTCTTTTGAGCATGATCTTTTCGGAAAACCGGTTCCCACTTTTCCGGATCATGCTCACGCCGCTTTCGACGCGACCGGATCGACATGGCAGGCCGCGGCGCGCTCATCGAAGGCCTCGCACATCCGCCGCGCGGCGGACAGATTGTCTGATGTCAGGACCTCGGCCGTCGCGCCCCAGGCCACCGGCTCGCGCGCCAGCAGCAGGGTGTCCGGAAAATGCTCGCGCACCAGATCCATGTCATGCAGCGCCGCGACCACCGTTCGGCTCTCCGCGTGCCAGTGAGCCACCAGCGCCATCAGATCCGCCGAGGTCTTGGCGTCGATGGCGTTGAAGGGCTCGTCCAGCACGATGAGCCGCGCATCCTGCAGCAGCACGCGCGCGAACAGCAGGCGCTGCATCTGCCCGCCGGACAGCGTGCCGATGCCGCGATTTTCGAAGCCGGTGAGACCGACGGCGGCGAGCGCGCGCGCAATTCTGTCGCGCGCCGCGCGGCCGATGCCGCCGAACACGCCGGTGGTGCGCCACAACCCGGTGCCGACGAAGTCGAACACCGAAATCGGAAAGCTGCGGTCGATATCGACGCTCTGCGGCAGATAGGCGATATCCCGGGCGCTGACGTTTCCGGTCAGGATTGAGCCGGCAAGCGGCCTGAGAATGCCGACCAGTCCGCGAAACAGGGTCGATTTGCCGGCGCCGTTCGGCCCGATCACCGCGAGCAGCGCACCGGAGGCGATCTCGCCGGTGAGGTGATGCACCGCCGGATGGCGGTCATAGCCGAGCGTGACGTCCCTGAACTGCACCTGTGCGGATAGGCTCATCTCATAGCGACCCAGACGATGGCCCAGAGCACCGCGCTGACCGCGCAGGCGGCGCCAAGCCGGGCGACGACCGGCATGCGCAGGATCGACCACGGCGCGGGCTGCGGCGGATGCGGCGAGGCCGGGCCATGGCTATGCGCATGGACATGAGCGTGAGGATGGGCATGGGAGTGGGCGTCAGATGGAACCATCCGGCAATGTTATATTATAACATAACAATTGTCTAGCAACGGAAGTGCTGAGAGCGTCAACGGGGGGCGACGGGCGCCCTTTCGGAAGGCCTGACGGCTCGGATTTGGCTCCGCGGTCCTCTACGGCTTGCCCACCGCCATGGCGATGGCTGCGGCGATAAAGGGCAAGGGCAGCGACACCGCGGCGCGAAACCAGACGAATTTCGCCGGCATGAACGGGATTTCCCACAACACCAGCCGCTGGAACGCAAACAGCGCCCAGGCCACCACATAGGCCAGCACCTGGGGGCTGCCGCCGCCGGCTTTCAGCGCCACCGCACCGATGGAGAAGCCGATCACCGGCCCGCCCGGCGTCGCCGCGCCGGCGACGACGGCAGTCAGAACGCCCAGCCAGCCGCTGGACGGCCCCAGTGCGCCAATGATGAATTCGGCAGGAATGACCGCGGCGATATAGCCCGAGCCGATTACGCCGAGCGCGATGCGCGGCACGATGTGGATGAAATCCATACCGCCTTCGCGGACCGACGTGACGAACACCGGACGGCCACGCTGCCAGGCGATCCAGCCAAGGACGACAACCGAACCCCAGAGAATAGCGTCGATCAGAAACGTGGCATTCATGTCGCCGCGCCCCGATGCAGGCGGGCATAGACGAAGCGTCCGAACGCGCCGGCGATCAGGGGCAGCGGCAGCGAGATCACGATGCGCCACAGCGTGAAATCAGGACCCAGGATCGGCAATTCCCAGGCCACCGCGCGGCCGTAGCCGATCAAGGTCCAGCTCACCACCATGGCGATGGTGGCGCCGAAATCGGCGCCGACCGCGAGCAGCGCGCTCGCCACCGGATAGGCGGTGAACGGTCCGCCCGGCAGGATCGCGCCGAAGGCGGTGCCGATCAACAGGCCCTTCAGCCCGGAGTCCGGCCCGAGCGATCTCGACACCTTGTCATGCGGCAGGATCTCCGCGATGAACGCGCCGAGCAGGCACCCCGCCAGCACGCGCGGCAGGATGCCGCCGAACAGCGACAGGTCATGGGAGAGGATCTCGGTGAGGCCGTTGACGCCGTCGCGCCGGTAGACCAGCACGGCCGAGGCCGCAACCAGCGCGGCCAGCATGATAGTCGACCAGCCGATCGGGTTGCGCACCTTTCCCGGGCGCGGCTCGCCATCAGCGACACTGTCGACGGGCAACGGATCTTTCAGGGGCAGGTCTGACAAGGCACTCGGCAAGGAAATCGGACGGGGCGCGTGACGGGACAGCCCTGCTTAGTATCGCCGCCCGCGCGACGCAAACAGAACCGCCGTCCGACCCATGCGTGCCCTTGAGGAGCCCCATGCGAGAATGCGACGTTCCGGGTCAGGCCAGCCAGCGCACCAGCGCGAGGCCGGCGAACAGGCCGGCGATCGACAACCCCACCGATCCCACGACGTAGACCGCCGCAAGCGCAAGTTCGCCGCGCTCATAGAGCAATGCGGTGTCGAGCGAGAACGCCGAGAAGGTGGTGTAGCCTCCGAGAATCCCGGTCATCAGGAACAGCCGCCAGGGCTGCGATGCCTCGCCCTTGAAGGCGAGATAGCCGGCGATCAGGCCCATCACGGTCGAGCCGGAAATGTTGATGATGAAGGTCCCGTAGGGAAATGCGGTGCCGAGGACCTTCGCGCAAGCCATGTTGACGGCATGCCGGATCGACGCGCCGAGGCCGCCGCCGAGAAAGACCAGAAGATAATGCATCGAAACGTCCTGCGTGGGAATCTGTGACAGCACCGGCAGCTGGTTTTGCCGCATGCGCGCAGGCCCCGCAAGGATCACCGGCAGCCAAACCAATAGGCAAATAGAAAGGGCGGCAGCCAATGGCTGCCGCCCTCCTGCGATCCGCCGATGGAAAGATCAGGCCACCTTGCCGTACATCTCGTCGACATAGTCCCAGTTCACGAGGTGTTCGAGGAACGCCTTGAGATAGTCGGGACGACGGTTGCGATAGTCGATGTAGTAGGAGTGCTCCCAGACGTCGCAGCCGAGGATCGGGGTGGCGCCGTGCACCAGCGGGTTCTCGCCGTTGGGGGTCTTCGAGATCTCGAGCTTGCCGCCCTTGACCTGCAGCCAGCACCAGCCGGAGCCGAACTGACCGACGCCAGCGGCGGCGAAATCGGTCTTGAACTTCTCGAAGCCGCCGAGGTCTTCGTTGATCTTCTTTT
>Ga0307509_10006261_pt1 | contig 16084 bp, 16 predicted proteins | sample 10_EM_MG_FD_202245 | JGI IMG/M metagenome (GOLD analysis project Ga0307509, IMG submission 202245) | Populus trichocarpa ectomycorrhiza microbial communities from riparian zone in the Pacific Northwest, United States - 10_EM | ecosystem: Host-associated > Plants > Roots > Unclassified | place...
GTCGCGGTGCAAACGATCTTGCCAGCACATTGGAGGTGGACTTGTCGAGTCTGAACGATAGGGGATTCCGGGGAGGCTGACGCGATGATGCTCGGAGAAGGATTGTGGATAGGTTCGAAGGCGGACTGCAGAGATTCTTGACGCATGGTGTGCGAATAGACGAGAGCAATCACAATAGGACGAGCAAAGAACGCGCTGTTTGGGGAGGGGATTAAGCGAATTGAATGGAAAGTGTCGCTTCCCTTACCTCAAGACACGTTGCAAATCACCTTGCGCAGAGAGAGCGACGCGCTCTATGCCGTTAACTTCTGCAGGCCATGGATACTGGAACATACCAAGGTTTTAGTTTTACGTGGACAAGCAAATGGGTTAACTCACACTGATGCTGGTGGTCTTCGCGTTGTAGGAATCGAAAGAAGTCATCTTATGCTTCGAAAGACTTGGGTAAGTTTGAGAGACCCAAGACGCGTCCATTGTGCCCCTTATGAGGCCGTTATTATTATAGAGCGTCCTGCTGGAACGAGCCATTGGTCCGCCAGTCGTTCCGAAAACTGGTGGCGATCGGTAATCAGGTCGGCCAGCCAAAAATGAAAATGGAGCTTTAGTCTGATAGTCACCTCTTAACTATAAAACTGGATATTAGGTAGCCTCCAATTGTCCCGGAGCTTAACTCTGGGGAGATAGTAAGCTGGTCGACGTCGGTTTTGATATTCGAGAGCTATGTCAGTTACGAGCACAGAGAAGGCGGTTTGTCAGGATGAAATCATATTTTCTTACACATGTTCTAAGAGCCCAAGAAAAACATGGATCCACAAATTCTCACCTGACAAAACCGGATGCTTTTATCCGTTTTTAACGACGAACTGGGGAATAAAATTTCCTTTATCGTGATATGGGGATTTCCGGCCAAAGGGTGGGAGACTGTGAAGCAAGGGCAAACGTGGACACCGCTGGGGACTCTCCTGACGCTCGTGTGCTAAATCAAGAACATGAGCAGCTGTAAATGAAAGTCGAGCTGGCCTTCGTCGGGCCGGCCCCCAGCTTGTCGCTGTTTGCTTCGTGTCTCTTTTAGGATTAACCCCGCTCGTTGTCCCAAGATTTGTACCAGCCATCCTCAATCTTCTTTATTTTGGACGAGACCCAACCATTTTTGCTGTCGGAATATTTTTAAAGCCGACATTCCCGCAAACGGAGCATAAGTCACTTTAAATATGAGTTTGTGCCATTTACTCCTGTCCTCCTGTGGCTTGGCATGCTCGTAGCATATTGCGTTACTTACCTTATGTTGACAGATCCTGGCGGGGTATCGGTTGCTCTAGATTCTGAGCACATGGTGCACGAATCTACGCATACAGACCCCCTTGGCGGGAAGAATCAACCGTCAATCACGCCAGACAAGGAATTTCTGGCCTTGCAAGTTCAAGTCTTTCTAGAAGCCTCGGAAGATGTCGACGTTGACACAGAAACCATCGAAGATATACTCGATGTTCTCGTAGATGACGATAAAAACGATGAGTCCGAAGATATACCTGAAGTACCCATGCATGAATGTGAAGACGAGGACGAAGACTCACACGATGGGGAAAATCTGCTCTCCCAAATTGTAACTAACTCACCGGGGGAAATTACCGAGAGTGAACCTCAAGGTTTTAACTCTTCCTCTTCTTCGTGACCCTTTCTGATTTAAAATCGTTCACTTCAGCTGAAATGCAGACATGGACAAAGCAAGAAATCAAGCAGATGATACATCTCTTGAAAGAACGCGGTTAGTGCTTGAATCATGTCTATTCTTACCCCATCTAGAAAAAGAACATGTGTACACCAGGTTCCTCTGCATTCATAGACGAATATGTCCGGTCACGCAGCATTCCAATACCAAAGCTCTTGAAAGCCTTTGGTATTAAATTGGTATATACCTATTTGTTGTGTCGCTAAGTTGTGAGCTAATTCCTTGTGTGTGCAGTGCCCAGAATTGCAGGATAGACGTCCAAAAACCATGTTATACTTCCTCCGTGTGGCAATGTCGCACCAGTATGTTTTGCCTTCCTCTGCATGGAAGTATTCCTTTAATATCCAATATAGACTACGGAACCGTGATAAATTATTACAGTACAACACAGTCGCGGATGCAGTTCAGCTCATCAGACAATCCCAGCATATCCTCATACTCACTGGGGCTGGAATAAGTAAATGTCCAATGTATTATACTCTCATTTCGTCTAAAATTACACAGGTGTATCCTGTGGTATACCCGATTTCCGGTCGCGCGATGGCTTATACGCGTCGCTGAAAAGCAAGGGGGAATATGAATTAGACGACCCTCAACAAATGTATGAAGCCGTTGTTTAAATTCAAGTGATGGATTATAACATCTGTACGACACCGTTAGGTTCGACATCCATTACTTCAAGGAAAATCCATCGGGTATGTACTTCAAGTTTTCACTTGCCCTCTCCTATCTAACCAAAAATTTATCTAAGTCTTCTAGTGAGTTTCTTTTTCCCCTTCAAAATCGAAATCCATTCAAAACATGGGCTGTCAGCTCTTTCGCCAGGTCATTTCTGGGATTTTTCCACTTCCGAATCTCGAGCTAAATTCCAACCAGCCAAATTTACCCATCCAATTTCGTCCCCTCCCCCTGTCACCGATTCATCAAGGCAGTCGAGGACCAAGGAAAGGTGGGCCCGTATTGCAATCATGTTTAATTCTCTCCGTCTTACACGATTATGGCAGCTTTTGAGGGTAATTAGTTACCGTCACTACTTAATTCAGATGTTTATTGCCATTGTGACAGAACTACACTCAAAACATCGATACATTGGAAACACTTGCGGGTGTCCAGAAAGTCCTGCAATGTCATGGCTCGTTCGCTACGGCCACTTGTTTAGAGTGCCGCCAACGGGTACCTGGTGCTGATATCGAAGCGGACATTCTCAGCCGCAAAGTCCCACTTTGCAAGATATGTAACACGACCTCGTCCGCTCCGATCAAACCGAAAGGCAAGAAAAGTAAGAAGAAAGCGAAAGGGCAGTGGGATAGCGATGTTGAGGATGAAAGCGATGGTCCGGAGTATCCTCCGAGCATTATGAAGGTAATGCGTCTGTCTTATCGCCATGATAAATGTGGCTGCCAGAGCTGACCCTGGTATTGTTAAAGCCGGACATCACTTTCTTCGGGGAGAAATTGACGGATGATTTTGACAATTCCCTTGCCGAGGACCGTTTTATTGTTGATTTGCTCCTTGTGATCGGTACATCTCTAAAGGTATCGCCTGTTGCGGAAATTCTTTGTGAGTTTCAGAATGCTCTGGATCTAACTCCTCCTGAATCAACGACCTAGTACACCTTCCTCACTCTGTACCTCAGGTAGATATGAGAGAGATATTATTCCTAATCACCTCATCCATTGCATTGCAGATACTTATCAACAAGACTCCTATCCGACACATAAACCCCGACGTACATCCCATTCATTCTCTTCGGTGGAAGGCAAAAAATAACGCTTGTTTTGAAATAGATCGTGCTTCTCGGAAACTCCGATGACATAGTTCTTTATCTTTCTCGCGAGCTGGGATGGGAGCTCCCAGTTCCAAGAGAACCCGTGCAAACCTCTGCGAACAACTTGCATGGCAATGGTACGAGGTTACAACCCCCAAGAGGGAACCTCAAAAAGAGACCTTCGGCTGATGAGTCCGGTTCGCTCGTGCCCCAACCACCCGAACGGGTCGGCGAGAGGTGAGCCTTTCATTTCACAACTGATCGCTTTCATTTTTTTTTAAGTTCAAAGTTGACTCCACTGACGTGTACCTTGCTTGCTCTCTTAGCCATGTCTGGCTCTTTGACGGTGCGGAAGGTGGTAAATGGCTGCAACAGCTGAGGCGTCAACTAGGCATCTCAGTCCCAAAATCTCTCCCTCACAGTACGACAAACTCTGGGTACAACACTCGTGCATCTACCCCAGCCATAAGCCATCCTGAGTATGGTCGGAGAGAAGCTAAGAAAACTAGGATTGCATGATTCACGAAAAGTAAATGCTTGAATTGATATTTGGCTTTTCGCAGGAATGAACTAATTCACGAGAGTGATGGCAATAAATAACCAACTCCACATAAGTTGACTCAGGCAAGTTCATCGAGTGAATGAGGAATGAGATTCCCGATAAGGAATGTTAATGAACACGTGATCCTGAACCAATGAGTTGCCAAATTTTGTTTTTACACAAGCCACATCCGACACTGGCTGTATGTCGCTCTTTTGTGTTCGTAGCGCCGTGACAGTGCCATAGACAAGCTTGGGCCGACAGCTTCACTGTTGCATTTTGGCCAGGCAAGACATGCAACTTGCGCTTTCTCGATGTGGTCACTCGACGCGAAGCCTTCAACTTATAACACGATACCTGGCCATGCAAACTTCTGGAATAACGTCGAATTTTTCAAGCAGCAGGCCACCTTTATACGGGTCGCTCCAGCCGACTTCTGCGAAGCTTTTCCATCGACGGTTGTTATCCGTGAAGGCGCCGAATGACGTCCGTCCCATGGACCCGAAAGGAAAACGACGTCCCACAGTAGAGCACCAGAATGGCCCCACTAATGAAGGCTCCGGAATTATTACCTCACCTGACGAGCAGAACACTGCGCTCTTGCCCTCCCCAACGCGAGACGGAATGAAATTTCCTGGGACACCCAAAACCCACTTCGGGATAACCGCCGGTTGGGTTTTACGCCACGCTGCGAGAAGCCTAGGCTACGAAGTAACTCCAGATGGTTTTGTGCGCGTCTCCGACGTGGTGAGCCTTTCAATTTCATTGAACCTTTTTTTTTTTCGAGCGTGCTCACGAATTGCAGCTTAGTTTTCAGTACTTCAAAAGATATACACCCCAGAGATTTGCCGACGCCATATATCATGACCCAATGAACCGCTTCGAGATGGTTTTCATGCCAGATCTTGTAGACGGTGCACTGCGCGAAGTGTGGTGGGTTAGAGCACGAGCAGGGCACTCCATGCCTGTATGTTTCATCGTTTCATTCGTATTATGACCTCACATTCTGAACTTTCTAAAGGATGTCAAGACAAGCAATAAAAGAATCTTAAACATGGGAAAGTTGAAGGCCATCATATATCTAGCAAGCCCGGACGAATGGGATTCCATATGTAAATAGCAAGTTATTTTTCTTGATTGCCTATGGTGCTCATCTTTGATTTTTAGGTAAATATGGAATACCGGCTAAGAAAAACAGCGTCATTCCTGTGTATAAAGCCGGAGGAGGTATATTCCCGAGTGAGCAAGGACGCCGCGATATCGAAAGTTTTGCGAAATTAATTATTTGACTTGCAGAACGGAGCATTCCTGTCCAAAGGGAATACGTATGCATTACCATCGATGCTGAGAAGGCCGCCCAGCTAGGTGTCAAATTCTTCCACGACAATAACGTTAATGTGATGGCCGTTGGAAATCACGATGAAGTTATTCCAGTCGCCGCGTTTAGGAGTGCCATTCAACTCGAACTTACCATCGAGGACCTCAAATAGTTAACTGGCCAAGCTCTTGAATCGTTAAATATCCAAAGGCCCTTCGAGGAAACCACAGGACTTCACCCGACGAAATTGCGGCGCTAACCGTCACAAATTCCATGCGGAGTTTACCAACCAACAAGTCACATTGGGCCAACCCTGCCAATACCGCGGATAACGAGTTGACGCGCCTCTGCTTCCTTTAGCAGTAATCCACGCGGAGAATGTCAAATTCTGCGCCACGAGCACATCGGCGAATACCACTACTCACATAGAATGCCACTGTTTTACACTGAACCGTTCATAAAACCAAGTGGAGAGTAGATTAGGTTGGGCAGTGCTGAGAGATTGTAGCAAAATGGGTTATAAATTTCTGTTTGATAAGTTGCAAAACTATAATACATGTCTCATTTTGAGCATAGCTTTCTTCACAGTATTTTTGTTTAAATTCGGCTGCCGTAGACATCTTTGGGTGCAACTCCTGCCTGTCCTTTGCGGATGTTGGCTTGTGCCCACCTGATATGAACATGAGCAAAGTTGCAGACAAGCGAAGAAAGTTGACAAACTTCTTGATCCTGATAGACTCAATTTGGATGAAGCCAGTGGTGTCGGTGGGCTCAAAACCGCCCAGCTCGTCCATAGAAGACTGTTGTTCGTCATAGAGACCCTATGAACACGAATCCAGTTAAATATATAAATTAGTTAGTACTTTCTGGAGCTCACCTCTGAGCTCTCGCGAGCCTCAACAACAGCATTTCCTTTATATAGTTTCAATTTAACCAACCCGTTGACGGTCCTCTGGCTTGTAGGGATCGAGCTAGTGATAAACTCGCGCTCTGGTGTGAAGAAATGACCATTGTATAAAATTCTGCTCAGCTCGATTGTTGTGAATTGATCCCTCAAAGCACGGACGTTTCTGTCCAGGGTAAGGCCTTCAAGATCGACATGGGCCACGCGCAAGATAGTAGCACCCGGAGATTCGTAACATCCTCGCGATTTCACGCCGATGAATCGGTTCTCAACAATGTCGATCCGTCCGATTCCGTGTTTCCTGCCGAGGGCATTCAGAGCGAGGAAAATCTCGACGGCGTCAGTGTATTCTTTTGCCTCAACGGGAACAGTAACTTTGACGGGAAGGCCACCCTTGAATTCGATGGTAATTCGCTCAGGTTCTTGTGGCGCATCCTCAGGAGCAGTAGTCAACTTCCACATATCGGCGGGAGGAGTAACGTTGGGATCTTCGAGAATTCCAGCCTCGTAAGAGATATGGAAAAGATTTTCATCGGTTGACCATGGTTTGGATGCGGTCTGGACGACAGGGATGCCCTGCTGTTCAGCGTAAGCAAGGAGAGCTTGACGTCCAGGGAATCGGTTGTAGAATTCTGGGACCAAAGATTGAGTGCAGTGGGTGAGAAAAAAATAATATAACAGACCAGGAATCCGCCAGGGCGCAATGACCTTGATATCAGGCTTGAGGCCATAGAATGCAAGTTCAAATCGTACTTGGTCGTTGCCTTTGCCAGTGCATCCATGAGAAACGTAGCTGTAAAAAGACAAAACAATCTTGTATTAGCAATAAGTAGGGAAATAGATTAGATTTCCGCAGATCTGAATTCCCATGTTGATGGGAAGTCAAAGAGTATCCACTGCTGAAAGGGACAATGGCTCACTCGCAACCCTCTTTTTCGGCGACTGCAATCATACCACGAGCGATCACAGGTCGGGCAAGAGAAGTACCAAGGAGGTAAACATTCTTTAGATCATGATCAGCAATGGTCCAACGGTCGAAGATGGAAAAATAAGCACTTCGTAGATACAGTTGGCCTGGACAGCTGGATAGATAAGTTCAGTCACGAACTCGCGTTTGAGGTCCTTGTCGGAAAAGAAATAAGTCATATCTTCAAGTGATCACCCATAATTAAATCTACCTCCAAAAAGAACTTCTTTGCTCCGACCTTGAGAGCCTTTTTCTCTGCTGCCACAAAATCCTAGGAATGAGAGATAAATAGGGGCACATGGAAGACAAGGTCCTAGTCACCTCTTCCTGGCCAACATCGGCCATGAAGGCGTAAACTTCATATCCCTGTTCAATCAACCAGGCCAAGATACACGATGTATCTTGATCATTTCGTTAACGGTGTAACCGATGAAGATCATGATCGAGCTTACCCAGTCCTCCAGAGTAGGCGAGCAACACACGACCTGAGTTCACAGGCATCTCGAGTCGGTAAAGAGATGGATATATGTGATTGGACTTGAGACAGTGGTGGTTCGGGTCAAGCTCGGCTCCAAGATAAAATTTTCGAGCTGGCACACATCTTTTTTTTTTTCGGCCGTCCTTTCACCAGGACGTCATGGGGTGACTTCATCCAAATAACTGCAATATCAACCACAACAAGGACAACACTAAGTCGGTCATGAGCACACCTCTAATCCCTTAAAGCTACATATGGCCTTCTATATACTCCGATCGCCACCCTCAGCTGTGGTATGACTATTCTGTGGGGGGTTCAAAATGAAATGGCAAAATTCTTTGCAGTCACGTGAATTACCTTTTATAATATCCACGTGACCTTGATTGTTTTAGATGATATGAAGTTCCAAAAAAAATCTGAAAAGGCCAAAGTGAAAAGTGAGCCAATAGAAACATTTATTTTTTATTTTGGAAGTGTCATTATTTAGTAGAAATAGTCCCAGCACTCCCCAATGGCCTGGAAACTGTGGAGCGTGATCTTATCTAATCTGTAACGTATGTGACGCGACAAGGGCCACAATTGAATAACCCTTGGCCTTATTACTGCCCAGACTCCCCAACTTACCACGGGTACGGAAATAATGTCTCTCAGGAAGCTGTCTAATTACTATTGATAAAATATGACAGTTTCTTATCTTCACCATTTTCGAGACCAACCGTAACTTGCCAAAAGGTCTCAAGACTCGACCCAACAGGTTACAGCGTCGAGATGGCAGATGGCTATCCTAGACGCGATACCCGCACCTATTCTATCCTAGAGGCAATGAAACGATCAGGAAGCGGGGTTGTTCGTCGAAGGGTCGCTCAGATTTCTCAACCTGGCGCTTCGAACAGTGGAGTTCCTTCGGAAACGCCTAAGCCACCCGCTGGGGATCCCATGTGCCCCTCTTCTTCTTATTCCAGTCAGCGTCATACAAGGGAAATTCATGGTAAACCAGAGATGATCGTACCTCCTCCCTTAACCTCAAATCCATCGCGGTCGCTCAAGCGGAAGAAATCCCAGCCATCTATGAACCAGGCAACTGACAGGATTGAAAATAAACATCCAGCCAAGCCTTCCGTCACCCCATTAACTGCCTGTGCTTCCTCTTCGATGGAAGAGACCATAGAAATGGGAACGCCGTCGTTATCTACCTCCAATAGGAAGGGGAAATCATCTGTATCAAGGCACCTATCTCACCGATATGACACCCGGATCGCCTCCTCTCAGAATGTTTATGATAACATGGACCGCTCATTAGAAGAACCCGTATTTATAGGGCCACTGGCGGTCGCGGAATACGAACGCTTGAGAAAGGAAGTGGAATCATTGAAGGAATCATTGCACGAGGCGAAGAGGTCGTCCAAAAAACAGACTAAGGCACATTTGTGTTCTATTGCCAGGATTTCTACAGAAATAATGCTATTTGTTTAGAAGCTCGAAGAAACCAAGGCCGAGCTAACCACTGCAATTTTGGTACGCCTACCTTTTACAAACCTGGGATGGGATTTTTCCTGAAAAATATCATATCCAAAGGCCGTGAAAGAGAAAGAATCAGAGATATCCATTCTTAAAGGCAAAAACCTCAAAAACGAAGAGGTAGCCATTATACCTATTCATCTCCTTTTGTGTTGCTAAACATGTGATTTTTCAGCTTCTCTCGACCATCGAATCTGCTATTCAATGCCAAATTTGCATGGACCTTCCTGACAAGCCTTTTGCGTGCGTGAAACCCTATGTACAATTGTATTCTTTTTTCTCATGTCGCAACGCAGACTCTCGCCATGCGGTCATGTCCTATGTCTTGAATGTCTTCAGGAGTGGTTCCGGAAAGCCCCCCCTGCCTTGGATGATATGGATATCGACCCAGAAGAATTAACTGACCCTCACTATATCCTTATGCGTTCCAAATCATGTCCATCCTGTCGGGCGTCAGTGAAACGTCGGCCTGTGCCGGTGTTCATGGTGAAGGCAGTGGCTACAACTCTCATCAAGGCGAAGTCAACACTATCCCTGACCCCGTTACTCACCAGGGCTGCTCATACAGATGCGGAGAGTGATAACCCTTGGAAGGGGATATTCCCTTCGAGTGACGAAGACGAAGGCAACAACTCGGACATAGAATCAGAGTCTGAATCCGACGATGAGGATGGAGCAGAATTTGTCGACTTTTATCGTAGTAGGCACCTCCAGCGGGCGATTTTGGCGAGTATGGACAGTACCGACAGCGAAATAGAAGATGAAGAGGATGATGAAGGAGAGGAGGACGAGGCAGACGAAAGGGACGAACGTTCAAGTGACGATGAAGCTGAGGTCGATCGACACCATGTCTACATTGTTCCACGATGGGCACCTCCAAGAGTTAACATTGTTTATACTCAGTACAATCTTGTGGACGATGTGACACTACAGTCGGTCAAATTGCTCCAACGAGGTTGCACTTGGGAAATGCTCAGGAATAACGAGATATCCTACTCCCACGAATCTGGTATCGTCATTTCACTTCCGTCACTGCGCAATATCACTGGCTCCGATGACGACAGCGACAGCGAGATAGACGCGGGGAGTATGAACCGTGTATTTCTGGGATGGAACATTGTTCTCGAGGAAAGTGACGTGGATGGAGAGGCATTTCTGCTTGATATATTGGAGGACATGAAAAGAAACCGCAGACGGTGGCAGTTTACCTCCAGACCCGATGTCCTCGGCGCAATGGATGTCCACAGGCTTGCTAGAGCAGATGAAGTTGAGGATTATGATACAACAGATTCTGAGGTCAATTGGATCGACGCTGAGGATTTTTAACTTTAATATTTCAAGGTTCAGTTTCTTCCCCATTAGTTTTCTGTATAATCCAGTACTCGTACAAACTTTGACTAAATAATCTCCACCACTCACGTGAACCACAACATATCGCAGATTGTAAAGAAATACTTAGTCAGGGGAAATCTTCCACTCAGTTTGATGAAGGAATCAGAAGAAGGATGGGCCAGGAGAATTATGCACAAGTTTTCTGAGTGTATATATAACCTGACATAACAAGGTCTGATTGTGCTCACGAGATCGCCATATGTGTGCAGCGCCCTACTCAAGTCTCATTTCTGGTGCCATTAGGTGCTTTAAATTTGCCGCCTTCAGAATGTTGAATGCGTTCAAGTTGAAAAACGATCAATTCCACGAGTTGGCTGCCTCCAGAACTGCTAGAGAGTATGAATATCTTTTTTTGTTGTCAGTGCGTGTCGAGTTTGACGACTTGGCTTCTCAAGCTCATTTAAAATGTTGGCGTGGTGTGTTACCGTGTGTATATAAGTCCCGGACAAAAATTCAATCTCCGACTAGAAGACCTTTAAGTACATGGGTCCAGAAAGCTGCCATCAAATGCTTGGGGTGATGTCAGGAGGTGTCTGGTGGAATCAAGGACGTCCAAGTTATTCGGGTTGTATGAATGGTGTGCGGTTCTAGCGGCTGAATTTTGAACGCAGAAGGTTGCGCGCGGGCGCTTCAAGGTGCACGAGGGCGATCAGAGTGATTGGGTCCCTCTACCGGCCAAAGTTCGGAGGGTTGGGAAATAATGCAAGAAGGATGAGAAAAAACACAGTGATATCGATGCCAAGAGATAAGAAACGTTTTTGTATATTGTAGTTGCTGATGGATTATCATATGCCAAGCGCTGACAGCTTCTCGTGAAATGTAGAATTAGGATTATTACATGGATTATCTTGTTCAACTTAGTCTGCACGGGCGTTGAAATGTAGGGTCATATAAAGCATTTTTGATAGTACTCCCAGCAACAGCCATTGATCGGAAAAATCAAAAAAAGCAGATGCGCCGGTATCAACAATTACTGAACCTTTTCAATAATTATGCATATCTGACCATATTTGAACCATGTCACCCAGTATATGCCTCCATAACCACCGATATGGATTTCGGCTGACGTTATAATTTCGACTCTCCTGACTGGTCTGATAGCCTTCAGCAACCCTTGCAAGCAAGGAAACATAGTTCATAGACTGCTATAGTACTTTAAAAGTACGCTAAAGTATATAAGTTACCGACTTAGACATCACGGCTTCAATATTCTTTAAGTCCCGTATTTTGTACTACTTCAATTGTACCTCCGCCTGTAGGCTTTGTTCTTGCATTCATGAAGTAACAATAGACTCATTATGAGTGGGTCAGCTATAAGGTTTGGGGTGAAGGTTGGGACCGGTGATTATCCTATTTGCCATTATCTTGTATCATAGAATGGTTGCAATCGATAATGAAGTGGGCTTGAAAAGGGTAGATTCATAGTACATGCGGAGAAAACGAAGAATGTGGGCGATGGCGAGTGATTGCCAATTTGCATGTCATATGGAACCCCGTGTATTCGTAAGGAAGCGAGGACATCTGAGAGTGCGTGGCGTAACGTACATCGCCGCGGTGATTGAAAGCAAGGTTTACATGTTCTGCAACAAAGACCCAAAAGAATGGTACCTGCCTTGCTGCCTCGCCGTTTGATTTAGCCTCGATTCGCGGAGTTCAATGTGCTGGGGTAAATATTTCCAATGAGAGGAAAGTACAGTGTCGCGCTGTCAGAGTAGTGCGAAGGGGTAGTTATGGCCGCTGCACAAGGAACGGCGAGATACTTGAATTGCACGAGGGTATCTAAATTTCATGACCAGCACGACAGATACGGATATTATGGTCCACGAGGTTGAAGCCAGAGTATCTATTACTTATAGCAATGCTTTGGGAGAGCAAAATAACATTCAAACGGCGTATCGCAGTTCGCATTTCAAAGTACCAGTAAGAGAACTTACGTTATGTCAAGCCACTCTATTCAATTAGATCCACATCAGATATTTCGAGAATTTGATAAAAATAAAAAAGCCCCTGATTTGGATGGCTCTGATCGCTTAGCTAAGCGCCTGTTACAACGTTCAGATCCCACAACGAATCAACGTCGGAGTCCTATTAATGCCTGCAGCGGAATATCTCACCCTTGTTCCGCCTTTGGTTGAGGTAGGAAAGTTCAATGAACTTGTGAAAGCCGGCCAAACTGTGTCGACCACCTTCTCTCCCTCTGATAACTCTTTTGCCGTTTTCATCACAAATGTAGTGCGTAAACCAATGACTAAAAAAAAGACCATCATTCAGTTTAATTTCTTTTCGCAGGTCCCGCCAAATGCTGGGAAAGGTCCTACGGGGGAGGATGAGCAACCCATTTATTTTGCATCACTCAATTCACCACCGTCTTCGGAACGACGTCTCGTAAGTCAGCAATTGTGAAAGTTTGTTGAGAAGTTAAATCATTTTCTCAGTTTCTTATAGATACTCTCATAATCTTCGCCGCTTTCCGAAATCTGTTAAAGAATGCTTCTGCACATGAGCCTGGCTGGTAACGATGTTCGCGTTTGTGTATCGTAACTTCAATCTGAGGTTTTACAAAGGATTCAAGGAGACCAATGCCTGACGATGATAAGGAAGCTTTCCATTGACTACGTCAATTTCATCAAAGAATGTTGGGTTCATGCATCAGTCAGTATTCTTACCTCTTGAATTGTCTTTACTCAATCTCATATCGTTCAGCAACCAATCCCTCGCCCGGACGGTCCTCTCCAATTCAGTAGCAATCATTACCGCAGCCTCTACACCTGCTTCTCCCTGTTCGTGGTGTTATATCTGCCTGAACCCGGATATGAACAAGCACCTGTTGCAGATGAACTTATGGAATGGCTTAATACACACTTCATCGAACCATCAACCGAAGAAGGAGATCAGCTTAGTGCCCTCGATCGTCCTTGGGAAGAAGAGGCGTTCTGGCCATATTTGACCAGGTAGGTTAAATTATTTTTTTCCTTTAGTTACTTTTTTTGGCACTGAATACCCTTAGAGCAATTCTTCGCGGTCTTTCTAAGGCTTCTCTGTTTTTTTTAGGGGTACTGGAGCGACATCCATCGGATAAGCTTCAAAGGCTGACAGGCACCCTCATCCCTTTGGTCGAGACTCAACCCCGCCTGATGAATTTCACTGCGGAAAGGGACTTTGCACATGCTATTCGGCGTTGGAGTGAAAAGGTGAAAGCATTACGGATAGAAATGGATAGAGTTCCTGAAAATGCCCGATTTGACGACTTCGACAACTGGTGGGACAAACTGAGTGATATTGTTGGGATTCTAGAAGGAAGGCAGGATGTCATACAACGCGTATGTGAAGACCTTGGTGCAGACTGGAAAGAGGTCTGTGTTGCCTGGAGCATCTTCGTCGACCCTAGGATGAGAAGGCAAGATATACCGTGAGAGAAGCCTTTCCTTAAAATTTTTGTCCTGACTCAGCTGTATGTAGTGAGGTTGTCTTTCAAGTAATCGGCGACTTGCCTCCAGACCCTACAGATTTGGAGGACATGATACATGCCGCTCTTTTTTCCGGCCAACCGGCAGAAGCACTGCAGCACGCCTCCAAATTGGACTCTTGGTTGTCCGCTCACTTGTCGGACATCATGGAATCTATACAGCTTATAACCGCCGATGTAGATGAAGAGTAGGTTTTATTCTGGGTCTTTCTGATGCCTTCTAATTATTTTTTATAAAGTTCAGGCCTATCATTACGCGATCAGTACATCCTGACCTATGCCGAGTATCTTCATTCCGACCCGGCTTTATGGCGAATCACTGTCGATTACATGTATTCCTGCGGCGAGGTTGGTCAAAGTCGAGCGGACGAGGTGTTATTACGGGTGCCCTTGAAGCTGCAAGAACAAAATTCCGATCTAAAAGTCGACAGCCAAATTCGAGCTGGGGAGATTGTAGGAGTGCTGAAAGATGTTAACAGAACCTGTTTCGAGTATAAGCGGGAATCTGTCCGGCGCACAGTCTGCAGGGTAGGGTTGATATGTCACGATTGTAACCCACCTGACTTCCCATTGTCAGATTGCCGCCCAAACGCTGGTTTCTGACAAAGATTATGGCTTGGCTGTCTCCTACTGTACATCAGCGGAGGATTGGCGTGGACTGGCTCGTATCGTCGACCGCGTCTTGGAGGAATATATTACCAATGGTAAGAGGGGTTTTCCGAAGGAAAACCGAGCCTAATCCTTTTGTCAGGTCCCCGCAAGTTCACGGAATATGCCCTTGCGATTGCGCCCTCAGTCAAGGAACTGAGATCACAGTCAAGTGTTCAAGGAGTGTTCGTTCATCGTTTGATCTTTGCTGTTAGATACGCTCGATTTCATGAGCTCTTCCAACAACAAGAATACCAAGATGCAGCCTCAGACCTTGTTGCTATATTTGTAGAGGATGTAGCACCCACGTCATGGTGGGCCGTTGTTCTCTGTGATTCTGTGCAGCTTCTCCAATATTGTGAGTTGGCATTACTTTTTCTGTTTCAGTTCGATGTCCATCTTACACCCTTTTAGCGTCAGCGCTGTTGTTCACGTCATCTGGAGCATCTCTCCTTCTTCAGAAACTTGAAGAGATCTTCGTTCGGGCATCTCAGGGAGCTGCTGCTGATTACTTATCAGTTTTGATTCGAGTGCTGAGTGTGCGGGGTGAAAAGGAAGCACTAGAGCGATTGAAAACTGTACGCCTTGCTTTGGCGCACTATTTTGGGAGATCTCTTGTGTTAGGTGTGGGAGGAACTTGACTCTACTTCCAAGTCGCCGTTACTTGTTTGACACTTGTGCTATTTTCATAGGCTACAACAAGCTTTCTATCTCCGAAATATCTGTTTAATTTTGGATGAAGCTTTTTTTCAATGCAATCTTATTTTCCTCTTTCCTTCTAGATATCGCGATTAAGCCACCTGTTACCGTGAATTTAAGAGGGAGGGAATGCTGAAAGCCCACCAACCACCCTCTGTTTCGTGATGTGTTACATACTGCAGGTCAAGAAGCGACATTCCTGCCAACATCTCATTCTAGACCGTCGAGAAACAGTGGGCCACTCTAGTTTGCATATCCCTTCCAAAATATCCTAAACGTTTCCACGAAATAGGTTGACTGCAATCGCAGGGACTGTACAATGAGCGCCTCTCATTGCTTTCATAACCTTGATCTTTGCCATCTCAATTGCAGTCAGGGGTGAGTCTGACTGATGATGTGATTCACCAGATATTGACCGACGCCATGCCCGTAGGGTATCGCGTGCTGATGAAGAGCTCGTCCAAGAAAACTTACCAACGGCGTGCGATTCGTGCCGTTTGGGCATCCGAGGTGTCTAGAGAACTCAGCTGCGCGGCAACAGTTTACAGAATTGGTGTCTTGAGGACGGAATCATGTTATTAACGGTCTACAGATGGTGATTGTTTTCCGACTCGAAGGATACGATACATTGGATATATTCAATAGAATTTCATCAA
>Ga0307509_10006262_pt1 | contig 16084 bp, 24 predicted proteins | sample 10_EM_MG_FD_202245 | JGI IMG/M metagenome (GOLD analysis project Ga0307509, IMG submission 202245) | Populus trichocarpa ectomycorrhiza microbial communities from riparian zone in the Pacific Northwest, United States - 10_EM | ecosystem: Host-associated > Plants > Roots > Unclassified | place...
TGCCTCGCCTGCCTACACCTTTCAGGTTACTGCGCCAGTTTATCAGGACGACGACCGTCTGCAAAGCCCCTGGCCATCAAATCTTCCATCTCAAAACTTTGCCAGACCGCGTGTGCAATCGATGCATGAGCCTAATTCACTTCGGCCGTCCGCACTCGATGTCCAAAGACCGAGAATGCCCTTTCCAGAACCAGAGTATTACCGCCAACCTTTCCAACAACCTGTTCGGCCGATCCACCATTACAGTCGTAGTGACTTTGGTACATCTAACTCTAACCTGACTGCCGGGACCCCGTATGGGCATCATAACCCCTCAGTTGCATCACTCGCTTCGTCTTACATTAGCGATGATAATAATTACTATGGATCGGGCTCCAATGAGGTATGCTTATACCCTCCCGCTGTTTACATTTATATCGAGGTTGATATTAACAGGCATACGATGACGAAGCTAGAGATTTAGTACAAGGATTGTCAGACTTATCGTGCGTACTCGACTCACGGAGACCTTTGTCTTTTGCCATTTTTCAATGCAAGTCATATAGAATCAGCTCCGAAGAAGCATTGCATCACTTTCAAGCTGGTGAATTGCCCGAAAGTGACCAAGAGTGGCATCGGCTGGTTCCCCCTGAGGCTCAAAATGCTCTCGGAAAAAAAGAAGTCCAGAGGCAATCCGTGATATTTGAAGTGATCAAATCAGAACGAGATTATGTCGCTGATCTGGAGGCTGTGGAGCAGGTGCGTCTCCTTTCCTGTAAATCTCAATCAACCTAGCATTTCTTAGTATTCTGAAAGGTGTTTATCGAAGGCTTACGCGCAGCCGAACCACCCATTATCCGAGAACCACACTTATCAGAATATATCAACGAAGTGTTCGGTAACCTTCGTGATATCCTATTCCATCACCAGCGCATCCTTGCTGCCTTGTTTGCGCGTCAGCGAGACCAACACCCATTGATTCAATCCGTGGCAGATATCATTCTTGACAGTAAGCTTGTCTACAAACTCGCTGATAATGCTTTTATTCATATAACTGTCGAAGCTACTCTTAAATCTGACTTTCGTGCAGCGTATGAAACTTATATTAAGCATTACCCTCTGGCGGAATCTCTCCACCGCAAGAAACTCAAAACGAATCGTGCTTATGAAGTTTTCATCCTCTCCGTTTCAGCTGATCCTCGAATACGGAAACGCGATCTAGTCACCTTCCTTTCCCGCCCGGTAACCAAACTACCACGCCTGAACCTCCTCTTGGAACAAATTCTGAAGCTAACCGATGTTGAATATGACCACCCTGACATCGAAACATTACCTATTATCCTCGGCATTCTCAAGGACTGCATCAAGAGCACGCAACCAGGTATTGAAGCGGCTGAAGGCAAGGTGAAATTCTGGGCCTTATGTGAAAGTCTAGTATATCAGAAGGGGGAAATCATTGTAAGTTTATTTATGCCTTGACGTCTTGTAAATATCCGAGGCATTAATTTTTCTGCAAAGGACATGGACCTCTACGATGACAGTCGAACACTACTGTACTTGGGTCCTACCCTGCAAAGGGCTCGAATGGACACAGGATTTTCCGAGAAGTGGACAAACCTGGTCGCTGCACTCTTGGATAATTACTGTTGAGTCTTGTACATATTTCCAATTCTTTTCGAGTTTCTGACTCGATGGCCTCATAGTTGTTCTGACTCGGGAGGAGAAACGTACGAATGGTTCTGTTAGGCGTTTACTTATGTCGCGTGTTCGTCGTCTTCCTTATATGATTTGTGGACACTGAACTAATCTGGGTGGAGAACAGCCCATGCCCCTGTCATTCCTCCGACTAGGCTCATTCGATGCACCCCCAGAATCTAGGCGCGAGAAAGCCGACGATGGTCGCCTGCTCGAGAGTTGGCGTTCTCAATCTGTTCCTGTGTATCCATTCACGATATACCATGCTTCCAACCGAGCGACTCGCCGGTATACTTTGTATGTAACCAGCGATGCAGTGCGAAAGAGGTGGTATAACGCGTTCGTGGATGCGATCGGTGTACATAAAGTCAGACAAGATGCAAACATGGTACGCCCTCAAGGTTTTCATTGGATTTAAATTCAAGAGTTACACTCTTCAAGTGGTTTAATCCTCAGACGATTACGGATGGGTTCTTCCGGACGAGCCGAGAAGCAACCCCATCTACATCCAAAATTACTGGGAAGATCAAATGCGCCGTGTCATTCTGTATGTCCAGTTTCCTCGGTGACGCAATTTTTGCAGATTACCTTACGCACTCTTTCAGCCTACATGTCTCGCCGATTTCTTGCAGTTGGATGTGGCCCAGGTGTCTATGTTGGACTCACGAACAGTGAAAGTGAGTTCGCGACTGTTTATCATGTCTGAACCATGATCTCAAAAGCACCACTAGATTTCCGTTTGGTACTGAATTATAAAAATCCAACATCGTTAGCAACGCTGACGAGCTTGGGAGACAAAGTTTTTAACCGTTTCGTCATTCATTCAGACTCATCACTCGTGTCCTACTCGTTAGACGTCCTTTCTCGACTAGCTCTTGGGCAAACACAAACGCAGACGCTTGATGCCTCAATTGAGCGGATCAGTGGGATTGACGTGAATGTCGCATTTTGCAAACATGTCCATATCGGAGGAAGGGCTTTTCGTTAGTTCATCCTAACCCTGCCTCGATGGTATTTGAGTTCTGCTGATGACAGCTACATACAGTTATATTTTCGTCCAAGCGGCGGCTTGGATTGTCATTGAACTTGCACGTTCTTGAAGCTGTTGATTCACCGGAGATAGCGCCGATACCCAACAGGCCAGTCGCAACTGGCATGCGAAGTTTTATACCATATGGCGATGTAAGTTATCATACTATGCACTACGACGTCTAGCTGAATTGTCGTTTTAAGACAGGGTATATTCCAAAAGACGCGCATGATATAGTTGCATTGACAAAGATGATTGGCATTTGTACAAATGACGGAATTGTGACATTAGACCCAACGAAGTGAGTGTGCCATTAGCAGTGGGGTTGATGATATCTGATGCAGCAGGCAGTCTTGCACACTCCGCCGTCACCGTTGTACCGGACCTTCATGCTGCAAGCAATGACGAACTAATGGCACACTTGAAAGCTCGTCTGGAGGGTCTCAAACCGTTAGGCTTTGTGAGCGTTAATCCCAGTGAATTCTTAGTGATCTATGACGGTATGTCTTCTGGATAATGTCAAACAGTCCCCTTATCCGTACAATTTGATTGTTTAGAGGTGGGATGCTACATCGACAAGCGCGGCGTCCCCACTCGAGAGTCATGTTATCTCAAATGGGAGACTAAAGCCGTCTCGTACGCTGCACGCAACGGGCAGATTCTCCTGGTATCTCCTGGATTTATCGAGATCCGTAATATCACCACTGGGCGGATTGTACAAGTCATCGAGGGCAGAGATATGCGCCTTATATATTCCGGGCCATACATGGACAAAGACCACCCAGTATTGGTTGTAATGCGTGGAGGAAAAGATGACCAGGACAGCGTCAGCGACAAAATTGTTGAAATGATAGAAACAGAGGAAATCAGTTTGTTGACACCCACCGTGCAGCCGGCTCCATCGATCTGGGATGAATGGGACATGTAGTCAGGTACATCTTATGATCACTTTATCATTATTATGCTTGTATTAGTATTTTCTTTCTTGTCAGGTGCCTTTTTTTTTTTTTTTTTTTTTTTTTTTTTTTTTTTTTTTTTCACATTCGATATTCTTCCACACTAGCTGATGGCTTCTTGGTTAAGATGGGACTTGAGGTGCTTTCGTGATACTTCGATGAAATTTCGGTGATTTTCAAGACGGGGAATCCATAGCACTCATGATCAGCAGAATGGAACCAAGTTGCCAATGTTCATAACTAGGCTCACGGGCCGTTGTTCGGTAGTAAGAGGGGGATCTAGAGGGTAAAATATATATTCCAGGTGATTCGTCAAGAATCTAAGATTATCATAAAGAATGATGCTTTTACTCTTCATCGGCCTCTGTTGTGAACACCATACACAAACCATCATCCCCTGCACTCACAGTGATTGAACCATTCAGCCCGAGTGAAGCCCCAAGGACCGGTGCTCGATGACCTGTGTGTGTGCGAAGTAGTGTGCCGTTGCGACCGTCCCATGTTCGCAATGTTTTATCAGCGGATGCTGAGATTAGGAGATACGACTTTGGAGCGGGGTGCGCGAGAAGGGCTGTTACTGCATCCTGTTTCACAACGGTCAAGCTCATTTCCCGAATAAGATGGAAAAGGTGTTCCATACCTCGTGTTGTAGCGTTGCACGGAGCCTCATAGTGCTGAGATCCCAAATGCAGGCTTTGCCATCGGTAGCGCCCGTTACAGCGATCCCAGGACCAGAGGTTCCCGCTCCAGTAAGGTCGATGAAAGCAATGGCTTCAATACTCTCGCCTTCGGTATGTCCACCAAGGGTTGAAACTATTTCACCTTTGCTCAGACTGACCACACGGACACCACCCCCTGCGCCCCCAACAACCACCAGGGTCGAAGATGGGTTTACTGCAAGAGATGTGATGCCGTCCAGGCTAAATCGTGCGTCTTCGGGGCCCAATTTGAAGACGGGAACTGAAGACCGAGGGTCCCAAAATATTAGGTATCCCTCCTGGTCTGCGGTGATGATTCTTTTCCCTGATCTAGGTATCAGAGCACAGATACTTCGTGATAGAAGCAAAACACCAACCATCTGGGGTAAATTCGCCACAGTTTACTGGGCCAGTGTGCCCGGCGAATACTTGCATAGTGTTTCCTGATGGGACTATTGCAATATATCACAATAAGTTCTTATTTTTGCTTTTGTAATAGAAAGGCGACGCACGCTGCCAAAGCCAAAGAGTCGAATCATTTGAACCTGCCAGGAGGACAGATCCTCTTGGATGCCATTTCAAGAACTAGGAAAGAAGTTAGTATTGGGGCATAGGGAAAAGATATAGGTCTCGCACCATTACTTCATCGGGGCCTTGTAGCTCGGTCAAAAATTCCCAAATGTTGTAATTTTCTTTGCCCACCCGTCTCCAGATTCGGATTCGACCGTCCATACCCCCTGTCGCTATCATTTCGCCGTCAGCACTCCAAGCCGTACTCGTTACGCTGTCAGTGTGGCCTGTTAGTTTAACAATGATTTCGCCGTCCGTAACATCCCATATGTAACCCAGATCGTCTTCTCCTCCCGACGCGGCGAGTGGTTGTGTTGGATGGCAAGCAACGGCAAAGACAGAAGCGGTATGTGTGTCGAAGCGTTGCACGGATATATCTTCAATATGACGAGACGATCCCTCTGCCATATCTCCCAGAGTATCTTCTGCTTCTCCGTCATCATCTTCGTCCATGGGTGGGTCACCATTGTCCTCCACTACTTCCAGGATGTCATCGTCTGTGATAAATTGTTCACCTTCATCCTCTTCCTCGAAGTTGGTGGCCTCAGGGTGTGTTTTGCTGGAGTCCATATGTGTAGTTTTTATGGAAGGCTTTCCAAAGGCTCTGGGAACTTATAGTCCTCTGTGGGCTGAGTCAAGAATCTATGCAAGCTTTACGCGTCTGACGAAGATGGCTGACAGATAAAAAGTTGCCATATCTATCTACACCACGTGGGCTGATCGGCTCCGGACCAATCCATTACAAACTACCCTTAGCTTTAGTAGAATCAGTTGCTCAAAGGTTGCGGAGAGTTGGAGAGGATTAATTTTTGTGTGAGATAAAGTGAGTGAGAGTTCAAGTTCCCGGTCATCAGAGGGTTGCCATTGCCCGAGGATGACCAAGCATATAAGGAATCTCCACGTCAGTGTACCCTTCACTTCTACCACCATGCGCTTCTCATTTGCTCTTTTCTTGTCTGCCCTGGCAGCCGGCGCGAGTGCGTCAAACGTCCTCGACCTTGGACCCGATAATTTTGACACTGTCATCGGTAAGGGCAAACCTGCTCTGGTCGAATTGTAAGCCCAACATTTCCTGCCTTGTCTACCTCTCTCAATTTATTACCCTCAGCTTCGCTCCCTGGTGGTAAGTATTACCACCTTTGTAGCATTTGAACGCATCTTGAATATTGGCTCGCACGTTCTTAGTGGCCACTGCAAAGCGAGTTTCCACATTCCTGAGATGAGCAGCGGGCAGCTAATCTAGCTCATCAGAGCTTGGCGCCAATTTATGAAGAACTCGCAGATGCTTTTGCGCACGCCAAAGACAAAGTCGTCATTGCCAAAGTTGATGCTGACGGCGAAGGAAAACCTTTGGGAAAGAAATACGGTGTCACTGGCTATCCAAGTGAGATTGGATCCCACTGTTCACGTTTAATGTTTACTGAGCACTCTTTTCTCCAGCTCTCAAGTGGTTCGACGGTGAAGGGAGTGAAGTCAAATACACCAGTGGTCGTGACCTTGACAGCCTAGCATCTTTGTGAGTCCCGTATCGACTCCTTGAGAAATGCGCCTCTTGACTCCCGTCACCTAGCATTACACAGAAAACTGGCATCAAGTCGAAAATCCCCGGTCCTCCTCCCACTGACGTCGTTATCCTTGATAACAACAATTTCAATGAAGTCGTCCTTGTATGTCGAATTTCTAGTTTCACGAGGATGCGGATTTCATCAGAATTATTTAGGATTCTTCAAAGAATGTCATTGTTACCTTCACTGTATGGAGAAACACAACTTCTCACCTGAATCAAACTCATTGAGATTTCAATAGGCTCCATGGTGTGGCCATTGCAAGTCCTTGAAGCCTCATTATGAAAAAGGTGCGTCACTTGACAATATTTGTGAGAATCCGCTGACTCGATGAGAAAAGTTGCGTCGACTTTCAAGCCCGAGGGCGATGTGAGCCACCTCTTATTTGAGACTGGTTTCTTTTTGTTCTTACCACATGCCTCCAGTGTATCATTGCCAACATCAACGCAGACGATGGCAAGAATGTCCACATCAGCCAAAAATACGAGATCACCGGTTTCCCAACAGTTAAATTCTTCTCGAAAGATAATAAAGAACCTGAAGACTATGAAGGCGGTCGTACAGAAGCTGATATCGTCGCTTACCTCAATGAGAAGTGTGGTACACAACGCGCCGTTGGTGGAGGGTTGAATGAAGAGGTACGTCCAGACGCTTTTCATCTCCGAGCATCGGAACCCACGTTCCAGCCGTCTGACCAACCGAAATCTATGGTTGTCTATTTAGGCCGGACTTGTGCCATCCCTCGATCATCTGGCCCATAAGTTCTTCATTGCCTCCGCTGGTGCCCGGGACTCTCTGTATCAGGAGGCGCTTAATGTCGCCGTCACAGCAGGTGCTGCATCAAAGCATTATCTCAAAGTTATGGAAAAAGTTGTAAATGGTACAGCAGGATACGTGGAAAAGGAATCCAAACGGTAGGCAATCCTGCATTCAGTATTTGTTTTTCTGATCGATCTGGTTGCTGTTTTAGGTTGAACAGTATCCTTGCGAAGCGCAATCTCGCTACAAGCAAACTCGACGAGATCAAGATCAAGGCCAACATCCTGAAGTCATTCCTTGAGGAGAGGGCAGCGGCTGAGGAAACCAAAGAGAAGCTTGCCCGAGCAGAGTCCGAGCTTTGATTTTTCTAGTTAGAAGGAGAATCATGGTTATGTCACCCGTGCAAAGTAATGTTTTATTTACTGCCACCTCGAGGCACAATCATCGCCTCGTGTCTGAACGCGTGATCCAAAAGCGACCTTGAGGCTGGAGAATGGTGATTTAAACCTGCTCGTGTCCGATGTTGTCGAATTCTAGACAAATATGCCACGTTGATGAGTTTTGTGGTGGTAATTGGCAGAATACAACCCCACACACTCCTAGCTTCCTTGTTCATAACCCTACTTGTTCCTATTTACCCCCTAAGTCCCGCGAAACCTCCTCCCCCTATCAGATCATTCCGGGACCCACCAACTCATTAAAAAATGGCGTACTTTTCACGATTTCCAAGTTTTCCCATGCCCCGATGGAATTCATCGATGCCCTCGAGATCCACACGGCAGCGGGAGCCAGAACAGGATATTCCATTTATTCCACCAGGTATCGGTGAGGATGATGATGACGAAGAAGAAGACCAGCAGCCTGTTGTTCCACACACACTCCTCCGGCTCAAACCGTATCGATTTAGAGCATCAAAAGACTCGTGGAAGCACACCCTCACCTCGGGCTTGCACGTGGATCCGGATAAAGAATACAACCTGGAGGAAAAGAAGGGACCATGCGAACAATTGCGAATTATTACTTGGAACATCGATTTTGTAACAGATCATAGGGAGGAGCGCATCGATGCTGCGCTACGCCACATTGAACTCGACGTGCTGAGGTGCAAGGAGTACCAGGCGCCTGAGCCGTGCGTTATCCTGTTCCAGGAGGTGCACGCTTTGGTTCTACCATATCTTCTTCGCGATGAGTGGGTTAGGCGCTGGTTCGTGGTCACCCCGCTCACAAAGGAGAAATGGCCTGAGGGTACTCATTATGGAAACGTTACGCTCGTTGCGCGGTCTCTCGACATCGCGGAATGTCATATCCTGCACTACGGGGCAACCGCTCAACAGCGGACATCGTTGTGCGTCAAGATCAAGCTTCACTATCCCGGAACACAGGAAAAGGCGGTCATCGCCATTGTCAACACGCATTTGGAGTCGTTGCCGGTGGGACAACCTGCACGGCCGAAACAATTGGAGATGTGCGCGCGTTTTTTGCGACTCAATGGGGTGCGCGGTGGTGTGGTGGCTGGGGATATGAACGCAATTAGCCCAGAAGACGCGACGATTGCAAAGGAGGTCGGGCTCAGAGATAGTTGGCGCAAGGGTGATGCGGATAGTGGCAAGACATGGGGGTACCAGGGGCAAAATGATGGTAACTTCCCTGCGAACAGGCTGGACAAGATATTATATCTACCTGGTATGGGGTACAAATTAGATGAACCTCGGAGGATCGGGGTTGGAGCCAGAATTAGGGAGGGCACGCCAGAGGAGCTTTGGGTCAGCGATCACTATGGACTGGAGACCACCTTGCGCATGTTGCCTCGAAAACAACGTCATGAATAGGAGCATTGTTGTCGTTTATTTGGTTCTCCAATGTCCAACTTAAATTTGATGGTTGAGTTGTTACGCGTTTCTCACTGCGCCTTTTCTTCCACGTCGAACGATGAAGTCTGTCTTTTCCTCTGTTGCTGCCGCCTTCCTGCTGGCTGCTAGTGCTGCTGCTCAGCTCACCATTAACACCCCGTCAGTTGCTGTCCTTTTTCCATTGGAACACGTTTCCTCATCGTTCCACACAGCCTGAGTGTCGTTGTTTGCCAACCTCTCTTGATTTCCTGGTCCGGAGGAACCCGTATGTCCCTCAAGTCTTGTATCTGCCCCTTCTCCTTGACTCACTTTCCCCCTTCAGCTCCTTACTTTCTGGTTTGTGATGCCATCTCAATTCCTCCCCTTTATTGGTGTTGACTATATTCTCCCTTTCTGGGGCCTTGATAAATAGAGGTACGGGCACTTGAACCACATTAATCCGCCATAATATTCATTAGACTTCAATCAGCATTCTTCCTGGTAATCAGCCCACAGCACCTGCTCTTCTCGACTTCGGTTCCCAAACTGGTACTTCACTCACATGGACTGTCAATATTACTGCCGGTGAGCTATAATAATAACTATACTCAATCCGTAAACGTTTACAATCGGCTGTTCTCAAGGCACTTCCCTCGGCCTCAACCTCCGTGACAGCACTGGTGCCCTCGCCCAATCCGCAGCCTTCACCGTCCAGGCGAGCAGTGAGTTGTTGTGCTGCCGTTCATTTCCTATCGTCAAGGTCTAACGCCAATTTTGAAAAGCCGACTCTGCCTGTCTCACTGCTTCTGCCTCCGCGACCGCCCCTGGCACCGGTACTACTACTGGTGCGGGAGCTACCACCACCGGTACTACCCCCGTCACCCCGACAACGTCCCAGGCCCCACCCACGACACCCACGACTTCCAAGTACGATTATTTTGGGTTCCTTCTTGTTTCCATACCTTATTGACCATCAAAATATCAGACCTGCAACTGGAACCAGCACCAAACCCTCTGCATCCGCTGCTGCTTCCTCCACGCCCTCCAGTGCTGCGACCCTCCATAATGGTAAGGTAGGGATTGCTGCTGGGGTTGGTGCGGCTCTTTTCGCCCTTTTGGCTTGAGTAAATACTCCTCAGATCTTGCTATGGTGACCTCATTTCACATCCTCCAAGACCCATCGCCATTCTTTCTGTTTCTGGAGCCGTCGACGACTCGGGATACTCTTGATTTCTTCAACCTTTTGCTATTTGTGCCCTTGACAATTCTTTGCTTTATAACCACTCATGCGAACCCTCTTTGGGTAGTCTTATCCTTGATCATTTCTTCCTCTTCCCTAGACTATTGCCGAAAAGACCCTCCTCTGATAAATACACGCAAGTAGTTTATCGTTCTCTGGAAGGATCATGGGACTTGAAATTTCCTTCAAAAATAGTACATACCCTTTTTTTTGTTTTGTTTCGTGGGCTGATCTACATAGTTATGACTTGAAGAGTAAGCTGCTGGAAATATCTTCCATGTTGTATGTATTTGCCATTGAGTTCGTCACACGTCGGAATTTCCGGTCCAATGTCGTGTGTCGCTGTAGGAGTCGCCTCGAGCTAGGCCTTTCAAGTTCCCGCGTTCAACTAGCACCAAACCTTGTCGATGTGGCCGCTGGAGCAATCAGCATGGAAATCGCGGTCGTTTTCATGTTCTTAATTGTGTACTCACCGTCTTTCTGAACAGTATTTGTCGTCCTAATTCACTGGCCTGATGGCTCGTCCAAGTCTCCGAGTACTATGCCCCTCTGCGAGCCAACGACCACTGCTTTGTTCCCGCCAGCCAACCTTGGGATTGTTCACAATTTTGCACCGGGCAACAGTCCGGCTTTCCCTAGGTCGCGGGTGCTCGGGGAGGGTGTACCTTTAAAAATTAAGAACCACTCACCCACAACTTCAAGTAAGACCGCACCTGGAGACCTATCTTCATGCCCCCATAAACGAAATCATTCAGCGTCCCCACTCACATCTACTGCCCCACCATCCTTGGGTCTGACTGTCCATCCACTGCCATATGGTTACCTCCCCTCTACACAGCAGCAGCACCTCCCGCCTTATCCATTTCGACAGCCAACTCTTCCCTTGATGCTCAACCGAACCCACGATATTCCTTTCGAGCCTTTTTATGCGTCCGCCGACACCCGCAACCGTGACCTTTCGACCAGATGGCCAGAGCTACAGCCGTTCGACGCAATGGTTAGTTTTGGGAGGATCGCCCTTCACTGCCTTGATTTTTCATGATCATAGCCCAACCAACATCCCCGGATTGAGGCAGCCACTCCGTTCCTCGGTCCACCTCTGTTGGGAAATCAATAAATATATCCAGAAAACTGCTTGATGGAACCCGAGACCCGAATGGGCAGTGCCGTTCTAGAAGTTCTCTGGAGGTTTCGGATATATCGTCTACCCACGCCTATCCCAACCGGTCCCGCACTTATGCACTTTGAAGTTTGAAGAGATGTACCTTGGTTACAAAATATCAGGCTTTGGGATCAAGCACTCGAGCCATAAGCCACCTCACTTCAACTGGGCTATCTGCGGTCCGTCTACTTCGATTCCGTCCTTGTAACATCCCTTAGTTTTCTGATTTTAGATTACATCTCTGTGGGCATTTAGACATCAAAGTCCGAGGTTCAATTGGCACCGTTATACAATTTCAGGATTCCGGCGTTCAAACATGTAGTTTCTACCGGCTTTCTTCAAGCTTCCGACGTTCGTGTTATCAATATTGAGGTTGTGACACACGGTTCCGGTGGCGTAAGGCCCCCGCGTTCGTCATTCTAACTTCCAGCATACTGACCTCTCCCCTTAAGACTTGATCTCTTACGAATGGCAGACCTGGTACCACACTTCGTGTGTTTCCTATCCAAATATTTTATGAGTTTGCAAATAGAGTTGCTTCGACTCCTGCACTCGCGACTTGACCAACACAAGAGCGAGAGCACTTGTACGCCATTGTCCGACACTCGCATGGTCATGCCGTTGCGAGATTAATCCGATTGCACGCTGTTCCACATAAGCACTACGGATGTATTGGTTTCGTTCTCACATCGATGGTCGCAGGTATATACCTACCGGCTTCAAATAAGGTGTGTACGCCGAAGCTGCGCTCAACTGATTGAATAGGCTACGGAAAGAGAGTGGCAGAAACTCGGAATGCTATATTATCAGGCCAATTCTCAATGTTTCCCTGGCCATCCTTTCCAACGTCAACTGATCACCCTCTTGGGTAATTCCTACGTACCCTTTCAACCACGTCTAGGATACAATGGCGCTGCCAGGCCAAGATGGGCAATGGTCGATTATTGACTTCATCCACAGTGGGCCGTGGTGGAAGAACAGGGGTGCTTCTCCCTTCTCCCTCTGGTAATGAACTTGCAACTGAAGTATTTTAGGGATTCTCATACTCAATCTTTATCTTTTAATCCCTCTTATGACGTCGGCGGTCAATGGACTCAATTCATCCTTAGTAAATGGTATGGTATATCGGGTTGCATTGCTTTCGATGGGATTCTGATCCTCTCAATCTCAGGACTGCAGATCTCCCCTGACTGGCAGGAATATTTCGAACATCCAACAGGAAAGACGCTCGGTGAAGGCTTTGCTATTTACCCCAATTTAGATAGACTAAACGACTTACAGGTCTCCTCAATTCTGCTCAGTTTCTTGGCAACCTTTTCGCTGTTCTTTTCACTCCTTTTGTCTCTGATATCTTTGGCCGACGAGCGGCTCTATTTTTTGGGAGTTGTATCATGTGCGTTGGGGTTGCCCTCCAGGCTGCTTCCTGGAATGCAGTGGTGTTCACTTGGGCCCGTTTTTGCAGTGAGTAGAATCAAGATACACGTTTGTTCTCTTTTGTGAACCACCCCCTTCCGTTGTACAGTTGGCTTCGGTCTTGCCTTCTGCCAGAATGCGTCTCCACTACTTCTCATCGAATTATCCTACCCAACCCAGGTATTTTTTATATTCTTCCTCCAAGCAGTTAATAATTAATTTCTTTTTGGCACGATAGCGTGGTAGAATTACTGCCATGTTTAACTCTTGTTGGTATATTGGGAGTATTGTTTCGGCATGGGTATTTATACCTTTCTTTTAAGCAAAGAGATTACCGCTTACCTTTAATAAGGTATGCTTGGGCGCATTTACTCGCGCAAGTGGCAATCAATGGTCATGGCGTGTGCCAACCCTTGTACAAGGGATCTGCCCTGTCGTCCAAATCCTCGCTGTCTGGTTCATGCCCGAATCTCCACGGTGGCTGATGTCGAAGGGAAGGGTAAGTCTCCTTGGGTTCGCCTTTTCCACTGCAATTAATTCACCGATTTACAATTCAAATGTAGGAATCGGAAGCGGCGGCTGTGCTTTCTAAATATCACGCCAATGGCAACAATGAGCGCGATCCACTGGTGATGTTCGAAATGGCGCAAATTCGACATGCCATTCGTATCGAGGAAGAAATCAATAGGAGCACTACTTATTGGTCACTTTTCGCCACCTCTGGTAACAGGAAGCGTATGCGCATAATCCTTGGCATCGCAGTTTTCTCCCAGTGGAGGTATCTAGACCCTTCTTGCGTTTTAAGTTACAGGTGCTTATAACTGTTTCAGTGGTAATGGTCTCGTTTCGTACTACATCAACCTCGTCCTGGAAGGAGTTGGAGTCACGGCTACTGACACCAAGGCAATTATCAATGGCTGCCTGCAGGTGTGTACCTCATATTTGGTGAGCGACCTAAAGCTGTTTATTGAATGACATTGCAGATATTTAATTTTGTCGTTGCTGGCTCCTCTGCTCTCCTCGTCGATTACGCTGGACGTCGCCCGCTTTTCATTGTATCTAACTCTGGAATGCTTGCAAGTTAGTCGTTGATCTTTTCCCCTTGATTCCCGTTGTTGCTAAAGGGTTTAAAATTAGCCTTCTCTGCCTGGACTATTACCACTGCTCTTTATAAGAGCATGGATAATGTTGCCGCAGCCAAAGCCACGATTCCCCTCATCTTTATGTTCTTCTTCTTTTACGACCTCGCATATACGCCTATCCTTATCGCATACTCCCTGGAGATCCTGCCTTTCAAAGTTCGTGCCAAAGGGTTCTCAGTTATGGTACGCTCAGTGCTTCGCGTGTTTTACTTTAAAGTGTTGATTAGCGACATCCGTGAATTAGAACTTGGTCATGATGGCAACCATTGCTTTTAACCAATTTGTTAACCCTTGGGCACTTGCTGCAATTGATTGGTGGTATTATGTTTTTTACTGCGGCTGGCTGGTTTTTGAACTGGGGTTCGTTGTCTTCTTCCTCGTTGAGACGAAAGGTAGTTCTTCCGTATTAGTTGAAAACCGTTTCGTGGGCATTTCTAATCTTCATTCAGGACGAACTCTGGAAGAAACTGCCGCTTTGTTCGATGGAGAAGAGAAACGCCAGGACCTGGTTGTTCTAGGTGGAGAAGCCGCAAGCACGACCATGAGGGCCAGTCGAAACATCACTCTCCCCCATTCTGAATCAGAGATCGAAGACAAAAAGGATAAATATTACGAATTGAAAAAGCGGAGAGTAGATTTGGATTCCACTGTTTCCGCTACAGATCTCATATCGCGAGTTCTATAACCCCTGACGCTTTCCAAAATTTCCTGCACCTAACTTTATTTCCTTTGCCTGTTGTTGTATTTTTAGATCTATGAGCCTAACAGAAAGGCAACTTGTCATACAAAGATTTGTTCAGGCTTCCTCTCTAACCAGACAATATGTACTACCGCCAATATCATAGCATCATGTTTGCGAAAGTGATACATCCACTCAGGGAGGCACTCCTTGATTAATGAATTGCCATCTTCTCGCCGTTGTGGAATCATGGAGTTGGCATCGGCCATAAAAGTGGACCGACGCCTATAAGTTTTGCGTTTTGGGGTATTTTCTTGCATAATTCATACATATCTCTGTAAAGTCTTCACGCCCCTATGGTGGTTGTTCGCGTTGGAGATGCTGCCATACCGTCCATACCGTGCCGTGTGCAGGAGAAAGGGTTTGTAGTCAACAATGTTTAATCCTGGCGTTTGCTAATTGCGAGTCTGTGGTGGCCACCATTAGTGTCAGATCGGTGTTTTCGAGTTGATCTTATTACAGTACTAATCGTCACGTCACTTGAACATAGAGTTATTATTATCATTCTTACGAGGAGAAACTCAATGAAGGGATCAGAGATAACAGGGAATTATCTTTGGTAATGAGAAGCCTTCTGAAGCGAGCTTGCCCTGGAGAAAAATAAAGTCGATTGTGACACCAATTATCACCTCGATTGATGTTCCATCACCCAGGTTATAGAGCGATTACTCCTCTTCAAGTTTTGTCCACACTTGCACAGTATTAGCGAAACACGAGAAGGTACCCCACCCTGCAGCGTCGATCTCGACACGGCCGTGCTGCGTCATGTGGCTTCTGAAAGTCTTCCCTGCATTTTCCTGTAAAATGGCCTCACTCATGGGCACTTTGACAGAAAAGAGTAGAAAAGGTACACACAGTGCCGACATTCATACGAAGTTCATGAAGGAATGAATTGGATCTATGGGTACATATAAATCTCACAAGGAAAAATTCCACATCTGCTTGGACTTACCCAGATTCCTTGTTACTCAAGATGACGGCGCATCCTTGGTGCGTTGCATCGCCTTGACGGACAAAGCCAATGCAATTTTTCTCCGCGAAATAATCTGTAGTAGGACCGTAGGCGAACTTTTTTCGAGCTTCCATCAGAAGTGCAATATTCCGAGCAGTACTCTCGTTATAGCATTCTTTATTCGGGTATAAGTCCCCATAAAATACGCATCTGAGGAAAGGGAAAGTTGGTAGTAGTTCAGACGAGCATATGGAGAATCAAGAGCCGTTTAAACTGTACATACGGATGGCCGTAACCTCGGAGTAATATAATCGCATACGCTTGGCTTTTGAAGCTATCTCCAACCTGTGGGGAA
>Ga0307509_10006263_pt1 | contig 16084 bp, 23 predicted proteins | sample 10_EM_MG_FD_202245 | JGI IMG/M metagenome (GOLD analysis project Ga0307509, IMG submission 202245) | Populus trichocarpa ectomycorrhiza microbial communities from riparian zone in the Pacific Northwest, United States - 10_EM | ecosystem: Host-associated > Plants > Roots > Unclassified | place...
CTTACCTTCGACTCGGAAACCAGGTTTTACCTCAAGATAGACAGACCGGGGTGGCACGTCCAAATCCCTCACGACATAATGGCGTCGGGACCTGGGGATTACTATTCACATACAATAATCAGGGGAGAGCCGGTCCATTTGTCAGAACCCCGGGAGACACCTCCGTACACTCTCGATGAGAACTGCGAATGGGTCCTCGATGCAGAGTCCAGGAAGATCTGCTGGATCTCACCGGGGAATGTACGAAGAGGCAACAGTTGTCATTTTTGGGCTGGTCTATCACTCATCATGGTTGGGGATGACGGGGTTGTGAGGAAGTTGACCTTCAAAGAACCGGGTTGCTGAGGCGTACAGTATACCTGTAAGATAAAGTTGTGTCGTACGTGGTGATGGGCGCACACTTCCGAGCGGGTCCTCATTATGCTTATTTCTCATTCCCATTTCCCTCATCTCCAACTTTTGTAACGTCAGTAGTAGTATTTGACGAATCACCACCTTTTCTTCCCAGCGGGTTCCACCTTCCCATTCCACGAGAGCAACCGGGCAAAGCCCGCACCGATCTTCTTGAGCACCCACCGGTGTCGGGTACGATCCAATGCACGCCAAATAACGGGTACCGCAGAGCGACCAGGATCGTGGCCAGGAAAAGTATGGTAGGACGGCCTGTGGCCACACTTGGAAGGAAATCAAAAACATGAAGACAAGGGGCGTGGTCGAGGACATCGGCATGAAGGGGGCTGGGAGCGGATAATGGGGGTGGTAGCTGCCGAAAGCATTGCGGACTTGCACCTTATGCGAAACGGTAGGTGCGTAAGAGGTTGGTGGTGTCGCGGGGGTGGGGACTAACCTGGAATTTGGCGGCCGTTACTCCGTTGTAAAGGAACTGATTCCAGAGGTTCAGCTCGAGTCGGGTTCGGTCGCACCAATGACGACGATGGCTCTCTCAGCCTCAGCAGAGCCAACGGAAAGGGTGACATCGGGAGGAAAACCAAACGTGTACCCGGTTTTGAACCTGTTCGCTGCCTTTCGTAAAGACGCGTAACCTTCGGTCAGCATTTCTGAGGGGACTGCTCTGGTGACTTTCAACGTACAATATCGCAGCCCTGCCACTCGCTCCGAACTTCATCCGGGAACTTCTGGAAATTACCGCAACAGGCAACGTCCCCCAATCCGGTGTGGGGGGCGTAATCATGCCCTCAAACGCGTTCAGTTCTACATTCACTGTCGCCCCTCGACGTGTGAGGATCTGCGACATGGGTCACATCCTGACCGCGGTTATTTCTTCTTCCTCCTCTTCAACCCAGGTTCCGACGGCCGGTCGTCCCAGAACGTGTATTAATCCCCTTCACAAATAGGTGGCTTCGTCAGCCATCGGAAGAAGGCCTCCACCCATACCCACACAACAGCCTGGCCGCCGCTGTCGCGATTGAGAAGTGGGTCCGCGATCCGAGATTTCGCAAAGTGCGTTGAGACGGGATACCGGTGGTGGTGGTGGAGGGAGCGCATCGCAGGGTGGGGGCCTGGGATCTGACGGAGTCGGTGTCGCATATGAATGCCAGACCGCCGTTCCATTCGAGATGGTGAGTCAAGATAGGCCGGGGTTGGGTTGGATTATTGACGAAGGGAGATGCCGAAGCCGAAGAGGTCCGTCGTTGAGGTAGGGTTTGTTCTCTATTCACCCCCTGGTAGGATGGGCAATGACCGCCGTTACTTTCTGTCGCAGCGGGTTGGGGCTGTGGTGCTGGTGGCCTAAGAAGCCTTATTTTCTCGGTGAAACGAATCAGCGAGACTCGAAGTGTCAAGCCTTTCCCCGGCGATGGTTACCAAGTCCATAGTCACACGTACCTACATACATGGCCACGCACGTTATAATAATGCAAACATAGATGGGATAATCGCGGTACCCTTCGGCCTGGGGTGAACATCAGAACCACTGGGGGGGCACGGGGGTTCGAGCTCAAGCTTCGCCTTCGTCCATCAACCATTCAGCGAAATCGTCGAGGCGCTTTCGTTCTGAATCTGCGCCGTCTCCTAGGACACCGTCGTCTTCTCCTTTTGAACGTTTGAACCGTTCTTGACCGGTATAGAGGTAGGCTTCTATCCTACGACCGGCGAAGAACCTCCCTTGCATTTTCTGACGATGGGGTGCGTGAGGAAGAGATGAAAGCGGTTAGACAGTGGTAGGAGGAGCGACTAACAATTATGCATGCTTTCGCGCTGATTGGGTCACGGAACTTGACCGTCATGACACCCTCTGGCTCTTGCTGCGGAAACGAACCAACAGATGGAGCGGTGAGTGGAAACTCGGGGTGACCAGCGGTGAGAAGAAAAAACTGAGGGGTCTCTTACATCGTATAACACAACGTTCGTGACATCCCCTAGTATCGCACATTCCTCTCTAACGTCCTCTTTGAGGTCCAGGAGCAACGAAGGATCCTCATCCAACTCCGCCAGAGTGAACATATGCTTCAGGACGACAACTCGACCGTGCTTGTTGGCCTGGTTGCTGAACTTGTCCACCGCTGTAAGCGCTGGACCGAACTCGTCCTCTGAGTCCCAATCCTCCAATTTCCTGACTCCCCGATGTCAGGCCCATTCAACAACAGGACAACTCGAGAACCGCACCTTTGCATCTTTCCAATCCTCTTCGTCGCCTTCTTCCTGTTCACGACCTTCCTCTCCCCTCCCCCTCCCTGTCCAGCCACTCCTTGTTGTTGCTTGTGCCCAAACTCGGCCATCTGAACCCTCATCCTCGTGGACGCATCGCCCAATCTAAGTTCGGCCTCATCCATCAGATTTACCGCAAGCGTGACCGAATCCTCCTTAAAGAACACGACGAGAGCTTCTCCACTGAAAGACCCATTGTCGCGAGCGTACATCTTGATTTTGGGTTCACCTTCATCGTCTTCTTCGATCACGCCACATTTACCAAATCGTTGGAGGAGTTCGTCGACTTCCGTATCTTGCGGTAGGCTCGTCACGTACACCGCGGTGTTCTTCGATTTGGGTTGTTTGGGGGCGTCGGTGGGTTTGGAGTTATTGTTGCTGTTCGAGCCTTTACCTCGTTTGATTGAGGTCGTGGCTGAGGAGGGATCGTATTCCTCCTCTTTGCGTTTCCTTTTCTTCTTTTCGCGAGCGAGTATGGGTGCGACGGGGGTCTGCGAACGTGGACATACGCGTGAATTTCGTGAGGTTAGGAAAGATGTGGCGATCCACCTCCTCATCCACACCCGCGATAGAGTACGCAGCTTGCTGGGATTTCAACAAGTCTTCTGAAAGCTACACCAGATCACATCAGAGCTCTCCGTTTCTAACCCCACACGACTGCGGATCTGAGGGAAGTGTACGGACCAGAGGGACCCAGATATCCTTCTCCTGATCGTACTCAAATTCATTTCCGTCGTCATCCTCGAGGCGCCAGGTTCCGGTCTCCTTGTCGTAAAAAGCGCGGGGATCTTCGGCGAAAGATAGCCCGCCCGTCGTTGTGGTTGACGAAGAGGAAGCAGTCGGAAAAGGGTTATCAGTCATCGGTTGTGTCCCGTCTAGGAAGGTGTTTCTTGTGAAAGCCGTTGCGAAAAGCCGCCGCCGCGGTGTCGCGATGGGATTCAAAGTTAAATATACCTCATACGCGTACACAACTTCGACTTCCGGATTTGCATTGCAGGATGCGACATGGGAGGGGGAGCCCTCGCTCGGACTGTTCCAAGCGAATGAAATACGGTCCTCTCTATTATAGTATAGAACACCATCCCACGAGAGGAGATCTAACCAACTGGACATTTCAATGGATCAACTTCATGGGGAAGTATGAATTTGGATCGTGAGGAGCGTTTTCCGAGTCAACCGGATTCCAACGGGGGTACGATGTGGGGAGTTTTGGAGGGAGGTTGGACTCGGTGAAGAGCTTGCCGCGGGAAGCAATGGTCGAAATGGCTTGGGTCAGCGGAATAGCGTCTGGGAGTTCGGAAGCGGCGGTGATGGAAGTATCTGCAGCCTTTGAACCTGGTCCGGGGATTTGGCTTTACGGAAATGGTCTGTATCAGGACGAGTGTGAGGTTTTGGGAGTTCGGAAGAAATACGCACGCAGGTTTCTCTGGAGTTTGCAAGAGGAAAGCGGATAGTTCGGGTTGGGTGACTACTGAGAGCTTAGGGAACGCCCTCCGGACATCTCGTTTCCAGTAGAGGTTCTCGGCAGGATCGGAAGCTACAACCCACATACAACGCTCAGTCACCAAACAGCTCAAATCTAGCCCACCGAACACACACCTTTGGTAGCGGGTGTGCTGTAATGTTCCGGTCGAGAACCTGGTTGGGGGTACCTGTTCAAGGAAGGAATCGGGAGACCGGTCGAGATTTCGGGATTGACGACGGTCGCGTCGCCTGTGGAGACGTCGTTCAGCCGGCGAACAGGGTTTCGTGAAAGAGGTAAACACGTACGGAATTTCTTCCAGAAGCCCTTCGGAGAGACGTGGTACAGTGTCGAATCGGCCAACTTCTTGGACGCCATTTTCGACTGGCAAGATGGTAGCAGATCACGTGGTCTTCCCTCGCAGATATAGCTTGGCCACCACCGCACTGCAAGACAATGGACTATTTACACGTTGGAAAAACCTTGAGTTTATTGTGAAGTTTGTATTCAAAGGATAAAGCGGGCGGAGAAACAATCGGTAGAGGGTCTTGGACGTCTGCGTCTGTCTCGATCTTGAAAGTACTCGGCATGAAACCACCATTTCTTCGGCGGAAAAATACTCCATTACCCTCGGTGACGCCGGCTCACACTTTAGGATAAACTTACGACCCGTTCAATGAGCTGCCGTGACCACTCTCCAAACCTCGGGGCCCGTCTCCCAGGGTCGAGTGTACGGAACCACATGCCCTGTTTCTGTGGGACGTTCTTGCGCTCTCTCCCCCTCCGTCTCGACAAGCCTAGCCAGTGCAACGGCAATGGGGCGGTATCCTTGGGCAGAGGTCCTTCTCCTCCAGGTCATTCACACCACCTCCTTCTACCCAACACGTCAACGTGCCTATCGAGTTGCCGTCCTCCCCGCCATGATTTACCTCGCAGTGCAAATCTACCGAACGCCGGAGGTCACTGATCCACTCAAGCTGACACACGCCGTGGGCTGTTCCACCGCGACCCTCTTCATTTTCAGGGCGTACTTCTGCTTGCAGAAACGTCTTTCCCTGATCACTGGAGACGTGTTCGTGACGAGGTCCATGCGGAGGCTGATGCAGGTGGTTTGGATAAATTACCATCAAATTTCCCCTTTACGAAGAAGCTTTGGTGGATGGTTGAAATCGCAAATGGGGTGCGTATGATTGGTTGGGTCCAGGAACCACGAGGCTGCATGCCGCCACACCCACCACCTTCGCGCCGAACGTTCCTCTGGAAAACCTTCTTCAAGCTCGTCAAAAACGCCATCACTGCCGATCTTATTACCTCCGCGCTCGCTCTAAGCCCAGCATTCGACGACCGTGTACACGACCCAACCGATGGTCCAGAAGCCTACCTCGCCGCGATCCCGCTCTTGCAGCGAGTGCCTTACATTATGGCGTGGTCCATCGGGACGGCGGCCTCAGTTTGCGCCATGCACAATATCATGGCTTTGGTGTGCGTCGGCCTCGGTTACTCGAGCCCCACGCTGTGGCCGGAAATGTGGGGCCGCTGGGGAGACGCGTATACCGTGCGCAGGCTTTGGGGGTACGTACGTTGGTGAACCATTTACCCCCCCCCCCTGTAAATAACCAGATACGTTTTAGGCGAACGTGGCACCAACAGCTGCGACCGGTACGAGTACTCGACCTATTTCCCTGTCACGCACTATTCTGAAGATTTCATGCTAATCAGATGGCCGGAGGGTTGGGAAAGTTCGTTGCGAACAAGGTTTTGAAGTTCCCTCGTGGTAGCAACCGGTCGTCCTACACCCAACTCTATGTCGTCTTCCTCCTCTCGGGGCTCCTCCACTCCTCCGGTGACTTCATGGTCGAGAAACGGATCGTATATCGCTCATTCAAATTCTTCCTCCTCCAAGCCGTCATCATCACCCTCGAAGATTTCGTCATTTATCTCGCAAAACGCTCGCTTCGCCAAGGGGGGGTCGAACTCAAACTGGGAAAAGCTGACGAATCGTGGGGAGGGACGGTCGTGAGGGTTATTGGCTATTGCTGGGTAACCATATGGGCTTGTTTATCGTTTCCAATATTCTTAGATGGACTCAGCGCCGTCGGGTGGAGTAGGGCTGATAGAGGGCCTATCACCCAGTTTTTATTGAACGGATGGAGGCAACGGGCTTGATATATATATATGTAGTACTGGATAGCTGCCTACTTGGCTGTACGTATGGGTACGCCCTCCTGACCTATGGCGAATTGTTTCGTTCGAACTGAAAGACCCCCGATGGGACAAATGAACCACTGGGGTCACCTGTCCCGTTATCTGCCTTAGAAACTGCCTTGAATGCTAAGCAGATTCGTGCCCTTCCATAGGCCGGGTATTTTAACGGGAGCGCTCCGAATCGCTTGGAAGCGCATTGAGTTGACTGCAACGAAACGCATGCGCTTCCCAAGATGTACACCTGATACCGAGGTCGTTCAATGTTGGCCTCTGGTACCCCTAACCCACTGTTGAGTGTATAAAACTCTATGTCCGGCTTCTGTGGGACGTTCTTGCGCTTTCTCTCCCTCCACCTTGACGAGCCTAGCCTGTGCACCGGCGATGGGACGATATCCGTGGGCAGAGATCCTTCTCCTCCATGTCCTTCACGTCGCCTCTCTCTATCCAACGCGTCAACACGCATATCGGGCGGCCGCCCTCCCCGCCGTGATCTACCTCGTAAAGCAAATCTTCCAAACGCCAGGGGTCATTGGCCCACCCAAACTGACACACGCCATGGGTTGTTCGATCGCGCACGCCTTCATGTTCAGGGTGTACCTTCTGTTTTCAGAAGGGTCCTTCCCTGATCACTGGAGGCGTGTCCGTGACGAAGTCTGTGCAGAGGGTGACGTGGATAAACAACCATCAAATTTCCCCCCGACGAAGAAGCTTTGGTGGATGGTCGACATCGCTCATAATGGGCGTATGATTGGTTGGGTCCAGGAACCGCAGGGTTGCATGCCGCCACACCCACCACCTTCGCGCAGAATGTTCCTCTGGAAGACCTTCTTCAAATTCATCAAGAACATCATTATTGCCGATCTTACTACCTCCGCGCTCGCTCTGAGCCCAGCATTCGACAATCGTGTACACGACCCCACCGATGGTCCAGAAACATATCTCGCCGCGGTCCCCCTCTTTCACCGCGTACCCTACATCCTGACATGGTCCATTGGAGTGGAAGCCTCATTAAGCGCCGCCCACAATGTTATGGCTTTGGTGTGCGTTGGCCTTGGTAGCTCAAGCCCCACACTGTGGCCGGACCTGTGGGGCCGCTGGGGAGACGCATACACCGTGCGCAGGCTTTGGGGGTGCGTACGTTGGTGAACCCTTTCCTCCCCTGTGAATAACCGGATACGTTTTAGGCAAACGTGGCACCAACAGCTGCGGCCGGTACGATCACTTGTCCTATCTTTCTGCCCCGCGCTATTCTGAGAATTTCATGTTGATCAGATGCTCGGAGGGTTGGGAAGACTCGTGGCGAACAAGGTCTTGAAGTTCCCTCGTGGTACCAATCGGTCATCCTACACCCGGCTTTACGTTGGCTTCTTTCTTTCGGGGCTTCTCCACTGCCCCGGCGACTTCATGGTCGGGGGGCGGGTGGTATACCATTCGATCAAGTTCTTCCTCTTCCAAGCCGTCGTCATCACTCTCGAAGATTTCGTCATTTATATCGCGAAACGTTCTCTTCGTCGAGGGGGGTTCGAACTCAAACTGGGAAAAGTTGACGAATCGTGGGGAGGGATGGTCGTGAGGGTTATCGGCTATTGCTGGGTAACCATATGGGCTTGTTTATCGTTCCCGATATTCTTAGACGGACTCAGCGCCGCTGGGTGCAATAGTGTCGATAGAGGGCCCATCACCCAGTTTTTATTGAACGAATGGAAACGACGGGTTTGACCTAGTATGTGCCGTATAGCTGCCTATTTGGCCACATGTATAGTTACACACTCCTCACCGTAGAAAGTTCCCAGAAAGGTTATTAGGATTCAGGGCGGCGGGCACGAGTACCACGGCGGTGGCGAATTGTTCCGTTCGAACTGAAAGACCCCCGACGGGACACCGGCCAACTTGAGCCAGCGGGGTCACCTGACCGCAGCGAAGTGGCGTTTTATTCGCCGGACACGTTCTCTGCCCCAGCCTGCTGTAACAATCGGAGCGAACGAGGTGGTCATACCTACAAACGTTGGCCTTGGTCGTAAGTTGCGAATTCCCTCCGTACCTCCAACACCCAGTTCAACACCCCTTCCAGATCCAATGCATCCCTGCCTTTGCGTGGACGAAATTGTGCGACATATCGCGTCCGAACTCGTCGCATCTGGAGGACAGGCGAGCTCCGTTGCATTGGCGTGTTGCTCCAAATGCTTTGAAGACCCGGTGTTAGATGTACTGTGGGGGACGCAGAAGTTGCTGCTCCCGTTACTCAAATGTTTGTCGAGAGACGTCTGGAATGAAGCCAGGTGTACTGTGAGTGTGCCAACAACATGGTCCTTTGCTTCCCTAAATTATTGTGTTCGAAAGTCTTCCAAAGAGTCCCGACGACGCCGGAATGGGCTCGTTTCCGGAAATACGCTCGAAGGATGCGAGAACTCTCAGTACATGCCACTCCAGTCATCCTGTCGTCGGCGATGTACTCGGTTCTGCAACTCTGCGCCATCAACGAACCCTCGTTTCCGAATCTTAAAACTCTCAACTTATGGCTTGTCGCCGGGGAGCTCATCCGGTTTATCCCCTTCCTCCTTTCCTCCAGAACCACCGCTATCAGCATCATATTCGTTGAAGATGATCTCCCTACCACGGCGTTTGCTTCGGTGATCACCGCCCTCCCGACACGGTGTCCCGACTTGGAGGTTCTTGCTCTCCACCACCTACCAAAAGATCCGATTATCGTTGCTGCCGTTTCCGAAATGCTTCTCGCCACCAACCGAAATATTCTAAAATCCGTCTGGGTGGAATCCCTGCTCACAGCGGGGGCCCGTGAAGTTATTTACAAAATCCCCAGCCTGTGCGGCTTAATGGTGGTTATTGAGAAGGACACTTTATTACCCCCGATGATACTCCCAAATCTCACCAAAATCATGGTGAACAGCTGCGGAAGTTTCAGGGAGCGACACTTGGAGTCTGTCACTCTCAATCCCGAATCCGAACAACTTGGCGACTTCCTCGAAGCATTCGAAGGGGTCGCACTTGTCACATCCACTCAGAATACGCTTTCAGAATTCCGTGTCTTCACGCTATGCCCGTGGAGCCCGGATTATTCCTCCCTCCTTCCATTTGCACACCTTACGGTGCTCGTTGTGGAATCCTCCTGCGATGACGGTTGCTTTTCAAACGTGGACGACGATGTTATTACGAACCTGGCGCGAACGATGCCAAAGCTGAAAACCCTTCAGCTAGGTGACATACCATGCCAGTCAAGCGGTGTCACTGTCAAGGGACTCGTGGTGCTCTCCAATCACTGCCTAGATCTCTCTACCCTCCGCGTACACTTTCAAGTGGCCAGCCTCACTGCCCCACCAGCGATTAGTGGGATGGCTTCTGGTTCTGCGCCCACCAATTTGCAGAGGAGGGGTTGCGCCCTGAGGGAACTTGACGTTGGGGAAATAGGCGTGTCGGATGAATCGGTGTTGATGGTCGCCCTGACACTGGTCCGCATCTTTCCCCGCATAGACCACATCGAATACCCCTATGGGAACTGGGGGAAAGTCATGGAAGCGGTCCGTCTTTCCAGAGAAACCATCGATCACTCGTGTAAGGAACACCCCCTCCTACGTCCCGAAGTAACCCTAATGACCCCCCCCCCCAGGAGCTGCACTCAAGAGCCGTAACTAGTCAAGAAACGGTCCGAAGACCTGAACCTTTTTACGGCCCTTCAGCTTGCACGGGAGAGGTTTTAGTTCTTCGTCACACATATTCCCAGCTGAGATCACGAAGAACTGACCCCAACGGGTATCTCGTTCTCAGAAACTCGTATGCTCGATCACATCTGCGATTACCTTCGGTTCGAATGGGCTTGTTCCGCACCGCCTTGGAGCAGTCAAAGTCAGGTCGCGGACCGTGAGACGCTTGAGGCGTGGCGCACCCGTTGTCGTCGCCCTCCGGGTTCTTTTCTTCCGCTATACGATACGCTCTTGTAATTTTACCACGGTGTTCTCCACAGTTTATTATCCATTGTGTACTCTATTATCGCGTGAATACCATGTGCGCGCTCCCGAGTTCTGCCACCTCACGGGTCCGTAGCCTGGTCGCTATCAGCGCTGGCCGTTGTGGTGGCTTCTTGGTTGTTGGTTTCTCGGTTATCGGATCCTGTATTTTTTGTCCCCTCGACCACCACTTGGACATCGCGTTTTGTGATTGCCTCGACTGGAGAGTTTTCTGTGCTGTTCCCCAGGAATTTTGAAAGGAGTTCTTCCATTTTTGCTTGGACGGACTCAAGTTGTTCCTCGACGGCTCGTAGTCGTTCCTCTGTCGAGGCGACCGTTTCGACAACCTTCTCGATGACCCTGACGAGGGTGTGCTTCTTGGTGTGAATTTCATTGAAGGCGAGGCACTTGTATTCGCAGTCGTCGCAGTTGAACCTCTCCTCTGCGGGGGCAGTGTTAGTGGGGCTGCCGATTTGGATGATGCTGCCCAGGCTCAGAAACTTACTGGTGCAATCCACACAGTACCAGCAGGGTTGGGATACAGTTTTCTTACAATGAGCGCACGGTGGCATCGGCTCCCCCCGTGTTTTGAGATCCGACAACACCCCCCGAGCAACCTCCAAAGCATCCTTTGCATTCTTTTCTGCTCGTCCCGTGTCTCGACTGAAGAGGATACGGTGGACCTTGAGCATGCTGTGGTTGGGTGTGTGTGGGGCAGTCAGATCCTTCCTCTTCTTAAGTACGACGGTAGATGCAAGACACTCGGGCTCCGAACAGATGTCGACGGTGGTCCTGTCGTGGCAATCCATGCAAAGGACTCTCGCGCCGCCCAGAACACTTCCGCAAATGTCGCACACGATGGGGCTGTATTAGAGGACCGGTAAGCGGGGGGGACTCATGGTTTGTTGTGAACGTACTGGATTGGAACATTCACCAGTTTGATCGTGATCAGGGATGCATAGAACCGTGCGTCTCCCGCGAGGAGGGTAGAGAATAACTTGTAGAATTCACTTTCCTCGTCGGCTTTGAGTTTCCTTCCGTAATAATCGTCCCTGATCGACAGTTCCATGTACTTTTTCCCATCCTTGATCCTCTGGAGAATGTATGTGGGTGACCAAGAATCTCTTCTGATCTTATCCAGAACAGCCATCGTCGCGAACTCCCATCTCTTGCGAGCGGTGAGGGTCGAAGGCGGAGGGTAGAATCGAACGAAGTCTGGGCTACGCTTGAATACGAATTCCCCGGTGGTCGCACCCGAACCAAGTTTCAAAGTGCCTCTGAGGGATTTCACCTCGGGATCGAACTTCCCGGTCAAAATTGCGTCAAGCCAGATGGCGACATAGACGAACTTCAGGTCTACGGGGATCTTTCCGTCTTCCTCAGGAGCACCAAACTTCCCCTTGACGGTGAACGTCTTGTGATACCCGGCCCGGTGGTGAGTTCCAGATGCTGCAAGGGCGTTCTCACCCTCCCCTCGAGTGAGGGTTAAGGTTATCATGGGACCCTCAGGTCTTCCACCCGTGTACATGAAACCGTACCACGTCCCAAACCTGTGGCTTTCGGTCAATACCATCGAAGGGGGTTGGATTTTACACTCACACAGTGCCAGATTCTTCCTCGGAAGCAGGTGCGGGGATTTCTTCGTACGCAGTGCAGGGGGACTCGTGTTTGGTTCCAAGTGGGTGATTCAAGATGGTCAACGGTAGAGAGTCCGGATCAGGTATGATCTCATCCCTTGCCGGGATAGGATCAGGGAGTTCTCGAAGTTTATCACCGTGGAAAACTGTGCCACTTTCGTGACAGATTTGGTACTGGGAAAGGTTTGTGAACGCTGCAAGGCTACGAGACGGCAAAACGCGCACCAGGCCCTTCGCAAAGACCTTGAACTGTTCCTTGGCATCGAGATTCTGTTGTTCATAGATAGCTAAAGCACTTTGGTGAGATGGGGTGGTGGCCAGGTAGCATTTCTATCTCACCCCGTAAGTCTCCCAGCCGGTACCCGGCGGCGTCGCTGATAAACAGGATGGTTTCCACGGCATCGTACAGCTCAAAATGAGAAAGGACATGTTTACGGGCGAGGCTGATCCTCTCCAAGTCTCGCTTCAGCGCAAGGTACAGCATCGGGAAGAGGAACTGCTCGGATATCAGTGTATTGAAGTGAATGAATGCGGTTTGAGGTATTACCCTTTCAGGTCGACCACTCCCTGCGATGAGTTTGACCGTGTCGTAGCTGTCGATGTCGTACATGATGTCCTCGAAGTTCCTGTGCAACCTTGCCTCTTCCGCGGTGACATGGGATTCAAACTTGGTCCTGAGTTCTTCCGTACCCTTTTCCCTCTTGATAGACCTCACCCACACGGTGACATGATTCCAAACATAGGAGATGTACTCGTTCACCTCCTTTCGGTTCTCAGGTAGGACTTGGTCTGCAACCTGGATAATGGCATCGAAAAGCTCCTCGATCTTCTCGCAGTAACTGGTGCAAGTCATCTGCCAACCTGGTCCTGGTCAGTCTGTGTCTGAGATTGAATGGCGCGTGCACTCCTTACCGATTGCCCAGTACGCCAACCAATGCGGAAGGCTATAACTAATTTCAGTCTTCGAATAACGTGTTTTCTTTGAGATCGCTCACCTCCAGCTCAATGGTCGTGCACGAGTAAACGTATTGACTTCCTGGATGGTCACGAAGCCACTCGCATCATCGTCAAAAGCCTCCAAGATGGTGCGTGCTCGGTTGACGTTGATATACTTGAGAGCCCACTTATCAGCACCAACCAAGCTGCCCGCAGACTCCCCGGCGGCCTTTTCGATGTAGTAGTCTTTCAAGGCCATAACAAAATGCCTTGCTTTAACGTTCCCCCGCCATCCCTGGGACAGATTAGGTACTGCAGTGTTCCATAACGGCTTCAGCGCTCACCATGTCCTTCCAGATTTGGTAGAGATCCTATGGCAAACGTTAAAACTTGATTTGTATGCGACGAAGCGGACGGGGGTAGAGTGTACCGGGTCAACGATTCGATCGTGTGGGCCTGCTGTCACAGCGGTGATGATCCTATCGCCCTCCCGACGGACAGCACGTGCGATGTCCTCCTCTATCTGCCTCCGTTGCATATCAAACTTGCGATTGAAGAACTCTGCGTTCTTTTCGATGGCATCGGCCGGGTCATCCCTAATCTCATGCTGAACCTCAGCGAGATCGAATCGACCACTCCCATGTCGGCCGCTCGCTGGAGCCAGCGAGGCTTCGGCAGCAGAAAGTTCCCTCATAGCACGCTCGTCGTCCAGAACTGCATTTCCACCTTTCTTCCGGACCAGGTCTGCGAGTTTCTTTTGCTCAGGGGTGAGTAGCTTTTGGAACATCTGCAACATCACTTCCATCCTACACCGCGCACTCAGCCATCGATTAGCAGACAACTTCAAGGCGCTCACTTTTGGTTTAGCTCTGCGGTCCTCTCATCAACACTGAGTAGCTTTAGGTTTGCGTCATCGACACCAACGGCAGTGTGCATGGTCAGAGAAAATTCAAATTCGTTCCGCCTCTTGGTGAAGGTCGCGACGAATTCCACGAGTCTACCTTCCCAGATCGGTCCAGCGAAAATCTTCACGAGAATCTTCTTTCTGATAACAGGGTCAGGGTGAATAAAATTAGATCTGAATCCGACTGACTTCAGATAGGTATCGCAAGCGTTAGCACACTTCTTGATATCCTCGGCAACGTCTTTGCAGAGCTCTTGCATTCGGCCTTTGATGGTTTGACCACCAGGCGCAATCTTTGTAACGTCTTTGACGTCTTTAAGCCTACCGGGTGCACGGTCAGCCTGTGTTTTAAACTGCGGCAGACGTTGGAAGCTCACTGAATAAGGACCGCCATCATGTCTTTCATCCTGGCATTCGTGAGACAAAGGTCAACTTCCGATGGAATCTCAACCGCGTACTCGGTATAAAGTGCCAGAACCCTCCTATCGTTCTCTCGACGCGTAACCTCAAGCGTATACACGGCCTTGAACGCGAGGACCGCCACTACACGTATTCCCCCGTCATAACTTGATCCGTTCGTTGGGTGAGTGAGACTCACCAGATATGAATGGGTGGATCTTCGCCACCTCGTCCAAGGCCTTCATCAGCGACGGAACGGCTTCCATGAACGTGTTCACCCCTTTCTCGATGGCGTCTGCCATATGAGGGGTGTCCAGCAAGGCCTTCGCGGGCACTGCAAGTGTTTTGACCACGGTTTCCTCACCAGGCGAGAGGGTCAAGCAATTCTGTACATCCTCTACGCGGCCGCTTCAGTCGTCACGCGCATGCGGAGCCATCAATGATTGACGCACCGACGCGATTGAGGAACTTCTCTACTCCCTGTGCCTGTGGCAATTTCTTGTTTGCCGCCGCCCACGCTTCCGTTAAGTTGTCGGGGAATGTTGGGACGGCGGCCATCACGAGAGCTCTCGACGGGGTATCTTTCTCGTGGTTCGCGGGGACACCGGGACTGGGCGGACTCGCGTCCAGGCTGGCTTTGAGCGTGTTCTTGGACGAGAACCGCTTGAAGATTTTTGGCACTGGCATGTCGGGGTGTTGGAAAGGGGATGTGAGGAGTCTGTAGCGCCGGTCGGGAGGGACCTTGACATTTGACTTTGATAATTGACAAAACCTGGCGCCAGCGGAACGCCGGGGTTTAAGCGCTCAAGCGCTTAGGGCTGACAGCGGGCGCGAGAACGATACCGCTTCCGTCTGACCACAAAAGGCCAGACCGGCGATTTGGACCTTGTCGGTGACAATGTCCCCACGAACATGATCAGAACCGCGAGTAGTTTCTCAGGTCTTTCCCAGTTTTGGAAAAGTCGATGAAGATCCCGGGCCTGTAATAAAGGCGCGGTGACCCTGGGCGATGAATGCAATGTCAGAACGACCTGGAGTTCGTTATCTACCGGGACGGAAAATTTGGGTGGAGGGGTGCCTGTTCGAACGGGTGCGATTGGGTGACTCCACGGAACACCCGAACCGCGCATATCCTTTTCAATGGCGTTCTGTTAGTTAGGTTGCCTTCCAAATACCTGAAGCTCCTTACGTAGCATCGTAGGTCGATGGGATTGAAAGATCGAGCGCAGATACAACACCGGCGCTTGGTGGAGTTGTAAGAGACTATCTATGACTGAATTCAATGGACGCAGTGCGGTCCTAGTGACTCGCCCAAAAGTCCCTGAAGGCTTATCAAGACCCGGTCAAGATTGGAGGGACAACGACAGACCTCTAGCCGGATACTCCCATTTTAGACGCGATCCATACCCTTTTCAAGGAAAGGTTTTCTTCTCCAAGGTCCGCCTCGACAGAAGGTGCCGAGCTAGGCCCAAAACCTCGACGGATCGTACTAGTCGGTGACCCTCGTGTTGGAAGTCGTCCATAGATTGGGTCCTTCGCACTTGAAGGGCTCCTGGCCGTGCCGACGATACCCACCATGTTGACGCTCGCAAACTCGAAGAGATTTTCTGGTTGCCTCGCGTAAAGTAAAACACCATCGTGTGGCTCCGTTCGAGCGTCGAATGGTATCGCGTCGGCGTGGTGTACGCACTCCAACTGAAAACGGTTTTGTGATCAGATTGCGAGGGAGCCGACGCGCTCGGGAGTCTGCTTCAGCCCATGACAAGTCGTTGGCCTCTTGAACTTCCCCCTTCTTCTCCTCCTTCGCTTCGCATAATGCTTGGTTCAGCTTCGCGGAGCTCCTGGGGTCATTGAATCTGTCGCCCAAAGCGGTCACGGTCGATCTCCGGCTTTTTGAGGGCAAGTAAACGCG
>Ga0307509_10006264_pt1 | contig 16082 bp, 18 predicted proteins | sample 10_EM_MG_FD_202245 | JGI IMG/M metagenome (GOLD analysis project Ga0307509, IMG submission 202245) | Populus trichocarpa ectomycorrhiza microbial communities from riparian zone in the Pacific Northwest, United States - 10_EM | ecosystem: Host-associated > Plants > Roots > Unclassified | place...
AGTATTGTACGGAATACTAATTGTTCCCCGATTCGCTCCTCTTTCGTGACTTCAACACTCCAGCGTGCAAATGCTTGGTCGAGCGGGCGTTCGTTCCGGACGAGCTTCCACCCCTGATCGAAGCGATCTTCTCGAGCAAGGAGAAGAGCTACATGGTTCATTGCCTTCGTGGGGACGATGCACAGAACTTTATCGATGTTATAGACAAGGCACGTTCCACGTTCCTCAGTATGAAATGTAGCTAATCGAATTCAACACCGGGATGTTCTGTTGACTAGGCATAGGATAGGCCTGATCTGTCGCCACGGGCCCGGAAAAAAAGTCTCAAATAATTGTACAGGCTTTGTCGTTCCCATGCACTTCTTCCAAGAGCGTTGAAGGTTCCTATTTGTTATGACCGAACAGAAGCTGCATTATACAGGGGTGGGTATGCAGATGTGTGGAAGGGGGAACACTGTGGTCAGGATGTTGCAGTGAAGGTTCTGAGAACATATTCAAACAGTGACCTACAGAAGATACTTGGTGTGGGTTACAGGTTTTCCCCTCTTTCCATGTGCTGACATGCTGACCAAGTCTTGTATAGCGGTTCTGCAAGGAGGTTGTAACATGGAAAACCCTTCAACACCCAAATGTCCTACCACTGATAGGGGTGATGATGACTGAGACTCAGTTTGCAATGGTTTCAGAGTGAATGGCAAATGGAAACATTTGTGAATTTGTGAAGGCACATCCAGATGTAGATCAGCTCAAGATTGTATGTTTTCATCCAAGACCTTGGTGTCATCCCTTTGTTGACATTTGTGCTACCCTCTAGCTGGGAGGTGTTGCTAGGGGGTTGATCTACATGCACAGTGAGGGAATGATCCATGGGGATCTCAAGGGTGTATGTCATTGATGGTTGGAGTCATATTTCTTCTGCGTTACTGACTTTGGGTGCCAAGGCCAATATCCTAATTGACCAGGCTGGCCATGCCTGTCTTGCAGACTTTGGTCTGCTCACACTCATCTCCGATCCAACAGACTTTTTGTCCTCAAGCTCATACAGACAGGGTGGCAAAGCCCAATGGATGAGTCCAGAGCTTATTGATCCACCACAGTTTGGGTTTACAAATAGTTGCCCAACAAAATCATCAGATTGTTATGCTCTTGGGATGGTCATATATGAAACCATCAGTGGACATCCCCCATTCCACCAACATGCAGACTTGACTGTTTTTGTCAAGGTCCTGGCAGGTGAACAGCCCCTTCAAGGAAAAGGGTTTACAGAGGGTCTGTGGAAGATGCTGGAACAGTGTTGGGTATCCCAACCTGATGACCGACCAAGCATTGAAGCCATTCTTTGGTGTTTGGAGCCTGGTACCCAACCCCATGGTTCAAATCTGCCTCCCCAACAATGCAATCCACAAAACACCTCTGGATATGCACACCACCCAGGGATTGGCTGCATTCTGCAACATTCACCTAGTGGGGGTGTTGATCCCAGGATATACAATCCCAATATGGCTGGCAGCAGTAGGTCCAATGAGCCCATTGGACCTACTAGCAATAATGGTAATGGGAGCATCACAAATGCACCAACAATCCTTGGAACTGCATCCATTCACAATGAGAACACCAACAGTGCACCCCTGACAGGCCCTGGTATCCCATACATTGATGGTCACCCTGTTCCAGGCTTCCAGGGTGGGGTTTTGAGTGCTATGCTTCTCAATGACTGTAGGTTGTCTAGCAGTGTAATTTGGGTTGGTTCACTGATACACTTGCACAGATTCTTCTCCTCCTGAACACCCTAGACAAATCATGCTCATGAAGGGTGAGCTGGTATCTGTTCCTTATAGGGGTGAGGTGTGGTGGGAGGTGGTGAAATGTGGTGGTATTTGTGGGAGTAAGTATCCCCTTATCACCAAAACATGAGGCTCTGCTAAACACCATGTCTACAGGTGTTCCTGCAGCCTACCTCCAGCTTCTCTCACAGGAGGAAATGACACACATCAATCAACGCATCTGTGAGCTTGAACCCCATCAGACTTTGCCAGGGGGTTATGTAACAATTTGGGGATGGATACGTGACTTGATAATATGTCTTGGTAATGCAACACTTGGGTGTATTAGATAAATGTACCCGATGATATATATACAGATGGCTGGAGAGAGAAAGAGAGAGGGGATGTAGTACTGACCTTTGTGATATAGGACCTTTGTGATATAGGAGTCAACTGCAGAGAAGATGGAAAAGCTAAATGAGTAATGTCCCTACCTCAACACACAAGTTATTAATGTGTTGGAGGTGTTGACACAGTGGGGCGTCAGGGTAAAATCCAAGCCAGATTGACCCTACAACTAGGTTGAGTGTTTCATACATTTCATGTAATCTGCAGATCTTCCCACCTCACAAGCCAATCAGCTGCTCATGGTCACCAGATTCTGCAATATTCCACTATGGAATATTTCTCCTTTCCCTACAACTTCTGGACCAATATTACCAATTGTCAAACCAGTGAGGAAAATATGAGAAATATTCAACCTAATCAGGTAATAAACTAAGGATAATCTAGCTCATATTGTACCTCAATGTCCACTGTGTGAATGGGTGACTATCCGTATGGTTACACCATGTACACGAGTCCGGGCGAATATCTGTTGACTTTTATGGAAGGCGGAGAGACCCCAACCACTCCGTCGGGTCGTCGGTACAGCCAATCTTGGCTATTGGCACCCTTCTACGATGGATATGATATTATCTGGTGTTACGGATAGTCACCCAATACCATTAGTGACTGGATGATGTATTACATGTCACTTGTAGGTACAGACAGATTCCCAGTCCTTTTTGTCAGACAAGGTCACCGGATAAATTCACATCTGCCTCGCATCCTGCATGGTCTGTCCAACAAGAACAACTTAGGCCGAGTCAATTAGATCTGAGGGGTCGCATTTCACCAGATTCCACTTCCCTGGTGGGCGGGTTACGGTGTTGGTGATTAAATATATGTAGTACTCAACAGCCGTGCCTGCCAGCGGGCATCAAATAGGTACAGTACCGTGCAGTTGCGAGAGGGATAGAACAACGCGACGAAAGGACAATAAAAAGGGGGAGCCAATGAGATGCAGTGCTGAAAGAGGAGAGGGAGGTATAGAGATCGAGGGACAGAGGAAAGGAAAAAAATAGGAATGAGCGGCAGGCGATCGGTTTGACCACGTATCGGAGCCCAGAAAGTCAACGTGCCCTGATGGACGGATAGACTATATGGGTGGCCGATGGTGTGGACCGAACGATGGAAACGGAGAAAACAAATGTAAGCGCGGTCGTAGAATAGGTCATCAACATGAAGGGGGATGAGCAAGTGCCGATAATGGACATGAATAATGGACGAGGACAAGCATCACGGTGTCGTCTATGGCATGAGATAGGAGGCGGCATAACAGGTCCCGGTTCACCCTCTGCAACAGAAGGCCGCCCAGAATCCTCGTCGCTTTCCGCCATGCCCATCGTCGACGTCAGTCCGCTGAACCTGGTTGTCGTATATTCCCATCACTCTTGTGCCGACAACAGGACCAACGGCGCCACCTGGTGCGTCAGCACCGAGGTTCTTGTCTCGTTGGCCGTACAGGAACGAGTCGGATGGGTTGAGTGCTGGATTCGACCCATTAGCACCATTCTGTCCCAAAGGAGTGATGCGCCCATATCCGTTCTCGTTCCTGTACGCACCAGGTGTGGGAGTGTTTGCGTACGGGTGCGGTGTGGTGAGGCTGCCATCTCGAGTCGGTTGCTGTTGCGATTGGTGCTGGCTTTGCCTTCGGCTGGTGGGAATCAACGGCTGGACGCTGGGGTTCCTATCTGTCGGCCGGGGTGGCTCCTGAGTACCCCTCCTACTAGGCTTGATCTGAACTGGCGTAGGTCCCATGACGAGAGGTGTGCCTGGTGATGCGTTCTCGGTGAGAGGTCGGGACCCACGACGGTGGTTGGGATCGCGGTGTCGGTGCTCGCGATGGGGGGTGTGGACGTTGGAAGAACTCTGAGCTCGCGATCAGCACCCTCCAAACAAACGACCGGAGAGAATGACCGACCTTAGCGCGTTGACTGGCCTCCCATCCCTTGCCGCCATTTAACAGCATCCAATCAAAGACGCCGTCATCAGGCTCCCCGAGGGTTTTTAACACCTTCGTGAAGAGCTCCCTCAAGAAATCGTAATCAGGAGCTTCTTCGAAACCGAGTTTCCGAACGTAGTTCATGTAGATTGCGAATTCCTCTACAGAGAAGCACTTAGTGAATGCCAAAGGGGTTCACCACGGTCGACCCTTACCTGGGAATCCCTCACACAGCTCCTCTATTGGAGTGGTCTGTTTCTTCTCCCCGATTTTTTCGTACTTTTGCTTGTTGGTCGCAGCCCTCAACCCTTGCCACGGTAGCCCTCCCCGCAAAAAGTACATGAATACATGGCCCAGGGACTCAAGGTCGTCTCGCCTGGACTGTTCACGTCCCAAGTGGGTATTGATGGACATGTAACGGGCGGTGCCAGAGAGCGACTTGCGCTCGCGGTAAGGAATGTGTACTTTTGTTTTCGGATCGCGGTAGTGCTTGGCCATACCAAAGTCTGTGTGCGGCGGACGGGTTTACATTAGCACAATGATTCACCAGTTGGATGGAGGCCATGTTCAAGGCGGTAACCCTCACCGATTATATGAATTGTGTTAGCATTCTTGTGACCAGGGACGCCTATCAGAAAGTTGTCTGGCTTGATGTCGCGATAGATCAAAGATTTGTCGTGGATCGATTGCACACGAGTAATCTGTAAGATGGGAACAAATGTCAGCATCGGTGGGTTTAAGAAAGTGTCTCGCCGGCCGATTGGGGTAAAAGACGCCGCAACTACATGGCGCCGACCGGATTTGCCAGGCGCCGTAAAAGGAGGTGCCTGGCGATAAAAGTGAAAAAGGAAAGACTAACCATTTGCTTTGCGGCCATACAAACGGTCTTGATGCTGAACTTGCGTCCGCAGAGGTCGAAGAGGTCTTCAAGGTTAGGACCCAAGAGGTCGATGACGAGAACGTTATGGAGACCCTCCTGTCCAAAGTGGTGGACTTGAGGAACACCGACTGCGTAGTGTCGAGGGGGAGGGGTACGCGTGAAGATTTTGACGGATGCAAAAAACAGCGGAATCACATACGAGTGCCGTTCAACGTCCGGTACGATCGATATTCATCCCGCAGTTGAGGAGCTTCAGACTTCCGAGGTTCCTGTAGGCCCACGGAAGTTAGTTTGTAGCTCCTTCAAGTGATCACCAGACGCCAGTCCGGTATGGAGAGCATTGAAAACTCACGAATTTGATCGCAACAGGAGTGTTGGTAAGGATGTTGACGCCTTAACGAGTGCAGATGGTTGAGCACAAGGAAACAGATTTTTGCGGCGTTTTTGGAGGGCGCTAGGGGGCTACACACCTTCAAAAACGACACCGAAGGACCCTTCGCCAATCTTCTTCCCGACTCGATAATGCGTTCCTACCATGCCATTGGATGCAGTAGACGTTGGGTGGTGTCCTGACGAGGATGCAATTACGTGGGGCGTGGTCATTTCTGGTTCGCAGAAAAATAGCGGACGACTCTACGCCAGTTCGAGAGAAATTGAGGGAGATTTATATGAAGGGGAGGACGGAGGGGCGGGTTAGGGTAGAAGCGGGGCGAAGGAGGGTCTGGCAGGCGGCTACCGAGCAGCGGGGTTTGAAAATCCTTCGGCCGATCCCTGAAACGCTGGGGTACGCCTGCCCTGTCCCCTTGTGCCGCTTGAATCCAAACCTTTGCTCCCATTGTCGTATCACAGTCTGAAATGTCGATAACCGAGTGGACGACCCTGTGTACTATACCGCCCAAAACGTTACGACGTCGACCAGGATTGACTGATTCCTGATTCCCTCGACATCCGGCGCTTGCCCTGTTACCACCGCCCGGGAATCATTCCAGGGGCAAGCTCAAGGATCGAACGGATGCCCCAGCCAGTAGACCGGCCTCGCCTCTCGTCGAGGAAATCGGTAGCGAAGCTATCGGTGCTCTGCCACCATCCCGGGCCCTCCCGGGTTGGCGATGTAAGAATGTAGCTTTGTTGCCCCACACTTGCCGGTGTTCTGTCAGTCATCAACGGCAATCAGACGAAACTTGAGCTCGGAGGCCCTCAGGCTTACGCTCTGGATTCGAACGTGTGCGCCTCGTGTGGCGTGGTCTCGACGTTTCAGACATCCCAGATCGCCTCTGGAACCAAGGCCTCTCATTCCGTGCACGGATTACCTCCAAGTCTCTCACCCTTTGTCGTGTCTGGGAGACTTCGATTCCTGTTTCAGGCAACACGCTTGTTCCTTGCGCCTTCATCTCCCGCGGCATTACGTCGCAACCTATCTAAGGAATTGACCCTGAACGCTTTGCAATCCATAAACCGAATATGTATATGAATGACCACATAACCCCGTCACAACTAGCCGGCCAAAGCGGTGAAAGAATGGTATAACTATAAGTACAGAACACACACCGCGCTGCGTGAAATGACAATTGCCCCTCGACTCCCCCTCAAGCATCCCCTACGCCCTGCCATTTTATAATACTCTCTCGACTCCCTCGTCTCTTCAACCCCGGTGGACGGTGGCCCAATCGAATCGGAGACAATGAATGTGATGTTCGAGGAAGGGCGGAATGGGATTTTTTCTGCTCCTTTTGGCGTTTCTGGACGGCGTTTTGCATCACGTCGAGGAGGGTGTGCCCCCAACCCCTCCTTTTCGCTGTAGCCAGGGTCATAGATGGATCTTCGTCGTCGCCGAATTGGATGGTTTCCGTGTCGGACGACCCTTGGTCCTCACGCAGAGGTCCGTCCTCGTCTTCGGGCCATTGGTACTCCCGCACCACTAAAAAGCCGTTAGCAAAGGTGCCATCTACAGCGGGGCTACTGGGTTGAATGTACGAGGTGAAGGCCCATTCCGTTTTGGCAAGGTCCTCGAGCGTTTAGGACAGTACCTCCTTCCCGTCCTCGGCTGCGCCTTCTTGAGACGTTCCGGCCTGAAAACGACAAACGAAACCGTCGGAACCGTCAGCGCCTTGTCTCATCGCCTGGGAAACACGGATACCCACCAGATGTGAATCGGTATGTAGCGTACCGGAGAGTCAGGATTCATAACCTTCAGCTGCGGTCGGGCAGAGGTCGCGGGCAGCTGTTGAACATCGGAGATATTGACAATGTCAAACCCCTCCCCCAGGTCCAACCTTTGCTCGCCCAAGTCCATTTCTGCGATGGTAGGCACTCCAGACAAGGTCTCCGAGGCCACCCCAACTCCAATACGCCCCAAACTCTCCCTCCTAACCGTAGTTCTAGGCCCAGTTTCAATCATCATAATGGCAGAAAGTTCATCCAACGGGGGGTGGTTACGACGTGGATTCCAGGGAACAGGAATTGGAGGGTGGGCTGGAGGTCGGAAAGGTGACCGTTATCTTCAGAGAGCGGGCGTTCGCGGGTAGTTGAGGTGAAAATGTGGGTCGGGTCGTGAAAACGGACGGCCGCGTCCGTCCCACGGGCGTTCTTTGGTAATACGGAGAAAATGGGGTGCTGGAGCTAGCCAGTCTTCGGAGTGGGTTGGGAGGCTCGGGCCTCGGACAGCCTTTCCTTTTTGTATCACCTAAATCTGCGACACCAGTCAACAGCTTCTTTAGCGGATGGGGGCTGTGGTTTCGGCTGACACGAACCGGTGATGCAAAGGAGTTGCTGTCACGATGACAGGAGGACCGGGCGCATTGCGACAGGGGCATCACCAGTCCGCCCAGCCAACCTCTATAAGCTTGAATCGTACCCAGTCTGCCCGTAGGTTGTGAAGGCATATCACAGCCCGCGCCGATTCCAGCCATCGGGGCTGATATGCTTTAGGCCGATGATCACCCCCTTCCTGATCATCATCGCGTTCCCTACCCGGCAGCGTCACGGGGTGAACCGTGAACCGAGCATCCCGAGATGGCCCCGACGGGCGGAAGGAGACAGAGCCAGTCAAAGAAACCAGACCGCCTGTGGCGCGGGTCGTGAGAGTAAGAGGGATGGAATAAAATAAACATGAATTCTGTGATTACTCTGAGCGACTTCGAAATACACAAATACCTTCCACGTGGAGGAAAACTAGCGAAACTGGTCCAGAATAAGAGGATCTACCAAATACAGGTAACGTACAAGGATTAGGAGAGCGAGGAGACTGTAAGCAGGATGACAAGAGAGATATGAGGATGGATAAGTGAACAAAGGGTCAGGCGGTGACCAGGAGAATACTACACAAAATTTGATACAACTTGCACAAACCGCTGGAGTCTAGGGCACCGGAGCCAATTAAAACGAGTGTCGAGGTAAAAATAAACAGGTTGTTTGCTTGTTGATCGCTGATTGATGTTGATGCATGTTTTTGACTTTTCACGCGAAGGCGACGGTCACCCTAAAGGTACGGAATGTGAGCACGATTGCGGTGGGAGATACTGCTCGCTCGCGATACGCACAATGAGAGGTGTAAGTTTTGATGGTCTGGGGAGGTGTCCTCGTTGGCCGGGATGACGGAAGAAGTCGAGGTAGGGCAGGGATCACGACGAACGATCATCGGGAACCCATTGGAGATCCACTTCGAAGGGGCGATCCACATGACTGGTGCGGAGCACTGGACTTCGATGACCCGAAGCTCAAGCTCGGCTAGCAGCTCACGCTTGCGGATGTCCGTAAAAGTCGCATCCACAGATTGTTTGACCATCGACCAAGATCTGCGTTTCAAAAGAAGGGGCGCAGGAAAAGGTACAAGTTAGCGTTGGGAACTTTGACATCATCGGACGGAATAAGGAATAGAACGGATGGTGGGCCGTCAGGACCTCCGGGATCACGACTGATGGTTTCGATAAAAGATGAAATGAAAACCCACCCTGCAACGTAATTGGCCAGCACGTTCCAAGCGTCCGCAAGCACCAGGTCCCGTTCGGTCTTCACCACCGTCCTCAAATTCTCGAGGAGAGGTGGTGGTTGTGCGACCGCCCGTTTCAACGATTCCGGCAATACATCCCATGCTCTGTAGAGGGCGACCTTTTGCTCAAGTTGACCCAACTGGTGCCTCCACTCGATGAAGTACCGGTTGATGCTAGGAGATCGGCGTTAGCAGGATGACGATGGCGGAAGGAAAGGGGGTGTAGCTGACTCGACCAGAGTTAGGTACTGTCTCTCGAGACCCTCTAAGTTGGCCTTGAGAGCATGGTGGCCGCCGAATTGGTAAACACCCCTTGACGCCGGAGAGTTGAACCCGACCGCCATATGAGCGATGGGGGAGCGAGAGACGGTGAGGCGGCAGTTGAAGGTGGCATCCATGACCATGGCGGAGGGGGAGGGGTGTGTGGGCGACGGGGGACGGGACGGGGACTAAGATTTAGAGGAAGGAGGACAACAACAAGAGGTGCATCACCCCAGCCTCGCGGATTTTATAATACCGAAAGATGGTCGTTCCGTCAAGCGAGAAGAAGGCGGATGGCAAGAAAGTTTGAATGGCACAGCACGTGGTGTTCGTGTAACTGGCGCTCGGTTAGCGTTCGCTTTCGGCCGGGGCGGCCAATCTGGCACAAGGAGCAGTTCAAGTACAGTATAGCCCTCCCGGTCATTTACAGTTTACTCCTTTTGGTCCCCAACGCCCCCCCTGCCATCAGTGCCTCTTTCTCGCTCGCCACAATCCCAAACTCTTTCAAAACCTCCTCCGTGTGCTCCCCAGTCAGAAGGAGTGGCGGGCGGCCAGACAGCTCGGATACCCCCCATGGATACGTTCTCGATAGACTTGGGTGGGGAAGCGGAACTTCTTCCGATGACAGCTCCCCCGCTTCTGAGGGCGACAAAACGGGGACGGCACACGAATTGGTATCTTGGTTCCAGCAGTCAGTCATGAGGCGGCCCTGTACGCAATGTCCATGATCGGCAGCTTACTATGGAAGATCCCCGCCCAATAGTCACGCGTATTTGACCGGAAGCCATCAGCCAGGAACTTACGTAGCTTGGGCCACGCTTCCTGGTTCGCGTGCGTTTCCAAAGAAGGGCGCCATTCCAATGGGAAATCAGGACGGAGCCCTTGAATGAAGCGACCGATGAAGGTCTGGAAAAACCGAGGCTCGATGCATCCAACCGACATCCAACGACCGTCAGAGCAGGTGTAAACATCGTAAAACGGCGCACCACCGTCCAATAAATTTTGCCCACGAGGCTGGGAGAACAATTGGGAGCCAGAACGGCGGCCAGCGTGTACGAGAGGGAATAACGAAATGTACCGAGCTCCGGACACCTGTTGACCCTGGATCAGCGCCAAACACTAAACGTAAATGCTTGTTCCCCGTACCATGTCAACGCCGACGATTTGCCCCTTGCCGCTCTTCGTTGCGCGTTCGAAAAGCGCCAAGAGGATACCGAGCACGCACATCATGCCCCCGCCAGCAAAGTCGGCCACAATGTTCAGGGGGAACGACGGTTTTTCGGGTAACCCTGGCAACATCTAGAAGTGTAAACCCCAGATGAGATTGACGCTTTGAAATTTCACAACTCAATGCGGACCGAAAGCACGCCACTAAGGGCCAGATAATTTATATCGTGCCCTGGAAACTATGAGAGGGCGCGACTGAGTCGGATGACGTGGGTGGCTCACCAGCCATGTCCTTGTGCGGACCTTCCGACATAACCGTGAGATTGAAAACTCAAACAAACGCAGTTCCAGCATACCGTTGCGGGGAAACCTGCGGGTAGCGTATCCACCTCTGAGAAACCCCAGAACACAACGAAGGTGATCCACGCACCCTGACAGACGAGCATAAACGAGGCTGTCGTTCAGTCCGTCTTTACCCAGGAAGACATCGGGCCCGAGTCCGAGCCGTTCCATGACACCGGGCCTGAATGGGTCAATCAAAACGTCGCTCTGCTGGATCATCTTCCTGAGCAAGTTTAGGCCGCTCTGGACTTTCGGATTGACCGCGATGCTGCGTTTCCCTCTAGCGAGAAAATCCGGGAAGGGAGTTCCCTCAACCTGATCAACACGTATCACCCTTGCGCCCCAATCTTGCAGGACTTGACCCGCGTACGGACCGGGCGCCAACCCTGCAAACTACTCCGCATAGACGAGTGTCAAATTTTCAGATGTGGTACATCAGCGAACGAACCACATCCTCGCCTCTTACCTCGATTACGGTCACCCCAGCCAATGGAAGTGCGGACATGATGAGGGTTCGGTCCGAAGTTCCCACACTCCTCCCTCGTGGGATCCCATATTGAATCCTTCGCTGCCAGGTGGACGATTTCGACCAGCCGCGTACCCAGGCTTCTTGTCCATATGGTACAGACGGGCCGGCTTCGTGAACTTCACACGTCTCCTTCTCCATACTGCGCACTCTTGAAACACATGCTATGCATGCCAGATTTTCGTAACGCGTCCGCCCCGACCCCGGTCTCAAGTTGAAACCATCACGGCTGAGCGCTGAGCCATGGGCAAGTCACCGCCCTCGCGAGATCCCTGACATAAATCTTTCGGATTGAATCAGACCACATGTGACTGGTGACTACCTGGTACTCAGATGAAACTCGGTTGACAACCCCGGAGGGTATCCCGGAGACATCTACATACCACTGCGACACGCGCTCAGTTTTCGCATCAGATATCGATACCACGCTGTTTCCGTCGGCGCGTGCGGGCAGAGGATTGTACCTACTCGGGGATCCACCCGCCGATGGGGCTCGGCAGCAAACCTGCACTCGACCGGGTATCTCCAACATTACCGGTTCTTCCACCCTGAGGCCCACCCCCATGACGCTCCGCACGCTTGGCAAGGACTGGCAAGGATCTACGATGCGACCTCTTGAGGGACGGCATGTGCTCCAAACAGGCGACCTCGTACGATGACTGAAAACTTGGATCGGGTCACCTGAGACCGTCGTTTGTATCTCGGGCATTCACGTTTCTCTCGAAAATTTCGGTCTGTCCTGATCGATATCGTGTTTACCCAAGCAAGACAACTACCCTTAAGCACCCTTTCTCGGGGCGTCCCCCTTCCGGGATCTCAGATCTCATTGAAAGTATCCTGCCTCTCACCAGCACAAGTCCTCGCCCGAAAATACACGGCGAAACCCTACAATCCTTCCCCTCCTCTGACGTATCAGGGTTGTGAGCTCGTCCGGAAGTGTACCTCGCACGGCGTGCGTATTGACGGTTCCGTCCCGCCCCAACTGCACCTCTCCTTTCGTTGGCGAAGATCTAGTGAAGTCGGAGAAGTTGAATTTATGTTGGATTGTTCGGCGTTTTGCGTGCAGTGTGGGGTCTCGTGTGTGCTCTCGTCAGCTAGGGTGCCGGCCCCCACTGGGAGATGCAAGCCTGCTCGATAATTTTAATTTTGTGTGAGATGAGATTATCCCCCGCCGGACGTCGGACCGTCGCGGATGTGACACGCGATCGGTGATCTCATTCCCGCGCTTGTCACCTTCGTTGCATGAAGAAGTTCCTCCAGACCCATAACCACCTACTCTCACGAACAATGTCCACGGTTACGGCAGTGAAGAGGCCTATTTCAGCACTACCATTACCACCAGAACACCTCTTACTTACGAAGAACCTCACCCCAGATGCCGAGACCCCCAATCCGCCCCGATTCCTCGAAATCTTGGAAGAGAAACCGTCGATTCAGAGGAGATCCCGTGCTGTATCCACCCAGAGCCACTTCTCCTTCACTTCTCCGTTGCCAGTGCAGTTCCCGTACCGACTGCAGCCCCCGGATCCACCTCCACCTGATGAGGAGCGACTAAACTACATCGAGAGGAAGTTGGCCGAGTTGGAACCTTTGGAACAGCAGCCGTTGCTTCCGGCCGCATATAGATCACGGTACAAGAAGTTCGCGTCGAGCAATCGAGACCCGGAGAGGGTCCTCATTGGACTCTCGGAGGCTGGGTGGCGAGACTGCGTTCCCGGGTTGGACGTCGGGGATGCGTTCTCCGTCATTGGTAAACCGTCCTTGCTACCTTCAGAGGGAGAGAACGAGCAAACGGAAGCTACGGAAGAGGAGGTTGCCGCTCGGCAGGAACTGGTTGACGTCTTGAGCGGACATTCTATGGTTGTTCCGTTTGACGAGAGAGGGAACCCTGTGTCTGGTCCTTGGTCTCTTCGGTACAGCGGGCACCAGTTTGGCTCTTGGGCTGGTCAGTTGGGAGACGGTCGTGCCATTTCAGTCTGTATGTCCCCACGTTTATTCGAAAGTTTCACCGTCGTTCTCACGATCCCCCAGTGACTACACCCCACCCAAGTGACCCGGAGCTCGTCACAGAAATCCAGTTGAAAGGGGCAGGCAGGACCCCGTATTCGCGCAGTGCCGATGGGCTGGCAGTGGTGCGGTCCTCGGTTCGCGAATTTCTCGCGGCCGAAGGTATGGACCGACGTCTCTCGGACCGCTTTTCGTGAAGGCTGAGACGTTTTCACATCAGCTATGCACGCGTTGGGAATCCCAACCTCACGTTCACTGGCTTTAGTTTCCCTCCCGGGAATCGAGGTTTGGCGAGAACGTGTCGAAGCGGCTTGTATTGCGACTCGGATGGCACCCTCTTTCCTTCGTGTTGGGTCCTTTGAGGCCCTGAACCCTCCTGTTAACATGTTCTTTATCGGAGGACACCACCAATCATCCCATTTGGAAGGTCTTCGCGTATTGGGCGAATGGGTGGGAAGGAGAGTGTTGAGGCTGGAAGGCGTCGAGTGGGAAGGGGAGAATAAGACCGCTTGGGGCAAGAAGTTGGTCCTCGAGACGGCGAAGAGGAACGCGAAGATGGTTGCTGGCTGGCAAGTGTGCGTAACCGCTCCCCCGTCATTCGTTCAGTGAGCGTGGCCCGATCCGTGCTTTTAGGTATGGGTTCATGCATGGCGTCATCAACACAGACAAGTGAGTAATCTGGGATCGGGAGCTTGCCTGGACTCAGACCGCTCGCAGTGTATCGATCCTTGGTTTAACAATTGACTACGGTATGTGGTTTTAGCGATGGTGGCTCCGGGATACTGAACGTTTTTTCAGGACCATACGCATTCATGGACGTGTTCGATAGCTGGCACATTTGTAATCACTCAGACGAAGAGGGGCGGTACTCGTATAAGGTGAGTTCCACTTGTGTACATCTACCCTAACCATTTTCTGACGCTCGTTGTAGAGGCAGCCAGAGATGGTGTACGTTACTGGTAGGGTCACCTCTATCCGGGCCTACCCTGATATTCGCTCCTAGGTTTTATGCTGTACAAGCATTGCTTCGCTCCGTAGCCCCCATCATAGCGGCAGAAGAGAAGCTCGGAGGGAAAGCGGTCTCTGAGGATTGGGCGAACGTCGACGAAAAAAACCTAGAAGAATGCTTGAAGGCTGACCAGGAGGGCCTGCGGGCAGAGGTGAGGGAACTCTGGGATAACACGTACGGTGAGGAGTACGTGAGGTTGTTCCGTCGCGTGAGTGCCCACCATTGAGTGCTGCGCCTCTGGGCCTCGCTAACACTTCCATCAGCGTTTGGGATTGCGGAGGAGTCTCAAATCCGACGGGACTGACCTCTTCAAGCGGTTACTCGATCTAATGGAAGAACACAGCCTTGACTTTCATTCTACGTTTAGAAAGTTGTCCGCCTTCCGACCTTGTTATATTCAGGGCGACGATGAGAAGCTCAGTGCGTTCGTTTCGCGCCTGTTGGAGTCAACCCCACGCCCCGAAAAACTCGATAAAGTGAAAGCGTCCGCGGACTTCAAGGCGTGGTTGACGAAGTACTCCAACCGCATCTCGAATGAACGAGATGAGTGGGGTTCCGGCTCTCAGGAAGAGGTCGATAGGGTCCGGGAGAAGGAGATGGATGGCGTCAACCCGCGGTTCGTGCTGCGGCAATGGGTGTTGGAAGAGGTGATTACGAAAGTCGAAAAGGACGCTGTGAGTGGGAGGAGGATCTTGGCTAAAGTTCTCGGGGTACGTTTTCGCAACTCCTCTGTTCCCGTGTGAATTAAATTACCTGATCCCCCTGTTCAGATGGCGACGAACCCGTACGAACCGTGGGGGGCTGAGCGGGTGGGTGAGGGGGTGTGCGTAAGCGGTGAAGTCGGGGAAGAGAGAAGGTATTGTGGGCTTGGGGAGGAGAAGATGTTGGGCTTCCAATGTAGCTGCTCGAGTTGAGCTCGTGGAACTCTACTCCGCGTCTCGCCCTTGATATGTGGCGCGTAGCCCCATCCGTCCTCACCGCATTCAGGATACTCAACCGATCCTACAAAGTCATGACAGCACATTGTACCCATGGTGTTTCGTTCCACTTGTGGCGTCACGATCCCATGAAATGGGGGGATCCTCACTAGCCTTTTCTGGAAGGTCCGATTGACGCGAAGGCCAGGTCAGCTTCAGCAAACAATTCTGGGTAGAATATATGGTCCAGATACCATTCGGAAGCCACAGTGCCCGAACCCCCCACAGGGTCCAGATATTGATGGTCATCAGCAAATCTTTCGATCACCCACTTGAACTCGGCGGCGCGCCAGTATGGAGGGATAGGCTCGTTCCAAGCCATTTGCGATCGAAAGCCAGAAAGCTTTCGCCCGAGGCAGGTAGTTGGACCACTTAGTGCGAAACGGGCAGAGACGAGTTGCCATATGGTTTGATGGTGCGGATCTATTGGGGCTGCGCCGGGTAGCTTCGCGACCGTCAGGGCAGGAATGACTGGGATCAGAGAGAGACAAGACGGTCGCCGATAGTCTCGGGGACCTCCGACGGTGGTTTAGATTGCGTCCATGTTGTGTACCCGATTCAAAGCTACATCCGAATTTGAAGGGAGAGCTCTATTGTCGTCCGCGCGCGTTCCGCCACTGCGTATCTCGGGCAGTGCAGGCGAGAGAGGTCAGATGTACTTAGATATACCCATAGTATCATTTCGCTGGGGCCGACGCTCGGTGTGGAAGCAGATCAATGAAGTGCCATTCTCGATCAACAAAGAATGGTTGCTAGTCTCTCTGTCTGGCAGATCGCCATTACCAGAAGCCCGCTCAACTATCCCGGAGATGGTGATGGTTTGGCTGTGCTTTCAA
>Ga0307509_10006265_pt1 | contig 16080 bp, 14 predicted proteins | sample 10_EM_MG_FD_202245 | JGI IMG/M metagenome (GOLD analysis project Ga0307509, IMG submission 202245) | Populus trichocarpa ectomycorrhiza microbial communities from riparian zone in the Pacific Northwest, United States - 10_EM | ecosystem: Host-associated > Plants > Roots > Unclassified | place...
GCTCGTTGGCTACACGAACGCCGGCAAGTCGTCGCTGATGCGCGCGCTGACCTCGAGCGAGGTCTACGTCGCCGACAAGCTGTTCGCGACGCTCGACACCACGGTCCGGCGGCTCGTCCCGCCGACCGAGCCGCCGATCCTCGTCACCGATACGGTCGGCTTCATCAAGAAGCTTCCGCACGATCTCGTCGCGTCGTTCCGCTCGACGCTCGAGGAGGCGGCCGAGGCCGACCTCCTGCTCCATGTCGTCGACGCCTCGGACGCGGCCCACGCCGATCAGCTCGCCGTCACGCGCGAGGTGCTCCGCGAGATCGACGCCGATCACGCGCCGTCGTGGCTGCTGCTCAACAAGATCGATCGTGTCGACGCGGCCGGCCGCGAGGCGCTCGCCGATCACTATCCCGACGCGATCCAGCTGTCCGCGAAGGCCGCCGTCGACGTCGGCATGCTACGCGACCGCTTGATCGAGCACTTCGGCGGCAAGATCGAGGAGACCCAGCTCGACGTGCCCTGGGCCCAGCAGCGGCTCGTCCACGCGATCCACGAGCGGACGACCGTGCTCGAGGAACAGCACGACGAGACCGGCACCCGCTTGCGCGTCCGGGCGCCCGCGAAGGTCCTCGACAGCCTGCGCGCCGAGCTCACGGAATCGAACTAGCGAGCTCGTCGGCGCCGTAGTCGCACGCGGCGTTCTGCGGCCGCGCGTCGCCGTCGAAGTCGACGCCGTCGCCGGAGCAGTCGCTGTTGCCGTCGTCGCGGACCTTGTTCGGACCCGTCGCGGTCGCCGTGGTGAGGTGGAGATCCTGCGGCGGCGCCTTGAACTGGGCGTCGGTGTTCGGCGCGATCAGGTTGTCGCTCGTGTAGTCGCCGCTGCACCGGGTGTAGCGGACCGCGAGTGGTTGGTTCTCCGAGAACAGATTGCCGGTCGCGGTCACGGTCGAGCCGTTGTCCTGATCGCAGTCGAGCCCGGCCGGGTACTGGATCCGGGTCTGGTGGCTTCCCATGCCGAACGTCTGGTCGTAACCGGTGTTGTAGCCGAACGTGTTGAACACGAGGTTCCCGGTCGTGCTGCCGCGGAACACGACCGCCGCGTACTGGTACGTGTTCTGGCCGTTGCTGAAGATGAAGTTGTTGCGGAGGTTGACCGTGCCGTCGTCGACCCACACCGCAGTCTCCTGACACGAGAACAGCTTCGACCGCTCGATCGTGACGTTGCAGTTCTTCGCGTTGATGCCGTCGCGCGAGGTCCCGTGGACGCTCACCTGCTCGAGGACCAGGTTCGCCTTTCCGCTCGGGCCGTCGCACACGACGATGTCGTCGTTCGTGCCGCTCAGCTCGACGCCGTCGAGCTCGACCGACTTCGTCACGTGGAGCACCGTGCCGCTGCCGGTCGTGAGCACCGGCGTGCCCTGGCCGTGCTCCGGCACGAGGTGGAGGCCCTCGAGGCCGAGCTCCAGCGTCGCGTTCAGGTGATAGGTCCCGCCCGCGAGCTCGATGATGTGGTGCGTCGGATTTGCCTGCGTCACGGCGTAGTCGAGCGTGCACGCGGTCGTCGTGCAATCGCCGGACGTCACGCCCGCCGGCGACGCGTGGAGGATCGTCGAGGCGTCCGCGCACACGCCGCTCGCGGCGAGGCAGAGCTGCGACGCGCAATCGGTATCGAGAACACATTCGACGCAGACGTCCCCGGTCGTGCACACGTGCTTCTCGATCGGGCACGACGCGTTGTCCGCGCACTCGACGCACGCGCCGATCGCCGTGTCGCACACGTGCTTCGCCGGATCCTTCGTGCAGTCGCTGTTCTGCATGCAGGGCGGCGCGGCATCGATCGACTTGTAGCCCTCGAGGGCGCAGTCCGGATCGTCCTGGTGCGCCGCGCAGTAGTCCGGGTTGAGCTGCCGGCCGCATCCCGCGACGAGCATCAGCCCGGCTAGCCACGTGCGCGCCCTCATGACACCAGGATCGCGCGTTCTCGCGGACGGGTCAAAGCCGATCTCAAAACTGCGTCATCCAGCCGAGATACGCGCCATCATGAGTGACGGCCGCGACCGGGGCCGACTTCTTCGGTCCCGCCTGCGCGAACAGGACACTTCCGATGATCGTCGCGCCGACCCCCGCCGCGATCACACCGATCCCGATCGGCGTCGAGTCGGGGTACAGCCACTTCTGCGTCGCACCACCGAGGGAGCCGTAATACAGCATCACGCCGCCGACGCCGAGCAGCGCGATCCCACCGCCGAGCACGATGCCGGGGACGAGGCGCGGGTGCCCGCCGTCGTCGGTCTCGAGCTGGGCCTTGATCACGACATCGGTCGTGTCGTTCGCATCGATCTCGACGTTGCGCCTGCCGATGTGACGCCCCTTGTGCATGAGGTCGACGCGGTGATGCCCGACCGGCACATCGCGGTCGAGCGGCGTCAACCCGACCTGGTCGTTGTCGAACAGCACGATCATGCCCGCTGGCTGGGACTCGACGTGCAGGTGCCCGGTCACGACCATCTGCGAGGTCAGCGCGTCCATCACCTGATCCATCACGCCGTGCCAGCCATCCTCGCTGCACTTCTCGCACGCCCGCCGCTCCGCGATAGCCTCGTGGCCCTTCGCGAACCAGTACGCGTTCAACACGAACCCGCGATCGGTGCCGAGCTCGGCGCGTGCGAACACGACCGCGTCGGACTTCGAGCGCTGCTCGACGACGCCGCGCGCGCACTTCGGATCGTCGACGATCAGGCAGTTCGTGAGCGTCATGACCGCGTCCGCCGACATCGGCTGGGCCAGCACCTTGCGGCCGTGGCTCTCGAGCCAGTGTTCGAGGTACGCGCTGACCCGCGGCCGCAGCATGTCGTCGCCGACCACGATCACGCCCATCGTCTCGTCGGCGTGCGCGCGACCGGCCGCCAGAGCGACGACGGCCAGGGACAGCAGCGCGGCGCGCATGGAGCGAACGAGCGTAGCGCAACCCGCGCCGACTTGCCCGCTTCGGACTACATCAGCTCGTCGGCGCCGATGTCGCGGACGTTGCCCTGGGGCCGCGCGTCACCATCGATGTCGTTCGGCAGCGTGGCGGCCGGGTCGGCTTGATCCTTGAGAGGCGAGCCGCTTGCGAGATGGAAGTCATGCGGCGCCAGGAACTGGGTCTGAACTCGAACGTTGCCGGTGCCGGAAGGAATCGTACCGACGGCATCCGGAAAGAAGCTTGAGTACGTGAAGCTGCAGCCCGAGCCGCTCTGCTGCGGACCCGTGTTGCCCTGGAGCAGCACGCTGTTCAGGGTGACCGTCGTGCTCGCGCAGCTAATCCCGCGCGAGTTGCCATCGTTCGCATCGACGTTGTTCGCGATCGTCGTGAAGTTGATCGTGCCGTTCCCGAACGACACGAACATCCCGCCGAACGGTCCTGGATTCTCGGCAATCACGGTGTTCGAGATGTGGAAGGTGGTGGTGTCGAGCTTGATGCCACCGAGCATGTTTCCCGTGATCTTCGAATGGGTCACGATGAGCGTTCCGGCGGTCGTCTGGAGCCCGATGTTCGTGCCGCTCTTGATCTCGCAGCGATCGAGCGTGAGCGTCCCCGCGCTCTTGACCGCGACATCCGTCGAGCCCGTGAACGCCACGTCACGTGCCGAGAGCGTCGCGCCCGTGGAGACCAGCAACTGAGTGGGCGCACTCGTGAGCGTGGTCATCAGCGTCTGCCCATTGCGATCGCCGAGCAGCGTGTAGCTTCCGGTCGCGACCGTCACGGGGGTAGCGAAGCTACCGCTCGCGCGCACGATGTGCTTCGCGAGGAACCCCGCCGCGAGCGTCGCGCACGGGTTGTCCTTGTCGCACGTCGCGTTGTCGGCTCCACCGGTTGCCTTGACGTAAGCGACATCGGTCTTGTCCGCGCACGAGCCGTCCGGCATGCAGGCGTCGGAGGTCGTGCACTCGACGTTCGCGACGCACGCGTGGCAGGTATCCTGGTGGCAGACCGGCAACGTGCCGGCGCACGTGCCGGGATTCGAGTCGGTGCAGTCAACGCACGCATGGGTGCCGGTGTCGCAGACCTTGTCCCCGGTGCAGCCCATCGCGACGCAGTCGAGCGCCTCCATGGTGTCGGGCTTCGCGTCGTTCGGCCCACCCTCGTTGCAGTTGTTGTCGGGGTTGCCCGCGCAGTAGTACGGATTGTGACAGGCGGTGAAGGCGAGACCTGCGGCGACGATGAGCTTCTGCATGGCGTTCTCCTAGAACCGTCCGGCCCAGCCGATGACCGCGCCGTCGTGCGAGACCGCGGCAACGGGAGCCGAGTGCGAACCTTCGCGCGTCCAGAGATAGGCACCGACGCCGACGGCCACCGCGCCCGCGCCGACACAGATCGCACCGGCGGTGCCGACGTCCCAGATGTGCTCCTTCTGCGGCCCGGTCGGGCTCGGATCCTCGTCGGTGATGAGGAACACCGCGCCGGTGATCGCGGCGGCGGCCCCGACACCGATCAGGACGATCGGCAGCTTCGGGGTCGGCTCGATCACGTCGATATGGGCGACCGTGTCGGGCTCGCCAGCCGTGGTGGTCGTCGCGGCGGCGACCGACGGCGGCGGAACGTGGACGTGCGACCCGGTCGGCGGGTTCGCGCCGAGGATCAGCATCAGATCCTCGACGGTGTCGTGCATCTGCTTCTCGGTGCAGCCGTGGCAGACCCGGCGCTCGGCGAGCGTGTCGTGGCCCTTCTGGACCCAGTAGCCGACGATCGAGATATCGCGCTTGCCGTTGTCGGCGGGCGCGATGTCGACGCGGGCGTAGACGATCGTGTCGGACTTCGCGCGAACCTCGATCACCTTCTTCGCGCAGTTGAGATCCTCGACGACGAAGCAGTCGATCAGGGTGTTGATCGCGTCGGGCTCGAGCGCCGACGAGTACACCGTGTGACCGCGCTTCTTCAGCCAGCCCTCGAGGTGCGCGAGCAGCTGCGGCTGGAGGGACGCCTCGCCGGTAACGACCACGCCGACATCTGCGTGGGCCGAGACGGCCGACATCGTGAGTGCGAGGACAAGCAGCTGGGCGATGCGCTTCATTTGAACCTGGGAATCTCGAGGGTCTTGCCGGGCTCGATCGTGATGGGGACAATCTCGTCGAAGCCGCTCTCGTTGGTGAGGTGAACTTTGTGCGGTCCTGGCTTGAGCGAGATGGTCTTCGGCGTGTCGCCATACGGCTTGCCGTCGACCGAGACGGTCAGCGCCGGCATGGCGGTCACGTGGATGGCTCCGAGGGCCTTGGATTCGGGCGCAGAATGGCCCGGGTGCGTCGAAGATGCACCTTTTTGGTGATCGTGGGACACGGGTTCGGCGGTCCCGGCGTCCGGCGTGACGACGGCGACCGCGGCATCGGGCATGCCGGCGTCGGGCGTTGTAGTCGGCGTCACCTGCGCGATGCCGGCCGAGCCCGAGCCCGATCCCGATCCCGACTCCACGATCAACCCCGAGCCGGACCCCGAGCCGGAGCCCGATTCCGATTTCTTCTTGCTCACGATCATCACGATCGCGAAGGCCAGGATCGCGCTCACCAGGCCGGCCGCGATCATCGCGATCTGCCCGCGCTGCTTCCGGATCCCCGCGGGGCTCGCGCCGACCGTCGCGGTCGGGGCACTGCGCTGGACGCCCATGCTCTGCATCGGCATCGGCGTTCCCGCCATCCGGGCGCCGCCGACCGCGCCATCGGCCATCGTACCGGCGGCGTCGTGCGGCTGCGGCGGCGTCATCCCCGGCGCGGGGAGCGATGGGATCGCGCCGCGCGAGCGGAGCGCGCTGCCCCGGATCGGCGCGTTCTGCGGGAACCGCTCGGCGAGCGTCTTCTGGAGCAGCTCGCGGCCGTTGCGCGGAGCATCGTGGCAGTCGAGCAGATCGTTGATCGCCGCCTCCGCCGTCGGATAGCGCGCGGGCAGGTCGCGCTCGAGCAGCTTCATCACGACGCGCTCGAGGTCCTTCGGGATATCGCCGCGCAGCGAGCGCGGGCGCGGGACCTGACCGAACAGCACGGCGGCGAGCGTCGAGCGCGTGTCCTCGCCGATGAACAGCCGGCGGCCGACCAGCATCTCCCACAGCATGATGCCGACCGCGAACAGGTCGCTGCGGCCGTCGAGCGCCTCGCCGTTCGCCTGCTCGGGGCTCATGTAGGCCGGCTTGCCCTTGATCAACAGCGACGCAGTCGCGGCACTCGCCTCGCGCGCCTTCGCGATGCCGAAGTCGCTGACCTTGACCGCGCCCTCCCACGACAGGAGCACGTTGTGAGGCGACACGTCGCGATGGATGATCCCGCGCAGCGTGCTCGCCGACACCGGCAGATCGTGCGCGTGGCCGAGCCCGCGCAGCACCTCCGTGATCACGAAGATCACGAGCGGGATCGGCAACAGGCCACTCGACACAAGCGCGTCGAGATCGCGACCCTCGACCAGCTCCATCACGAGGAACAGCCGGTTCTCGTTGTCGCGATCGAAGTCGAGCACCGACACGATGTTCGGGTGCTGGAGCTGCGCGCTGATCTGCGCCTCCGCGACGAACATCTGCGAGAACGCCGGATTGTCGGAGAACCCGGGGAGCACGCGCTTGATCGCGACCTTGCGCGAGAACCCTTCGGCACCGACCATCGAACCGAGGAAGACCTCTGCCATCCCGCCGCCGCCGAGACGATTGTCCAGGCGGTATTTCCCCGTCATCCCGAACATCTGGCGGGGGCCACTATACCGATTCGATCAGCGCGGGGCGAATGCGTGATGGCGGGTGATCCCGCGATCGGCGAAGTAGCGCCTGGCGGCCTCGATATGGGTCGAGAACGCGAAGTCCTCGTCGAGGCCTCCCGGCCCGTAGATCACGCCGCGCTCCTGGGTCTCCGCGTTCGGCACGAACGGGGGCAGGGCGCGCACCGGCTCGGTGATGGCGAAGATCAGGATCCGGTTCGGCCGCGGCGAGCTCGACGACAGCCAAAGGAACTGGCACGAGCTCGGATCGACCGTGACATTCGTCTCTTCGAGCACCTCGCGCGCGCAGCCGGCCTGCCAGGTCTCGTGCTCCTCGAGAAAGCCGCCGACGAGCGCGAGCTTGCCGACCCCGGGCGGGATGCCTCGCCGGACCGCGAGGAGACCGCCATCGACGGGCACGAGCGCGACCGCCACGGGAATCGGGTTCGCCCACACCTGGTTGCCGCACGCCGCGCACGTCCGCGGATACTTCGTCGTGTCGGCGAACGAGGTGCCGCAGCGATCGCAGAAGCTGTGGGGCGGGTTCATCGGGGTACGAGGGAGTCCATACCGCGCTCGCGCATCTCGCGGCGCCACGCCTCGACGAGCTTCACGAACGCGTCGCCGAGCTCGGGATCGAACTGCGTGCCCGAGCAGCGCTCGATCTCGCCGATCGCGACCTCGTGGCTGAGCGCGCGGCGATAGGCGCGGTCGGACGTCATCGCGTCGTACGCGTCGGCGATCGCGACGATCCGCCCGACGAGCGGGATGTTCTGACCCGAGAGGCCGCGCGGATAACCGCCGCCGTCGAACCACTCGTGATGACACCAGCAGCCGTCGATCAGGCCGTGGAGGCACGGCACCGGATCGAGGATCCGCTTGCCCTTCTCCGGATGCTGGCGGAACACCGCGACCTCTTCCGGCGTGAGCTTGCCGGGCTTGTTGAGCATGTCGTAGCGGACGCCGATCTTGCCGACGTCGTGCATCACGCCGGCCTGGACGATCCGCCGGATCTCCGCGTCGGGCAGCGTCAACCCGCGGCCGAGGATCTCCGAATACACCGCGACCCGCTCGGAGTGGCCGCGGGTGTAGAGGTCGCTCTCCTCGAGCGCCTGCGCGAACCCGGCAACCGTCTGCTGGAACATCTCCTCGAGCGACTGGTTCGCGGTGCGCAGATCCTCGTTCGAGCGGACGAGCTCTCCGTAGAGCCGCGTGTTGTCGATCGCGCTCGCGGCGCGCGACGCGAGCACCGCCAGCATCTTGCGGTGACCCTCGTCGAACTTCTTGCCCTGCGTGAACGTGAACACGTTGAGGACGCCGACCATGTTGCCGCGGACCTGGAGCGGCACCGCGACGAACGAGCTCAGCTCCTGCGGCAGGGTCGACTCGGTGAAGAACCGCGACGCCTTGCCGCCGTGCGCGAGGATCGGCAGGCCCTGCGCGAATTGATCGGTCAGCACGCCGAACGCGGGGGAGGGGAGGCCGCCCGGCTTCAGATCGGTCGCGACCATCCGCACGCGCTCCTCGAACTCGCCGGTCTTGACGTCGAGGAGGTGGAGGGTCGCGACGTCGGCCTTCGCCTCGTCGATCGCGGCGCGCAGCACGACGTCGAGGATCTTGTCGATCTCCTGCTGGAGCGCGATCGCCTCGGACACCCGGTAGATCGTCAGCGCCTCGCGCAGCCGGATGTTCTCGGTCTGGAGCCGCTGGCGATACAGCGCGCGCTCGACGACGTGGATCACCTCCTCGACCTTGAACGGCTTCAGGAGGTAGTCGTACGCGCCCTTCTTCATCGCCTCGATCGCGGTCTCGACGGTGCCGAACCCGGTCATCAGGACCGTCAGCACGCCGAGCCGCTCGGCCTCGATCTTCTCGAGCAACTGCAGCCCGGAGAGCCGCGGCATCTTGAGATCGGTGATCAATAGATCATACGGGCGCAGCCGGAGCTCGACGAGTGCCTTCTCGCCGTCCTCGACGGTGTGGACCGAGAAGCCCTCGAGCGTGAGGAACTCTGCCAGGATCTCGCGGATCACCCGCTCGTCGTCGACGACGAGGATGCGCGCGGCCTCTGCGCGATCTGTTTCAGCCGCGACCAACGATCCTCAATTCGACGCGCTGGGCGCGACCGGTTGGGTCTTCGGCGCCATCGGATCCCAGTACACACCCGCGCGGCCGTTCTCGTGATCCGCGGTCTCCTGCGCGTGCAGCCACGAGTCGCGCGACGACGTCACCGACGCCTTCGCACTCTCGGCCTTGCTCTTCGCGGAATCGGTGCGCGACCGGCGCTCGTCGAGCTGCTTCGGGAACGCCTCGAACGCGACGCCCTTCGGCGCGATGTTGTTCGACTTCGCGAGCGACGCCTTCGCCGCCTCGAACTCGGCCTCGCGGAAGTACATGTTCTCCTGCGTGTAGCGGAGGTAGCGAGCGAGATAGCTGCGGTAGGTCTCGAGGTACTTCACGCGGCTCTCGGCGGCCTTCTGGACGTCCTTCGCGGTCGCGAGGCTCTTGGTCGCCTCGTTGATCCGGTTCATGTCGGCCGAGGTGTCGGCGCTCTTCTTGTTCGAGTTCGCCGAGTCGACGGCGAGCTTGGCCGCCGAGAAGTCGTTGCGCGCCTGATGGAGCTGCGAGTCACCCTCTTTGATCTGGGCGTCCGCATTCGCGTTCTCCATCTGCGCGACGTTCCAGTTCTGCTGGGCCTGGACGATGTTCGCGCGCTGATCCATCGGTAGCGCCGCGATGTACATGTCCTGGAAGTGGTTCGCGAGCGGCCCCGGAGGGTTGTCCGAAGAGCCACACGCTGCCACGAGCCCGAGCACACAGATGAAGCTGAGGAATCCCCGCATAGGTGAGCCCGAGCCTACTACGACGCGACGCTCCCGGGCTACCATCTCACCGAATGACGACGCTTCTCGCCGTCGACGTCGGTAACACCAACACCGTCCTCGGTGTGTTCCGCGACGACACCCTCGCGGCACACTGGCGGATCCAGACCGTCGCGCAGCGCACCTCCGACGAGTACGCGGTCCTCCTGAAGACCTTGTTGGATCTGGAGGGTTTCCCCTGGCGGTCGATCACCGCGGGGATCATCTCGTCGGTGGTCCCGCCGACGCTGTTCGGGATCCAGCAGTTCTTCAAGCGCCACACCGGCGGGCCGGCCCTCGTCGTGGGTCCAGGAATCAAGACGGGGATGCCGATCCTCTACGAGAATCCACGTGAGGTCGGCGCCGATCGCATCGTCAATGCGGTCGCCGCGTTCGAGGAGCTGAAGAGCGGGTGCATCGTCGTCGATTTCGGCACGGCGACCACCTGGGATGTCGTCAACCCGAAGGGCGAGTACATGGGCGGCGTGATCGCTCCCGGGATCCAGATCAGCGCCGAGGCGCTCTACGAGCACGCCGCGAAGCTGCCGCGCGTCGAGCTCGCCCGGCCGGGCAAGATCATCGCGCGCAACACGGTCGCGTCGATGCAGGCCGGCCTGGTCTACGGCTACGCCGGCATGGTCGATTCGATCGTCACGCGGATCCGCGGCGAGGTCGACTGGGACGCGCGCTGCATCGCGACCGGTGGGCTCGCTCCGCTGATCGCGACCGAGACCAAGACGATCGAGGCGACCGACGACCTGTTGACGTTGAAGGGCCTCAAGATCCTGTATCACCGCAACCAGTCATGATCGATCACACCCCGCTCGACGTCGCGACGCTCGCCCCCGCCGCGCAAAAGGCGCTCGGCGCCGGCCCGGCGCGGATGATGGCGTCGCGCGGCCTGGTCCCGCTGCCCCCGGTCGAGCAGCTGACGGTGCTCTACCAGCTCGCGATCGAAGGCGATCCGAACCTCGCGACCGCCGCGCGGACCACGGCGATGGGCCTGCCCGACACGATGCTCGCGGGTACGCTGTCGAACCCCGCGCTCGATCCGCGCGTGCTCGACCTGTTCGCCCAGCTCGTCGGGGACAACCCGAAGGTGTTCGAGGCGCTGGTCTCGAATCCCCACGTGGCCGACGAGACGATCGCGTACCTCGCCGCGAACGGCGGCGCGCGCGAGATCGATCGGATCGCGAACAACGAGCAGCGCCTGCTCCGCCATCCCCAGATCATCGCGGCGATGTACCAGAACAAGCTCGCGCGGATGTCGACGGTCGATCGCACGGTCGAGCTCGCGGTCCGCAACAACATCCGCGTCCCCGGCCTCGCCGCCTGGGACGAGATCGCGCAGGCGCTCCAGGCCCATCCGGCCCCCCCGCAGTCGCCCGCCGAGGTCGACGCGATCTTCGGCGCGGCGCTCGCGGTCGCGGACGACACCGCGCTCCGGGTCGGCGACGCCGAGAAGATCCTCCCCGAGGTGACCGAGGAGCAGCAGAAGAAGAAGGACGAGGAGACCCCGTACGACAAGCTGTCGGTCCCGCAGAAGATTCGCCTCGCGATGGTCGGCAACGCGGTCGACCGGTCCCGGACCATCCGCGACCCGATCAAGATGATCGCGGTCGCCACGATCAAAGCGGGTGGCGTGACCGAGTTCGAGGCGGCAGGCTATGCCAGTAACCCCGGGCTCGCCGCCGAGGTAATCAAGTACATCGCGCAGAAGCGCGAGTGGACCAAAGCGTACGGCGTGAAGTTCTCGCTATGCAGGAATCCCAAGACCCCGGTGAGCGACTCGATGCGGCTGATGCCGTTCCTGCGGGAGAAGGATCTGCAGGGCATCGCGAAGAGCAAGGGCGTGCCGTCGGCCGTGGTCCAGCAGGCGCGCAAGCTGATGTCCCAGCGCACCGGACCCGCGAAGAAATGATCGGGCTCGAACCAGGTTCGAGCTCGAGCCCGAGCGACGCGAGGTCGACAGAAATGACGTTCCTCGGCCGCATCGGGCTCGCGATCGTGCGGCCGCGCACCGCGCTCGGGCTCGCCGGCGATCGCGAGTACGCGGGCCGCTCGGGCAGCGACCTCCTCGCGATGATCGCGATCCTCCTCGTCGCGACACAGCTGCGCTGGCTGGTCTCCGCGGCGTGGCTCGGCTTCGCGGTCGCCGCGAACCTCGGCCTCCAGGCGATGATGCACGTGCTGACCGGCACGCTCACCGTCGAGCTCATGCTGCTCGTGGTCGCCGCCGGCGTCGTATTTGTCGCGAGTGGGTCGCACCGCGAGCTCGGCCGCGCGTTCGACATCGCGTGCGTGGTCGCGTTGCCGCCGGTCCTCGTCCACCTCGTCGCGCAGACCGTGATCGGCATCGGCAACCTGGGGATGCCGAAGGTCCTCCGCTGGACCGTCGAGGGTGCCGGCATCGGCTGGATGATGGTGCTGCTCGCGCTCGCCGCCTACGACGCCTGGCCTCGCACCGGCTCGCTCCCGGTCGCGCGCGCGCTCGTCGCGCCACCGCGTGCCGCGCGCCGCGCGGGCTGGGCGGTCGCGACGATCGCGCTCGCCGGGCTCGCCGTCCAGATCCTGTGGATCGCCGACAACGTCGATCTCGTGCGTCCGCTCCAGACCGGCGGCGCGGCGCCCGCGTTCGCGCTCGCGAAGATCGGTCCGGGCGGCAAGCTCGGCGAGCGCGTGTCGCGGAGGCCGGGAAGGCTGACCGTGATCGACTTCTGGGCGACGTGGTGCGGGCCGTGTCTGCGCGCGATGCCGCACATGGATCAGCTCGCACGCCGCCACCCCGAGCTCGACGTCGTCACGATCAACCTCGACGATCCGGCCGAGGCGCGCGCGCTGTTCGACAAGGCCGGCTACCAGCTCGAGCTCGTGGCCGACGACGGTGATGCGAGCGAGCGGTTCGGCGTGACGTCGATCCCGCACACGGTCGTGATCGATCGCGACGGCATGCTGCGTGAGATCCACCACGGCAGCCCGGCCGACCTCGAAGCCGAGATCAAAGCGCTCGAGTAAGCGCCTGCTAGGATGCGCACGGTGCGTTGGTCGATCGGGCTGATCGCGTTGTGCGCGAGTGCGAGTGCGCAGCCCGCACTCGTGTGGCACGCGCCACCCGGCTGTCCCGACGAGGCCGCGTTGCGGGCCGCGATCGCGCAGCGCCTCGACGTCCCGGTCGAGCGCGTCGAGCTCGCCGCGGAGATCGAGGTGACCGCGAGTGGCGCGGGCTTCGTCGCGCACGTCACGACCCACGGCGAGGCCGGCGAGACCCGCGAGCTGGCGGCGGCGAGCTGTGCCGAGCTGACCGACGCGGTCGCGGTCGTGGTCGCGCGGATCGCGGCCGATGCACCGAAGCCGCCCGCGCCGGCGATCGTACCCATCCCGCGGATCGTCGCGAGCCCACCCCCATCGCCACGTCCACCGCCGCGCGCGCTGCCGCGCTGGAACGGCGGGGCGCGGATCGGCATCGCGTCGGGAACGGGCGCGACGCCGGACCTCGGGCTCGCCGGCGAGCTCGCCGCGTGGGGCTCGCTGTATGACGTCGGGCTCGAGCTCGCGATCGAGCGCTGGGTCGGGACCACGGCGGACTTCGGTGCCGGGAACGGCGTCGAGGTCGGCCTCGTCGCGACGTCGCTGCGCGCCGGCTGGTTTCCGCGCACGTTGCCGGTCCGCGCCTGGCTCGCCGGCGAGCTCGGCACCCAGCGCGGCACCGGCTTCGGGTTCGCGATGGCGAGCGGCGGGAAGGGGCGGTGGGCCGCGGCCGGCGCCGGCGCGAGCTTCGCGGTTCACCTCGCCCCGCACCTCGCGGCGATCGCGGCCGGCGAGGTCATGCTCGCGGTCGACCGCGTCACGTTCACCCTCGACGCGGCGACCGTGTACCGGAGCCCGGCCGTGGCCATCCGCGGCCGGCTCGGTGTGGAAATCTCCTGGCGCTGACGTTTTTCGTGACGAATCCGGGGTGCCCGCGACACCAATCCGGTTGCCATGACGGCCTTCGCCGCTCCCCTCGACGTCCCGCGCGCGGAAGCGCTCGTGTTCGACGACGTGTACGAGCAGCACGTGGCGTTCGTGTGGCGCGTGTTGCGCTCGCTCGGCGTGCCGCCGGCGCAGCTCGAGGATGCGGCGCAGGACGTGTTCGTCGTGGTCCACCGCCGGCTCCCCGAGTTCGAGGGGCGCGCCGCGATCACGACGTGGCTGTTCGCGATCACCCGCAAGGTCGCCGCGAAGCATCGCAAGCGGGTCGTCCATCCGCCGGTGCTCGCCGAACCGGTCGCGTCCGCGGATCCGTTTCGCGACGCCGCGCGCGCCGAGGCGGCCGCACAGGTCGCCGCGATCCTCGATCGGATGGACGAGGACAAGCGGATCGTGTTCGCGCTCGTCGAGCTCGAGCATGTGAGTGTCGCGGAGGTCGCGCGGATGCTCGGCCTCAACCCGAACACCGCGGCGTCGCGGCTGCGCCTCGCGCGCGGCGAGTTCGCCGCCGCCGTGACCCGCGCGAAGGCCCAGGCAGGAGGCAAGCCATGAGCGAAGACGTGCTCGACGCCGATCTGCGTGCGTTGCTCGAGCTCGGGCGCGACCAGCTCGGCCCGGATCCGGAGACGATCGCGCGCCTGCGCGGCAGGGTCGAGACCGCGGTGATGGTCGCCGGTGCCGGCGTCGGCGTGGCCGGCCTCGTCAAGACCGTCGCGGCGAAGAGCCTCGCGGTGAAGCTCGCGGTCGTCGCCTCGGTCGCGATCGCGACCGGCGCGGTGGTTCACGTGGTCCAGGTCGCGCGGCGCGAACCGGCGCCTGCGGTCGCGCCCGTCGTGCCGCCGCCCGCGAAGGCGCGCGTGGTCGTGACCCCGCTGCCCGCTGCACCCGCGCCGTCGCAGGTCACGCTCGAGCCGCCGGCCGCTGCACCACCCGCCGCGGTGACCGCCGGATCGATCGCACCCGTCGCGCCCGCGCCGCGGCCGCACGCGCCCGTCAAGGTACCGGAGCCACCACGCGCGACGCTCGCACGCGAGACCGAGCTCGTCGATCTCGCGACCCGCGCGCTGCGCGACGGCGACTTCGCCGCGGTTCACGCCGCGGTCACGACCTACACGCGCGAGACCGGCGGTGCCGGCCAGCTCGCGGAAGAGATCGACGCGATCGAGGTCGAGGCGCTGTGTCGCGCCCACGCCGAGACCGCGTCTCACAAGCTCGCGGCATTCGATGCGCGCTGGCCCCACGCGGGGCAGCGCCATCGGCTGAGCGCGGCATGCCAAGGAGATCAGTGATGCGGAATGTGTTCATGCTCTCGCTCGTCGGCCTCACCGGCTGTGGTCTGTACTGGGGTGGCGGGGACGACGACGTCTCGGTCGGTCAGCTCCAGGAGGTGCTCGTGATGCCGACGATGCCGACCCACGATCTCGATCTGCTGTTCGTGATCGACGACTCGCCGTCGATGCTCGACAAGCAGGTCAACCTGCGCGCGGCCTTCCCTCACTTCATGGACCAGCTGACGTCGCTGCCGAACGGGCTGCCGAACGTCCACATCGGCGTCGTCACGTCGGACATGGGCGCCATGTCCACCGAGGGAGTGATCGGGCCAACGATCGGCGGCAGCGTCGGCGGCTGCAGTGGTGCGGGCAAGGACGGGCAACTTCAGCTGTTCGAAGCGGCGTCGGACGTCACCGGAAAATTCATCTCGGACGTCGACGACGGTGTGGGTGGCCGCATGCGGAACTACGTGGGCGCGTTGCGCGACGTGTTCTCCGCGATTTCGAACGCCGGCGCCGCGGGATGCGGGTTCGAACAACACCTGTCTGCCATGCACGGTGCGCTGTCGGCCAACAACACCGCGAATGCCGGGTTTCTGCGTCCCGACGCGAACCTCGGCGTCGTGATCCTCGCCGATGAAGACGACTGCTCGTTCTCGGATCCGCAACTGCTCACCGGCGACACCACCGTGCTCGGCCCGCTCCAGTCGATGCGCTGCACCCACTACGGCGTGACCTGCGACAGCGACGGCACGACGCCAGACGCGATGAATCAGGTCGGTGCGAAGTCCGGTTGCCACGCGAACAAGACCTCGCCGTACGTCGCCGACGTCGCGCCATACGCCGACTTCCTGAAGGGCCTCAAGGCCGATCCGGCGCAGGTCGCGGTCGCCGCGATCGTCGGGACGACCACTCCGTTCGAGATCGAGCTTCGCGCGCCGTCGGGTAGTACGCAGGCCATCCCCGCGCTCGCTCACTCGTGCACCTACACCGATAGCAGCGCGCAGCTCGAGGTCGCGGATCCGGCCGTCCGGCTCGCGGAATTCACGAGCTCGTTCGGCGCCCGCGGCGCGGTCGAGACGATCTGTCAGTCGGATCTGGCGCTACCGCTGACCGACGTCGGCCTGACGATGCGCGGGATGATGAACATCGATGGCTGCCTCACCCGGCCGCTCGTCGACACCGCGCCCGAGGTGGCCGGCGTCCAGCCGCTGTGCGAGGTCCAGGATCTCGACACGCAGTTGCCGAGCTGCGCTGCGGCGAGCCCCGGCAGCGA
>Ga0307509_10006266_pt1 | contig 16079 bp, 13 predicted proteins | sample 10_EM_MG_FD_202245 | JGI IMG/M metagenome (GOLD analysis project Ga0307509, IMG submission 202245) | Populus trichocarpa ectomycorrhiza microbial communities from riparian zone in the Pacific Northwest, United States - 10_EM | ecosystem: Host-associated > Plants > Roots > Unclassified | place...
CAGTTCCTTGCACAGCACTTCAAGATGCAGCCGCCGCGTCAGCGCAGCGGCGCACAGCGGCAATGCCTCGGGAACGCGCGCGGCCGGGCTGTCGAGAAAGGAAAGTTCATGCCTGATATCCGCCGGCTGCCATTCCGCCGCGAGCAGCGCGCAATGCGACGGCGCGGCGCAGCCGATCGCCAGCGACTCCACGAAACGGCACACGTACTCCGAAGCGCTCACATCGCCTTGCACCGTTCGCACCTTGCGCCCCGCATACAGCCGGTGCAATCGACCGGGGTTCAGCGCGACGCGGATGATGCGGTCGATGCCGTCGAGCCGGCCCATCATCCAATCGTTGGCGCGCCAGGATTTGCGGTAGAACGCGCCGAAGTGCGCGAGCTGCATGCCGGTGAGCTTGGTGGACGGCGTGGCCGGCCCGCCCCACGGGCTCTGGCCGCGGCCGCTGATCTGCACCAGCTCGACGGCGACGTCGATGGTCTGCGAACGTCCGGCCATCGAGTAATGGCCGATTTCGAGCTGCAACAGGCGGCGCATCAACTCGTTGGCGGTGGGCGCGCTGCCGAACAGCAACTCATGCAGCCGCTTGAGATCGTTGAGCTGCGCCGCTTCTTCCGGGCGCGGGGTGACGATGGCATCGCCGGCAAGCACTTTCGTGATCCTGCTCAGCTCCACCAACAGCTGCGCCATCCTGGCAGCCACGGCCGCGTGACGACGTTTCAATGCGTCGAGTCCGTCCGCCGGCGCGACGCTTTGCGACACCCAGCTCACGATGCGTTTGCGTACCGCGGCCATGTCGTCATTGCTCATGCGCGCCTGCGCCTCGTCCAGCGCCCGCAATTCCGCCAGCAATGCGGGCGCCGCGTCGCGAAGCTTGCGCGAACCGCTTTGACGCAACGTCTCGGCGTCCGCGACGAGCTTATAGGCCCGCTCCCACAAGCCTCCGAGACCTTGCAGCGGCGAGCGCGCGGCATCGGCCGCCGCACCGCTGCGGCGATTGCGCTCCATCGTATCCTGCAGATCCCAGTCGATCGTCTCCGCGTCCGCGTTGGCGACGTTCGCCGCATCGCCTGGACCGGGCAGCGGCATCGATGGAGCGTCGATCACGACGTTGCCCGACTGGCCCTGCAGGTGCGCCAGCCGCTGCGTCCGCCGCAGCAAGTCGAGCATCACGCTGCCGATGAACTCGATGGCGTAGTTGCCCCACGTCCACCCGGTCGGCTCGGCAGCGCCCAGGTCGAACGACCATGCATCGTCGGCGTTCGGAATGCGCCCCACCCACGCCTGCCCCGCGGCCGGCTCCGATCGCCACAGTTCTTTCAACCATTCGCGCGTGCGCTTGCCGAACGCGACGACTTCGGGCGCGTGGTCGTCAGCGTCCTTGCGACCGGCCGCATCCGTCGCTTCGCGCAAGCCGGCGGCCACTTCCTCGATCACGAAATCGAGCAGACCGTCGATGCGGCGTTCGCGATATGCACTGAAATAGCTGCGCGCCGTGGCTTCCAGGTCCGCCGTCGTCAGGTTCGCGGCAAGCCAGGCGAATGTGTGCCGCTGGCGCCGCACCGCTGTGTTGTGTTCGTCGATCTGCTGCAGCTGATCGGTGATGGATTGCGCGCCGGGAATGCCGAGCAGGCTGGCCGTCGCGACTTCGGTAATGGTCGGCGGCTCCTTGGCGTCGTCCGACTCGGGCGCCGCCGTCACGGCGGGATCAGGCGCGATGTACGCGAGCACACGCCGCACGTTGCCGGTCGCGGGCATCTTGAAGATCGCCTGCAACGCGCCGCGCAGCGGCTTGTTGTCGAGCACGCCACCGTCGATCAGATAGCGATCGACTTTCGGCGCCTCGCCGGTGTGGGCGTTCCTGAATTCACCTTTGTCGAACCAGCGCGGCTCGAACGCGACGGGGAACGATGCGCTGGCGCGCGCTGCGCCGGCCAGCGACTTGGCCAGTTCCTGTGGCTGCATGAACGCGTCGCGTGCGCCGCGCTCGTAGTGAAACACTGCGCGATGATGGCCGTCGTGAATGCGTTCGCCCAGATCGTCCAGCCGCGAGTGCGGTTCGGCGCGCAGCATGGTGGATGTGAGCGCCAGATCCATCGGCGCCTGGTCGGCCGGGCGCGGTTCCTTGCGCAACAGTCCGGTGAATGCCGCGTGCAGCGCCGGCAGGAAATAGCCGTCGCCGTCGAGCAGCGAGGCGGCATCCTTCTGTTCGGACTTGCGCAGCAGGTCGGCGAATGATCCTTTCGACAGCCATAGATCGCGCAACGAATACAGCGTCGTGTCGTACACGCAGGACAGCGCGAGTGCGGCGCCGTTCACCCCGCCGGCGCTCGTGCCGCTGATGACGTCCACCCGCGCACGCGTCGAGGTCAATTCGAGCAGATGCCGGTACACCGGATGAGTTTCGCCGACGAACCGGTTGATCTCGTGCGCGACCCCGCCGATCCACACGGCCAGGCTGACGCCGCCGTTCATGACCAGGGCCAGCCGCAGTTCTTCATCGCGAGGCGTCGTCATTCTTATTCCTCGTACCCGCGTCGTTCGTATTCGTCTGCGCTCAGCGGCCGTCGAGCAGTTCGCTCAGGGCGCTGTGATAGGCCCGGTACACCGGCTCGATGGAAGCAAGTTCGATGCATTCGTCCAATGCGTGAATGCCGCGATAGGTCACTCCGAATCCCGCAATGGCCGGTATACGCAGAGTCTTCAAGTGATTGCCGATATTCGACGGACCGACGACCGCAGGTGCGACGGTGCGATTGAATTCACGCTCTGCCGCGCCGCGCAGCGTGCGCACCATCGCATGACTGTCGGCGACTCGATAGGCCGGCCAGCCGCTGTGCCAATCGATCTTCGTCGCCGGACAGCCGCTGTTCAAATCGAAGCTCCTGACCAGTGCGACGATGGCGCGCCGCGCCGCGGTGGCCGTAAAACCGGGCGTAAGCCGCACATCCACCAGCACGCGGCACAGATCGGGAACCGTGGAAAACCCTGCGCCGCCTTCGATGGCGGTCACCGTCAGCTGCGGCGGCAGACTGAAATCGCGCGACGGTCTGCTTTGCGGCAACGGCAACTCGGCCAGCCGCAACGCCAGGCCGGCGGCGCGTGTCACCGCATTCACGCCGCGATTGCTGGCGCCGCCGGAATGCGCCGAATGGCCGTACACGGCGAGCGTTGCACGCGTGAAGCCGCGGCTGCCGACGACGATGCGTTCGTTGCCGGGATAGCCGATGAACACGCCTTGCGGACGCGGCAGGCGCAGCCGCTCGTCGAAGTAGGCGCGCACGCCCGCGAAGCCGCCGGTGTGTTCGTCGAGATCAAGCAGCAACACCAGCTTGCCGTGCAGCGTTTTGCGGTCGGCGGCGAAGCGCGCGAGCACGTGGCAGAAGATGGCAGCGCCGGCCTTGCTGTCGGCCGTGCCGCGCCCGTACATCCAGCCGTTGCGCACGCGGCCCGACGTGGGGGGATCGGTCCAGCGCGATTCGTCGCCGAAACCTGCCGTATCCAGCGTCGCGTTGAGCATATAGATCGGGCCGGGCACGGCGCCTGTGACGGTCGCGACCAGGCCGACAGTTTGCTTGCCGTGGCGCAGGAGGGTGCTGGGAACTTTGTGTGCGCGCAGCCAGGTGCGGGCTAGCGCGATGATGGGTTCGTAGGGGTCGATGCCGGCGCGGCTGGAGAGCCGGACCAGTTGCCGGGTGAGGTCGATTATGGAGTCGGCTTCGGGCATCTGCTTGTTGCGCGTCGCTGAGGGGCGGTGCGTGATTGTGGGCACATGTGCGCTGTTTGCACAGAGATGCGTTGTATAGCCTCACCGAAGAGGGCCTCGGGAGGGGAGAGCTGTTTTCGGGACCGCCGTGAATACATCCATGTAGGCTTCAAATCGCAACATCCTGTTGCTCATGATCCCGAAAACAGCTCTCCCCTCCCGAGGCCTGATTCTGCGGTTATCCTATTTGTTACGATTAGGAGATAAACTCGGAATCGTCGTCATCGGGGATTTGTCATCGTGCAGAACAAATACGTTATCCCCCGATGGCTCGGAGATTCCGCTGGAGCGCTCGACTCAGGCGCAGGGCTCGCCGCTGGTGGCTGAGTATTTCGCCGTCAACGGCGGCAAGATTCGCCAGATCCAGGCGGTGCTGCTCACCGCGAAGCTGAACTCGCCGACGGGTTGGTAAATCACCGGCTTGGTGCGACGACGACTTCAACGAGCATGGGCTGCGAGGACTGGAACACCGCCTGCAACGCCGCGTCCAGTTCTTCGATGCGCTCGACACGGATTCCAGCGACGCCCTGGGCGCGCGCCAATCCGCAGAAATCGATGGCCGGCAACTGCGTGCCGGGCAGATCGGGCATGGCGAAGCGTCGGCCGAATTCGGTGAGCGCTTCGTAGTTGCCGTTCCTGACGATGATGAACGCGATGGGCAGCGCGGCCTGCGCCGCCGACCACAACGCCTGGATCGAGTACATGCTCGAACCATCGCCGATCAGCGCGATGACCTTCTCCTTCGGCCGCGCCATCGCCACGCCGACTGCCGCGGGCAGACTGTAACCAAGACCGCCGCTTGCGCAGGTATAGAACGTGTCGCGCTCGATCAGCGGCAGATAGTCATGCATGGCATGGCGGCTGCTCGGCGCTTCTTCGACAATGATGCTCCCGGCGGGGCGCAGCGCGGCGATCTGCTGCATCAGGTACGCATCGGTCAACTTCGTCCTGGGCAGGCGCGGTGCACGCTCCGGCACTTGCGGCGCCGATCTATTCAGAGGCTTCGCAGCATCGAGCAGCGCGCGCACGCCCGGCTTCAGGCTGGTGAAAATCGAACTGCCGGCCGGCGACCATGCGCCTATCGACGGATCGTCGATAAGCTGCAGCAGTTCCGCGCCGTCGGGGATGTGCGGACCGCTGCCTTCCATGTGATACGTGAACGCAGGCGCACCCAGCACGAGAATGAAGTCGTGTCCGGCCAGCCGCGCCACGATGCGGCTGCGGTCGGCCGGCAGAAAGCCGGCGAACAAGCGGTGATTTTCGGGAAAGCTGTTACGGCCGGACATCGGGCTCGCCCACACGGGCGCTTGATGCCGCTCGGCCAGTGCGATGGTTTCGTCCCAGGCGTCGTCGCGTGCGACCGATGCGCCCACGACGATGACGGGTCGCGCCGCTCGATTGAACGCCTCGGCCGCCGCCTGCAGCAGGGCCGGCTCGCCGTGTACCGTTCGACTGACTTGCCGCGGCGCGACGGGTTCGCACATCCGGTCCCAATCGTCGACGGGCACGGACACGAACGTCGGACCGCACGGCGCCTGCATTGCCATGTAATAGGCACGCGCAATTGCGGCCGGCACATCTTCGGCGCGCGCCGGCTCGCAACTCCATTTCACGTACGGATAGGGAAATTCCGTGGCCTGCCGCGCATTCAGGAACGCGTCAAAAGGCAGCAGCGAGCGCGCCTGCTGGCCCGCGATGATGACCATCGGCGTCTGGTTCTTGCTCGCCGTGAAAATATTGCCGAGCGCATGGCCCACGCCAGCAGCCGAATGCAGATTTACGACGACGGCATTGCGCGTGGCTTGTGCGAATCCATCCGCCATGCCCACTGCCACGGACTCCTGCAAGCCCAGCACGTAGCGGAAATCCGCGGGGAAATCGCGGAACATCGGCAGCTCGGTGGAACCCGGGTTGCCGAAGATCGTCTTCATGCCGAAGGCGCGCAACAGCGCGAATGTCGCGGCGCGTACTGTCATCTGCTCAGGCATGCCCACCCACTCACTTGCCGCGGCGATTCTTCCGATCTGCGGACTCTAGCAGCACCGGGCGGGTGGCAAAACGGAAAATGTAGCGCAGCGCGTCGGGAAGGGTGCTTTCCCACACGCTCCAGCTATGTGCGCCGTTCACGATGCGCAGCTCGGCGGGCTGCTTGTTCTTGCGCAGCAGCGCATAGAACTTCGCCGCCTCGGCTTCGATCTGGAAATCGTCGTCGTCGCCGGAATTGATGTACATGGGCACGGGCGTTTTCCTGGCGAGGTACGCGTCCCATAACGCCGGATAGTTCAGCGATTTCCATACCGCGGCGTCGTAATCCGGCGCGCCGAACACGCCGACGCGGCGCGCGCTCGACGTTTCCGCCGGCTCCGGGTCGTAGATGGCCGGCGACAGCAATGCGGCCGCGACGAATTTCTCCGGGTACTTGAGCGCAAAGCGCATTGCGCCATAACCACCCATCGACAGCCCGGCGACCAGCCGACCTTCCCGCGTCGTCACCGCGCGGAAGGTGCGCTCGACGTCGGGGATCAGGTCGTCGATCACCGCCGTCTCCATTTTCTCTTTGCGATCCACGTACCAGGTCGTGCCGGCGTCCGGCATCACGACGATGGCGAGCGGAATGTCGCCGCTGGCCGTCAGCGCATCCATCGTCGCCTGGACGCGTCCCAGCGAAGACCAGTCGTTGAGATTGCCGCCGTTGCCATGTAACAGGTACAGCACCGGGTAACGCAGGTTCGAGGTTTCGTAACCGGTGGGCAGGTACACCGCATACGACCACTTGCGAGCCAGCGCCGGTGATTTGATCTCGCGCGTGACGACGATGCCGGCAAGTGCCTGCGTCGTGAACAGAAGCGCAAGGAATGCGAGCGCGGCTGCGTGCAAGCGACTCTTCATACGTTCGTACTCACGGCGATTACCTGGCAGGCTTGGTGTGTGCCGTCTTCTCCGCTTCGCGTTCCGCGGCAAGGATGCCCGGCAACGCGTAGTTGCCTTCGTGACAAGCGTATTCATAGATGTTTGCGTTCGCAGGAGTGAATGCCAGTTCGCCGGTGAAGGGCGCTGCGAAAGTATCCGCGTCCCGGACGGTGAACGAGTACTTGATTTTATCCTCGGCCACGCGCGTGAAGCGTTCCGTCACCACCGTGTTTTCCGAGGAGCCGTAGAACTTCTGGTCGGGCCGGAAGTTCGTCGTCTCCACCACCAGCGTGTCGCCTTCCCAGCGGCCGATCGAATCGCCCATCCATTTGCGCACGCTGGATGGCACGTGCGCGCCGTCCATGCGGATGATGCGTGCATCGTGGACCATTTCCACCAGGATCGTCACGTAGCCGGGCGCCTGCACGATCTGGTAGTAGCTGTTGTACATCACCGGCAGCATCGGCGGTCCCGACGCATAGCCGAACGACAACAGGCAGCGCTCGCCAAGCCCGCGCTGCTCGGGACCGTCGGCGGCGGCGGTCGCTCGCGCCGGCCGCGCCGAGTTGCGCTTCGCCTGCGCAGCCGCGGTCAGCGGCGGCAGCCGGCCGTTTGGCGGATCGACGATCATGGACGTGCGCTTCTCGCCGTCGATGACCGCGACGCTCATGCCGCGGTCGGTCCAGAACAGGTTGTAGTTGCCCACCGGCGGCAGCGCGCCGGCTTCGATCTTCGCGTCGGGATCGCTGGGAGCGGCATCGGCGGCAACCGCGTCCAGCGCCTTCTTCTGGATCGCCGCGGCTTCCTCTTCCGTGAACGCGCGGCGCGTGCCCAGTTCCGGCGCCCGCTCCACCGGCGTCGCGGTCGCGTTCGTCCAGATGCCCTGCAGATCCGGCGTTCCGTCCGGCATGCGCGGGGGGGTGTATTCGCGCGCGACGGCGCTCATCGAAGCCAGCGCGGCAATTATCGCCAGCCAGCCTGGAACGCGGCTCATGATGCCTCCTCCTGCACAATGATCTTGAAAACGGCGAACCGACCGCGTTGGGACGCGCATGGCCAGTTTACAAATAAACGCGCCGCCGCCACCGTCTCGCAGCCTCCGCCCGCATCAAGAATTGTCGTTTTGCCATGCACACATGGACGGCAACCTGACAAAACACCTCAGATTTCGAACGTGGGGCACAATCCGGGCTGCGCACAGCGGTGCAAGCGTGAGCCAAATCGCGATTTGCATAACGCCGCTGTCTATACTGGCCGTCGGTTTCACACAGCCTGAGTAAACATGGCGTTAACGGGCAGCCCCGCGGATCTGGCTCTTCTCAGGACTCTTTCGCCGTTGGACGGCATGAAAGCTGAGAACCTGGTGACGTTGGCCAAGAAAAGCACGCGCCTGCAGGCTCCGAAGAACCGAGTCCTGTTCACGGAAGGCGACGAGGAAAAGAAGACTTTCTACCTGCTCAACGGCACGGTCGACCTGCTGCAGGAAGGCGAGATCATCGCCACGATTGCCGGCCGCACCGCCAAGGCCAAGACCCCATTGGCGCATGCCCTGCCGCGTCCCTACTCCGCCGTCGCCACTTCGCCGCAGGTCGACTACCTGGTCATCGACAGCGAGTTCCTCGACGTGATGGTCACGTGGGAGCAGACCGGCACGTATCACGTCGCCGAACTGCGCGCGCCCGAAGACGTCGCGCCGCCGAACACCGACGACTGGATGACGGCGCTGCTGCAAACCAAAGCGTTCCACAAAGTTCCGCCTGCCAACATCCAGGCCATCTTCATGCGCCTGCAGCGCATCGACTGCCGCGCCGGCGAAACCGTCGTGCGGCAAGGCGACGCCGGCGACTACTTCTATGTCGTCGTCAAAGGCAAGTGCGTGGTCACGCGCGACACACCACTCAACAAAGAAGGCGTGAAGCTCGCCGAGCTGCAGATGGGCGACACCTTCGGCGAGGAAGCGCTGATCTCCGAAGCGCGCCGCAACGCCAACGTCACCATGCTCACCGATGGCTGCCTGATGCGGCTGGGCAAGGACGACTTCCGCAAGCTGCTCAACGAACCGTTCCTGGAATGGATCGACTACCCCGAGGCGAAGCAAGCGATCATGGCGGGCGGCCAATGGCTGGATGTGCGTCTGCCGTCGGAGTTCGACCAGTACCACGCGCCGGGGGCAATCAATATTCCTCTGTATTCGCTGCGCATGAAAATGAAGGCGCTGGATCGCAACACCCACTACATCGCCTGCTGCGACACTGGGCGGCGTAGTTCGGCCTGCTCCTATATTCTGGCGGAGCGCGGGTACAACGCGAGTGTGCTCCGGGGTGGGCTTGGGGCTACGGAGATTGCCCGGAAGTAAGAGCAGACGCGCTTAGTGGTTGGTCACGTTGGTGCCGTGCGCGGCGCCTTGTTCCGGACGGGTTTTCCAGATCGGCCGTGAATACAGGACCGACTAACTGCGGTCCCGTGACGCTCATCTAGGTGCATAACCGACCCCACCTTGGAGAGGGCGCAGCCTTCAAGCGCGACGTCCTGTCGCTCATGATCTTTATACGGTGAGTGAGAGCTGCCACATGAAGCAGGAAGCGCCGCCGCAGTAGTCGATTCTTAAATCTTTCGCTTCGCCTCGAGCGCCTTCAGGGCGCTCTTCGGCGCAACCTGCCGCCAGGCCAGCTCGAGCTGATCCTGGAAGTCACCCGTGGTGATGCCCTTGAGCAGGATCTTGGTCCAGCCCTGCTCCGCCCATTGATCGGCGGTGAATGTATACGGGTCCATCGTCAGCAGCGCGTGCTGGTCGTCGCTGGAAAGCTTGAGGATGGCGATGCGCTCCTGCGGCCACAGCACCGCGAAGATGTGTTCGCCGACGCGGAAGCCGGGGTGGCCCCAGTGATCGTGCTCCACAGTTTCCGGCAGGCCCATTGCCAGGCGCTGCACTTGATCGTTTGTGACCAAAATTCACTCCCTCAAACCTGATTCGCTTCTCAACGCGGCTGCCCGAACAGCGCCGCGATCCGCCATGCAATCCGCCATGAAGTGTAGCGCAGCGCAGCGGCTAGTAGGGACGCACTCCCCACAATGGGCACCCGTTGCAATGCCGCGCCGCGATGCGCACAAAACCCAAGTATTTTCATACCCCAAAACCGCCCCGCATTCAGCTTCGGGCGGCGGAATTCGCTACCTGGCTCTCACTTTTTGCCTGGATTTGTCATTGGCGCCCCCATATTCAGTGTTGGTCTGATGTAAGCGACACCGCACCGGACCGATACTTCTTCCTGCGGCGATAGTGTTGAATTGGCCCACCTTCGGAGCATTGCGATGAACCGATATCTCACCGAACGCCTGATGACGGTTGACGAAGCCGCCGCCCTCTCCCACGGCGTTGCGCCGACTTACGGCACGAGCGACGAGCGCCGCCCGAGCATCTGGGCCTGGCAGACGGTCGAAGGCGCGCTGGCGCAGACCATCAGCGACGAGCAAGTGGACCAAATAGTCCGCGCGCGCCGCGCTAAGTAACACCTACCAAGCATCGATAGCCGGCCGCTTCTTGCCATCGCGGCGCGGCCGCGGCCTGACTGAACTCAACAACGTCGCCAGCCACTTGCGCGTGTCCGCCGGGTCGATCGTATCGTCCAGTCCGAAGATGGATGAAATGCTCAACGCCTTGCCCTGCTCGTACAAGCACGCCACCATCTCGTCGTACTTCGCGCGCCGCAGCTTCGCATCCTCGATCTGCGCCAGTTCGTTGCGGTAAGCAAGCTTCACCGCCCCTTCCAACCCCATGCCGCCGAACTCGCCGGTGGGCCACGCGACCGTCGACACGGACCGCTTGAACGAACCGCCGCTCATCGCCAGCGCGCCCAGCCCATAGGCTTTACGCAGCACCAGCGTGAAAAACGGCACTGTCAGCGTCGCGCCGGTCAGGAACATCCGGCTCGAATGGCGCACCAGCGCCGTCTTTTCGACTTCGGGACCGACCATGATGCCTGGCGTGTCGCAGAGGAACAGCAGCGGAATATCGTGCGCGTCGCACAGCTGCATGAAGCGCGACGCCTTGTCCGCGCCGTCGGAATCGATCGCGCCGCCGAGATACCGAGGATCGTTGGCGATCACGCCCATCGACCGGCCTTCCACGCGTATCAACGAGGTAATCATGCCGCGGCCGAACTGGCTGCGCAGTTCCAGCATTTCTGCGGTGTCGGCAAGCGTCTCGATCACGTTGCGCACTTCGTATACGCGCAAACGGTTCTCCGGAACGATCTGACGCATCAGGCGCTGATCGGCGGCTTCGTAGCATTGCTTGCGGCCTTGGAAGAAGGCGAGATAGCGCCGCGCCACCTGCACAGCCTCGGCTTCGTCCGCCACGCCGACGTCGACGACGCCGTTCGCGAGCTGTACACCGATGGGACCGATCTCTTCCGGCGCATACACGCCCAGGCCGCCGCCTTCGATCATCGCCGGGCCGCCCATGCCGATGTTGGCATTCGCCGTCGCGATGACGACGTCGCAGCAACCGAGCAGCGCGGCGTTACCGGCGAAGCATCGGCCCGACGCGATGCCGACGGTGGGCACCAGTCCACTCAACTCGGCGAAGTGGCCGAACGTGGGTGAACTGCCGTCGTCTCCGGTTTTCTCGGTGTCACCGGGTCGCCCACCGCCGCCTTCGCAGAAGATCACCACGGGCAGGCGATTCTCGCGCGCGACCTCGAGCATGCGATCGGTCTTGACGTGGTTGCGCACGCCTTGCGTACCGGCGAGCACGGTGTAGTCGTATGCCATCACGACGGCGCGCGATTCAGGATCGCCAAAACACTCGCCGTTGATGCGGCCGATGCCGCATACCATGCCGTCCGCGGGTGTCTTGTCGATCAGTTCTTCCATCGACCTGCGTGCACGTTGCGCCGCGACGGCGAGTGCGCCGTATTCGACGAACGTGCCGGCATCGCAGAGGTCTGCGATGTTCTCGCGTGCGGTGCGCTGCCCCGTCGCGTGCCGCCTCGCGACGGCTTCCGGACGTGCTGCATCGTGCGTGCGGCGTTGGCGCTCCATCACTAGCGCGAGATCCGCGCGAATCGCGTCGAGATCGGGCGCGTCGACGTTCGACACGTCGGCATGCCGATCATCAGCCGCCTCGATGGTCAGCAGCGGCGCACCTTCGAACACAGAGTCGCCGACAACCACTGCAATCTGCCGCACATGACCGCTGGCCGGCGCCGCAATCACATGCTCCATCTTCATCGAATCCATCACCAGCAACTGCTGGCCCCTGCGTACCGCGTCGCCCGCTCGCACTTCGATGGAGCCAATTGTGCCCGGCAAAGGCGCGCGCAATACATCGGATGGCGCTTCGCTGGACGGGCGCGAATCCTCGCTGCTCACCAACTCCGCGATGTGCTCCTCGATGAACCGGGTGGAAATGCGATTCGACACGAGATCGGCATGGCGCAGCAGGCGTTGCAGGAACGCGATGTTGGTCGCCACGCCCTCGATCCTGAACTCATCGAGCGCGCGGTGCGCGTCCGCGGCGACGTCCGCCAGCTTGCCGCTAGCGCAAGACACGATCACCTTCGCGAGCAGGGAATCGAAATTCGGCGAGGTGGAGTAGCCCGCATAGCCGAAGGTGTCGACGCGAATGCCGCGCCCGCCCGGCGGCTCGAACGCCTGCAGCTTGCCGGCCGCGGGTCGGATCGAACCGTCCGGCTGCATAGTCTCCATGTTCACGCGCGCTTGCAGCGCGATGCCGCGCGGCATCGGAATGTCGCTCTGTCGCAAGCGCAACTGTTCAAGCGTCGCGCCGCCGGCAATCTGCAATTGCGCCTGCACCAGGTCAATGCCGAGGATTTCCTCGGTGATCGTGTGTTCGACCTGCAGGCGGGCGTTCGCTTCGATGAACACGAAACGCGCGTCCGGACCGTTCGCGGCGGCGTCGACCAGGAATTCGAACGTACCAAGGCTGTCGTAGCGCACTTCCCTGGCCATGCGCAATGCGGCCTCCAGCAATTGCGCACGCAGCGGCTCGGACAGTCCCGGGCTGGGCGCGATCTCGATCAATTTCTGATGGCGACGCTGCAACGTGCATTCGCGCTCCCACAAATGACTCACCGCGCCGGTTGCGTCGCCGACGACCTGCACTTCGAGGTGGCGCGCACGCGTGAAATATTCCTCGACGTAAACGTCGTCGCTGCCGAATGCCGCCAGGGCTTCGGACTGACAACGAGCGTGCGCCTCGACGATCCCGGCTTCGTTCGCGACGACGCGCATGCCGCGCCCGCCGCCACCACCGCTTGCTTTGATGAGGATGGGGCGCCCATCCAACGAACGCATGAATGCGCGCACTTCTTCGACAGAAGTCGCGGCGAAGGTGCCGGCAGACACCGGAACCTTCAATCGCCGCGCGAGCGCGCGTGCCTGTGTCTTGTCGCCGAACAATTCGAGCACGTCGCTGCGCGGCCCGACGAAGCACAATCCGGCTTCACGGCACGCAAGAGCAAACGCCGCGCTCTCGCTGAGAAAACCGTAGCCCGGATGAATCGCATCGCAACCCGCGCTGCGCGCGGCTTGAATGAGTTGCGCCGCGTCAAGATAAGCGCGAGGTCCGACGCCCTGGAGCGCGATCGAATGTTCCGCCCTGCGAACATGTAGCGAATGTGCGTCGTCCTGCGAATACACAGCCACCGTGCGAATGCCGAGTTGGGCGGCGGCGCGGGCGATGCGCAGGGCGATTTCGCCGCGGTTGGCGATCAAGAGCGCTTGCAGCTTCATGCGACTGGCTTTGTTATGGGCTATTGCCGGACATCTTAGCAGGTGCACGCCTACCCGCCGCGGTCACCGAAATTGCTGTCAGCAGTCGGCATGCGTATCGATTGCGGCTACTTTCATGCTTGCAGCCGCCAGCACGGCAAGCTACCGTTGACATTGCAAAAATCACAATGGACTGCATGAAGAAAAACTCGCTCCGCTTCGCCGAATCCCGCGGCAAGCATGACCACCAACGCTGCCTGACGCGCGCATTGCGCGCCGCGGAAAAGGTGTGCGCGCAGCGTGAACTGCAGCTCACGCCGATTCGCCGCCGCGTGCTCGAACTCATCTGGGGCCGGCATGCGCCCATCGGGGCGTATGACATTCTCGGCGCGTTGAAGAAGAGCGAAGGCGCGCTGGCGCCGCCGACGGTGTATCGCGCGCTGGAGTTCCTGCTCGAGGCCGGCCTGATTCACCGCATCGACACGCTCAACGCATTCATCGGCTGCGAGTCGCCGGAACTGCGGCACTCCGGACAATTCCTGGTGTGCCGGGCATGCAATCGCGTCACCGAACTGGACGATCCAGCCATCGGCAGGCTGCTGGTACGCAAGGCGAAGTCAGCGGGATTCGCTGCGTATTCGCAGGACGTGGAGATCAAAGGACTGTGTGCCGCCTGCCAGCCGGCGAGTTGAAATCCGCGGCCGAAGTCAGTGGCCCGCCAATGCAATCGTCAAATACAGCACCGCCGCACCGAGCACGGTCATCGCCGTCGTCAGGAACTTTGGATGCGCGTGATAACTCTCGGGTATCAGGTCGCTCGCGCCGATATACAGGAAGAAGCCGGCGAACAGAGCCAGCACGACACCCAAATCGCTCGGCGGCAGCGTGAACAGAAAGGTCGACCCCACACCCACGGCGGGCGCGATTGCGTCAACGTACAACCAACGCATGGCCTGACGGCGGTCGCCGCCGTTCTTGAGAACCATGTTCATGGTGTTGATGCCATCGGAGAAATCATGCGTCAGCACCGCGATCGCCACCACGGTGCCGATGGCCGGCGAAGCCTGGAACGCGAGGCCGATCGCCACACCGTCAAGCAGACTATGCGCGGATAAGCTGCCCGCCCCCAGCGCGGCGCGTTGGCTGGAGCTGCGCACCAGTTGAATGCGGTCAAGGATCAGGTACAGCAGGAAACCGACCGCAGCCCAGCCGGTCGGCGTCCCTGGCGAGTGATATCGGCTGCCCAGTTCGATGGCTTCGGGCAACAGGTCGAAGAACGCGACCGCAATCACCGCACCCGCGCTGAACCCCAGCACCAGGTGCAGCCGGTCCTTGAGCTTGAGGGCCAGCAGGCCGCCGGCCAGGGTGGCGCAGAACGCCGCGAACGCAATGGCGATGAGGAGCATGGGAACCGGCGTGTGAGAGGAGCAATAGTATAACGTCGAGCCCGAGCGTGAGGTCGAGTCGCGCGCTCGCCTCGCGGCCGGGACTATTTGGAGACTACGGCCGCCGCGTACTCCTGCGGCTTGAAGCCGGCCAGCAGCTTGCGTCCAGTATCCAGGATTGGGCGCTTGATCATGGACGGCTGCGCCAGCATGAGCGTGACTGCCTTGCGCTCGGTCAGCCCTTCCTTGTCCGCGTCGGGCAGTTTGCGGAACGTGGTGCCGGCGCGATTCAGCACCGTTTCCCAGCCCAGCTTTTCGCACCAGCGCTCCAGGCGCGCGCGGTCGATACCGGCGCTCTTGTAGTCGTGGAAATCGTAGGCGACGCCGTGTCCATCGAGCCAGGTGCGGGCCTTCTTGACGGTGTCGCAATTCTTGATGCCGTAAAGCGTGGTAGCCAAGGGAAAGTCCTTGCGCACATGGCGCGCTGAACAGTTCTTTGCGATGATTAATCAACAAGCGGACCGGTGGGCTGCAATACTCCACGCGCGTTCGCTTCGATCGAGCCGGGTCGAATCGACTCGACAGTCAAATCCAACAGCTCAAAACTCAATCAGGGGTGATTGCCATGCATAGTGTAACCACTAAAGGACGAACCAAGGGATGGATCGTAGCCGGCGCCGTTGCCTGCGCCGCAGTCGTCGGCGGGTATTGCGCTATCGGCGCCGCTGCCGACAAGAATTCTGTGGAAGCGCGGCTGCAGGCCGTGGAAGACCGCCTGGCCATCGAGAAATTGATGGTGGGTGATTATCCGATCGCGCTGGACACGCGCAACTGGAAGGCCTACGCGGACCTGTTCACCGAAGACGGCGAATTAGTGCAGGGCGACAACGTAACCAAGGGTCGCGCCGCCATCGTGGAAGTATTCAGCCGGCCGCGTCCGCCGCGCACCCCGCCTGCCGGCGCCGCAGCCGCTGCAGGCGCCGCACCGGCCGCCGGAGCGAATCCCGCCGGTCCGCCGCAGACCAAGCACATCGTCAGCAACTTGAACATCAAGCTCAATGGCGACACGGCGACGGCGACCGGCTACTGGGAAACCATCGCGGTGCGCAGCACCGGCACAGTGATCGCCGGCGCCGGTCACTACGTCGACTCGCTGAAGAAGGTGAATGGCGAGTGGAAATTCTCGCGGCGTGAGATCGTGAATCCGGCACGCACCGCCGGTGCTGCTCCCGCAGCACCGGCGACTCCGGCCCGGTGAGGCAGTTTAGGTATTAGGTAGGTTG
>Ga0307509_10006267_pt1 | contig 16078 bp, 18 predicted proteins | sample 10_EM_MG_FD_202245 | JGI IMG/M metagenome (GOLD analysis project Ga0307509, IMG submission 202245) | Populus trichocarpa ectomycorrhiza microbial communities from riparian zone in the Pacific Northwest, United States - 10_EM | ecosystem: Host-associated > Plants > Roots > Unclassified | place...
GAGTCTGGAGTAGAGGGTTGGGAGGTTGATCTGCCAGGGTGGTTGGAGGTGTTGCTGGTATTGCTCAAGTTCTTGTCCTACTGGTAGATAGTTACTGACTGAATTCAACACTCTGATCAATTGGGTGAGAAACTTAGCTTGTTGAGAAGGTGAAGTTCTCCATTCCACTTTCACCTTCCCATATGGCTCATGTTGTGGGTCAAAGGAGTAGCTGTTTCTCCATCTAAGTGGTGTAGAAAAGCGAGTATCTGGATCTGAAGAGGCAGAGGAAGTTGTTGAAGATGCAAGATTGGTTGACTGGATTGTTGATGGGTAAGTAGAAGGTGTTCTCTGTCTAACAGGATGATCTGAAGGCATCTGTAACACTCTGTAAGCATATCATTTGCAAAGTCTGTCAAGTCTCAAGGGAACTGGAAGGGTGGCTGCTGGAATCTCAAGTGCTGCAGTAGGTTCAGTTCTGAAAGCTCCAAGAATCCTTCTGTTAGCTTCTGCCTGTGACTTCTCTAACTTATGAGCCAATCCAATTTGCCCTTTCCACCAGATTTCTGCTCCATAGTCAGCTATTGGGGTAATGCAAGTGTAGTATAACTGCCTCATTGCTGGTGATGAAAGTCCCTATTCTGAGTTAGAAAGTTAGGAAATCATCTTGAGTGCTCTGGTTGCTGCTGCTGTCTTTTGTTGTACATGATAGTTGAATTGAAGTTTCCTGTCTAACCAAACTCCTAACCATCTGATGTGCTCTGAAGGGGAAATAACTGTGCCATGAGGTAGAGTTACTGGTGAGTTTCTGGTATAATTGCTGGTTTTGTTGTGAAAGTGCATGAGTTCTGTTTTGGGGTCATCAAAAACTATAACATTGTCAGCTGCCCAACTCCAGGCCCTCCTGGCAGCCACCTCTAATGCTCTAGAGTTGGCCTCCTCAGAGGGTCCTGTAATCACAAGTGCAATATCATCAATATAGGAGGGGGATCTTAGCTGTGGTGTCAAGCTACTTGGTCTCAAATCTTTGAATAAGTTTGTCAGGTAGAAGAGAAAGAGGATTGGTGAAATGGGTGATCCTTGTGGAATGCCTGTGTTGACTGGAAGGAGTTGTTGTCTTTGACCATCAAATGCCAATCCTAAGTATCCGTCTGACAGGAAGCTGTCTATCCAGTTGAGTACAGGGGTTGGAAAACCTAAAGACTGTAAAATCAAGAGTAGTTGTATTCTGGAAACATGGTCAAAAGCACCTTTAACATCAACAAAGAGGGCAGAGAGTACTTTACCATTACAGTTAGCTTGTTGAATATGATGAACAAAAGCCATAGCTGTATCAACTGCACTCCTGCCATGTCTTCCTCCCATCTGTTCACCATGTAGAAGGCACTTGGTTTCTGCAAAATAGGAAATTCTGTTGGCCATTATCCTCTCTGAAATCTTTGGTTGGAGGTGGGGTCACTGGGGGAAGACTGTGTGCAATACACAGCGACTTTGATCGAGCGCTAGCGAGGGCAAAGCCCCAACACCCAAACAAAAGATAACAAGCACAATCCTCTACATGTATCTAGCAAAACACCACGTGTATTGTCTAAAAGGAAATCTAACTCCAAATCTATTCTGTAAGGAAATCTAAGTCTATCCCACACGCTGGCACCGGTGGCACACTGGCACTAGGTGTGTACACCTCATCCAATGTACAGTCCCTATTCTGGTACATGGACTCATCGATATCCACAAAGATACAGTTGTGTGCGAGATACGATAAATCATATCACCCAACCAGCCTGGGATTCTCATCGGCATTACAAAGGAAAATACAGGGGCGCCCCCAAGTCAACTGCCCCCTGGTGTGCAGATCACGAAGCCCCAATGTCTTCTGGCAACGGTAATACTGCTTCCAAGAACCCGCACCCTTGTACCTATCAAAAGGCACATCATCCAAGACCATGAACCGGGCGTTGGAGTTCATGCGCTTGCATGAAATCTCCCCATCAAAGTAACCATGGTCACCCAACCTTCTGACATAGTCAGTCTTCCCCAGACCCGATCAACCAATGAGACAAAGGGAGGGACAGCGCTGGCGATCGTCCGGTCTGTTGTAGACGAAGCAGTCAAAGTATCGGTTGATGATTTGTATATCCCGATAGGAGCGGGTATTGACATCCTCATAGGGCACGATGTCATTCATGCGTGCCTGGCCATACACAAGGTTCTTGTGCGCCTTGATCGATGGACATCAGCAAAAATACTAGCCTGCGTCCTGGGCGTCCTGTGCGTCTGACGCACCTGACGTACAGAACGTCAATCGCGAATCAAGACGCACCGGGCGCACACCTAACACTCAGGACGCAACCAGACGCAGCACCTAACCTCATGACACAATCAGACGCAGCACCTAATCCTCAGGACGCAACCAGGCGCAGCACCTAATCCTCAGGACGCAACCAGGCGCACCTAATCCCCAGGACGCAACCAGCCACAGCACCTAATCCTCAGGATGCCACCAGACGCAGTACCTACTCTTCCTGAGATAACTGAAATAAGCGAAGGGTCCCCTCCCCCCTTTACCTATTTCTGACCTTGGTCACCTGGGTCACAATATATTTCACATCATGCAAAGTTATTAAATTTACTACTAATAGTCTTCTATTCTTCTAATATACAGCTCATTGAATCCCCCCGCCTCTTGCCTCCCCCGGGACCATATAGCTCCATGGAAAATTGGCACCTCAGAACCCTCTTTATACCGGCGTGTAGCTGGCGTCGAGCCCAATGACGCCCAAGTGACAGATTCATAATCGGTTGAGCGGTTGTGGAGGAATGTGGAATCGAGTTCAGGATTGTTAGAGACAAAAGACTACTCTCAGAAGGGTGGCGAACTCCATGAATACCGATGCGCAAGAGACGTACCTTATACCGGCGTATAGCTGGCGTAGAGCCCAATGACGCCCAAGTGACAGATTCAAGATTGGTGGAGCCGTTGTGGAGGAAGCTGCCATCGAGTTCAGGATTGTTAGAGACAAAAGACCACTCTCAGAAGGGTGGCGAACTCCATGAATACTGATGCGCAAGAGACGTACCCTATACCGGCGTGTAGCTGGTGTCGAGCCCAACGACGCTGTGTCTTTAGACCTGGAATTGGCCAAGCGGTTGTGGAGGAATCTGCTATCAGGTCCTGGGATCGCCAGCATCCCCTCTCAGGCTTCCCAAAACCCCCCCCAGAGTAGATAGCGATTTCATGAGTATTGATGTGATAGGGACGTCCTTTATACCGGCGTGTAGCTGGCGTCGAGCCCGATGAGGTCCAACTCACGGATACAAAATCGGCTTACTGGTTGTGGAGGAATCTGCCATCAAGTTCTGGGATCGCCAGCATCCCCTCCCAGCCTGCCCATGACCCCCCCCCAGAGTAGATAGCGATTTCATGAGTATTGATGCGATAGAGACGTACCTTATACCGGCGTATAGCTGGCGCTGGGCCCAACAACGCTGAGCCTTAAGATCTGGAATCGGCCAACCAGGTGTGGAGGAATCTGCCATCGAGTTCTAAGATCGCCAGCATCCCCTCTCAGCCTTCCCAGGACCCCCCCCCAGACTATGGAGCGACTTCATCGGTATTGATGCCACAGCGACGTCCCTTATACCGGCGTTTAGCTGGCGTCGAGCCCAATGATGTCCAGGTGACAGATCCAAAATCGGTCCAGCGGTTGTAGAGGAATCTGCCATCGAGCCCTGGGATCGCCAGCATCCCCTCTCTGCCTTCCCAGGACCCCCCGCCAGACTATGTAGCGATTTCATGAGTATTGATGCGACAGCGACGTCCCTTATACCGGCGTGTTGCAGGCGTCGAGCCCAATGTCGCCCAGGTAACAGATTCAAAATCGGTCTAGCGGTTGTAGAGGAATCTGCCATCGAGACCTGGGATCGCCAGCATCCCCTCTCAGCCTTCCCAAAACCCCCCCCAGTGTAGATAGCGATATTATGAGTATTCATGCGACAGGGGCGTACCTTATACCGGTGTGTAGCTGGCGCCGAGCCCAGCAACCCCCCCAGTGTCAGATTTAGGATTGGATGTGTAGTTGTAGAGGAGTATTATGTAGGATGCCCGGGAATATGGATGTGGAGGGTGATGATCAGAGAATAGTTTGTCGCGTCGTGTGTGAGGCTAAGTGCGTGAGGCTAAGTGCCGAGAAACCATGATGAACTATGCCAAGAAATGCTCAGGGGTACCCCTGAGGTGAGCATCTCTCAGTGGTAAATCATGATGAGCAATGGTTTTGAGGGATGAGTCTGGATGCACAGGAGGCAGAGTTGCTTTGTCTTATATGTCAGGACAGAATGTCGTGTAATAACTTCGCTCCAGATGCATGGAATTTGAGTGGGCGGTGCCAGGTAACTCAGGACGCACAGGACGCAGGGGACACAACTCAGGAAGCACAGGATGCAGGGGACACAAAGGACGCAACTCAGGACGCACAGGACGCAGGGACACAACTCAGGAAGCACAGAATGCAGGGGACGCAAAGGACGCAACTCAGGACGCAACTCAGGACGCACAGGACGCAGGGGACACAACTCAGGAAGCACAGAATGCAGGGGACACAAAGGACGCAACTCAGGACGCACAGGACGCAGGGGGCGCAGATTCAACGTCGGCTGTGTCAGGACGCAACGGCGCCGTATCTGACGCAGGGTAATATTTTGCTGATGGACGATTGACAATCAACTCTCGAGGGATAAGCTGTGCGGCCAAACGATCAAAGTCCGATCTGGTTGGAGCATTGATCAAAGTATCCCACTTGGAGGACACATCGTCCGACAGGACGATATCTAACCTGGAGTCTCCAATGGTGGGCCAAAGACCAGTGGTCTCTCAGTCCTCGTGATCCTGAGGATCCCCATTACAGTGAATGGGACTCTTCCTTTGCCCCTACACCGTACAGGATGGAGCACCATCACCTGCCACGCATGGGTACCCGCCACAGGCTTGGAGTGGAACTTGTGGTTCCCTACCTTCCGGACATAACACCTGAGCAACACATTAGCGAGACACCCCTAGAGTAGTGGTACGCGTTAGAATTGGCATACCAGACATCGGTGTGATTCCTAACAGGAGAGATATTCGGATGGCACATGCGACCATCCAAGCGAATGTCAAATGCCCGCAATGTTGTGATGTTTGGTGGGTCCCCCCTGGAGTTCAGACGTATGTGGCCGAATATGTGCATGTGCCATTTCCCCTCAGCTACAACCTGGCCATTCTCATCACGCCCAGCCTTGTGCCTCTCAAAGCACCCGATGAGCTCCCTCCAGCAGTAGCGATGCTTGGAAAACTCGGCATGGACGGCAGCCACAGTAGGCTTCGAATCGAGGTTTGGATAGGTGAGGAGCACCGATTTGCCCCGGAGGCCCTTTGGGGCCCTCAGGCGCAACTGACCCCTAAGCCTGCCGGAGGCGACAGGCACCAGCTCTGGTTCAGGTCTGCCATCCTGAACGAGAACCTTATCGTCGGGGGCCACGATAAAACAAGGAGCTACTGCAGGAGCAGGCGACTCAATCACCGCCTCCATTGCAGGAAGTGCTGGTGTTGGCGATACATGAGAGAGTAGAGAGGGAGACCGAGCGAAAAGGGGACCGTCATCAATAAATGCCAAATTGTCAGAGTTGGCAGACACAGAGGGAGAAAGTGGAGAGTCGGGGTCTAGGATGTGGTCCTTCATGAAAACGTGAAGTAAGGATATCATATAAATGCATCGACAATATTAAAGCGTCATGACAACGGGGAGGGACACGCGGTTATTGAAAGACAAATGCATTGCGCCGCTATAGCATGGCAACCGAGTATAAACGAGTAGACATTGGGCGACATTCTGCGCCAAAAGGTACGTTGGGCGGATTCTAAGTTAGAAACAGCAGCGAGTTTTGCAAGAGGGAGTCTTGGCAAAAAGGGGATCTTTCAAGATCCCCTCAGCTAAGATTACTGTTTCTAAGGGACAACTATCCCCTCCCCTTTTTTCAGGTATTGGACTAAGAAAAATGTATGGGAGGGTACAAAGGGGATAGTCGGGGGATAGTGAAACTATCCCCTTTCCTAAAAGGGTCAAACGGGCAAGCGTAAGCGCAGCATCCACATCCGGCGTCGCAACCGTGTAACGCCAGACACCCCAAGTGCAATTATCCCCTATTACCCGGCCTTCACAGAAGAGCCCCGTTGCAAAGCAACCCCAACTCTAGGGAGGGAGGCAGATGACTCAGTCACTGAGTCATACCCATGAGTCATACTCTAAGGCCCACCGGCCTTGTACCCTAAGCTGCATAGTGCGCAGCACAAAGCGCACAGCTCGCACATAACTGGCTGGTGCAATCAATAGTGCCCACATGCAACATGCATATAGGCACCCACACCACACGACTGCCACTCTCGAGGATCGAGAAATGATAGTCGATCGACATTGGCGGGGACGACGGCCCAGCCACACTTGGCGGAAATGTGTGCACAGTCCACATAACTGTTGATACAAGCAGCCGGATTATGGTGAAACCATTCATCTCTGAGGTACCGTCCCGTTGACCCTTGCTCAGTGAACCCCTGCAAGGCAAGCAGACCTAATACGTCTAGTGAATCATTAGGGCTGTGTGAGTCATGTGGGCCTGCAAGGCGCATGCACGTGCAAACATGAAATATAAGGATGGTACGACAAAGGTACGACATGTTACCGCAATGCATGGAGGGTCAACAGCATCACAACACACCGGGCGGTGCAGCCGCCCATGGTTTCCGATGCAAAATGGCACTGCAAGCGATCCTAACACATTTCTCAATTGGCTCGCGATAGGCAACCAACCATACACTGTACAAACCCAATCTGCACTATTAGGGTTGACATCCCTTCGCTCTAGATACATGGAATAATTTGTCGTAGCGCGTGAAGTGACTCTACAAGGCAGTCATGCCGATAGATAGATTACAAAGTAAGTATTGGGGGTGTGGGGGGCTTGCCCCCTGTGTGGGAGGTGTGGTAACATTGTAAGAGAGGAGGCGAGGCGGGGGGCCCACCCCCCCTGCATGATTTTATCTCTGAACGAAATGCGCACACATCACAATTGATTTGTTTGTTTGTTCACGTAAATCAATTTGACTAACTAAAAAGCAACCAACTACTCCCCAAGGCCCAGGCTGGCCAAGTCCCACATGCACTGTTCCGCCACACCATCATGCACCTGCTGAAAGCAGATGCCATCCTCAGGTGTCAGGAACTCATCCACCACGAACCCCAAAGCCTCGTGGAACTCATCCACCAAAACCCGAGTCTTCCGCTCTAACCTCACAACCCTATGCCTCCAATACCTCCTCGGCTGAGCCTCCCTCCTGGCAGCCAGCCTCGGAGACATGCCAACTCCCTTCCAGCCCGCCCATGCAAGCAATAACCCCTACTCGCCAGGTTCAGGTGGCACACCAGCCTATGGTCAGCATCACAGCCGGGCAGACATCGATGTGCTTGGGGTACCTCATCCCCCACATAGCTGCGAACCAGGCAACAAGCGGAATCGCGATGTTAGGCACTATGGTAACATCCCGACAGGCCCTCATCTCCTCGACCGTGCGCACTGAGAGGTCGAAGTAACAACAGTTACTGATGTAGAACATGATCTTAACCGTCAGGTACACGCTATCGGCGAGGGGCAAGGTGTCCAACTCGAGGCTCCAAGCGCCAATCCGTTCCGCATGAGCGGTCCAATCGACGGCCGAGGACAAAGGGGGGGGGCCGACAACGGGAGCAGGAGTAAAGCCAAGGTGGCCACAGAACGAAGAAGCCGATGCCATCAGATACAGTGAGAGGGCAGACGTCACAGTCGCGTAAGGCCCCATATCGAGGGTGGGGGCAGCCGAGGCAGGAGGTGGGCTACCCACCAGAAGAGTATAAGGATAGGTCCCTGAGGGAGCCGGCAGCCCTGGCGAGGCATCGCTGCCCTGATCGTTATCAACCCGAAGCGTTGAGAGAACCATAGCAATGATAATGTATGTATTAGACGTAAATGTGGGAAAACGATAGAGTGAAGTGTGGGTATGAAAGGTCTTGTCAGCAGTTGGCCCATCCACACCTACTTAAATGGTTGGCAACACCACCCACTCACCCACCACAACAATTTAAAAGCAACCACACCGCCCACAACCATTTAAAAGTAACCAGACCACCCACCCACCACATGCCCATGCTCCATGACTGCCATACCAACTCCTGCCCACCACACAACTGCACCGTAATACCAATATGGCGCCCACCAAGAAACATGGAAGGGCAAGAACACTCACGCTTACACGTGCACCCAAGCGACCGAAGCTCAGCCATCCTAACAAAGGGCCACGCCCAGCTGCCCCTGCCGGTGCAACCATAAACGCACATTCAACACAGGCTGGAGCAAGAGCACAGCACGACATACATCAGCAAAGAAACTGCGCTGCGCCCTGTTGCATCCTGTTCGCCCCGTCCCCTGGACGTTCCAGGCGCTTATAACGTAAACTCCAGTTCTGGGTGCTTCCGCCCGGGCTCGTTTCGTCCGGGCGCTACCTTTTTCCATCCGGACGCACCGGGTGCACCCTGGCGCAGTTTGCCGAGCAACCATACCCCCAGCGCAAAACCCCTCCCCCTGCAGCACCGGAAGTACCCGTTCGCCTGCCACCTCCCCCAGAAGCCTTTCGAGCGCGAATTGTCTCCTCCCAGACGCGCCCAGTTCCTTCCCATGATACTCCCCTCCCTCTGAACCTCTCCCAAACGCTCCTGTACCCCCCCCTTTTCCTCCCTTATCCAGCGGACGTTTTCCTACCACCCTCCCCATCCTTCCCGTCCGCCGGACGCCCGTTGCGTATTCTCCAGCATCCGCCGGACTTTCTCCTACTTCTCTTTTTCGCCCTCTACCCTCCACACTCTTCTTGTCCGCCGAACGTTATACCGTCCGCCGGATGGTATACTGACCGCCTGACCTCTTTCCCTACCCTTTGAGCCATTGCCTGCCAGACCTCTTAGTATTCATCCACCCGACTCAGTACTATGAGTTTCTTGCCTATAACCGCCCGCCCGCCACGCGGCCTCTACACTACTGGTATCACAATTTAGTCTCTTCTGCACTCTTGATATCTATCATTTATTTCGCTTTCATATGCATACATGATTACAGACTATTGATAAAACGGTTCGCTCTATCCTCTAGGTCTGGCGGGTTCTTCAGTGTGGCATGGCGCGTCCGCAGGTTCTCTCGACAGCGCTTTACTTGTATCAACTATTCCCCTCCGCTCGTCTGCGACAGCGCCAGTCGATTCCAATCCACCCGGCCCCGGTCCCATCCCAAACTCCCGCCTCAATGCCTCCTCATCATTTGAATATCCGGCAGTCCTCTCGACCTGCTTTCCCTGCTCCCTCGCGATTCTAGCCTCCAATGTGCCTCTGATCCGCTGGATCATATGATCCTGCCAGACCTTTTCTGTACCATTCCACATCTCTATCAGACGTTCCAGCAGGCCTGTTATCTCGTTAGCCAACCCATTACCCGCATTGAGTACTTGCGGCTTTTGAAAGTATCCAGATGCCTGGGGGCCAAGGGATCCGGATACTTTTGAAAACCACAAGTAGGCGCTGTTCATCTTACCTCCGCAATTGGCCCGTGTGAAAGGCACATTATCGATGAAGTCTCCAGTCCGCCAGCATCGCAGGGAATGGCACAATATGGCTGCAGTCAGACAGATAAAAGGGCCGTCGATCTTACCTAGGAACCCCTCGTCCATCGTGCCTGTACTTTTGGGGCTAGAATAATACTGTGCAAATATCACACCCGGAATCTGTGGCGCTAGGAATCTAAGAGAAATTGGCCGTCCGCCAAATTAGATTTAGTCTTACTGTGGTTAGAAATGATCCTGAGAATGTCGAAAGACTACCTCATAGTTGCTAGATGGGCAAGTGAACCTATCCTCCTCCAGTAGGTATGCCACCCTTCGTCCACAGCGAGCAGGATCTTCAATGTCAAGCTTATAGAGTTCTGTTATAGCGCACTTCGCAGTATGCAGATACTGAGATTTGCACGAACTGTGGTTTGACCGGATCAAAAACCCAGTGGCCGCCGGACGCTCTGTTGAGTCTGGGATGACACGCAGGTTATCAATTAAGGGTAAGGTACCTGCTCAATGGAGGGTAGGGTAGCATCGCCAAAGTCGGGAAAGCCCAATTCACTCCGGGCATCCCTCCAGCACCTGCAGACTTCTTCAGTCAGCGTGAGTGGGTCCAGAAACGGACTCACGAAGATTGTCCAGTCCCACATCAGGGCACGGGCTTTGACCAGGATGCTACGCTCTAGCCCTACAGCCACATTTCGCCTACTACTGGTCGGCTGTCCACTTCGGTTATCAAATTCTCGCATGGTTGGATCCGACTGGGTTTGAGTTAAGAATGGTGTTGCAAGCGGATTCAAGGCAGCGGGCAACCGGGAGAGGAAGGCAGGCGTACGATTTTGGCTCACTTGTATTGGGGCAAGTGTTCTCCGTTCCTGGTAACTATCCCTCCAGCCGGAAGTCTGACTATGCCCGGGCGTGATTGTTATTATCGATTGTTGCGAGCTAAGAAACTCATTCTCGACTGGTCTCTGTGCCCCCCAATCTGCTGACAGATCCTCATGATCCGCTCCCGGCTCTAATACATCCTCATCATTGTCGCCATTTTCATTATCCTCCTCCTCTTCGCTCACCTCGCTCTGACCATCGTTATCCTCATATTCTCCATCATCTGAGTCCATACTGTCATCCGCTGGCTGCTCCCGGTCTTCGGCCCTCTGCTGCCCGTCGTCCGCCAACTGCTGCCAGCCATCCGCAAGAGCAGGTTCTGCTATTTGGGGTCGTGATGGGGTTGGCACCTCCATGGCACCTCTTGTCCTACTTACTGTAGACCCCGCGGTGAGAGACGCTGGACGTGGTGCTGCTATAGTTGACCCGTCTCCGGATCTAGATTTCCGGACACGTCCCCCGCGCACCTCCCTTTGTCCTTGCCTGCCCTTCCTCGACGAACGCGTTCTGTCAGCAATAGCCCGCCGTTGTTGTAACATAGTGTGTAGGTGAATAGTGATAGTTGAGAGCTGTAGTGAATAGTGTCTGGAAATAGATGCTTTTAGGAAAAGTGTATTGGTAAGTAGTTAAGAGAACAACACGGGGTTTGCACATGGCAGAGAGAAATGGTCCGCACGCCCTCTTTAAGAACTAGGAATGTTCACAGCTTGTCACTCGCTTTGATACTTGATGGCAGTGGCACAGAGGTCGTGCGGCCGAATTCAAGCTGGACACCTTCTATGAGAAATTACACCCGGGGCGTCTAGCTTCAATTCGGCCGTGTTATTTTCCTGACTCACGATGCGAGCTTTTGGTGTTTAAAGTTCATTTAGTAGATGGAAAGGTTTATTAGCATGCGCGGACTAATCTAGTTCGAGTAGGTCCGCTAAGTAGATGGCAACAAATGCGGATAAGGCTAGAGCTCGGATCCCAAAACGCTAAGCCCAGAAAGTATAAGAAGGTACTGAGGCTCAACAAATGGGACTCTGAGCGAAAAACAGCAAGAAAAAAACAAAAATAATCTGCAAAACAACAAGAGCCAACACCTAGAGTCAGAAAGTACTAGTAAAACACACACCAAATGAAAAGCAGCTGGAGGAGAACAAGAATAATCCGCAAAACTCTAAGGGCAGACTTCTAAAGCCAGAAAAGAAAACACTCCCCGAAAAACAGCCGGAACAAGAATGCCAGGCTCCAAGAGCAAGCATCTAAAACAAAAAAGCAAAGAAAAAGCACTAGCGTCAGCTCCTGACAATTAGTGTCCGTGGCATTGGGTCCGGGTGAACCCAGCCGCAGCCGGCTAATCCAAAACAGACATAGGCTGGAACGAACAGGAACAATGTGCCAAAAAAGCAACAAGCAAGAACGGAAAGCACGCAGGAAGACTCCAGGCCTTCTAGTACATGTAAACCACTGGAAACGGACCCCCGACACCTGGAGAGCTCAACATGATTAGCCACGGCTCGGGGGGACTACCTTTTCTGACATTGGCTAAGCCAGGGCAGAAACAGACCGGAGAGGACTCCAAACATCTGTTTCTGCTGCCAACATAGATGAAAAGCAGGGTAGTGGTAAACGCAACTTACTCACCGTAAAGTATCCACTACTACTCTCGCTGGCTGGAGAGACAGGCCCTGATTCTCGTCCGGCCTCCGGAACCATCATATGTGCAAGCGGATCTCCAGAGCGAGGATCAGAGGGGGAACGGGTTCTGCCAGGCATAGCAACTTGGGTCACCGACCGTTCGGCGGGCTGCCCAACTCCTGATAGTAGCATTAAAAGATGCTGAGCTGATGCTCTCACCTGCACCTGCTCAACAGCTGTGGGGGCTAGATCATGACTAGGGCTGGAAGCCAATAGAGGAGGGCTGATTGGCGGAATAAGCCGGTTGGTAGGTTTCTGGCTCGAATTAAACTCCCCATGGGATCTTTCCGGTTCTACCTCGACACTAGAGTCAGTTGTGAGCATCAGGCGGGCAACCTTCCTTGCGGGTTCTGCAGGGTCAGCCGGGCTGTTGAGTTGATCGAGGTCTGCCATAGCTGCCATGTTACGTTTGCTGCTGCTACTAACAGCCGTCAAGCGAGGTAACACCGATGCCTTCTTTCGATCAGTCTCTCTTCCTATTCGGCTAGGCTTCAAGGCATGAGTGTCCAAGTTACCAAGATGGGTAAAAGCTTGCTTACTAGGAGGTGGTGAGAAGCCAGCATCGGAAACAGCATCAGAGTCTGATTCAGATTCGTCGACATCCGCCGAATGGCTGGGGTGCACTGCTCCAGTCCCCTGGGCCGTGCTCCTGTTTGGAGCTCGCCTTGCGGCTGCAGCGGACGAGTCAGGCTGGTTGCCGACTGACATATGGTCGTTGTTGTTGTCGTTGTTGTCGTCGTCACTGCCATCGCTATCCTGTGATCCGTCAGGAGTGTGGTCTCTATTATGACGACTAGCAAAATCGAAACCAACCGGAGCAGGGGTCCCATCCTCTCCTTGTGTACGATGGCCATAGAAGAGCATATCCATTGGTTCGCTCTGCGTATTCATTGCCCACCACGTGCGGACGTGAACATCAGTTGAGATTGGGATCATTTCAGCAAGTGGCAAGGGCTGCTCTGGATCCTCATGGAGTAAACCTGTGCCCTGTTTCGTCGCACCAACGAGCGCACGATATCCGTGTCCACGTTCTAGGACACGGTCAATGCTGTCACACACGTTCTGAAGGGTGGGTTCGGTCATCTCGAACCAGTAAACATGTCCGCCGGCTTGCCACACGATCTTGTCAAGCCCGGCAGGGAGTGGGTCGGTTTGGCCGATCACGGATGCCTCATCTATCCAAAGGTGGACGTAGCGCGGACCGGCCAAAGCTGCACGCGCCATATTAGCATACTCTGTATTCATTCGGTGCAGATATTTTGAGATGACTCACAATTATTTACAGCAGCAACAGGAGCGGCAGGACCGGCAGGACCGGCAACAGGTGCCCTCAATAAGTTCTCCAAATTGTTCTTATCTTTTTTCGCTATGTCCCTTAGCAAATAATCGAAGCACTCAGTAAACCCTTGACCTCACCTCGGGTTAGTCTGCCAGAGTGGCGCCCTATGTGGGACGGGTGGGATGGTAAGAGCCTGTGCTTGAGTGGCCGCCCATTGGTCGGCCATACTGCCAACAAAGCCCAGGATCCATTATTGCTCCATCTTACGCTTCATAGCCTTCCGGAAGGTATCATACTCTGGGGAACGAGTGCTGGGGTTGGGGAAGCCAATGACGAACTTACACCAGGTAATATTGCCATCATTCTCATTGCCCGCCGTTCTTGGATAAACAAATCCAGCTTTAGATATGGCCATTGTGAGTGTCGAGATGGGAGGGGGTTGATGGATCTGAAGGAGTTTTCCTTTTCTTTTTAAGATGGTTGTCCGGCGGGTGAAAAATGTCCGCTGGCAGATGCTCTTCGTTTTGGAGATGAAGGTACGAAAATGGAAATATAGCCGGCCTGGCGGACGATAAAGGGAGTTGTGCGGACAAAAAAGGGAGTTCTGCTGACAAAAAAGGGTTCTGCGGACGATAACCCGCTGTAAGAAAAGTTATTAGCTATACAAACGTAGATACTGAATTGAGCTGAGGATATACTAGTGATACTGCGGACAAGTGAGGGGTTGTGCCGGACTTTGTGAGTGCTAATAGGATGGGCGGGTTGATTGATGAAGGATGTGATTGTGGAGAGAGGATGGGGGGAGGGGGAGCTTATATAGTAGTTCGTATATGGACGATTTAGGTGAGGTTCGCAGGATTGTACCCTGTACAAACTTGAATATCGATGATATCTTGAATCTTGAAAGTTCACGTGATCAGCCTGATAAGCTTGAGATAAGCTTTCAAGCAGCAACAGAGCCGCAGAGAAGCTGCAACCCGGGAGCCAAGACCTTTCTAAACACCAACCTACGATCAGCAGAGGCGACCGTGTCACCCTCGAATACTGGCAGCTTGAACGTCCGCACCCGTTGACTGATCCGTAATAAACATCTACCTATGCTTAGATTATTAGAGACTATCAGGTCAACCTAGAATACTGGCAGCTTGCCCCTCCGCACCCGTCCGCTGATCCGTCATAAACATCTACCCATGATTAGGTTATCAGAGGATCGCGTCAACCTAGAATACTGCCAGCTTGAGCGTCCGGACCCGTCTGCTGATCCATCACCATCCTAGCGAACAAACTTGAAGGTGCCTCCTAATTTCAACTCTTGAATATCTACCACTGATGTTGAAAGACCAGACCAGCCGCAGCCCGTCACAGCTCATTAGTGCTCCTCCAGACCACTTGAAAGAGAAACACCACACACGATGGCCTCACTCTCAACAAAGTGTCCTTATTGCAGGCGACGCGATGAACCGGCCGCTGCATACAAAAAGCACCTTGAAACAATGCATCATGATATTCTTCCATCCCTCCGAGCAATTGTGGACACTACCTTACCAGGGCTCAGGGCGTTCGCGCCGGATGAAACCAGTGATCAGGGCGACTCGGACTACGAATCCGATCCGATGCTGGAGATTGCAGATTGCTACGCAGCAAGTAATGACCCGGGTGATATGCAACATGATTCAGACAAGGAGGACCTTTCCCAGCCGCCAGACGGCAGCCGCCCATCCAGTCAAGAAAGCATTCCAGGCGCTGGCAGAGCACTCGGCGATCTTGCTGGCTATACGGAACTTTGTGAGTCCATGAAAGATGACCCATTGAACCCTTTCTCCTCGGAGGCCGACTTTACTTTGGCGAGCTGGTTAGTCCGGAGCAAGGTATCCAAGTCCCAAATTGACGCGTACTTTGCCGAAGGTTTGGGTGGCATGGATGACTGGTCATTCCGGTCTGCATATACTTTGCGGCACCTCAATGTATGGGACCCGTTTGGTGAATATCTGACGTGGACGGAAGCCGTGATTTGCGATGGTCAACATACAACTCCTTTTTATTATAGGAACGCCCTCGACTGTGTCCGCTACCTGGTGCGCCAGGTCGCATATAGATCAGATATGGTCTACGCACCTATACTGGAATACGATTCTCGTGGAGAGCGATTATCCTCTGAGATGCTTACGGCGGACTTGTGGTGGGATACACAGGCATGAAATAGGTTCTTACAGGCTTTAAGTGGTCGGCGTTTCCCATCCTAATCTCTCATTTTATTCTATATTAGCAAACTCTTCCACCCGGGTCAACCGTCGTACCCATTATCGGATCGTCAGACCAGACTCAGCCTACCAATATCTCGGGAGATCAGAAAGCCTGGCCGGTATACGTGACGATTGGCAACATCCTTTCCCGGACTAGAAACAGCCCTGCCAAGATGCCGATCCGGCTTCTCGCATTGCTGCCTGTGCCTGCAAAGTTGACGGGTGATTCAGGCCACGCGGACGAAGCCCAGAGGAAGACCAACGCCGATGCTCTACGGGCTGTCTTCGATCTTGTCCTTGCACCATTACAGGAGGTTGTCCAAGAAGGCACGGTGATGGATTGTG
>Ga0307509_10006268_pt1 | contig 16078 bp, 15 predicted proteins | sample 10_EM_MG_FD_202245 | JGI IMG/M metagenome (GOLD analysis project Ga0307509, IMG submission 202245) | Populus trichocarpa ectomycorrhiza microbial communities from riparian zone in the Pacific Northwest, United States - 10_EM | ecosystem: Host-associated > Plants > Roots > Unclassified | place...
GCTGCGTCTGGTGCGTCTTGAGTATTATGTGCTGCGTCCGGTGCGTCCTGAGTATTAGGTGCTGCGCCCGGTTGCATCTGGTGTGTTGTGAGGTAGGGTTGTTGCGTCCTGAATCGCGATTGGCGTTGTGGCGTTCTGTGCGTCTGACGCACGGGACGCTCAGAATGCAAGGTATTATTTTTGCTGATGAAGCAGGAATCATTTCATGGTGGTTGTTAATCAACAACGCGATCTTGGTGATGTGAGTAATTGCTCCGGAACTCACAGGCCGTCCGTCGATAACGGTCAAAGGTCGTGGTTCTTTAATTCAAACAAAGGAAGGTTATGGCGCTCGACGAAAGCCTTGTCGATGAATGCGTATCCAGTTGCTCCCGAGTCTATTAGAGCATGGGATCTAATTTCGTTATGGTTGTCAACAATCGTACATGCCATAACCAGATGATTAGCTTCAACCCCATTCTCCATGTCGTCAAGAGATAAACCGGATAAAGAAAGTAACGAAGAAGGCGATTCTTGTCCCATGACAGTGCCTTGTACTGTACATGGGACAGTTAGTTTTCCGAGTGTTCGGACTCGGGACGCGAATCCTCAGGAACCACTGGCGGAGGTGCACGAATGGCAGCAGCGTTGGCTCGAAGGTGACTTTGTCTGTTTGGACATTGTCGAGCCATGCGGTTTGCTCCCCCGCAGTAGAAGCATTGGCCGCGTCGCATGCGATCTTCACGTTGCGCTTGTGACAGACGGCGTCGTCCAGCCGAAAGGTCCATGGGGCCCGCTTGAGTACCTGTAGCGGTGGTAGTAGTCGTAGGAGGGGCAACCGGTTTTGGTGTCGTGGTCGTGGTCGTGGTAGGTGATCTCCATGTAGAAGATGACCCCTTACGTTCCACTGCACGGGCACGGATCTTGTTGTCCACACGTTTGAGCAATATGATATATTGGTCAAGTTCGTCGGGGGTGTCCAGGGTTACTAGAGCGTCCTTGAGTTCAGCGCTCAATCCTTCGTACAATGAAGTCCGCTTAGCAGCATCGTTCCAAGACACCTCGGCAGCATATCGTTGGAAATCCGCTAAGTAGTCAGAGAAGTTACGGTTCTTTTGACGTAGACTTTGTAGGTTCCGTTCGGAGGTACGGATCCTATGAGGGTCACCGAAGGCATTTTCGAGGAGGGTGATCAGGGCTTCCACACTAGCTATATTAATGTTTCCTTCATCAATAAGTGGAAGGATTTGTTCGTAAGCTTTCCCTTTCAGAAACCCAACAGCATATGCCAACCGATGTTGGACATCCACAAATCTGTGGGCATCTCCGAGGAACTTGGTACGTAATTGTGCAATGAACGGACGAAGGTGGTCTTGGGACCCGTCGAACTCTTGCGGCTTGGGAATGGATTCTCGCTTAGGGGGTCGTTCACCTGCTGGCGGAGCAGGTCCCCCTGCGTTTGCAAGTGCAGCAGTTGCTGTTGCCAGGGCAGTATTTGTGTTGGTCAGCTCGGTGTTAAGGGTAACTATGGTGGCTCTGTCGCGCTCTAGGTCAGTCTCGATGGCTCTGTACCTTGCCTCCAGTCCTTGTCCCTCTGTAAGTAAAGCATCGCGTTCTTCGGTAAGTGCATCTCGTTCTTCCGCAAGCGCTTCCCTTACGTTGGTTGGACTTTGAACGCGTTGTTGTAGCTGTTGGAAGCGAGGGTTTTGTTCGAGGGGTGCAGGGGTGCCCTGTCGGGAAATGGAAGGGAGTGCCGGGAGCACATTGAGTGAAGTGGCAAGATCGCGCGCAGTGCGGAGCTGTTGTCTAATTCGATCTTCGGGTAGTTGATCAAACTCATCATTCGTAACCGCCGACAATTCAGTCAAGGCAGTCAACGCAGCGGTCAGAAGTTCGACACGTCGAGACATGGTGTTGTGTGGGTTGGATCCTCGTTAGATGCTACCTTGTGTAATGGGGTCTTGGCACTGGACGTTAGTCCAAGGCACACAACGACAGGAGGGTCCTAAACGATACCACTCGTTTAGCGTGAGGGCTCGGAGATGACAATCTCAGTTCAAGGCTAATCGCGTAACGGCAGATCAGGGTCAGGGTTCATAGGTTCTTGGCGTGGGTCTTAGATATCAGAATAGAAGACGTTATATTCTGAAATACAAGAGTCGTGAAAGAAATACCAGGTAGCGTAAAGAATCAAGGAAATAGGGGGCGAAGCCCCCCCTTATATAAAAGGAAATCCTAGCACAGCCTTTGCCGCCCGACTCATACACCAGTATGAGTCACATATCGGCGTAACCAAGGAAACAATACAATTTGTCGTAAACCTTACAAAGGAAATCCCTCATAGCAACCGTGTAACAAAAGAAAGAACACCAAAGTTATCCCAACACGTATCTCATCAGGGGACTGTGAGACCGCCCATGGAAGACAAAATATCTATCTATCACCCGCCAACGCTGACCGCTAGTATTCCCCTCTAGTCTGGTCTTCGCTCCCGACCTAGCAGTGTCCGCAGCTAACATCCCGCCTGAATGTGCCGCATTCACAATAACCCTCTCCCGCCACACCCACTTTAGCCCATCACTACATTCATGTGACGGACCTCCCTAGCTTTAACCTGTTGGCTCCTCTCCCCAACTCGACATCTCCCAATGCCTGCTAACCTCAGGGCAGCTTTCCCATTACCCAAAAAATGTTGTCTGGAGCCCCGCAGGCTATTTAAACGCGCATGATTCCAAACAGCAGACTGCTACGGTACCCAGGAATCTTCATTATTGAGTGGGTGTTCCTACAAGAAATAACGAGCGGAGTACTATACGTGAAGAACTACATCTTCATCAAATCGACGCTGGCAACGGATTGAAAGAAGGAACTGCTGTTTGTGGAGGGTGAGGGGCACCAGACGCAGGGGAGATTCTTGCTCCCTGCCCCTTCGTATGCTCTTACTAGGGGATTGGTGCCTGGGGTTTGGTCTAAGGGAGTAGAAATGGCCTGGAAAGTGGTGCGCGCCTCCCGGGACGGCGCTGGTAGTGGCGGGGAGAGGGGGAGGGGTGGTGGAGGTGGGAAAATAGTTCTCATTGGGGACGCGGGATACAGTCGGCTCTTCCGGCCTCGGCTGTGAATTCCGCACACTAGGAAATGCTTCCATAAGCAGTAGCAGCAATGTCGAAGAAAAGTAGTAAACGACGACGGGAAAACGAAACGAAGCGCCAAGAGTAAGCAACAAAAGCCTTCGATCGCCAACGCACAACTCAGAATTAGAGAACATCTCTTCATTCAACTGCTCGCCCAACTAACTAGCCGATAGGAAAGGTAGGAGGATATATAACCCAGTGAAGTCCTTGCATTTTTCCAGAGATCGCGACCCATGTCCATTCCCCCCCACTCATGTCCCGGGCCTTTCCTCTTCCGCAGACTTCCGTACTAATAAAGCAAACATCAAAGAACTCCCGCTTTTCATTACCTCTTCGCATCTAACTCTTTCATGCCGTATTGCTTCCTCCGCTGCCTCGATCGTAAGCGTATATCTGAAACATTCGTCTAAATGACAAATCTATGTACGCGCATGGTAAACTAAGTATGCCAAGTTGCGTCAAAGGCTTCAAAGGGCACTCCCATCGTACTCTCCCCGCTCGCAATAACCTGAACCGTGGTGCTCTGGGATACCGACGCGGAGGAGTTCGGGCCCTAGTGGCGAGGGTGGAGTAGCCTCCGTTAAGAGAAATTGTGGCTTCCTCGCATGCCTAGTAGAGCCGAAAGGTGTGTTAGGGATATCTTTGCTAAGGTGGAGTTCAAGTGTCTACTGGTGGCTGCGATTGGCAGGTGCGAACTTGAGTGGGATGGAAAGAGGGAGGTGGTTGTTGAGGCATAGCTCACAGCGAAACTCTATGTGTGTATACCCGTTTCAGTTAGGGAGCGTGGTTTGGGGGTAAATTTTTGCTTATTTCGCGAATATTCTCTATCAAGGGAGGATGGAAGGGCGGAAGGATGGATGGAATGCATGAAGTCATGTGTTGTCACTCGATGCTTTTGTTGAGGTGTGTGTTCGCCGGGACCAGAAAAGAAGCTTTTATTTTCTAAGGAAGCGGAGAGCGTGCTATTTATGCTCTGCAACAAGAACACATATCCACTTCAAGAAAACAAAGGAAGACAAAAGAAAAATCTAATGCGCATAGAGTTACATCAATGATTGACTGATTGAGCAGAGAAATAAATGAAAAGATCCAAAACAGATGAATGGAGCTTAAACTCTGACGGCATTGAAGTGAAACTAGTATGAACTAGGAAGTACAGTCGTACTCAAGAAGATAAAGAGTACATATCCGAAAGTATAAGTTCAATAATGCGCAGCTTAGCAATTGTAAAAGCAAAAGGAAGACGAAGGAAGCGAGCAAGAGTAAAAGAAGAACTACTCCTGTACGGCGGATAAAACTAAGTCCAACAGCTTTCTGGTCCCCATTGTTGTAAGAAACGCTTGATTTCCAGTGAAAAAGGGAAGTATCACTCTCACCTTCACCCTCTCCACCTCGTGCAGGAAAGAGCTACTAATATACATAATGGACTTAGCAGTCACACCGGACACTGTGTCCTATACCATATAAACCACCCTCCAAACATGATGTACTAGTGATCCTTCCATCTCAAGAACGGTTTGCAAGTGCCGCGCTAGTCCCAAAGGGATTTCCCGCCTGGGCGGGAATTACATCCCCGTACAAGGGTCCTGAGAAGCCTCATATTCCAACATTCATGACTGGTGGTAAGGTTATCATAGATAACCTCACTATCACCGCGCTCGAATAAACAAAACAGAATCTTATCGCGGGAGTCCAATACGACCAGAAGGCATTTCGGTCGTGGCTAGTGAAATAAAATAGTAGAATAAAATAATCAAAAATTCATCAAAGCAAAAGTAAACTCAAAGAAAGAGAAGATATGGCTCCGGTCGTAACAACAACGAGTCTTCTTTGTACAATCGGAGCAGCGGACGTGATTCAGATAACCGCCAACAATCTTCGTATGACTCGGAAAGCAATCGGTAGGAGACCTCATCGTATGGCGGTAGTGGAACCAGTCACTCCTCTCGCCATCAAAACGAGGGGCCCGGCTCCTATGGCTCCTCTGGGCGTAACAATGATAGTTACAGCACTGTCATCAGAAACTATGGATCCAATACGCAAGACACTTACGGCTCCTCCTCTAGTCGTAGTAATAATGACGAGAGTATGCCTGAATCATATGGGCACGTTGGGGCGTCTGATGGTGGGGGTAGTTGCGCCGGGCTTAGCAAATATGATAGCGAACCATTATCTTATCCTCGCGGCTCGGGGAAAATACTTCTTCCTATGGTAGTGAGGAACAAACCCTTTCCTACGGGAGCACCAGCCGTGATGAGGGGGTGACCTCTTCCTCCTACGGGAGAGCTGGTCGCACTGAGGAAGGCAGTTCTTACAGAGCATCCGGCCGTGACTAGGGTACTTTTTCGTACGCAAGATACGGCCACGGCGAGGAAACTTCATCCTACGGAAGGTATAGCCATGGCAAAGATAATAGCTGTTCTTATCGAGGCAATACAAGCTCATTACATTACGATAACGATAATAGTACATCTTCCTAGGGGAGATCGGGGCATAGAGATGGTACCACTGCCTCCACTTATGGGCACTCAGGTCGTGGCGATGATAACGGAGAGTCTTCCTACGAGTCTTCTGGTCAGTCGTATGGCAGCCGTGATAATGACACTTCCGAATATGGGTCTCGTCATGGGACCGGCGGCGATGAGGGGCAGAGCCATGGTCGCGGGGGTGGAAACAGAAGAGGGAATGAGGAAAAATCCGACGGATATAGATACTAACGTTTGGCGTTCTTCTCTTCCAGCAGTGAGCGCATGTGACTGAGGTGGTGTATTAGGTTAATTCGTGGTGTGTATTCAGAAATTCAACTTTTGAAAATTATTGGAATTTGAAGTGTAGTACTTTCAGAGTGGGTTTGGCGCTGTGGTCACTGGATGTGCTTGTAGTAAACGGTGCCGTCGCAGATTACGATACCCATCCACATTCGTGCTTTGGCCTCTGCTTACTGGATCTCACCTGCCGCACTCGCTACTCTTTAACGTAATGACTTTATAACTTAAGAGGGGGAATCTTTCTTGTAGTCTCCTGTAACTTAGAGAGATGCACTCTGCAGCATAGCCGGTGAGCCATTCACCCCCAACACTAACTACTCAGGCTATCCATTCCCCAACTGATAGACAACAGGTTATCGAGGTTGCGACCCTAGAGGATGCGGTAGGCCCCTCTCGACTCCCCTTCCAACAAGTCCATACCACTTTTACCCAGATAATATCCGAGGCAGAGGGGAAACAGAAACCATTCCGAAGCCGGTGACGGCAATGCCGCGAATGAAGCTGAAAAGGGCTAGAACCCACAATTGACCTCCCCGGGCCTTTTCCTCGACACCCGCGTGCTCAGCCAAGTCTCCATAGGGCTTATGCTGAGTGCTATCTTAAGACTGCCGCCAAGTATACCCCCGCCAGTGGCAGTTGGAAACTATCAGACCACCCCCTCATTCTAGCAATCCCAATAGAAATCCTTTGAAAGCCGGCATTTCCCTTACTTGTGCCATCCCGAAAGCCAGGATACTTCTTCACTGTGCTCCCCGGATAGAAGTATGATATCATAGCTGCATAGTGGAGGAGGACTGACTAGGGGAGTGGTAGTCTGCCCTCTGTACACTCATTCTACCAATGCAATGAAAGAGACGGGGATCCGATCGCGCTGGAGGATGGGAGGGGAATAAAATAATTGGTGAGGGGTGGAAGGGTGGATGCAATACTATGGAGGTTTAATGGAAGCAGGAGAGGCGGTTTGAGTGGCTCGATGGCGCCAAGACTCTGTATTGTGCACAATAGCAATAAAACACCCATAATTTTTTTCTTCTTCACCTGATCGGATTATGATACAAAAAAAATGGGGAAATGGGGTGTTTGCTGCCCTGGGGTTTGGAATAGTTGTGGGAGATGAAAGCGTTTGGTGGTGGAGGTTGTATCTGGGGTTGGGACTTGAAAACTCGTGCCTAGGTCATGAACCCGTTTTCTTTTTCTTTTTCGTTGAGATGGAGGTCTGGAGAGATCCCACTACGGTAACAGCAAAAATGTGTTCTTTTACTCAGATTTTTCAGCCCCCTACGGGGAGGGCATTTTCTAGTAGGGGGTTGAGGGACATAATATATCACTGGGATGAGTTGGGGGTATGAGCAGAGCCGCTAAAGATCGACGCGCGACTCTGCAGGGAACCCCAATCTGTCTTAGGCGACAAAAGCTTAGCGCAACGACCAACCTGCATGGTTTAAGGTTGGGTGCGTCTTGTGGAACGCTAAGCCGGCTAATGGAACACGGGGGTGAGGGAAAACTGAGGCTTGGCATTGGCGGCTTTGTGTGAATCACCCACGTAGCGACCTCTGAGCCTGGCGAACCATGCCCTGCTCTTGCGGTCGAAATACGGTCGTCGAATCTCAATATCCAAAATATTCCTTCAATAAGGACACCGTTAGCCGTCTCCAAGAACCTGTTCCAGTCGGCGGGGAGGATTCACTGCCCGATCGATCTGCTCTACCCTTCAAAAGCACCTCCGGGCTCATCCTCGAGCTCCTCGGTGCGACTCACTCGACAACGGCAGCAGAGCCTACTTGAGCGACCTGAATCCTCAGCACATCAGGTCCTTCCGACATGTCCCTCCCGCGACCTCCAAGACCATCCTTCCCCGAACATTCTTCTCTGTGCTGGGGAATCCGCGCAAAATTGGGACCTCTCAGTGTGGGCGAGATTGCTTGCGTTGAAGCAGCTGGACGACTACAATAGCCAGCTATCCTCCCAAAACCCCCTAGCAGAACGTAGGGTGTATATGCGCGCTGTTGATTTGGATAGGCCTTCCATTCCCTGTGGCCTACGTTGTATGCGTTTCTTTAGAACCGCTGAGATCGTGGCTAGCTTGACATGGGTGGGGCGTTGCGGTACCAACAAGATTGTTACTAATGCGCTGAGCTGCTTGGAATGAGGACAAAGGAGCTCTAAAAATACGACTCGATCGGCCTACGGAAGCCTATCAGGCCTGATAGGCGCCTAGGCCCGGAGATTAGCACGGAGGACAGATCACCCGGAGGGTATTCCAACCCCCTCCCCTTTTTTCGCATTGCATGCACCTTTGATTTTCTTCCACTTTACCTTCAACCATTGCTTCTTAATTAATTACATAACGAGTGATACTCAACCAACTCAATAAAGTCTTAAAGATCCACTTCCAGGGCCACCAGCACAGTCCTATCCTACCACCATTCTCTCCTATTTTTCCTCTTTAGCAAGAATTACTTTAAATCCCCAAGAAAATAATGCGAAACTGCTGTGCTCTAAATTTATTTTGTAAACCATGTACAGTTAACCCCCGTATTGATAACTTCTATATGGTCACTACCGGTATCATACCGCGCACAGTTAATCCACAACAATAGTAGCTCACTCTCCACAATTAATTGAATTCATTAATTCACTATCTCTAGTATCTCTTAGTATTTTTTCGCTAATGAAGCGAAATGGTTTCTTTATTTTTAATCGTATTTGGTAATTGGGGAGTATTTACCGTGAACTTTGCGGTTGACATGCGGCAAGGAGTCGCGGCTCACTATGAGCGGGTCAGCAGAGGCCATACAAGCAGTCGGGGAAAAAGCCTATATGGCCTATACCAGTAGGCGGGCCCGGCCTGGCCAGACTCAGTCTTAACCCAGATATCCCAGACGGCAATGGCCTAACACTGCTTTGGTGGGCTTCCCTTATCCTGAAGCGAGCCGTGAATCTACTGCAAGCCCGCCAATCTGCGGACCCCAATGAGGTTTGACCCCAACAGGGCAAAATCTTGGCTATCGCTCCTAAAAATGCAAATGTACTGCTTCTTATTCATTTCCATAAATATGCATATATATACCACCGGACAATCATCTCTCCTCTAAACTGGCTTCAAATCTCTCTCCCGAGCATCCAACAACCATTCAACATCACTGTCTTTTGTTTCTGTTCCCCCTTGGCTCGCTTCTAGATTCCACTTTAAATTCTCCCATGCGAACCACCATCCTAGATCAAAGCTGGTATTCTAGCATACACATCCCCGTATGAGCATTTATGGGTATTAACTGTAAGTCGAGTGGGTATCCCTACCTCCGTCCTGCTAGTGTCGGGAAGACGGAGGGGGGGAGGGGGGCATATACTACTACGGTTCATGTAGTTATTATCTAAATTTTTAGTCTTTGCTTTTGGCTATATTTTAGTCCCTCCCTACTCTATTAAAACTCTGCGTTTAGAACGTGATTGGTCATTACTTCCCGGTCTTTTATTCTATTATGTACTAGACGTCGCCAACTAAAAAGTACTATCTCAGAATATAATCTAATTTGATCTGTTGAAATTTTTGTGAATCGATGACTGAGGGATCAAGTGGCAAATCCACACTGATAACCCTCAATTTGCGTTTAGCTCTCTGCAGGAAGGGGGCAACAATCCCAAAATTTTCTCAATCACAATACAGAAATTCCTGTCCTCATACTTGGCCGCAAGGCGCTCACCATCCTCACCACGATTAACAAAATCCTAGATGGTTGGCGGTGCGGTAAGAAGAAGGGTAAGTGCAGCAGACGAGATAATATTACCGAGGCATCTGAGCATAGAAAGAAATCCGCACATTAATGCCTGCTATATAAGCCAAAACGTGTGATATATGGCGAATAAGTGTTTTGACTGATAGTGAGTATCCCCCTACCACTGTTGTCCCCTCCTCTATCCCCAGTTTGGAAGGTTGCAGCTTCGGACAGATGCACTGCGGTGGAAGTGTTGTTGGCTTATCTGTGAAGTGTGAACAGCAAGTACCTTCCTACGATTTTTTAGTCAGACCAGAAGGGATTAGCCCTCTGCTGGTCTGCGCGTTCTCTGCCTATTCTTTTGTTCATCTGTTCCGCCAGGTCTCAAATCCACGCCGGTTGCGGAGCCGGTATCGCCTCCGAGAATTGAGATAAAAAATTGCCTGCTTGCCTCCTGCGAAGGGGGGAGGTGTGTGCTGGCCCCGATTTCCCCCCACTCTAGGTGTTAGTTGGCAACATTAGCCCTAACCCCGCACCGGAAGGGGGAGGTGCCATACCGCTAGGTTTTGTGACTCGGAATTGGATATGCGGCGTGTCCTTCCGGGGGATGGCGGTATTTTTCAATGGGAAAATACTCTCTTCGCACACTCCTACCCAGGGATGATATGATAGGACTGTGCCAGCGAAAACTCAGCCTAAGTGGAATCGGGCTTTCTAAGGGAAATCGATGTCTGCCAAATAAAGCCCAAACTCTGCTCAAATCTCCTCCCCCCTTAAGATGCGTGGTCATACGGGAAACGTGTATGTGTGTAAAACCTCTGTTAGATAACTTACCGGGAGAGATTGAGCCGAGCGGACCTCCTTATTATCACAAGCCCACCGGAGATGGACGTCTGACCCTGAGATGGGGAGGGGGGGAACCCCACTTCATACAGGGGTATGCATTCTTTGAATCATGGTTATCACTCGACTCCTCCTAACCTCCGAGTTCCTTCACGGCCGGCTGCCGGGGAGGATTTTCGATGCAGGAAAGCATCTTGGAGGTGAGGTCTCATCCTCCGACCGGCTGGCCGGCCCCTAGCTAAAATTCGTGTTGGTCTACCTACCCACTACTCTTCGTCCAGAAGATTATAAAAGCTGGCCATCTCCCCCTGCTCCCTGGGTTTCTTCCTCCCCCTCGAGCATAACCAAAGCCCGTTGACAAAAGCATTCCTTTTGGAAAAAAGTCTTTACTACCCTACAGCGAAAGAAAAATCAAAAAAGTCAAAAGAATCCCCCCCCCGCCCTATCCACCCTTCAAAAAAAAACACAAAAACACCCTTTTATATCTGCCTTTAATTAACCATGTCCACTCGCAACAACGCCACAAGTGCATACATCTTCTTCGCCTTCGACAATATTCACAAAGAGGTGGCTGTGAATATCGCGCCGCCCTCACCTCCGGACTTCCTGAAGGATAGCATCGGACATGACACACACGAGTGACTGAGAATATGCCTGATAGGCCCCCTTGCATTGGACCTGTTCGACGCCTCAAGGCGGCATTCCACCCAAGCCTCATGCTGGAGCAGCCATACCCAGAATGCGTGCTCTCCTGCTACCCTGCTAGGCGCGAACTCTTTCCGAACCCAGCACCCTCATGGTGGATACCATGAACTCCGATGCAGAGCGGGTGGCTTGTGCCGCTGATGATAATTGTTCATAGATATCGCGACTTCGTGAGCAGTTCTCGGCAATGATGGCGGAGTTCTCGATGGAGGAGGATTGGGAGGAGAAGGCTAAGATAGTTTTGGAGCTGGTGGTTTTGGGGCATGAATGGTGCATTTTGGAGTCTAGGATTGCTGCGGTGGATCAGTAGTACCACATGATGTAGGTACCTACGTGTTTCTAGATTTTCCTTTTTTTCCCTTTTATTTTTCTTCTTTGGTTTCTTGATTATATTATTTAGCCTAGACTTTTGTTATCCGGAGGGAGGGCAGGGAATTTTCTTTCTTAATTTTAACATTATTCCCTTTCTATTCGTGGGATCTCATAAGATGCCTTGCTAGCAAGTCACTTGTGACGATTGTCCCGCCATCGGGATGGCTTTTCTTACACTTTTTTCTTTCTCCTTTCCATTCTTTACAGCCCATAATACCACCAAATCATTCGAAGCATGCAAGTACAAATCTATCCCACGTGCAGACATGATTGCAGCGAAGAAAGTAGAAACCGTCATTCCAAAACCCTTCTCCCCCCCCCCACAGAAAAAGTATATCACCCAGCCCCGACGGAAAAGGTATATAGCAACCGTGGCGTAAACTTCACCCATAGAACACTACTCCCAATACTATTGTAAAACCAAAATCATGCTACCTTGGTCATTACTTCACCCCCATCACCACCTTCTTTTCAAAGAACCGAATCCCAAACAAAAACTCCATTCCCATTTTTCCCGCAGCACGTACAAAACCAACCAATGGCACCCGTTTCACCCGGAGAACAAATAATACAATGTGTGCAGTGTGTGAGTGGGGGGGGAATACAATGATAAGAGGTAAGGCAAGCCATCCGATCGAAATCTCGCTAGTTGAAATTCAAAAATTTTATTTTACAGGTTTCATACGAAGCGATTGCCAACCTGGCTTCTCCACTGAATCTCGCTACGGTCCGGTAGGAAGCCTGGTTGGGCCCGCCCTCCCCCTCTACCCCCCCTGGGGGACGACGGACCTGGCATGGGGCATCGATAGCGACCCGATATGATACACCCACGCACGCATACATTGCATGGACGCACGTTTGTTTGTTCTCTTCTGCCTCGTTCTTGTTCGGTCTGTCGGGACAAGTCAGGTAGGGTAGGGCTCGGTGGGATGGTGGAATGAATGAGTGAATGTAAATAAATCTCCCTATCTGGATGGTTTTCGAATCGGACCTCGGTGGATGATATTACTTACATTGGAACTGGGTGGGTACGAGTGCGGGAGTACAAGTTGTTGAAACAAAGTGTTGGTAGGGGCTAATGTGGGAGTGACTTAGGTAAGGTAGGTTACAGGATTGTCACGGCCGGTGAAGGAGTTGCTCCCCCCCGAAGAATTCCCCGAGAGAGAGCCGCATTTGGTCTGGATGTGTCTCGATTGGCTATGGACTACAGCTGTGGCTGGCTGGCTGTTCGTCCCGGGCAAGAGGTACTGTATCCGGGTGGGGGAACCAGGGGAGTGTCTGTGCGTTTCTTTGGGCCCGATAAATTTATGATGCCCTCAATCCCTTAGACTACCTTGTTTTTCAGGTGTCCATTAGCCTATTTTAGTATCTGGGAGCAAATCTACGCGGCCACTCTTGTTTCCGTCATGGCAATGCTGAACGGTACAGTACCTATCATGTTGTATTCTCAGCACTACACCACTTCTAGGGATTGGACTAAGTAGTGGATCGGGTGGAGAAGTGGATCACCAAAAGAATCGAAATATGGAAACCTCAATTGACGCACGACGGTGAAAAGATGAGATTCGGAAGGGCAGGTGACATCTCAGATAGTACGCCATTTTAGATTTACTTAGTATTGAGCTAAACTTGAAGGATTTACTTTCAGAACCCCCCGTCGTGAGGATTTGTGCAAAATTCACATATAAAATGATTCACTTGTGCGTCTGATCCACTTCCCGGTTCAGTGCGGTAGAGGCATTCAGCTCCGGGGTTGAAAACAGGCATGCAGGTTTTTCGAGTCAAAAACCTTTGATGTGTTTACTGTAACGCATTTTCTCATCCCTTACCTAGTAATCATCCCTTACCTTGTGGCCGAAATTCATCCCTTCATGCCGTCGTGCGTTTTCAAGCACCGCGCTAAGTGCCCGCAGAGCTGGCCGTGGAAGCGATCGGCGGTGAAGTAAATAAAGAGAGCAAAGTGAGGAGTAATTGTGACAAGCATGATGAACGGATCATACCGGTACGCTCGATATGAAGGGCGGTACAGGTATCCTGTTCGCTGCTTAGATATTGCACCCCTATTCGGAAGTCTTAAAACCTAGTGTCTATTTGGGTAATCGTGATATGAAAAACGTTGTGTTTTAGAGGCGGTGTAGTGCATAGAATAGTGCTAAGTGAGAACTTCCATTTGCATCGCGTAAGTTATTAGGAATCAGGTATTATTGATTCAGACCTTGGTACTACAACCGAATATGACTAGTAAGAGCTGCTGTTACTTGGGTTATTAAGTCTCATACAGGTCAAGCTTCTTCTCCTACACCACTCCCTAATTTACATATTACGGTACTCAAGCTATCCCTTAAACCGTTTTCAAGCACTCGCTCTACTCATGGGCACAAGTAATTGCGGATACACCTGGTGGAAGCGATCGGTGAAGTAACTAAAGAGAGCAAAGGAATACGGAGGTACAGCGCCTAAGTTTTGTATGTTCCACAAGCGAGGTTTCCTTCCCTTATCCCCTGTGGAACATACAAAACTTAGGAGCTGTACCTCCGTAATTGTGACAACTATGATGTAAGTATTGGAGCGCTTTGGCCACCATCGGGGGGGAGAAAATTTGAGCTCAAAATTTGACTTGGGGGTTTTCTTTTGTATCATAGTAAGGAATGGCTAGCTTATTAGAGTGACGGTGCCTAAAAATCAAAGTTGGAAGTTGGAAGTTGGAAGTTGGAACTCTTGGCGAATATTTGAGAGGGAAGAAAACTCCTGGGTAGCAGGAAGTTCGTGTCATTGCGAATTCCTTGCTTTTCTCCAGCGTTCCCTTGGGCATGGCTGCCAAGGCTTAGGACTAAATTCTAACTTTGATTTAAAGTTATTCACGCGGGCGCCGTCACCCCACCGCCCAGAACTCAAAATTTGAACTCGGATTTTCACTTCCTGGAGGTGGCCAAAACCCTCTAATCTACCAATCAAATTAATAAGCTAATTTGACTAGTGCCTCTTTAGCACGTTGTAGGAAAATTTCGCACTATCAACACTGCAGGGAATAGTCTGTTGGAGTCACTGGTTGTCACTCGCTGATTGTTCCTTCCCCACTCCTAGCTCGATTGCAGTCCTCCGGAAGGGAAATTTTACCAAGGGAATCTGGACAAACACCTGCACGGAAACCTTCCTGGAGGAAGACGAATGAAACAAGATAAATTATTTCCCTAGCTATCGGATAAAACTATCAAACTGACCGTATCTTGACATTAAGGAATTCAAGAATGGTAGAACGAAACATAGGAAGGTAAGAAGAAATGAAGACAAGAGAAACGGAGCCCAAGAAAAATAGGTATAGTAGGCATTCCTGAGTAGTGAGCCGACACAGGGGGTCCATATCCTCCCGCGCTATCGGGCCTCTGCCCTGCGGCGTAGCCTAGCCATCAGCTGCTGCGTAATCTTCGCGGAAACCTTATCCCTCACAGCCCTCACACGAAAATCAGCTGGGGGGGACCTGACAGTCGGGCGATCTACCTTCCCCCGCTGGCTCGCTCCCGTCGGCACCTGTGCCCTAGTGGAGGGAGATAGAGGAATGGGGTCGGGATTCGGGCCGACCGCCCTCCGAGGCATCGGGGGAATGTTCGACCTAATTCGTCGGGGGACATAATCTGTGGTCTAACTGACTCTCCTCGATGCCGGGGGCTCAAGGGGGATTTCTGTTCCAGCGGCGGCGGCGTCACGCCAGCCATCCATGAGAGTAGGCACCCTGCGCGGCCGTGGCTGTGACTGGGATTTTTTCGCTGTATGCGCCTTAGCCTTAACTTTAGCAGGTTGAGAGTCCGCATCCGCCCTCTCTTCGTCGATAAGTTGCATGTGCATGCCCTCGAAGAGACGCTGCGTGACCCTCTGATACAGCGGATCCATCCATTCAGCCAATGGCCTCGAATATGCTTCAGGAAGCCTCCCCCACTCCCCACCTGGTCCCAGGCCTGCCCCACGATGGCGGTGAATGAACTCCCTCATTAGGGCGTATACAGGTTCATAGTACCAATTGTGGAAAGGTTGGTCAGGCATGAGACCCCTTCTCTGATCCTCTATCAGGCTACGGTTCTCGGGGTCTCCAGGGAGCACACAGTATTCGCCGGCCTCTTCGTCTGAGTCGCAGTGCATTTCTGCTGAGTCTATGATGCTCTCGTCATCGTTGGAGCTGATGTCTTCAGGGTAATCATCGCCAAAAAAGTCCTCTTCCCCAAGCGGTCCGCCGTTGTTCTCGATGAGGTCCCAGTCGGGGAACGGTTTCCGCTCGGCCCCCCTTCTGGCGGAGTAATCCAGGCGGGTTTCCGTGTCGTCTGCCTCCAACCGGTACGGCAGCACGTTGAAGTTTACACCATTCCGACCGGCGTGTGCCCGCCACTCTCTGGGATCGAAGTTCGTACTGTCCGCAAGGTCCTGAACGCACATGGGCAGAGCATTGTAGGAGGCTGTCTCCCAGTCTATGACCCCGACAATCTTGGTACCACGCATCATTATGTTAAAACCCATTTCGAGATCGTTGTGATTTAGGGAAAAAAACTCCTGGTTCGGGCGAGGCGCCTCGTCG